>Ga0209539_1001971_pt1 | contig 10960 bp, 6 predicted proteins | sample BarGraNGADG00312_2_FD_184499 | JGI IMG/M metagenome (GOLD analysis project Ga0209539, IMG submission 184499) | Arctic peat soil microbial communities from Barrow, Alaska - Barrow Graham LP Ref core NGADG0011-312 (SPAdes) (version 2) | ecosystem: Environmental > Terrestrial > Soil > Wetlands >... | reverse complement strand
GCCTCGGTCCCGGGCAGGGCCTTGGCGTAGAGCCAGCCCTGGACGGTGCCGCATCCCATGGTGCGCAGCTGGTCGGCCTGAGCGGCGGTCTCCACGCCCTCCGCGACGACGTCGATGCCGAAGATGCGCGCCATGGTCACGATGGTGCCGGTCTCCGCCATCACCGGCAGGAAGTCGCCGGGCAGCAGGATGCCCCGCTCCGGGTGCTCCCACCGGACGAGCGCCTCGAACTGGGTCAGGGCCGACCCGTCGAGGGAGACCACCGGTTGGTAGTGGACGACGAACTGCTCCTCGATCAGTGCGGTGCGCAGCTCGGACTGCACCTGCAGGCGCTCGGTCGCGCGTGTGCATAGCGGGGTCGAAGACGCTCGCGGTCCCGCGCTCCGCGTCCTTGGCCTGGTACATCGCGATGTCCGCGTCGCGCAGCACGTCCTCGGCCTCGGTGTAGCCGGTTTCTGACGTGGCGACGCCCACGCTGGCCGTCACCGACACCTCGTGGCCGTCGAGCACGACCGGCGCCGCGATGCGCTCCTGGATGCGTTCCACGATCGAGAGCACCGCCTCGTGCTTCAGGTCGAAGAGCAGCACGGCGAACTCGTCGCCACCGAACCGGGCCGCGGTGTCCACCGAGCGCAGGTCGCTGCCCAGGCGTGCACCGACCGTCCGGAGCAGCTCGTCGCCCATGAGGTGACCCAGGGAGTCGTTGATCAGCTTGAAGCCGTCCAGGTCCAGGAAGACCACGGCGAACCGTGCGCCGGAGCGCCGCTGGGACTGCTCGACGGCCCACGTCAGGCGGTCAAGGAACAGCCGCCGGTTCGGCAGCCCGGTCACGGTGTCGTACAGCGCGGCCTGTCGCAGCTGCTCCTCGAGCTCCTTGCGCGGGTGGATGTCCGACAACGACCCGATCAGCCGCACCACCGACCCGTCCGCAGTACCGACACCCAGGCTACGGCTGAGCACCCAGCGGAAGCTGCCGTCGGCGGTGAGGACACGGTACTCGACCTGCACCGGGACGTCGCCCCGTGCGGCCGCCTCGGCCATGGTCGCGCGCACCGCCTCGCGGTCCTCGGGGTGCACCGCTGCGGTCCACGTCTCGACGTCGGGCTCGACGTCGGGCGGCAGGTTCAGCAGGTCGCTGCACCGCGCCGAGAGGTACAGCGACCGGGTGCTGAGGTCGAGCTCCCACTGGCCGTCGTTCGAGGCCCGGGCCGCGTAGGCGAGCCGCTCCTCGCTCGCCCTCACCGCCTCCTCGAGCTCCTCACCCTCGAAGGCGGCGCACAGCAGGCTGGTCCAGCTGTGGTAGGCCTCACGGGTGGAGGTCGTGTTGATCACGCCGAGCACGGCCAGCACACCCCAGTCGCGCTCGCCGGTCCGCACCGGCAGGACCATGCAGACCTCGCCCTCGGAGGTACGCGCCAGGCCCAGCATGTCCCTCGGCGGGAAGTGCCGGATGTCGACCTCCTCGCCGAGGGTGTCGTCGAGCAGACCGGTGGAGTCGTACACGCCGGCGATGCGCAGTCGGCCCTCGCTCGGGGGACCCTGCCACAGGGCGAGCACGCCGGCACGCACGTGCGTGTCCGCCATCCAGAGCAGGCCACGTGCTGCGCTGGCGTCGGCGCGCAGCAGTGCCGCGGCGACGTCGGAATCCTCGAGGACGGAGGACTCCAGGCGATGGGACTGCTGGACGGCTCCGTAGGTCTGCATCTGCCACAGCATCGCCGCGAGCCGGATGGCGGCCGACGCGTCGCTGAACGAGCCCGCGCGCACCAGGCGTTCCACGTACTCGGTGAGCGCCGTCGCGAGCCCCTGCAGGGTCTGCTCGCGGGGGGCGAGCTGCCGCAGGGTGCGCACGAGGCGCCGCAGCCGGTCGGGCGTGACCTCCTCCGGCTCGAGGAGCAGGCGTTCGACCTCGCTGGTGATGACGCCGACCGCATCGGCGTCGAGGGCACCGCTGTCGCGGCCGTCGAACAGCGTGTGCAGCATCCGGCCGAGCTCCTCGGGGGCCACGGCGATGCCGGTGCTGCGCTCGGACAGCTTCCCTTGATCGCCGAACGGGTCGTTCCGGCAGCCGCACGAGCCGCGCGGGAAGACGACGACGGCCTCGGCCGTGTAGTTCCCCGGACGCACCTCGTCACCGCGAATGCACGCCATGACCAGCCGTCCGGCGAGGGCGCCGACCGCGTCGAACCGCTGGCACACGCTCGACAGCGTGGGCGTGCTGAAGATGCCCTGCTCGACGTTGTCGAAACCCATGACGGCGATGTCGTCGGGCACCGACAGGCCGGCGGCGGTGAGCTCCTGGATCACTCCGAGGGCGTTCTGGTCGGTCGCGACCATGAGCGCCGTCGGGCGCTCGGCCGCGGCGACTACCGCGCGCCCCGCGTCGGCGCCGCCCGACTCCGCGTAGTTCGTCGCCGGGAAGTAGAGGTCCTCCCCGGCGGACAGGCCGTGGTCGGCCATGACCTCGCGGTACGCCGCGTAGCGCTCGCGGTAGTCGTACTGGCTTATGGTGCCGACGAACCCGATGCGGGTGTGGCCGTGCGCGATGAGGTGCTCCACCCCGGCACGCACCCCGCCGTGGTTATCCGGCATGGCGACCGGGGCGTCGAACCCGTCCACGTGATGGCTGGCGAGGACGACCGGCTTGCCGAGCGCACGCAGACGGTCCAGGTACGGACCGGTAGTCGCGAGCGCGACCGCCACGACGCCGTCCACCTCGTCCCACGCGACCGGGAGGGAGAACTGCGAGACGCCGAAGGTGTCGACGTTCTGGGTACCCGGGTCCACCGTGTTCGCCACGACGACCTGGCCACCGGCGGCGGTGACCTCGCGGATCAGTCCGGAGAGGAGCTCACCGTGGTAGTAGCCGCCCGTGCTCCGCGCTAGCGCCAGCACCGTCATGGTGCGCGACACAGGGACCTCCGATGCAGGTGCTGCCAACTCGTCGTGGTACCGGTACCAGTCGAATCGGCATCTCGGGGAAAGGACTTGAACCGCACGGTCCGCGCCCGGTCAAATCGATCCGTGGGGTGCAGGGCGCGCCGGGGAAGACCCTGCACCCGGCCCGTGGCGGGGACATGCGCCCCGCAGCGGTCAGGAGCGGGCCTCCGGGTCGCTTCCGCCGGCGCCGTGACGCACGGCGCAGCACGATCAGCTGCCATAGGGCACAATAGCCGGTGAGGAGCGCGCATCCTGCGCATCCTACGTCGTGGAGTACCGGCGGGCCACGCCCCGCGTCGCCGCCGCAAGCCCCGACCAATCCACCGCCGGAAAGGCGACCTTCACGTGTCCAACTTCTCTTCCCTCGGCGTGCCCGAGGTCCTCGTCCGCTCGCTCGCCGGACGTGGCATCACCGAACCCTTCCCGATCCGGGCGGCGACGCTGCCGGATACCGACGCCGGGCGCGACGTGCTCGGCCGCGGCCGTACCGGCTCGGGCAAGACCCTGGCCTTCGCCCTGCCGATGGTCGTCCGGCTGGCCGGCATGCGGGGCGAGGGTGGCCCCGGTCAGGGCGCCTCGAGGATCTGCTCGGTCAGAAGCTGCTGACCCTCGACGACATCGAGATCACCGTCCTCGACGAGGCCGACCACATGGCCGACCTCGGCTTCCTGCCCGGCGTGCGGCGGCTGCTCGCCGCGACGCCGGCGCGCGGGCAGCGGCTGCTCTTCTCCGCGACCCTCGATAACGGGGTGGACCAGATCGTGCAGCGGTTCCTGAGCATGTCCACCGCGCACTCGGTGGACTCCGCCGAGGCGCCGATCGCGGCGCTGACGCACCACGTCTTCACCGTGGACGGCGCCGAGACCAAGCGCGCCGTCGTGCAGCACCTGGCCTCCGGCGTCGCCTACTGTTCACCCGGACCAGACACCAGGCCAAGAGGCTCGCCAAGCAGCTCACCGCGGCCGGGATCCCCGCCGTCGGCCTGCACGGCAACCTCAGCCAGAACGCCCGCGAGCGCAACCTCGAGGCGTTCTCTCGTGCCGGCTACTTCACCTTGAAGGTGCGCCACGCCGTCTTGGCGGCCGTGTGCGTGGTCGTCCTGGCGATCGTGGCCCGCATGCGGTAGGCGCCCCTCTTGGCGGGCTTGTACTTCCAGCTGTAGGCGCCGCTGGCGCTGATCGTGCGCGCCACGCTCTTGACCTTGATCCACCTGGCACCCCGCTTCTTCTGCACGGTCAGCTTGACCTTGCTGCCGGCGAGGCTGGTGGGCGTCACGGTGCCCTTCGCCGTCACGCGCTTGCCGAGCTTCACGGCGCCGCTCTTGAGGCCGCTCAGCTTGAGCGTGACCTTCGTGCGGACCAGCAGCTTCACGACGGTGAAACCACCGGCGGCAATCGTGACCCGGCCGGAGTGGTCGGCCGCAATGCTGTCGCGACCCGCCGCAACAGGCTTGCCGTTGGAGTCAAACGCCCGCTGCTGCAGCACGAAACCCTCCGGCACGTCGATCTTGCGCGTGCTCGTCTTGTTTGTGGCACTGACGTACAGCGTGGAGTCCCCGCCCGGTCCCGTCACGGCGACAGAGGAGATCAGCGGCTGGATCAGCAGTGCGTCCAGGGATGCTGCTCCGTCACTCTTGCCGACGACAGCGGTGGTACCGGCCGGCAGGGTGCGCTCCAGCGCGAACGGGAAGAGCTTGCCTGGCGCATCCGTGATGCCCTGGGCTCCTGCACCGCCGTTGGGAGTGCTGCCCAACCGCGTCGTCCCGGCTCTCCAGCCGGTGCTCCCGGCCGGAGCCACGCTCTGGTTCACGATCGCGTACACATTCCGGGCCTGATCGGACGCCGGAACCGGGATGCCCAGCGTATCCCCGGCGTTCAGCGCCACGTAGGCACCGCCGGACCAGATGGCCTCACCGGTCCACGCCGAAGCGGGCGTGACCACCGTGCCGCTGCCGGTGATCGTCCCCGACTCAGCCTCGACGACGCTCAGTCCACTGATGGAGACGGTCTTGGTGATGCCCAGGGCCTTGGCCTTCAGCCCCGGATTCGCGTCCAGGGCCAACATGGCGAGCAGCGTATGGATGGTGGATTCGGCGCCGGAGTTCAGGTTGACCTGGGCGCCGGGTTCAATGCCGTCGATAGCTGTACCCGTGGCCGGGTTATAGGCCGGCGCACCGCTGCGGTTGGCACCAAAGAACCAGCCGGCGGCCACGGCAGCCACGTCCAGCAGCCCTGGAGCCTTCGCCGCCTTCGCGGTGGCCACCAGTCCCTCCACGCGGCAGTCCACGCCGTAGGCGATCTGCGCCTCGCCCGGCGTCGGTCCCCAGAGGTTGTCCGGTCCACCCGCGGCCAACAGCTGCGGGGTGAACTGGGCGGCATCCTTGACCGCGGCCTCGAGCAGATCAGGCCGTCCCAGCACACCGGCGGACGTGGCGATCGCGGCCGGAGCCATGCCACCCCAAGCGTGCCAGAACGTCTGCGACTTGTTCCACGGCAGGATGGCACCAAACGGCCACTGGTTCACCGACCCGGAGGACATCGCGGCGATTCCCTCGCTCAGCCGGGCAAGCGCGGTGGTGGCCACCCCGTCGGCCGGGGCGGCCTTGGCGTAGGCGGACAGCCCGAGCACGGCCTCAGCCGAGGCGTCCGCCCCGCTGTTGACCAGCCAAGCCGGGACCTGCACGCCGTCAGCAACGTCATAGGTGCCGTACTTGCCCAGCGACTGCTTGTTCATAGAGCCGAGCGCCAGGTGCAGGCGGTCCTGCAGGAAGGAGGCGAACTCGGGGTCGGCCGTCTTGAACGCGGCGTATCCCTCCCCCAGTGCCCATACACTGCGTGCCAGCCAGTAGGACTCGGCCGAGTCGCTCGGGTCCGGCAACTCCGCGGGTATGGCGCTGGGCGTCAGGGTGCCGTCCGCCTGCTGCCAGAGCACGACATTGCCCGCGTTGGCTCCGCTACTGGTCTGCAGGTAAGTCAGCGAGCGCAGAGTCTGGAACGCGTGCTCCCTGCTGGCCGCACTCCCGGTCTGTTGCCAGTGCCGCAGGTAGACGACGGCGGTGCGGGCGATATCGTCCGCGTTGAACGCGCCCTGGCTGTAATAGCCGGTGGCCGGGTTCAGCGCTCCGCCACCGATACGCCTGAAGGTGCCGTCCGCGTTCCTATCCGCGTAGGTCCACGGGGCCTGCGCGGTGCGCTTCGTGTGTATCTGGTAGGTGGTGTGTCCGTTCACCGGTTTCAGCGGGACGCTGTCCAGCAGGAAGTTCAGGTGGGACAGATTGGTCAAAGGCGCCGTCGACGACTGCCCACTGGGTGCTGCGGGTGCTGCGGGTGCTGCCGGTGCCGCGCCCGCGGCTGTAGCGGTGCCCACTCCCACGAGCAGCATCGACAACGCGGCCACCAGCGCCACGGGTCTTGAGATCAGTTTGGAACGAACATCTTTGTACGTCATCAATCTCTCCTAGTTCCTGCTGGTGACTGAGGTCACTGAACCAGTCCAGTCAACTAAACCGGTTCAGTGAGCAGATGTCAACGGGGCCCCATTCTCTCGCGCGTAGAAGACGGTTGCGGCTCCGCCCGAGGCCACCTGCGCCGCGTCGAGGGTGACGGCGAGTTGGTTCCCGGGTGTCACCGTGACCGCGCCGCTCGCGGGCATCGGCACGTCGTAGACGTGACTGTTGAACATGGCCAGTTCCTTGCAGTCCTCCACGGACTTGATCTCTGTGGAGTAGCCAGGACCGGAGACCTTCCACGGCTCTTCGTGGTTCGTGGTGATGGCGGTGCTGGTGTCGTTGTGACGTAGAAGGCTCGTGGGCCTGCTGGGACGGGTGTTGCCAAGACAGCCGACCAGAGAAGGACCCACGCGCCGTGTTCGAGCCTACGGTCTCGCCGCTGATGCGGCGAGCACGATCTTCAACCTGCCCGAGGGTAGACGCCGCGTTCAGGTCGAGACGACATCCCCCGCCGGGGTGCCCGGCGTGCGGGGTGATCTCTACCCGGGTGCACGCACGGCGCCGCCAGCGCGTCGCCGACATCCCGGCCGCCGGTGCGGTGGAGGTGATCTGGCGCAAGCGGCAGTCCACAATCGAGGTGCCACCCAGGGCCCGGCCGACCGCCCGGCTGCGCGGCGCGCTGGTCGGCGCCGTTGTCGCCTCGGGTCGGGCAGCCAGCGAGGTCGCCCGCGCCCGTGGGGTGTCCTGGCGAATGGTGCAAGCCGCGCTCAGCGCCGCGATGCTCGTGCTGTTCTACAATCGTCAGCCTATCCATTCCGGACTCGGCTACAGGACTCCACTCGAAGTCGCCAACGAGTACCAGCAAAACCCCTCAAGCGCAGCATAGAACAGTCAAAGTCGCTGTCCGATGAGAACCCACCAGACCACCTTTGCATGGGGGCGAGATTCCGGGCTGCCGCTCTCCATATCAAATGCCTCTATGCCGAGAGCTTGGAAAGTCACTGCACGCTCAAGCACACGCTGCAAATCGAACGTCCATAGGCGCAGACCTAGCTCGAATCCGACCCATCCACGGTCATCCCGCGGCATCGGATGAGGCTCAAGACCGTGGCAGGCGGCGAGAATGTGGCCTATGCCCTCGCGAATCGAGTCCTTCGCTGATTCTGTGATCGCAAGCTCCTTGTCAGCGCTCACGGTGATCCGCCTCAGCCTTCGAGTCCTGCGGTGCGTCGCTCCCGGAACCCTTAGCGGGAGCCGGACGCGTCAGGCTGAAGAGACTCGCTAGGACCTCGATCTTTCGGAACAACTCGTCATACGTGACGATTTCGACGTCCCGCGAATTCGTGCGGAAGTCTTCGAAAGCGCTTCGCTTCTGCTGGCTAGCCAATTCCGCCGCGCCATTTCCCACGACAACTACGCACTTCGGGGAGAAGGCGTGCAGCTCTCGGCCGGAACCCTCAATGATCGACCGCTGATCCCTAACGAGCGTGCGGCGGTAGTCCAGCACCTGCATCACGGCACCCGTCAGCTCCGCTGAAGGCCGATAGGTTCCGCGGTATTTCGCCCTGAGCAGCTTCGTCACGGGCGTCTTGATCTCGACCAGCACCGCTTCTCGTGACGATTCGTGTGCAAACAGATAGTCGGCGAACTTGGCGTTCTTGCGATCCACGTTCATCCCGCCGACATATGCGGAGTCCTTGATGAAAATGAGAGGCGCCGCGAAGACCTGGGAGAGCGCATAGACGTTCTCGGCGAAGGTGAGCTGCCAGAACGCCTCGTCACTGTTCTGTTGGCTGGCGTCCCATGTTCGCAGGATATCGATGACCCGTTTGGCGGACTGCCCCATGAACACGACCTCTTCGAGGTGCTCCTTGAAGATGCGCATCGAGCGGCAGCGCTCCGCACAGCCCATTGCCCAGACTGCGTTGACGACATCCTTCTCTTCGATGGCGCCCTCTACCATGCCGAGGAACATCAGAGACAGACGTGCCCACCACTCGCGTGTGCCCCTTGTGCTCTCAAGAATGGTATCGATCTGGTCAAAGTGACTCGGATCGTTCAAGCTGAGGCCCTCCAGCAATGGCGAGCCGCGAAGCACCGCCTCGTTCTGTTCTGCGAGGCGCTCGATTTCGGCCGGCATCTCGTCTCTCTTGGCCGGCAACTGGTCAACGTTTATCAACTCCGCGTACCAGCTGATGCCTTGGGGTGTGAAGCGGCTGCTTCCCTTCAGAGGGTTGAGGGACGGATTCAGCCACCCAGCAGGTATGACGGGCCGTTCGCCTGGCCTGACCCGGAGCCCTCTGCCGTGTTCGCCAGGTTCGTGAACGCGCATCTCCCGGCCGCATCCCTCACACTCACGGACGACGTGTGGGAGGTCCGGACGCTCGACCACGTCCCTGCACTTCTCACAACTCATAGGGCAGCTCCCTAAGAAGTTGGGCGCCTGCGGTGCCAGTGTACCGCCTCAGTACGGCGAGGACCCAGCCTGCTCGTTCGAGAGTCGAGGCGCGGTCAGCAGAGCACTCGGCGTGAGACACTTCGTGCGGCCCGTGGGCGCGTTTTTCGCCGCCCTATCTCCTCTCCCGTCAACCGTTCGTCCCGCGAACGCCATCGGGATCGCCACCGCGTACGGAATCGACGACGCCTTGCCCTCGAGGTCCCTGCCGATGGTCCTGGCGAGCAGGGACCCGGGCCATGCGGCCTCGCTAGTGAGCAGGCGCAACGGCTGCTCGAACGTAAGGCGTCAAGCGTCCGCAGAGCGATCGCCGCTCGCGGATCCGTCCGGCGCCTGACCCGCCTGGTCGTCCTCCCCGGCGGCTTCTGACACGGCCGGACGCTTGCGGCGCACGACCCTCCGGCTTCCTTCGCGCAGACGCTGCGCCGCGCCACGGGCCTGCGCGCCGGCTTTGCCCGTCGCGGTGCTCGCGCCGTCCACCACTTTGCCGGCTTGAGCCCGAACGGACGCGGCGCCCGTCGAAGCCCTCTTCAACCCGCCCTGCGCCTGTGCGCCGGCCTTGCCGCCGGCGGCGCGCGCCTGCTCCACCATGGTCCTGGCGACCTCGCGGGCCGTGGATGCCGCCTCGGCCGTGATGCGCTTGCGCTCGGCCTCGGTGAGCAGGCCGGTCTCGTACCAGCGGGTCGCCGCCAAGCCCACCACGTAGGTGCCGCCGAAGGCCACGGCGGTCTTCGGCACGATGCCGTAACCGGGCACCAGACCTACCAGCGCCCCGGCGATCTGCCGCCACATCACCGCGCCGCCGATCACGGGGGTGATCTCGATCATGCGTTTCTGGAAGTCGGGCGGCGCCCCGCAGGCGAGGGCCAGCCGGTAGACCAACAGCGCCTGGTTCTTGGTGAGGATGATGGTGTCGGCGGCCGAGATGGGGATGCCGAGGAAGGGCACCAGCGACGGCACGCCGGAGGCCAGGGCGAAGGCCGCGTTCGACACCGCGACCTCGCCCGTCAGGCGGGCGGCGAACAGGGGTCTCAAGCCGGGCAAGCGCCGCGCGGCGGCCAAGCGAAGCTCCGCAGGCAGCGCGTCGAGCACGGCGCCGCCGACCATGGCGGCCGCAGCCGGGGACCGTGGGTCCACCAGCGTCGCCGCGCCCCGGTCGAGGTAGGCGGACCACGGCGTCGGCGCGCCGGCATCCTCGCCGAAGAGCAGCACGACCTGGCTCGGCCGCGGCGCCGAGGACATACGTTCGAGGCTGGCGAGGTCGGCGCCGCCGAGCGGGGAGGCCGCATCCAGCGCGAGTATCAGCAGGTCGGCCGTGCGCAGGAGGTCGAGGTAGTCGCCGGCCTCGGCGAGCGGGACGAGCGCCAGCGAGTCGGGGCCCAGCGGATAGCGGTTGGGGCCGTCGCGCAGGAAGCGGCCCACCCACAAGAGCGCGGCAGGCTGCCCCACACAGGCGATGGCGAGGCCGCGCTCCGCCTCGTGGCGGATGGCGTTGATGTCCACTTCGCGGACGGTCTTCCAGATGGCGCCGAAGTCGCTCCACTGAGGCTTGGGCACTGTGCATCCTTTCGCTCGGGGTCGGCGCCCCCGCGGGCGCTTGAGTCGGGCCGCAGCGGGCCGCCGCCAGAAGGTGTACCCACACGGCCCCAGTCTGAGGCGTGCGGCGGCGGCCGCTGTCTGCCGTCCCCGCCGTCCCCGCCGTCCGCTGATCTGACGGTATGGGACTCGCCCATCTCGCAGAGGACGCCGGCGCCTGGCCCGGCTTGGCCGCCGAGGTGCCGGCCGAATGGTTCGCGCACTTCTCTTGGCTGCACGGCGTGCGCCACACGCAGCGCGTGCACATCCACGCGCGGCGGCTCGTCCGCGAGCTGTGCCGGCCGGAGGCCGGCGCCAACGTCGCCCTCTCGGCGGCCCTCTGGCACGACATCGGCCGCGTCGACGACGAATGGGATCCGCAGCACGGCGCGCGCAGCGTTGCCGCGTCGTGGATATCGGCCTGCACGAGTCGCCGCCTGAGGCGGACGCACGTCTTGCCCTGTTCGCCATCCGCTTCCACTGTTGCGACGACGGGCACGCCGCGCTGCGTTCCGCCGGCCAGGTCGATCCGGAGCGCGCCC
>Ga0209539_1001968_pt1 | contig 10973 bp, 9 predicted proteins | sample BarGraNGADG00312_2_FD_184499 | JGI IMG/M metagenome (GOLD analysis project Ga0209539, IMG submission 184499) | Arctic peat soil microbial communities from Barrow, Alaska - Barrow Graham LP Ref core NGADG0011-312 (SPAdes) (version 2) | ecosystem: Environmental > Terrestrial > Soil > Wetlands >... | reverse complement strand
CGGCCCTACGGCGACTCCCTGCGGAGTGTGCGACGCGTGCGTCTCGATCTCAGAAGGCACCGCGCTCGACGTCATTGAGATCGACGCGGCCAGCAACCGCAAGATCGACGAGATTAGGGACCTGCTGGACAAGATCCCGTATACCCCGACGTCGCTGCGCATGAAGGTCTACATCGTCGACGAGGTCCACCAGCTCACACCCGAGGCTTCCAGCGCGCTGCTCAAGACGCTCGAGGAGCCTCCGGGCCACGTGATCTTCGTGCTTGCCACGACCGAGCCGCACAAGCTCCTTCCCACGATTGTCTCACGGTGCCAGAAGTTCGATTTCAGCCTGGTCTCCGCCGTCGAGATGGAAAAGTTGCTGGAGCACATCGCTTCGCGCGAAGGGATTCCTGTAGAGGAGTCCGCGCTCGGCATGATAGCCGAGCATGCCCACGGCTCGGTGCGCGACGCTATTGGCGTGATGGACCAGATATCCAACCTCTCAGGCGAGACGATCACCCAACAACAACTGGCCGAGATGCTGGGGGAGGTCGAGACGGGCCTCATCTTTGAGATGGTCGACCTCATCGCCCAACGCGATACGCCTGGCGCGCTCACGGTCGTGGGCCGGATGGTCGAGGACGGCAAGGACCCGAGGCGGTTCGTGGAGTCTCTGATTTCGCACCTGCGGGCGCTCTTCCTCGTGCAGAACGCCGCGAACCCGGCGGAGATCGTCGAGGCTACGGTCGAGCATTACGCAAAGCTGGAGGAGCAGGCGGGGACCCTTCGCCGGCACGAGGTTATGCGGTTGATGGAGAGGCTGGGGGACGCACACCGCGAGATGAGGTGGAGCGAGAACCCGAGGCTGGTCCTCGAGTGCGCTCTTGTGAAGATCACCAGCCTGGACGCTGATGCAACACTGGAAGGACTGGCTTTTCGGATAGACGAGCTCGAGCGGAAGATCACGTCTCTGTCCGGCGGCACAGGCACCGGAGCCCTCCCTGACCTTCCGGGTGCACCGCCGGCGGTTGGAGCCGAGCGGCATGCACCGCCGGCTAAGGGAAAAGCCGAGAAGACGCCTGCGGTCGCTGACGGCAACAGTAAACCGGCGCCAGCTACCGAGGCCCCGGTTGAGCACGAGGCGGCGGAAACAGCACCGGCGGCGAGCACCAGTTCTCCCGCCGATAAGGAAAAAGCGCGCAGGGCCTGGATGGCCGTCCTGGCGGAGCTCAAAGGCGTCGGCCAGATGAAGCTGTACACTCTCCTGGCCAAGGCGCGTGTCGTGTCGGCTGATAACGGAGAGCTCGTCCTCGGGTTCGGCGAGGATGCGGCATTCCAGCTGGAAGCGCTTCGCGAGTCCGGCGACCTCTCCCGGGTCGAAGAGACCTGGGCCCGTTTCATGGGCGAGCCGGTGAAGATCAAGCTGACGAAGATCGGGGGCCGGCCGTCTCCCGCGGCGGTGACGCGCCCCGCGCCCGATGCGGCCTCTAAGCCCGTGAAGCCGCGGCCGACGGCGCCCGTGCCGGAAGCGCAGGCCCCGGAAGGTGCCGGAGGAGAAGGGGCTGCCGCAGTGAAGCCGTCCGAAGCCGGCAGGGCAGAGCCGAAAGTCGAGACGGAACGGCCCGCGGGAAAGAGCGCAGCCGAGATCGCCCGCATCTTCAAGGAGCGTTTCGACGGCGAGATAATAGAGCAGGACAAGGAAGGGAAGGAATAGATGTCCAAGGGCAAGTACTACCCGAAGCCGAAAGCCCAGGGCCCTAAGGGCGGCCAGGGCGACATGATGAAGCAGCTCCAGCAGGTGCAGCGTCAGATGGCTGAGGCACAGGAGGCGCTCGCGGACGAGACGGTCGAGTACACTGCCGGAGGCGGGATGGTGAAGGTCGTAGCCGACGGTCACCAGAACGTCAGGAGCATCTCGATCGACCCGCAGGTCCTGGACCCCGACGACGTCAGCATGCTCGAAGACCTGGTCCTTGTGGCGGTGAACGGGGCCATCGAGGCTTCGCAGGAACTCGCCAACCAGAGGATGGAGGGCCTGACCGGCGGGCTCGGCATCCCGGGGCTCTAGCGACAGGGCTGGCGACAACGCATGGCATACTACGCGGCACCACTCGAGAACCTCATCGAACGACTTTGCAGCCTGCCCGGCATCGGGCCCAAATCCGCGCAGAGGATCGCGTTCTTCCTGCTCTCGATACCCAGGCAGGAGGCTGTCGAGATCGCCCGTGCTATAGTCGAGGTCAAGGACAAAGTCAGGTTCTGCACCATCTGCTTCAACATATCTGAAGGCGAGCTCTGCTCGATCTGCAACGACACGCGAAGGGACGAGTCGGTTATTTGCGTCGTCGAGGAGCCGCGGGACGTGATCGCGATCGAGAGGAGCGGCCGGTTTCAGGGCCAGTACCACGTGCTGGGGGGAGCGATTTCGCCTATCGACGGCGTCGGGCCCGAGGAGCTGAGATTCCGCGAGCTGATGGAGCGCCTGAGGGAGGGGAAGGTCACCGAACTCATTGCTGCGACGAACCCCAACGCCGAGGGCGAGGCGACGGCGCTTTACCTCGCGCAGCTTGTCAGACCGCTGGGCATCAAGGTGACACGCATCGCGCGCGGCCTCCCCGTCGGCGGCGACCTCGAATACGCCGACGAAGTAACCCTGGGCCGCGCGCTTGACGGCCGCACCGACCTATAGTTGGATGCCGGGGCAGGCACCTGGAGTGCCTGCCCCGGCATCCAACTACTCATACCTCAGGGATTCGATCGGGTCTAGCTTTGAGGCTTTGCGGGCGGGATACACTCCGAAGAACACACCTACCAGCATGGAGAATACGAACGCCATCGCGATTATCGATAGCGTTACCTGCGCGCGAAGGTGGAATATTTGTGTGTACAGCATCGCGCCGAGAACAGCGAGCAGCACACCGAGGGTCCCCCCCAGCAGACTCAGCGTCACGGCTTCGACGAGGAACTGCATCATGATGTCGCGCGTCTTCGCGCCGACGGCCTTGCGGATTCCTATCTCCCTCGTCCTCTCGGTAACGGATACGAGCATGATGTTCATGATCCCGATGCCGCCTACGAGCAGGGAGATCCCAGCCAGGCCGCCCAGCAGGTAGGTCAGGATCTTGGTTATGTTCTGCGCAAAGCCCAGGATGTCGCTCTGGGTGATGACCGAGAACTCGTCGCTCGAGAGCGTCTTGCCCAGCATGTCCTTGATCTTTTTAGCCTCGGCCAGGACCGAGTCTGATGTATCGGCTTTCACAACGATCGTCCCGGGGTTCGAAGTGCCGAAGAGCCTGATCGCGGTCGTTATGGGTATCCAGGACAGCGCGTCCTGGTCGAACATCAGCGTCTTGCCCTTGATCTCCTGGATCCCTATGATCTTGAGCTTCCGCCCCTTGATCGTCACGTACTGACCGACCGGGTCCTGATCGGGAAAGAGCCCGTCAGCGACAGTCTTCCCGAGGACGATCACCAGCCGGCCCGACTCTTCCTCGGCCTTCGTGTAAGGCCTGCCCTCCATCGTCTTGAGGTTGCGTACGTCGAACTCGTTGGACTTTGTGCCTGTCACCATACCGAAGAAGCGCTTGCCGCTCCCGTTGCTGATATACATCTGCCGCTGGATCTCGCCCGACACCATCTCGGGGTCGCCCACCGCCTTGCCGACGTCGTCGAGGGTCTTCAGGGTGAACTTGTTGGTGGCCAGTTGCGGGGCGCCCTGCTGCAACATGCTTCCGCTCAGGTTCATCTTGAAGGGAACGACGATTATGAGGTTGGACCCCAGGCCCTGGATGCTCGACGTGATCTCAGAGCGCGCGCCCGAGCCGAGCGACACCAGCAGGATAACCGAGCCGACGCCGATGATGACCCCGAGCATCGTTAACAGCGAGCGCATCTTATTTGCGCGCAGGGCCCTCAAGGCCGTGTAGATGCTCTCGAGCAGCTTCATGCGGGCGCACCTTCCTCGTGGCGCTCGGCGGTCGACTCCTCTTCGATCATCGCGCGCATGTCCGAGGCAACACGCCTTTTCGCTACGGCCTCGTCGCCCTTTATCTTTCCGTCCCTGATGTGGATGATCCGGTCGCCGTGCTCGGCGACCTCGCGTTCGTGGGTTACCATCACCAGGGTGATCCCTTTCCCGTTAAGGCCCTGGAGTATCTCGAGGATGTCGATGCCGGATAGCGTGTCCAGGTTCCCCGTCGGCTCATCAGCCATGATGATCGGCGGGTTTGTGATAAGCGCGCGGGCGACGGCCACGCGCTGCTGTTCCCCTCCCGAGAGCTGGTTGGGATAGTGGCTCAACCGGTGCCCGAGCCCGACTTGCTCAAGGGCAGCCACCGCCCTCTTGCGCCGCTCGGCGGCTCCCACCCCGGCATAGAGCAGGGGCAGTTCGACGTTGTTCTCCGCGGTGGTCCGGGCGAGAAGGTTAAACTGCTGGAAGACGAAACCGATCTTGTTGTTGCGGAGCTCCGCGAGGCGGCCGGACGATACCAGGCTGATGTCCTCGCCGTCTATTTTGACCGTGCCCGAGGTCGGATGGTCGAGGCAGCCCATGATGTGCATGAGGGTGGACTTGCCCGAGCCGGACGCGCCCATGATCACGAGGAACTCGCCCCCCCCTGACTTCGAGGGAGACGCCACGGAGAGCTTCGACGAGCTGGTCGCCCATCCTGTAGTGCTTGACGAGGTCGCTGGTCCGGATGATGACTTCCATCAGCAGGTGTGACCTTTCGGGCGCCGGTGCGCCCGCGTTGCTCGAACGGATCGCGCGGCCCGGGACAGGGCAGAGAGCTCGTCATTTGCGGGCGGCCGAGCCGTTGCCTTGGTCAGATGGCTGGTGTTGAAGGGACGGCCAGTTGCCGGCGAGGCGCCGCTATTGCGTCTTTACGCCCTGACCGTCTTTCAGCTTCTCGACGCCCGAGACGACGACGACATCGCCCATCTTGACCCCGTCGATTATCTCGATGCTGTTCTCGCTGACGAGGCCTTCGGTGACCTCGGTCAGGCGGGCCTTGCCATCTACCACCTTGAACACGTACTTCTTGCCCTTTTTCTCGACGATCGCCTCGACAGGCACGACCGCCGCCGACTCTTTGGTCGCGACGGTAACGTCCGCCGTTCCCGTCATGCCGATCTTCAGGTTGATGTCCGAAGCACCCATTCTGACGGTGACGTCGAAGGCGGTGGCGCCGGCCTCGTTAGTCGTCGCGGTGTCGGCCACCTTGCTAACGATTCCGGTGAACTGCTTGCCCGGGTAAGCCTCGAGGCTGACGGCGCAAGCCTGGTTTGGCGTGATCTTGGCGATGTCGGCTTCGTCTACCTTGGCCACCATCGACATGTTCTTGAGGTCGACGATGGTGTAGATAGGACTCCCTGGCATGACGTAGGCGCCCGGAACCAGCGCGCCGGATGACGGGAGCCCCAGGTTGCCGAGCCCGCCCGAGAGCCCGGAAAGAGAGCTGAGGTTCAAGCCAGAGGGGATCATGCTGCTGAAGCTGCTCATCAGCGTGCCCATCAGGTTGTTGATCGAAGAGCCTCCGCTCTGGCTGCTGACAAGCGTGCCCGCAACGGGGGCGACTATGGTCGCGGATTGAAGGTTCTTCTGAGCGTTCTGGATAGACTTGCTCGCGGCCGCCTGCTGCGCGCCGGTGCTCATGCCGCCTCCGCCTCCTCCGATAGATACAGACGGCCTGTTGGCGACGCGCGCCAGATACGCCTGGTAAGAAGAGTCGATGGTCTGAAGGGCGATGAGCCTCTGGTCCGCGGGGAGCGCGGGAACAATCATCTTCTCGAGGTTGACGAGGCTCGCGACACCGGAGTCGACGCTGGTTAGAGCCGAGTTGACCGCGGTGCCTATGCCGGAGGCGCTGGCGGAGAGGCTGCTGAAGGCGCCGGCAATCGACTGGATCGATTCCAGGCTCGCCTGGGCGGACAGCAACTGCTGCTGGAGGCTGGAAGTGTCCAACTGGAGAATCGGTTGACCTGCCGCGACCTCCTGGCCGTCCTGTGCGAAAACCTGCGCGACAGGGCCATAGACCTGGGGTATCACCTGGATAGGGTTGGACGACTGAATGCTGCCGGCGACCATGACGGTCTCCTGGATCGCGCGAGGTCCGACCCGCTGGGTCTCGACCGCGACGGAGCTTCCCCCGCAGCCCGCTGAGACTATCGCCAGCAAGGCGATGATGACGGCTACTTTTACCGCGGCGACGACGTACTTGTTCAACTTCACACTGCCTCCAAAACGAGTCGTGTGTCCGCGCCTGGTCTTTACGATCGGCACAGCCCTCCGGCTCCGAAAATACTCGGGAGTAGTCCTCGCAGTGAGGGCGATGGCCCTGGAGACGGACCGAAGCACCCGCAAGCTCAGCGGGCACCACCTGGAGAGCCCGTTCCCTACCTGGTCAAAGCGCGCCTCAGCGGGTTAAATATATTTCTTCGGAAGCCGGATAGTCAAACAGAAAGTGGTCGCCGGGGCCCGGTCAACTGGTGACACAGCAGGGTGATATCGGGGGAGCTCCGGGGTCAGAAGACCTGGAACACCGCGGACAGGAGCAACACGAGCCCGTTGTACAGTGCATGGCCCGTGATAGACCCGCCGAGCGTCCTGTTGCGCTCGTAGATGTAACAGAGCCCGTAGCCGAGCACTGCCCGCGGGACGAAACCGATAAGCTCGAAATGGGCCGCCGCGAATAGCAGTCCATTGAGCACCATGGCCGGTTGCCGGTTCATCCTGTTGCGGAGGGCCGGGTATAGGTACCCGCGGAAGAAGATCTCCTCGCAGATCGGCGCGAGCACCACGAGAGTTATGACCAGCAGAGCAATGAGGCCGGCGTTGACTCCGCCCGAGGCGATCTTGTTGACAGATTTCGAGACCTGGTCGGTGGTGGTCGGTCCCACGATCTTCTGGATCACGTAGGCGACGAATATCGCCGCCACGAACAAGGGGATTCCGATCGCGAAGCCGAGCCCGATGCCTTTCCCGAGGCCGTCCAGCTTCAGGCCCAGGGCCGTGAGAGTGCTGCGGTGCCTCACCTTCACCGAGTAGAAAGTGCCCGCGAGCAGGAACGAGTAGAGCACCACGCTTGAGAAGAATATCAGCAGAAACGCCGCCGTTGTGGTGGTGAACGTGTTCTTCAGGACCTGGTAAACAAAGAAAGAAATTGCGGACGCCGCAACGTACGCGATGGCGAAGATGATAGCTGCTTCGCCGACGCCCCACGGCGCGCCAGGGAAGACGATCTCCCGCGCAGGCTTGTACGGTAGCGGGATCGGCGGATACTGATATCCGGGATGATAACCGGGGGGCGGCGGATGCTGCGGCGGCCCTCCGTAACGCCAGTCGGCAGGCGGAGGCTGGTACCTGTGAGGAGCGCCGGGCGGCGGCAGTGGGACGTAGCCGTGAAAGTGCTGTGCACCGGACTGAGTCGCCACCCCCTGCGAAGACAAACAGGACCTGCAGTAGTTGCGGTTCCCGTACACCAGCCTGCACATGGAGCAGAGAAGCCTGTGGCAGCTCACACACCGGGCGACAACGGGGGCCGAGGGATGCTCTGCACACTCCGGGCGCGTGCTGCCCGGCGGGCACGGTGTCTCCATGTGAACGGGCTCCCTGTCTGTATCTGCGCGCCGTAGCGCCGCGTCAGTCGATCAGAAGTTCCGCGATCTGAATCGCGTTAAGCGCGGCTCCCTTTCTCAGGTTGTCGCTAACGACCCAGAGGTTCAACGCGTTTGCCGCGGAGTAGTCCTTTCGTATTCGACCAACGTAAGTTGCATCCTGCCCTTCGCAGTCTATCGCAAGCGGATACACGTTGTTTGCGGGGTCGTCTAAGACCTCGACGCCTTGCGCCTGGCGCAGTACCTCGCGCGCCTCGTCGGGCTCCGCAGCCTTCTTGAACTGGCAGTTCACCGACTCGCTGTGTCCAATGAACACCGGCACGCGGGCGGTGGTAGCGGTGATCCTCAGCCCGGGGAGTCCCATTATCTTGCGGGTCTCATCAATCATCTTCTGCTCCTCGCGGCAGTAGCCGTTGTCGAGGAACACATCGATGTGAGGAAGGCAGTTGTAGGCGATCTGGTGAGGGTAGACCTCGGCGGTAACCGCCCGGCCCTCTTCGATATCGCGCACCTGCCGCTTCAATTCTTCGACCGCGTTCTTGCCGGTGCCCGACACCGATTGGAAGGTTGTGACGACCACCCTCTCGAGCCCGTACTTCCTGTGGAGCGGGTCGAGAACGACCACCATCTGGATGGTCGAGCAGTTGGGGTTGGCGATGATGCCTTTGTGTTTGAAGGCGTCGCCCGGGTTGACCTCGGGGACGACCAGCGGCACATCCGGCTCCATGCGCCACGCGTTCGAGTTGTCAATGACGACGACGCCGGCCTCGGCTGCCACAGGCGCATAGGTCTTCGATATCGAGCCGCCCGCTGAGAACAGGGCGATATCCATGCCGTCGAACGACTTCTCGTCGAGGACCTGCACGGGCAGGGTTTCGCCGCGGAACTCGAAGGACTTGCCTCGCGATCTCTCGGATGCGAGCAAGCGGAGGCTCGCCAGCGGAAAATCGCGCTGCTGCAGTATTCTCATGAACTCCTGGCCGACCATGCCAGTCGCGCCGGCGATGGCGACGCGTGGCTCTTTCATCTCATCCTCCCGTAGTGCGTTTGCCTTTAATGGTAGTAACGGTCAGCGCGGCTACCCGGTTTCTGTCCCTCGGACATCAGTCCTGCAGGCCGAAGTGCTCATGCAGCGTCCTTACGGCCTTCTCGCCGTCCTCGCGGCTGACGACGCAGGATATCTTGATCGGTGACGTCGAGATCATCTCGATGTTGACCTCGTTGTCGGCGAGTGTCTGGAACATGCCCGCGGCGATGCCCGGGTTAGTTCGCATGCCCGCCCCGATGAGGCTGATCTTGGCGATGTCGGCGTCGTAGTCGACCCCCGCCGCGCCGACGGCCTCGGCGATCTCGCCTGCGACCTGGCGCACTTTCTCGAGGTCGTCCTCGCTCACGGTGAACGAGATATCGGTCCGCGCTTTCTCGCTCACGTTCTGGATGATCATGTCCACGTTGACGTTTGCCTCGGCGAGCGCGCCGAACAGGCTCGCGGCGACGCCCGGTCGGTCCGGCACGCCGGCGACCGTCACCTTCGCCTCGCTGAAGTCGTGTGTCACGGCGCTTACTATTGCTTTTTCCATGATGTCATCCTCGCTCTTGACCCACGTCCCAACACCTTCGTGGAAACTGGACCTGACGTGCAGCGGAACGTTGTAGTTTCGCGCGTACTCGACGGAGCGCGACTGCAGGACGCGCGCGCCCGTCGTCGCCATCTCCAGCATTTCCTGGTACGAGACCTCTTCCTGCTTTCGCGCCTCCGGAACGATGCGTGGATCGGCGCTGAAGACCCCGTCCACGTCCGTATATATCTCGCAGTAGTCGGCGTGCAGCGCGGCGGCAAGCGCCACCGCGGTCGTGTCCGAGCCACCGCGGCCGAGTGTCGTGATCTCGCCCTCGCTGGTTACGCCCTGGAATCCCGCGACGACCACGACCCTGCCCTTTCGCAGCTCCTGGATCACCCGGTCGGCGCCGACGCGCCTTATCTTGGCCTTTGTGTGGCCGGTGTCGGTGAGGATCTCGACCTGCTGGCCCGTCATGCTGATCGCGTCCTGGCCCAGCTCGTTGAGCGCCATCGCGAGGAGCGCCATCGACACCATCTCGCCTGTCGAGAGCAACATGTCCATCTCGCGCTCGGGAGGCACCTTCGAGATCTGCGCCGCAAGGCCGACGAGCTCGTCGGTGGTCTTGCCGAGCGCGCTGACGACCACGACGACATGGTCGATCCTCTTCTTGCTCTCGATGACCCTGCGGGCGACGTTTTTGATCTTATCCACGTCTCCCACGGACGTCCCACCGAACTTCTGTACAACCAGAGACATCTTTCACCTGCCATGTAGAACGAACCCCGACTCGGTCCAGGGTTCGAGTAAATAGTATAACGGAATTCCGCAGGCGGGTCAGGCTCGACCCGGTGACAGGAACCAGATCGAGGGCGCGGGCAGCGAAAAAAGTGTGATTAGTCCCTTAGCTCAGAAAGACAGCATATGTTGTGTTTCGGTCCGTGCCCTCCATAACTAGATTAGCAAAGCAGCTTCAGGTGCCAAGACATTTGCATGAAGAGGCTTTGGCTGCGGAGCTTTCCAAGCTCAAGGCCGCTCAGTAACTGATTTGCAAAACCTGCTCACAGCGTCGCCGGGACAATCGCGCGGTTTGAAGTCCTGACAAGTTGCTTGCCGCCCCCCGAGAGGTTCCCGCCTTGAACACTGTAGACGGTCTTGCTGGTGTTTTTCATTTGCGGGACCGGGTATGTGACCGTGACAGTGTCCTTCCCCGCAACCCAGATGCCGCTGCCTACAGTTTCCCCTGTCGGCAACGGCTGAGTGGCATAAACAGCGCCATTCCTATCCAGTGCAAGCGTCTCTCCGTCGCCGGAAACCGAGGTGTAGGTGCCGATAACCGAAGACGGCCTGTAAGGTTCAACTTTGTACTCGCGCCAGACAGTGCCCCAACCGACAAGTCGGCCGTCTTCTTTAATCTTGAAAGCGACCGGGGCATTGCTCGGAGATTTGGCACTTGCAGGCCCTACAATAATACTGTTCCCTCTGACCCAGTATCGCAGCGGGACTCTCACCGCGAATCCGATTGAAGGCAACGCGGCTTCTGTGAGGGTCCCGTCTTTGGCCATCCTTATTTCCCTGCCGTTTTGAGCGGAGTACAGCCCGGCAACATCAGGATTATGCGTTCGGGTCGCAACAAGAACCGCCGTGACCGTTACTGCTGCGACTGCCAGAATGACAACGACGCCTGCAATAATCTTCTTTCTGCCGCTCATCATCAAGCCCGCCTTTCGCCGAAGGAAAAGAACGCACAGATGCTGTCTTTCTGAGCTAAGGGAATAATCACATTAAGAAGTGTAAAGTGAACGACCCTGTTTTCAG
>Ga0209539_1001967_pt1 | contig 10973 bp, 11 predicted proteins | sample BarGraNGADG00312_2_FD_184499 | JGI IMG/M metagenome (GOLD analysis project Ga0209539, IMG submission 184499) | Arctic peat soil microbial communities from Barrow, Alaska - Barrow Graham LP Ref core NGADG0011-312 (SPAdes) (version 2) | ecosystem: Environmental > Terrestrial > Soil > Wetlands >... | reverse complement strand
GTCTTTATCAACTTGTTCGAAATAGTTAATCAGGTTTTGTACTTTTTCATCTAGGGTTGTTCCCTTTATTTGAGGAATACAGAGACCTTTCTCAATCAGTTCGTTAACTACAGCTTTTTTCTCTGAGAGCTTTGTATTTTCTTTAAAAATTCCTTCCGTTAGAATTGAATTAAAGTTAATTCCCTCACTTAGTATTGATTTTATTTTTTCATCAATTGGTTTTCTCCAATCAATGTTGTGTTTTCGACACAGGTAGTTTAATTGGGGTTCCTTTAGTTGATTAAGAACCCGCCGGAAATATTTATTTGCAACTTCTTTACCTCTAATTTTCCGAAGTACTCTAACTATCTCATCAGCTATATATACTTTTAAAGAATTTTTTGAATAGAAGAGAATCCCTATATTCTTCAATTCATTTATAACCTGTTCGATGTCTTGTTTTTCTATGTTTATTACTGAATAGTTTATGAGTTTAATTTCTTCCTGTGAAAGTTCAAGTGTTTTGGAGAGAGAAAGTAGGATTGTTTGTTCTTCCCAAGTTATTTTTGAATCCTGATTTCTTTCCTGATCATTTGCATATGCAGTGTGTACACAGGTTTTATAAATTTTGTAATCTCTTATCCTAGTTAAATCAATTGAGGATTCATCTGATTCAGTTTCAGCTTGAAATTCCAGAATTTTTAATTTCAAAGATCTAATTTCTTCTTCATATAATTTATTGAACCAATCCCTTGATATTATGCAATTCCCATCTCTTATTAGAATATCAATAAGAATGTCAAGTTGAGAATCAACTTCATTAAATTTGGATTTGATATACTTAGTAAATTCGTCTTCAATCAGATTAAAGACATTGACTATGTTTAAGTTATCGACTTTCTTTAAGTCTTTGTCTGTGTTAATCAGAATTTTGTCTATTTCCTCAGTCTTTTTAGGTGGGGTCTCAATAATACCAGTGATTACTTTAAGAAATTGATTCTTTTCAAAAGAATTTAACTGACCTAAAATCTTTTCGAGTTTCATAGCAGTTTTATTATGGTTGAGTAAATTTAGTCATTATTCTATACCGATAGTGTCGGTTGGCTTAACCTACAGCAGATGTCAGGAGTAGGAATAAATTTAACTTCTCAATTACTACCTTTCAAATTGATTTCGATACCTTTTGGTTTAGTTAAATAAGGTTCGACTAGTGCATTAGTAATAATCTTACGAAACTCCTGGAAATTCTCACAATTCTCAAGAATATTTTAAATGTTAAGGTCAAATTGTTTTGTGGATTTCTTTTATTTTATTCGTTATTTTTTCTATTTCAGCAATTCCGGATTCGTATGATTTTGATTCAGAGAACTTCATCTGAAGGTAGTTCTTTACTGATAATATATTATGAATAACCTTTGAAATTCGTTTTTCCTTTGAAGAACTACTTTTCAAAAATTCAATTTCATCTAATTGTTCTTCAAAATATCTTTCTAAGCCGTTTACAAGTGAAATTATGCAATAGGCTTCTAAATCAAAACTATGTGGACTTGCAAGGCTGGATAGATCAGATTCACCTGGAATACGATTAAAGTATCTTACGCTATAGTCGTCAATTGCTAATTGTGTAAAATATTTGTAGTCTGGATTATTAATAAGACTTCTTAATCTATCAGTCACAGTTTCAAGAAATTCGATTCGGCTTTGAATTGTCTCAATATTTTTTGAATTGTTAAGAATGTACAATGTTTCCAAAAACTGAATCGATGAACTTCGGATTGTAGTTGAATAAATGTCCATTAGGATTATTTTAAGTTTTGTAACCGGCTAGATATCACAAAGTCTATTGAATAAAAGGTATAGAATAAGTTTTTATTTGGAGGATTGTCATTGTTTAGTAGTCAAGCAAAGGCAAAAAAACATGTGTGTGGCGGTGTCAGCTGCCTCAGGTATTAATTTTGTCAGTCCTGGTAGACGGGCAGGAGTTGTCATGTTATGATAAAGTGGTCTAAGTAGCAGAGTCCAGGTAGGCAAAAAAGCATCCCGATAAATCGGGACAAGTTGTGTTTTGCAGTGAAGTGAAGATTAGAACACCAATTGATTTTGGGTTTGGAGTAGTTATGGTTCATTGCTTATTCGTCCAGTCAATTGTCTCTCGAATTTATTTGATTCCAGTATTAAACCAGTTCTCATCGGACCAACAGGCTCATCTTTTATGAGTTTTTGAATGCTTATGAATTTATTCAAATTGGCTATAAAGTCGTTAAACTCGGATAGGTTACTGATCCATATTTGAAACTCAAGAGTAATTAAATTGATACAATCGCTACAGACCTGTTTAGCATATTCGAGTTTTTCATATCCAATGGTTTCTGATTTATCAAGTTGAACAGTGTCTCTTCCGGCGATCAACTCAAGTAAATATGTATTTGAAAAGGCAGTTTCATAAGCTTTCTGAATAGCCTGTGGAATTTTACTATTCTCAAAGAAAGTAGCTGACCAGAGTGTTGAAGTTGTAAAGAAATTATTTGTTTTACTTGCGTATGTCTTAGAATGTCGAGCCGAGGAGAAATACCTTTCGTTAATCTGCCAAACGGAGGGGACTCAACCATTATTTATAATGCTAAATTATAGTTAAAATAAGTGACATATTGATAACCAGATGGAAAAGAAAGCTATACTTGAGACCATGGTTCATTCGTATGTAACCAAGTATTAATCCTAACACTATTTGAGGTCCGCAAAGGATGAATGAGAACGTCAGAATTAAATAGATATTTCCAGTAAAATTAAATGCATGCATAAATCCGAAAATTATCGATGAACTGTAAAAGAAATATTTGAACTTGCTAGTGATAAATGATTCTATTTTTTTTCTGCTAAAAATGGTTACGAAAAGGAATAAACCGAGTACAAAAAGGAATAACAGTATAGGCAGAATAAACTTTGATTTGTATATAGAGAATGCACTCAAAGCTATCGCAGTGGGGACAAATTATAAGAATGCTACTCCACTTAAACCGGAGTAATGATCGGAAAAGAACCTCCTCATAGAAAGGGGCTAATAGAATACCTATTAGGATTGTCATCAGTGGCGACAATTTTTGTTTATTATGCACCAGGTGAAATGCTTCGCAAACGATAAAACTAACTATCCCAATTGAAATTGTTGCCAGTAAATAAAAGAAAATCAAAGCTATAAACTTGAATATTGATAGTTTTCTGCTCTCGCAATAGAACGGATTTTTCAGGTAACAAATAAACGAATTCATTATATTGAATTTTTAATACAGATCGCATTACTTATGCGATCTGTATTATTTAAAGAAATTAATTAAAGTTCCCATAAAAATTTTAGGAAACCAACTCCATCAATAATTCTTCTTATGTACTTACCAGCATCAGCACCAGCATTATAGCCGGAATTAAAATCACCACCATCTGTCGTTACCATTTCATCTTTACTTAATTCTACCATTGAGTAGAAATTTAATTCAGTTGTTTTCATAATCACATATAATTTATATTAAGTTTGCTAAAAAACCACAAATAAAGCCAGCTGCTGTCCTAATTGCATTACCAGCTGCTTTAATTTGACCATCAGTAAAATGAATTGTTGGCTCATTACCACCATTAATATCCCTTTTTTCAATTTGGGATAATTCAACTAATTTAACTTGTTCCATAATAAATTGTATTAAATAACAAAAATTAGCTCCCCTCTTTCTTTATACTGCCGAGGTTTTTAGCATTGTTACAAATGCTAAGGTAGATGCGCAGCGTCCATAAAAAATAGACGGAAGTAAAAAACTTCCACCATTACTCTCCACAAATTCTTTTTTGCTTAATGGTTGCATAATGCATACCAATCTGATATCATAGGGCTGCTGGTAGTAAAAGGATCTCTCGTTCTTGGAGTATAGGATTGGTGCACCATACGATTTTATCTCATCTATAAGCTCGTAAAGGCGTGCCCGCTTTATGCCAAGCCTTGCCGCAAAATCATTGGGTGTACCCGTTCTCTTCTCACTAATCAGCTTATGCATTAAGCTAATTCGGTCGATGTACTCAAATATTTTCATTTTGATTCTCCATTTGAATTTCTAATGTTTGGTGATGCCACATCTTGCAAAAAAGTCCTTTGTTTGAGATTAATTTTTCAAAGGTTCCCTGCTCCACAACTTCACCATTTTCGAGCACTAAAATATTATCGGCAAGTGCAATAGTGGATAATCTATGGGCTATTACAATAACTGTATTTCCTTTTTGTCGCATCATTTTAATGGTTCTGTGAACGTAGCCTTCTGCAATAGAATCGAGCGAAGATGTTGCCTCATCAAGTATTAGAATTTTTGGGTTACGATAAAGAGCCCGAGCAATGGCAATTCGCTGTCTTTGACCACCAGAAAGGGATATGCCATTCTCTCCAATATATGTATTGAATCTATTAGGCAGTTGTTCAATAAATTCAGTTAATCCTAAGTGATTACAAATATCCATTATATGCTCCATGTCAGGTGCAAATTCTCCCACCGCAATATTATCAACAATATTACCAGCAAATAAGTCAATCTTTTGAGGAACGACCACCACCATTTCCCGTAAAGATTCATTTGTGAAGTAACGAATATCATAGTCTCCAAAATAAATATTGCCGTTTTGTATTGGATAGATGTTTTGTAGAAGCGATATAAGGGTTGTTTTGCCACAACCGCTCTCGCCAACCACAGCCGTAACTTTACCAATCTGTAAGTTAAGATTCAATCCTTTAAAAACCTCTACCCTAGTCCCATACCTAAAACCTACATTTTGAAAAGAAATATCGCTAATATGCTCCTCTCTTAACTGAATTTTATTGGTTTCATCCTCAACTTCCAGATCAAAAATTTCAAACAGGCGGTCAGAGGCAATTTTGGCATCCTGATAGGTTTTGTTAAAGCCAATAATACCTGAAACAGGACCTGTAAAGTATCCAATTACTGCATAGAATGAGAGTAGTTCGCCCGGAGTTATCGTGTTTTGCAGTACAAATCCGGCTCCTACCCATAGCAGTACAATGGTTATTACTTGTGAAATTAGCCCCGATGAAGCCGTTGAGAAAACATTATTAATTCCTGAATTGTAAATGGTTTTTAGTAGCGATACGAACCTCGTTTCGGTTTTTAGGTTGGAGAATTCTTCCAGCCCAAATCGTTTAATTGTTCCAACTGCGTTAAGCGATTCAACCAAATGAGCTTCAAGTTCTGCGGAATTCTCCATTATTTTCCGCTGAACTTCTTTATTAAGCCTGTTTAAGATAAAATAGGTAATTGCATATAGAGGAATAACAATAAGCATTATTGCTGCAAGCTTCCAGTAAAAGGTGAACATAAGTAAAAAGGATACGATAAGTATAAGAATATTTACTATGAGATTTACAGTAACATCGTTAACAAAAAGTCGGATTTTTACCGCATCATTTATTCGTGAGATAATTTCGCCAACCCTCATGTTGTCAAAAAACGATTGAGGAAGCCTTAATAGGTGCTGATAGTACCCTAATATTAGGGTAGCGTCAATTTTCTGACCTGTCTTTAAAATGAAGATTGATTGAATAGTACTTAACAAAACCCTTATCCCTACTATGAAAAGCATAGCAATACCAAGGAGGTTTAAGAGGTTAAGATTTCCACCAGGTATTACATAGTCAACAATTTTTCCAATAAAGATTGAGGTAGAGAGACCTAAAATAGCATATAAAATAGCCCCGATAAGCGACTGTACTAAAACCTCCTTATGAGGTTTTATAAGATGCCAAAATCGTAAAGAGGTAGATACCTTTTCGGATTTTGGCTGAAAACCATCTCCGGGCACAAGAAGAATAAGAACTCCAGTCCATGTTTTCTTGAAATCATCGTGTGGAATTTTATGATATTCACCATCACCTGGATCCATAACTTCTATGTAGTTGTCTGCTGCTTTTACTAGAACTACATAATGTTGAAGTACTTCCTTTACAACGATATGGGCAATCGAAGGCAATGGTATTTTAAACAAGTTTTCCCATTCACCCCTTACCCCCTTCGCGTGGAAACCCATCTTCTGGGCAGCTTCAATCATTCCCAAAACATTTGTTCCCTTTTTATCCGTACCTGCCATTTGTCTGATTTTCGCAATAGGCAAGTTTAACTTATAGTGAGCAGCAACTGATGCTAAACAGGCTGCACCACAATCAGTAATATCACGTTGTTTAATTTTCACTGTTTAAAGTTGTGATTTACTATAGGGATTAAACCAATTATCAGCTTTATCAAAGAGCAAATCGTACAATGAACGCTTGGTTACAATTATCCTGGAGGAAACGGTCATTCCCTTTTTTAAATACCCACGATAACTGTTTTTTAGAGATAGATAATTTTTGGAAAGACCACATTTAACTCTAAAATATGCTTTGTCCCCATTATCGACTAAAACATCGTCAGATATCTCATTAATTTTTGCTGGAAGAAATCCCCATTGGTTATAGTTAAATGCTGTAACCTGCAGCTTTACCTCCTGATTAACTTTTATGTACCCAATATCTTCAGGTTTAACAAAACAGATTGCAATCAATTCACAATCTGGTGATAGTTCCGCAATGCTTTGATTAGTGTAAACATTATTACCAATCTGCAACTCATTGCTTTGTTGGATAGTCCCTTTTAAAGGGGAGACAATAAAGTGTTTGGATAACTCCGCATTTGAATTATTAAGGTCCGCTTCTGTTTTTTGAATTTCCTCTTTAAGCCCGGTTAATCGACTTTGCCAATCGGATGTTTGCTGGCTTAATAACTGGTTATATTGTAGTTGTTCATTATTTAAGTTAAACTGACTTGACTCAAAATCTACCTCTGAAATTACTTTTTGCTTGTACAATAATGTATTTCTATCATACTCTTTCTTAAATTTTTCAATATTTCTTTTGGATATTGAAATTTGTTTTAGAAATTTATCAAGTTCCATACTGTATTTTGGAGTCCCCCCATAATTCTTGTAGTTTAATCTTTTGCTAAAATCTAATTTTATTAGATTATTTAAATCTCTAATGAAAAGCATATTCTCCTTCAAACTATATTCGAGAGCTCTTATACTTGATTTTATTGGAATTGTATCAATAATAAGGAGTGTATCACCTGCTAATACTTTGGAATCGTTTTTAAGATTGGTATGGATTATCTTCCCATTAAGGGAAGAAATTATCGGTTGCTTTTCAATACCTGCTTGGATTAATCCAGAAGTTTGAACAGTAACATCTACATAAATTAATGGTAAAAGAACTAAAATTGCTATTATAACAGTAATTATTATCCAAAATATTGACTTGCTCCTGCTTGTAATCTTATGTAAATAGGATTCTATCGAATTTTGAATTATAAAATTCGGGTAAACTTTATTATTAGAAGTCATTTCAGACAATTGGTTAATTGTACAAAAGATAAAATAAGACCTTTTTGTTTTGCAGAAACTGTATCAAAGATATAATTAATTAATAAACAACAAATGGAATATGTTTTTTATCTTTATATATATTCATCCTTTATATTATGGCGTTTTATAAAAAGTGTTTGAATGCTATATCATTGATAGATAGGATATTTTAAGATAATTTATTCTACTAAAAATAAATAATCGTAATCTACCTGCTACTAATTGGAAAAACCAGTGGCCTTTATCATTTTTGGTTGTATCAAAATGAATACCCAAGACCGGAGTTTATTATTGTTGTTTTCATATATATGTTAACCCACATTGCAGCCTCAAACTTCAAATTATGTTAAATCTTGCTTAAAGAGCAGTATTTTTTGAATATTTTTGAGTTTGATATTTTGTAACTATTTGATAATAAGTAATACGTTTTTTTAATATTTAGAAGAAATGCCTTTGTGTGGCACACCAGCCATTTGGAAATTAGCATCTTAAAGGTGAATTTTGGATCTTGTACTTAAAGCTGCTACATAAATATTGCAAGACTGATAAAATCAGAGTGGCTTACTATCGGTTGTGCGAAAGTTACCGCGATGAGTTTGGCTTTCCCAGCCAACGCATGGTAATTGGTCTTGGACGGTTATCTGAAATACCAGAAGATGAGCAAAAGTTACTTCTTTGTGAGCGGGTCAACGAATTGATTAAAGGCGAACCAAGCTTGTATTCGTCTTGTAACGACCACACAGTGGAACAACTGGCGCAAGGGTTTTACCATCAAATCAATTCGAAGGAACGGGTCGACAGGATTCCACCGCCCACCGAAGGACTCGATTTGGTCAATCTTAAAACTTTGAAAAATAAAAACATACGCGAAGTTGGGACAGAATCACTTTGTTACCAAGCTATAGGTCAATTAAAGATAGGAACCCTATTGACTTTGTCTCGATAGCATAGACTTTAGGGGTTAATCTAGAAATAGTCCGGATTGCAAAAGGCAATTAATTAAACCGTCCGAGTTATAGTGCGTTTTTTATTTTTCTAAACCGGGGTAATCTGTCTAAGTATTTTGAAAATTGTTAATTACTCTTGTTAAAGTCATTGCAAGTATGTCAGCGTTATTAGATAATCGAAATATTGGACTTTTACCACTATCTTTTTCGACACCAACACCATCTTTATATGGGGTTATAGACAAAATCTTGCTCAGTTGAATGCTGGAGTTTTTTTTATTACCGACAAATATTAGTCTTTTGTTTGTTAAATAAAGTTGCCCTGAATCTATTAATTGAAGTTCCTCAGAAGTAACTCTTTGTACATCCATACTTCCTGCACGATAGTAAACCCCTTTCATAATTTTAATTCTTGCAGTTGGACCTCCATAATTAATTATCTTGGTCACAGTTCTATTTTCTAACCAATCTACATTTGATTTAAAATAGCATTGTTCATTTTTTTGAAGATTGATAGGTACGGTCACTATTGGCAGTTCTTCATTTTCAATTGCCCATATAAGTTTAAGCTTTTCAATTTTAGTCTTATCTGACTCGTTAAATCTTATATTGATCTTTAAATCTTTCTCAAGGGTAGTAAACTCATCCCATTCCTCTCTTGAGATCCTGCCATCTGCAACCATTTTATCAAATTTCATCTGCATAAATTGTGTTCTAGACTCCTTAGAAATATTTTCTTCTATAATGGTCGGCAGTTTTAAATTCTCTTTTAGTTTCTCCAGAAGTATGTCTTCTGATTCATGTATTTTTCCGTCTATTATTACTTCGTTATATGTTTCTTTGTAGATGTTACCTGCTACTTGATTATGCATCTCCTCAGTTTCAGAATCACTTAACATTAAAAGTTTCTTTAAATGATCAAGGCTAACAATGTCCTGATTACTTAAATCTCTATCAGATAGGCATTCTTTCATTTTTTGAAGGTATAAATCCTTTAACCTACTTATAAATTTTTTGCGAAGATCAACTTTATACTTTCCTGAAATTGCCTCAATTTCTTGAGATTCAATTTCTTCTAAAGGTCTTGTAGCTAAGAGATTATTTACTTCGGTGAATGCATTCTCTTTTGGCTCAATCTTTAAAAGTCTCTGGAAAAACTTTGGTCGAATTAGTTCTTCTGTTTTACAAATACGGTTCATAATACTTCTATATTTATTTATCTTGAAATGCAAAAACCATAATCGAATTGTCTAGGTCGTCAATCTTATTGTTGGTGTCTCAGTGGCGGGATTTGTCTCGGTATGCAAAATTAAATTAATAAAATGAACTTGAGTTATAGTGCGTTTGTCCATGTCAATTGGGGCTTAGTCACGGGCCCCGCATGCACTATAACGGCCCGGCAGTTTAATTAGGTGCTGTCTGCGTCGCGGTGCCGAGTTTTTTGCCAGTCCCGGTAGATAGCAGCGTAGCCAAGGGTCATGATGAAGCTGTTAAACGGTACCAAGTCCGGGTAAGGGTTGTGAGTTTCGGGTCACGGCAAAGTAGTCTAGATGACGAGCAAAAAACGAGGCACCAGCGCGTGGGCCAGCCAGCCCTATTGACTTTGTCTCGGCAGCAGGATCTGTCCGGGTGCAACAGGATTTGATAAGTTGAAATGAGTTAACTCGCATAGACTTTAGGGGCTGATTGAGAAGTAGTCCGGGTTGCAAAGGCAATTCAGCAAAGCATCCGAGTTATGCATAGTGTTTTATTCTTCATATATCAAGTCACCCATAAAGATCTCAAATGTAAAAATATGAAACCAATCTCCAGCTGACATAACTGTCTGAATATTTTTGCCATTTATAAATATGTCTTTTCCTGTCTTTGGATGTGTAATACGATTACGCATTTTAATTGATTCATTAAAATCATTAAACTTTGAGTCGGAAAGATATTTTTCGTAAGTGTTAAGCTTATTATAGAGTCCACAATATGTTTTATATGTAAAAAGCATCATGCTTTTAAGATCATAGAATTTTTGCCTTTTCTTTATGCTTCCATTGTCTTTAAGTTCTACTGAAATTTCTGAGAGAACAATTATTTGTTCTGGGGTCAAATCGATTTTCTTCTCGAGATATCTTTCAAGTAAAATCTGTCGCGTTCTATAGGTAATACCTTCGACCATACTAATAAATGATCGAACATATGTCCTGTTTGATTCATTGCTTTTTGTTTTGTCTAGCAATGGAAGTAGCCTGACTTGCTCATTATGAAATGAAATCCATAACCAACCAAGTTCAAAATCTTTTTGATAGTATTCCATTTTGTTTGTCAATTGAAGAAGTGTCAATCAGGATCGCATTAAGCCCAACGGCCCGGCGGTTTAATTAGGTGCCGTCTGCGTCGCGGTGCGTTGTTTTTTGCCAGTCCCGGTAAATGGTTGAGTAGTTTCGGGTCACGGTGAAGCTGTTAAACGGTAACAAGTCCGGGTGAGGGTTGTGAGTTTCGAGTCACGATAAAGTTGTCTAGGTGGTGAGCAAAAACCATGACAACTCGCGCGTCGGCCAGCAGCCCTATTGACTTTGTCTCGGCTGCAGGATTAGTCACGGTACATAAAGTTTT
>Ga0209539_1001965_pt1 | contig 10978 bp, 11 predicted proteins | sample BarGraNGADG00312_2_FD_184499 | JGI IMG/M metagenome (GOLD analysis project Ga0209539, IMG submission 184499) | Arctic peat soil microbial communities from Barrow, Alaska - Barrow Graham LP Ref core NGADG0011-312 (SPAdes) (version 2) | ecosystem: Environmental > Terrestrial > Soil > Wetlands >... | reverse complement strand
CTGCCGTGCAAGGAGCAGATCGAAGCGGAGATGAGCCCGACCGCCCTGAAAGCCGGCGGATTCGCCGCGCCGCCCAGGCGCGAGACACCCGTCGACATCAGCGACGTCATCGTGTTCGGCGACGGCCGGGTCGAGACCGTCGCGCAGGAAACGGCCCCCGCGGAGCCCGAGCCGACCCCCGAGGAGCTGGCCGAGAGCCTGCCGCTGGTCAACGTCGAGCCTCCTCCGTCTAAGCGCGTGCGCAAGCCCATCAAGCGCGAGCCGGAGCCCGAAAAAGCCCCTGAGCCCGCGCCCAGGAAGCGCAGGGCCGCGGCCGTCGCAGCTGTGCCGGCGCCCGAGGCTGCGCCCGAACCGGTCGATGAAGAGCTCCCCCAGCGAATGGAGCCCAGGCTGCGAGCCAGGGCGGCGGCGATGAAAGCGGCGCTCAAGAGACCTCCCAAGCCCGAGAAGCCGCCCAAGCCGAAGAAAGAGCGCAAGATCCGCACCGGCCCGCTCAGGCAGACACTCGGCGCTCTTCCCTACGGGATACTGGCGGCCCTGGTCGTCGCGGGCGTCTGGCTCATCTTTCCCATCTTCCACCGCTGGAACCAGCTCTCGATCTTCACGATTGGCATCGCGGTCCCGTGGGCTCTCTTCAGGGGAAGCACCCGAAGGAAGGTCAAGGGAGAGCGCGTGTGGTGGTGGGCGACGAGGCCGTTGTGGCTCGCGATCCCATCACTCGTCATCGTCGCGGGCATCACTCCGGCGGTCGAGTACGCCGCCTACAGGATCATGTACGGTGCCAACCCAGGACACCTGCCGTTCGGCGACTTCGCAAAGCTGTTCTTCAACAGCACGTCGTGGGCGATCCTGATCGTGGCGGGCCTCGTCGCCTTTGCCCTCCCGTTCTTCATGAGCCTGGGCGAGGAGTGGGATCTGCGCGGTTTCAAGCGCGAGCGCGGTGAAGTCCCTGAAGACGTCGGGGACGAAGAGAACGGGCGCGAGGCAGACCCTGGACCACGATCCGGAGCCGGGGCCGACTCAGCCACTGACTGACCTTCCCGTCAGCCTCCCAGAACCTTTTCCACATCCATCTCTTTGCGCATCCGGTGCCTGGTCCATGCCGACGTGAACGGGCTGTACAGCTTTCCGCTGACCGCTCCCCGGGAGAGCTTCTCGAGCAGGTCGTCGCGGCCCTCGAACTCTTCCATCTCCACGTGCGCCGCGCCAAGGTGCGTAGGCTCGTGGGAGTCGCTCCCGGCCCCCGCCGCGAAGCTGTGCTTGCGGAGAAACCGGCGCGCGAGCAAGTTGGCCATGGGCAGCCGCGGCTTGCCGTTGAAAGCCTCGATGATGTCGATCCGGTCGGTGAGGCGCTCGAGCTCCGAGGCCTTGAGCCGTTTTAGCTTGAGCAGGTCGAAGGGGTGTGGCACGTAAACGAGGCCGCCCTGGGAGCGGATGATGTCCATCGTCTCGACCGGCGAGAGGTGGTCGGGCACCCATTCCTTCAGGAAAAGCCCACATATCTCCCCGCCCGTGGTGCGGACCTCCTCGCCGATCAGGATCCTCGGCGCCCATTCGCCCCGCGCCCGCGCGGCATCCGCGAGCTCGGAGAACTCGAACGCGCCCTCTATCACGTCGTGGTCCATGATCGCGACGGCGTCGATGCCTCTCTTGTGGCAGGCATCCGCCAGCGCGGGGAAAGTTATGACCGAGTCCGGCGAGTGAAACGTGTGGACGTGGAAATCTACTTTCATGCAGGTTTCCCTACACGTTGCAGTGCGAGAGCAGCGATCTCCAGATGACCAGGCCGTCGTCCGAGCCCAGCTCGGCTTCCGAGGCCCGCTCCGGGTGAGGCATCATGCCCAGCACGTTGCCCTCCGCGTTGCAGATGCCGGCGATGCTCTCGACCGCTCCGTTCGGGTTGTATTCGGCGGACACCGCGCCCTCGGGCGAGCAGTAGCGCAGCACGACCTGCCCCTTGCGCTTCATCTCCTCGAGCACCTCGGGAGCTACCTGGTAGTTGCCCTCGTTGTGCGCGATGGGGACCTTCAGGACCTGGCCCTTGCTTGCCGCCGACGTCCACGGCGTGCTGGTCGTCTCGACCCTCACGTCCACGAACTTGCAGATGAATTTCAAACCTACGTTCCTCATCATGGCCCCGGGCAGAAGCCCCGCCTCGAGCAGTATCTGGAACCCGTTGCAGATGCCGATGACCATGCGCCCGCTCGCGGCGAAATCCTCGATCGCCTTCATCACAGGCGAGAACCGGGCGACGGCGCCGGTCCGCAGGTAGTCCCCGTAAGCGAAACCGCCCGGCAGGACAAGGCAATCGAAGGAAGACACATTCGTGCTGCCGTGCCACACATAGTCGACGTCCTGGCCGAGCACCGTGCCCAGGACGTAGTGGCAGTCGTGATCGCAGTTCGACCCCGGGAAAACGACGACCCCGAACCTCATCAGACATCGACCTCCATCCGGTAGTTCTCGATGATCGGGTTCGACAGCAGCTTCTCGCTCATCTCGCCCAGCCGCTCCTCGAGCTTCGACTTGTCGGTGCCCGACAGCTCGAGCTCCATGTACTTGCCGACCCTCAAGTCCTCGACCTCGTCATAGCCGAGAGACTTCAGAGCGCGCAGCACCGTCTTTCCCTGTGGATCGAGGATGCCTTCCTTGAGCGTGATGTATACCCTGGCGCGTGCCACAGCGGCCCCCTTCAGTTCCTCTGGACTTCCCGGGGATCCCCGGATCAAGTCACGGTTTTACGTTCAAAGCCTCGAGCCTCGAGAAGACGACGTCGATGTTCCTGAACGAGCTCGCCAGCTCGAAGCAGGAATCGATCTCCTCGGGCGCGAGGTATCTGCCGACCTCCGGGTCGTGCATGAGCCCTTCCTTGAACGGCTCCTCGCCCCGGACGGCGCGCATCGCGTTTCTCTGCACCATCTTATAGGCTTCCTGCCTCGATGTGCCCTTGCCGATGAGCGAAAGCAGCACTTTCTCGGAAAATATCAGGCCCTGCGTTATCTCGAGGTCCTGCTCCATCTTCCACTGGTAGACCACGAGCCCCTCGAGCACCGCGCAGAACTTGTTCAGGATGTAGTCGAGCAGGATCGTGCTGTCGGGCAGGATGACCCGCTCGGCCGACGAGTGGCTGATGTCGCGCTCGTGCCATAGCGGCATGTCCTGCAGGGCGACCTGCGCGTTGGCGCGTATGACCCGGGCGCACCCGCACACGCGCTCGCAGATTATCGGGTTGCGCTTGTGCGGCATGGCCGACGAGCCGGTCTGCCCCTCGCGGAAAGGCTCCTCGGCCTCCATCACCTCGGTCTTCATGAGCCCGCGTATCTCGGTCGCGAACTTCTCGAGCGAGGTCGCGCAGATCGCGAGCGCCGACATGTACTCGGCGTGCCGGTCCCGCTGGATGATCTGGCTCGAGGCCTCCGCCGGCTTGAGCCCCAGCTTCTCGCAGACGTACTCCTCGACCCGGGGGTCGATGCTCGCGTAAGTGCCGACGGCGCCGGAGAGCTTGCCGACGGCTATGGTCTCCCGCGCGCGCACCAGCCGGTCCAGGTCCCTGCGGACCTCGAAGGCCCAGACGGCGAGCTTGAGGCCGAACGTGATGGGCTCGGCGTGGACCCCGTGCGTGCGCCCGATCATCGCCGTGTTGCGATACTCGACCGCCTTGTTCTTGAGTATCCCGAGCATCCTGGCGAGGTCCTCGATGAGGATGTCCGCCGCGTCGCGCAGTTGCAGCGCGAGGCCGGTGTCCAGCACGTCCGAGGACGTCATCCCGTAGTGGAGCCAGCGCGCGGGCTCGCCGATGTTCTCGGCCAGGTTCTGGAGGAACGCCACCACGTCGTGGCGGGTCGTCTTCTCGATCTCTTTCACGCGGTCGACGTCGAAGCGGGCGTTCTGTTTTATCTGCGCCAGGTCGGCCTCGGGCACCATGCCCAGCTTCACCATCGCCTCGGCCGCCAGCACTTCGATCTGCATCCAGTTGTGCATTCGCGCGTCGTCGCCCCAGATCTCTCTCATCTTAGGCAGGCTGTAGCGCTCGATCATTTCGCACCGCCTTCGCCGAGCTTCTTCCTGTAGTCCTTCAAGGTCTTGCTGACCTCGGGATACTTCAAAGCGAGAATCCTCGCCGCCAGCACGGCGGCGTTCTTCGCGCCTCCGACGGCGACCGTTGCAACCGGGATGCCTGTGGGCATCTGGACTATCGAGAACAGGGCGTCAATGCCTCCGGGCATGCCCGAGTCGAGCGGCACGCCTATCACCGGAAGATCCGTGTAAGACGCTACCACCCCGGGAAGCGCTGCGCTCATGCCCGCTCCAGCGATCACGACCTCGGCTCCCGCGGCCTCAGCGTCTTTCACGGCTTCAACGACTTTTTCGGGCGTCCGGTGGGCCGAGGCAACGACTGTGCGGCTGCTGATGCCAAGCGATTCGAGCATCTGCCCGCTCTCCTCCATCTTGGGAAGGTCGCTCTCCGAGCCAGTTATAACGAGCACTTTGATCTGGTCCATAGCCACCGTCAGCCTCCGTGTTCCCTCTGCCACTCCAGTGCGCGATAGCCGATGTCGCCGCGGAAATGCATGCCCTCGAAATCTATCCTCTCGACCGCGTCGTACGCCAGCCCGCGGGCTTCGGCGAAATCGCCGCCGAGCGCCACCACGTTCAGCACTCGCCCACCCGCGGTGACAACTTTCCCGTCCTCGAGAGCGGTGCCCGCGTGGAACACCACCACGTCTCTTTCCTGGGACGCCGCCTTGAGCCCGTTTATCGGAATGCCCTTCTTGTAGCTCCCCGGGTAGCCGCCCGACGCAAGGACAACACAGACGCAGTACCGGGGTGACCATTCCATCTCGAGGTCTGCGACCGTGCCTTCAATGGTCGAGAGCAGCGCCGGGGCGAGATCGCTTGCCAGCCTCGGCAGCACGACCTGCGTCTCCGGGTCGCCGAACCGCACGTTGAACTCCAGCACTTTCATGCCATCACCGGTGAGCATCAGCCCGCCGTACAGGACACCGCGGTAAGGGACGCCTTCTTTGCCCATCGCGGCCACGGTCGCGTCCATTACGTCGCTGTGTATTGAGGCTTCAGTTCCGGCATCCAGGAGCGGAACGGGCGAGTAAGCGCCCATGCCGCCGGTGTTCGGCCCCTGGTCGCCGTCGAGCGCCCGCTTGTGGTCCTGCGAGGGCACCATGTGGGCGACGGACTTGCCGTCCGACAGCGAAAGTATCGAGACCTCGGGGCCCTCGAGGAACTCCTCGACCAGGACCCGCGCGCCCGACTCGCCGAAGACGTTGTCGACCAGGCAGTCCTTGAGCGCCTGCACGGCGTCCTCCGTGGTCTGGGCGATTATCACGCCTTTGCCGGCCGCGAGCCCGTCCGCCTTCACGACGAGAGGCGCCGGCTGAGACTCGACATACTGCCTGGCTTTGTCGAAGTCGTCGAAGAGCTTCGCCATGCCGGTGGGGATGCCGTTCCGTTCCAGGAGAGCCTTCGCGAACTGCTTGCTCCCCTCGAGCTGCGCGGCCTCGCCCGACGGGCCGAAAGCCTTGAGGCCTTTCCCGTCGAAGTAGTCGACGACGCCCGCAACGAGCGGCGCCTCGGGCCCGACCACAGTGAGGTCGATGTCCCTGTCCAGGGCGATCTGCGCCAGTGCGCCGGCATCCTCAACGTCGGCCTTGAGGCACTCGCCCATCTGCTGCATTCCGCCGTTGCCGGGGACGAACAGCATGTCGTCGACCAGGGGGCCCTGGGAGAGCTTCCACGCAAGAGCGTGCTCCCTGCCACCTGATCCGACGATCATTATCCTCATGGTTGCTTCGCTATGTATCCACACACGGTGGCTCGAAGTCCTCCCGGTACAGGTACGGCCCTTCCTCGATCGGGCGCTTGTACTCCTCGCGGGTGATGATAGTCTGTGTGCGCTTGGGGCCCACCGAGATCAGGTCGACCGGGACGCCCGCGCCCTGCTCGACGAACTCCACGTACTTGCGGGCCTCCTCGGGAAGGTCGGACCTCTCGGTGATCTCGGAGATGTCCACCCCCCACCCCGGCAGCTCGAGGTACTCGGGCTCGCAGTGGTGGAAGATCGTCTGGTGGGGCGGGAACTCGTGGTATATCTTGCCCTGGAACGAGTAGCCCACGCAGACCTTGAGCCGGTCAAACGCGGACAGCACGTCGAGCTTAGTAAGAGCTATGCCGGTCAGGCTGTTCACCCTTGCCGCGTATCGCAACAGCACCAGGTCCAACCAACCGCAGCGGCGCTTGCGCCCCGTGGTGGTGCCGAACTCGACGCCTTTTGCGCCCATCGTCTCGCCGACCTCGTTAATCTGCTCCGTGGGAAAAGGCCCGTAGCCGACTCGGGTCACGTAAGCCTTTGCGACTCCCACGATCCGCCCGATGTGCTGAGGCCCGACGCCGGTGCCGGTGAAGACGCCGCCCACCGTCGGAGACGAGGACGTGACGAACGGATAAGTGCCGTGGTCGAGGTCCAGCAGGGTCCCCTGCGCGCCTTCGAACAGCACTTTCTTGCCTTCGTCGAGCGCCCTGTACACAAGCAGGGACGTGTCGTCTACATGCGGGGCCAGCCTCTCGGCGTATGTCATGTACTCGGAGCAGATCTCGTCAACGTCGAAAGGCTCCTGGCCGAAGGCCTTGGTGAGGATGGCGTTCTTGCGATCGAGCGAGACCTCGACCTTGGTCCTGAATATCTTCTCGTCGAGGAGGTCCTGGACCCTCATGCCCATCCTGTCGGCTTTGTCCGCGTACGCCGGCCCGATGCCTCGATGGGTCGTCCCCAGCTTCGACTTGCCAAGGCTCACTTCGCCCAGCCTGTCGAACGCCAGGTGGTACGGCATGACCAGGTGCGCGTTGCAGCTGATGCGGAGCTTCCCGCAGGAGATACCCCTCGCGTGCAGTCCGTCCATCTCCTCGAGGAGGACCTTCGGGTTGATCACCACGCCGTTGCCTATCACGGGGGTGATGTGATCGTAGAGTATGCCCGACGGCAGGAGGTGAAGCTTGAACTCGTCGTTCCCGCAGACCACGGTGTGACCCGCGTTGTTGCCGCCGGCGAACCGCACCACGAAGTCCATGCGGTCCGAGATCAGGTCGGTTATTTTTCCCTTGCCTTCGTCGCCCCACTGGGCGCCGAGTATGACTGTACCCGGCACTCGCGCCTCCATTCAGTCGGTATCCCGGTCCGGAACGCCACTACTATATCACGCAGCGTTCCACCCGCCTCAGACGTCCTTCTTCTCCCGCTTGAGGATGGAGTCCGCGACCAGCAGCCCGGAGGCCGAGGCCTGCACGAGGCCCCTGGTGATGCCGACCCCGTCGCCGGCGCCGAACATGTTCTTGACCTGGCTCTCGAGCTGGCCCGTGACCTTGAGCCTGGAGCTGTAGAACTTGACCTCGACCCCGTAGAGCAGGGTGTTGCGCGAGAACACGCCGGGCACCAGCGTGTCCAGCGCGGAGAGCATCTCCAGGATGTCGGAGAGATAGCGGAACGGGAGCACGAGGCTCAGGTCCCCCGGCGTCGCATCGGCAAGAGTCGGCACGACGGTGCTGCGCGACATCCGCTTGGGGTTGCTCCGCCGGCCCACCAGCAGGTCGCCGAGCCGCTGGACGAGTATGCCGTCCCCGAGCAGGTTGGCGAGCTGCGCCACGTACTTGCCGTATGCGATGGGCTCGTGGAAAGGCTCGGTGAAGCGCTTGTCCACCAGCAGCGCGAAGTTCGTGTTGTCCGTCTTTTTCTCGAGGTATGAGTGGCCGTTGACGGTCAGCACTTCCTCGTAGTACTCCTTGATGACCTCGCCGGCAGGGTTCATGCAGAAAGTGCGGACGCGGTCCTCCGACGCCTTGGAGTAATACACGAGCTTGGGCTCGTAGAGCTCGTCGGTGAGAGGAGCCATCACGACCGCGGGTACCTCGACGCGCACGCCGATGTCCACCATGTTGCTGTTGCGCGTGAGAGCGAGCCCCTCGGCGATGCCGTCGAACCACTCCGCCCCGCTGCGCCCGGGGGCGACGACCAGGTACTTGCAGTTGATGCGGTTCTCGGCGCGCGTGTCGATGCCGACAACTTCCCCGTCCTTGACCCTGATCGACTCGACCATGGTCTTGAACTGGATGTCGACCTTGTCCTTGAGCTCCTCGTACATGTTGCCGAGGACGACCGGGCACACCTCAGTGCCCATGTGCCTTACCCTGGACGGCACGAGGACGAGGTCGGACTTGATGGCGTTGCGCGAGATCTCGCTGATCTTCTCCTCGTCGTCGCCGAAAGTCTGGGTCGGGGCGCCGAACTCGAGGTAGGTCTGGTCGACCTTCTCGATGAGCTTCGCCACCTTCTTCTCGGGCATGAGGTCGGCGAGCCAGCCACCGATCTTGCTGGACAGCGTGAGCTTACCGTCGGAGAACGCGCCGGCCCCTCCCCACCCGCTCAGCGTCTGGCAAGGCTGGCATCTGCGGCAGTGCCCGTTCGGTGAGGGGCACTTCCTCTTGTCCAGGCCTTCGCCCTTGTCGAGGATGAGGACCTTCAGGTCCGAGTTGCGCGTGAGCTCGAGCGCGCAGAAGACCCCCGCGGGGCCCGCGCCGACTATAATCACATCGTATGTCCTGAGCATGTCTTACCTGCCTGGTCAGCGAAACGACAAACAGTATTATAGGCGTACGGAAGTGATATGCGGTAACGGGGTGTGCGGACTTGATCCGGGGACAGGCACCGAATCAAGCGGTTGCCTCAGCGCTGCTGTTTCCTGGGCATCATGCTCGTGGGAGGCATCACGCTCAGGGCCACCCTGCGCTTGATGTCCATCATCTCCTGGCGCATCTGCCTGTGCGCCTCGAGTATCTCGTCCTCCATGGCCACGACCCGCGCCCGCAGCGCGTCGATCTCGTCCTCCATCTCGAGGACCTTCGTGACACCGGAGAGGCTCAATCCCTGGTGTGTCAGCTCCTGGATGCGCCGCAGCCTCCTGATGTCCTCGTCGGAGTAGCGCCTCCTGTTCTTCGGCGTGCGCTCGGGCTGGAGCAGCCCCTTGCGCTCGTAGAGCCGGAGCGTCTGAGGGTGGACCTCGGCGAGCCTCGCGGCGACGCTTATGATGTACAGCCCTTGCGTCTCGTCCTTCTCCATCAGTTCCTCACTTCAAGTGCGACCGCAGGTCTTTGGCCTCTGATTTCTCGAGGTTCTCGATCGCCTCGCGCTCTTCCTTGTTCAGCTTCTTCGGCACGCTGACCCTTGTCGTGACTAGCATGTCCCCGCGTCCCTTGCCCTTGAGCTTCGGGGCGCCCTTGCCCTTCAGGCGGAACGTCTTTCCGCTCTCGGTGCCGGCTGGTATCTTCAGCTTGACGTGCCCGTCGGTCGTCGGGATCTCGACCTGTGTGCCGAGCGCCGCCTCCGAGAACGTGATGGGCACGTCCAGCATGATGTCCGAGTTGCGCCTGCCGAAGTACGGGTGGTTGTCGACGTGCGTCACGACGTACAGGTCGCCGGGCTGGCCGCCGCCCATCCCCGGCTCGCCTTTGCCTTTGAACCGGATCCTCGAGCCGTCGGCGACGCCGGGCGGAATGTGGACCTTGGTCTTCCGGGGTTGCTTGACGAAGCCCGCCCCACGGCACTCGGGGCACGGGTTCTTGATTATCTGGCCTGTGCCCTGGCACTCGGGACATGGACGGCTGAGGCCGAAGAGCCCCTGGCTCTCAGCCACTGAGCCGCGCCCCCCGCAGGTCGGGCAGGTCTGCGGCAGAGTGCCGGGCGCCGATCCGAGACCTCTGCAGTTCGCGCACGACGTGTCGCGCGTCATCGTCACAGGGACGTAGGCGCCCTCGAGCGCGTCGTCGAACGACATGTTAACAGTGACCTCGACGTCGTTGCCGCGCTGCCCCCGGCGCCCACCCCGTGAGGACGTCTGCCCGCCTCCCCCGAAGAGGTTGAAGATGTCGCCCAGGTCGCCGGTGAAGTTGAAGCCCCCAGGGGCCCCACCGCCGAAGTCAAAGCCCTGGTACGCTCCCGGCCCGGGACCCGGCCCGTAGCCCTGGCCGCCCATGAACGGACCGCCCGAGTCGTACTCCTTGCGCTTCTTCTCGTCGGACAGAACCTCGTAAGCCGCGGCGATCTCTTTGAACTTGTCCTCGGCTTCTTTGTTGTTAGGGTTCTTGTCGGGGTGGTACTGGTGGGCGAGCTTGCGGTAGGCCTTCTTTATCTCGTCTTTGGTAGCGCCCTTGCTGATCCCCAGGCTCTTATAGTAATCCTTGCCATTCAATTGTTATCACATCCGGTTTGTGGAGCCACGCTGCCTGCCGCCGCCGGCACCCGCGCGCTCAACCCTTTACGGGGCAGGAGACGCGGACCATCGCGGGCCTGAGCAGGAGTCCGTTGAAGCGGTATCCCTTCTGTACCACGTCCACGACCGTGCCCTCAGGGCACTCCCCGGTCTCTACGACCATCATCGCCTCGTGGTGCTCCGGGTCGAACGGCTCGCCCTCGGGATCGATGACCTCCAGGCCCTCCTTTGACAGAGTGCCCAGCATCAGCTCGAGCACCTTGGCGACGCCCTGGCGCAGGCCCTTGGACTCCGCGTCGGTCGAGCTGTCGATCGCCCGCTGGAGGTTGTCCATCACCGGCAGGAGTTTCTTCATCAGCTCGGCCTCGGCCGTCTCGACTATGCGGGTCTGTTCCTTGAGCATCCGCTTTCTGTAGTTGTCGAAATCGGCCTTCAGGCGCTGGAGGCTGTCCAGCAGCACGGCCTTCTCGTCCGCGAGCTCGTCAACCTCCGCGTCGAGCGAGTGTATCCTCTCCTCCGGCTCGACCTCCACGGCTTCGACATCGTCCGCTTCGGTGCCGCCGTCAATGATCTCGACTTCGTCTTTCGCCCACGCGGGCCGATCCTTGCCTGCTTGCGGGGCCTTGTCTCGCGGCCCCTTCGAATCGCTCATCTTCTCACCTCGAACCTGCTGTGGTTCCCCTATTAAGGTTCGCGGCGGGAGA
>Ga0209539_1001963_pt1 | contig 10984 bp, 8 predicted proteins | sample BarGraNGADG00312_2_FD_184499 | JGI IMG/M metagenome (GOLD analysis project Ga0209539, IMG submission 184499) | Arctic peat soil microbial communities from Barrow, Alaska - Barrow Graham LP Ref core NGADG0011-312 (SPAdes) (version 2) | ecosystem: Environmental > Terrestrial > Soil > Wetlands >... | reverse complement strand
GGGACTCGTGGAGGCTCGCAGAGCACAAAATCCCTGCAAATACGTGGTGGGCCGCACCAATGCGAACTGGTGACCTCCGCCGTGCAAAGGCGGCGCTCTCCCAACTGAGCTAGCGGCCCACGAGGGGCGTAAGTATAGCGCGGAGATCACGGGCTGGCCCGCCGACCGTGGGCCGGGTTGCAGCATGGTTGCAGCCTGCGACTGCGTCATGAAGACGGTGAAGACGATACAGACGATGCCGATGCCCCGTCGAACCCAACGAGGCCCGGAGCGGTGAACGTCGGACACGCGATCGTGTCCAAGCCCTGACGCGCAGGGCGTGGGACGTACACAGGAGTTCAGCGGGCGCTCGCCGAAGATGTCCGGTGCTAGCTGTTCATACCAGGGGGGTAGGATGGCCACCAAGAAGAGCAGTCCCGCGAAGAAGCCGGCGGGCGCTGCCAAGACCCGGGTCCGCTGGACCTTTCCCCGCGCCACCCTCGAATCAGCACTTCAGATTCCCTACGCCATCAAGAATCATAATGGGGGCAACCCTTGGGATCCGGACGAAATCCGAAAGGCGATTGGCGCGGGGACTGGCGGAAACGCCTACTTCTACCTGAACGCGGCTTCGCGAGACTACGGTCTCACAATAGGCTCGAACTCCGCTGAGAGAATCGAGCTCACAGACTTGGGGCGAGACGTCGTGTACGCGCCCGACCCCGAGGCGGAGAAGGCCCTCAAACTCAGGGCCTTTCTGAACGTCGAGGTCTTCAAGAAAGTTCTCGAGTACTACAAGGGCAGCAACTTGCCGGAGATGAAGTACCTCGGCAACTCGTTGCAGAAGGAATTTGACCTTGTGCCTGAGACTCACGAGGAGTTCTCAAGGATCTTCCGGGAGAACTGCGAGTATCTAGGCATCACATCCGGCATTCCCTCTGGCGATGCACAACTACCTGGTGAGGATGATGGTGACGCGGGTCCGGGGACGGTTACCCTCGCTGAGGCCGGAGGCAGTTCGAAGCTCACCGCGTTTGTGATCATGCCGTTTGAGGAGCGAAATCCGCTGCATCCCGCGGGCTTCTTCTCAGAAGTTCTGCGCAGCCTCATCACCCCGGCCGCCCAGGCCTCCGCGTTCACTGTACGAACAGCGAACCGACAGGGCAGCGATCTCATCCAGTCGACGATCATCAACGACCTCATCAAGGCGGATCTCGTTGTCGCCGACCTCACCGAGCACAATCCCAACGTCATGTTCGAACTGGGTGTTCGCATGGCCGAGGACAAGCCCGTCGTTCTGATCAAAGCCAAGGGAACTGGACCACTGTTCGACGTAGACAACATGCTCCGCGTATTCGAGTACAACCCTTGCCTGTGGCAGACGACGGTTGAGAAGGACATGCCCGGCCTTCGCGACTTCATCAAGGGCGCTTGGGACAATCGTTCGTCCGAGCAGTCCTATATGAAAATCCTCAGAGGGGCAAAGCCCCAGGCCAACGTCTAGCACGCGAGTCAAGCTGATGCTTGCGGACTGATCCCGTCTCGCCCCCGCAGCCCGGGTATTTGGGATGCGGCATGATTACAGGGCTTCTCGGACCGTGACTACGTCAGGTTTCGGGGCTCCTCATGTCTTGCACTCTCGCCCTCAGATGCGACCCAGAGTGACATCGATTCTCCGAGCGAAGCGCTCAATCAGGCGGTGATTAGCGTTGACGATCGTCTGCTCTGCGTCGATCTCGGCAATCAAGGCCCGCTGGGTGGCCAGGGACGGCAGAGGGATTGGCAGATCAGCCACAACTGTCTGATTCAAGTTCTTCATCGTGACCCCAACTGCTTGCTGCTCAAGGCGAGCTCGCACCTGAGGTGATCTAATCTGGACACCCACGAAACGAGGATCGCATAGTTCGCCTGGACGTATCACGAAGCAACCCGTGCCGCAGAGCCAGCCGCCCATCGCTTCTGTGACTACTGCACATCTGCCCATCTCCCCACGCCTACCGAGCACAATGTCATGTTCGCGGAGCGTGAACTCGCTCAGCCGTTCTCTCGTTTGCGGAGACACCATCTTGATTCCGTCTATGGTTATGACTCCGTCGACGATGTTCTGTGGATTCACGACAGGAATCCCGTTCGCGACGTAGTCGGTCTGATGGAGGGCGCTCCCGAACGGCCCCGTAAGAATCTCGTCACAAACATCACCGAGGCGGACGACTTGCCAGTCGGGGTCAGTGGGAACGCAAGGTAGGTAGTTCTCGACCACGGCGCGAGCACCGTCGATGACTCGCTGGTAGCCCTCGACCTCCGTCACAATGGCCCTCTGCACCTCCGGTGGGGGGAGCGGGATTCGCAGATGGCTGAAGAAGCCGGCGTGGAAGCTCTGGACGGTGACGCCAGGCTTGATACCGGTGTCGAGAATCTCGCGGCTCCGAGCCCTAAGCGTCCAGAAGAGAAACTGGGCGTCGAGTCTTTCATCGCTTGGGATCAGGGCAATCATGTCTTGGTTGAAACACATCTCTCGTCCGGCAATAGCCACAGGGAACGTGTGTCTGAGGATTCCAGATCTCACGACGCAGAGCACAGTGCCGGGGGGGACAAGGCTCGTGGCGCTTCCGAGGAGCGCTGCTTCGGAGACGTGGTCCACGGTGTCACGGATCACGTCTACCTTCATGTCCTTTGGGGACGCCCACGGGATGGAACCGCTCCAGAACGCGTCGTTCTCCTTTGAAGGAGTTCCACCGCTAACACGTCTCGTCAGGTCCCCAAGCGACACTATGGGCCACGCCGACGTGGTGGCGGCTCGATCTCGATATCGTTCCGCGTTGAGGTTGTACTCTCCATCCGCTGCCACCCTGACCTTGTCCACTACGAGACCTAGGGTGATCGAGAGATCGCCAACCGCCCCCTTGGTCCGTAGCCTTCGCAGGACCTCGCCTATCTCGGCTGTTGCCTGTGGCAAGTCGTTTCTGCGGATAGGGCGTCGCTGAGCGCCGAGGCCGAAGCCGTCATCCTCGATTCTGAAGAACGCGATCGCGGCGGCGGTCTTCGCCACCGACTTGTCGAGGATGAGAATCGACGTCTTCACTGCGGCATAGGGATTGAACACGCCAGCCGGCAGTGAGATGACCGCAACGAGGTACTCCTCCACCAGCATCTTGCGCAGATGACGATATGCCGACTGACTTTGGAAGATCACGCCCTCCGGCACGATGATTCCAGCACGGCCATGGGGCGTCAGATGCTCCGCCATGTAGTCAATGAACAGCACCTCGCTGCGCTTGGACTGCACTGAGAATCGATTGTGGGGCTTGATCCCGCCCTTCGGCGACATGAAGGGCGGATTGGCCAGGATGATGTCGGCGTGTTCGTTCCAGCGATCCTGGCTGGTGAGCGTGTCGTACTCGTGGATGTGCGGATCGGTGAAGCCATGAAGGTACATGTTGACGAGCGAGAGGCGGACCATGTCCGGCGAGATGTCGTAGCCCCTGAAGTTGGCGGCCAGGCGGCCACGCTCGTCGGGTGTCAGCGTGCCGTTGCCGTCGGCGTCAGTGTTGGCTGCGAGGATGTGCTTGTAGGAAGAGATGAGGAAGCCGGCGGTGCCGCAGGCCGGGTCGAGCACGGTCTCGTTCTTCTTCGGATCGACGACAGAGACGATGAAATCAATGATGTGTCGCGGCGTGCGGAACTGGCCGGCGTCCCCTTGGCTTCCCAGCACTGACAGCAAGTACTCGAAGGCGTCGCCCAATCGCTCACTGTGGTCGTAGCTGAAGTCGTCGATGATCTTGAGGAACGCGCGCAGCGTCTCCGGATCGCGGTAGGGCAGGTAGGCGTTCTTGAAGATGTCGCGGAAGAGCGGCGGGATGCCGGGGTTCTCGGGCATGCGCGTGATGGCCTCGGCATAGAGCCCGAGCGCTTCGTGCCCACCGAGACCTGAGCGCATCAGCTTGGCCCAGCCGTAGCGGGCGAACTCGCCGGCGAAGAACTTGCGCTCTCCGCCGAGCTCCTCGCTCTCCGCGTCCATGTCGTCCATGAACTTGTAGATCAAGGCGATGGTGATCTGCTCGACCTGGCTCTTGGGGTCGGGCACCTTGCCGACGAGGATGTCGCGGGCAGTGTCGATGCGGCGCTTGGTCTCACTGTCGAGCATAGGCCGTCCTTATGCAGCGAACTGGTTGAGCGGCACGTAGTCCTTGACGTACTCGGGAACGAGCTGGCGATATCTGGCCGGCACGGCCTTGAAGTCGCGAGTCGAGAACGTGGGGTTGGTTGCGAGGTCTGTGTACTGGCGGCTCTCGATGATGTGGCGCACGAGGTCGCTGGTCACGTAGGCCTTGAAGAACGTCTTGATGGCGGGGATCGCCCGTGGCTCCTCGGGTACGTGCTCGGCGACGAACTTGGCGAACTCCTCTTCCAGCAGTTCGTCCTTGCTCTTGAAGGAGGGGATGAGGCCGAAGACCTTCTCCAGGATCTCACGCAGCGTCAGGCGTCGGTCGACGGCAGCGGCGCGGCGCAGCTTCTCCAGTGAGTAGTAGTCCTCGGGCTGGTCGAAGACCTCGCGGTTCACGTAGTCGATGACGCGGTCCCACTGACCGGCCTCGACCGCGTCCGCGATGACCTTGTTCTCGCGCACCTTCTCCTCGAACTTCTCGAAGAGCATGCGGTCGATCTTCATGCCCTCGAAGCCGACTGTCTCCTCCTTGATCGAGGCGAGGATGTCGGCACCGAGATGGTCGTAGGTCTCGGCCTTCTGAGTCGGGGCATCCCCGCCCGCGCCGGCGGGCAGCTTCGGCAGGGTGATGACTTCGTCGTAGTCGAACTCCTCTTCGAAGTACTCGCAGTTCCCGAAGAAGTCGAAGAGCTTGTACGTCGCCTTCAGCGGCTCGGCGACGCCGGCCTTCCGCTCCTCATCGAAGAGCAGCTCACGGAAGTCATGCCTGCGCGTGCCGCGACCCTTGATCTGGATGAAGTCCGTGGGCGAGAAGATGGGCCGGAAGAGGCCGAGGTTGAGGATGTCAGTGCAGTCGTAGCCGGTGGTCATCATGCCGACGGTGACGCAGACGCGGGCCTTGCTCGTCTTGTAGGTGGGGATGAAGTTGCCCGAGCCAAGCAGGTTGTTGTTGGCGAAGTTGATCGTGAACTGCTGGGCGTCGGGAACCGACGAAGTGACCTGCACGGCGAAGTCGGACTGGTACCGGCCCGGGAACATGCGGTCGGCCATCTCGTTCAGCACCTGGACGAGCTTCGCGGCGTGGTTCTGACTCACGCTGAAGATGATCGACTTGCCGATCTCACCACTCACCGGGTCGCGCAAAGCGTTCTCAAGGAAGGTCTTGCAGAACAGCGCGTTGGTGGCCTTGGCGAAGAAGCGCTTCTCGAACTCGCGCTGCTTGAAGACCTCCTCGCGATCTTCGCCTTCGTCGTCGGTGAAGGTAACGGCGAAGCCCTCGTCGCTGAGCAGCGCAGTGGTGATCTCTGTCCTCGCGTCGATCACCGTCGGATTCACGAGGAAGCCGTCCTTCACGCCGTCGAGCAGTGAGTAACGGTAGGTGGGCTGGCCGCTCTCGCAGCCGAAGGTGCGGTAGGTGTCGAGCAGTTGCCGGCGCTCCAGGTCCCGTGGGCTCTGGCCGTCGTTGTCCTTCACGCCCTTCAGGTAGTCACGCGGCGTGGCGGTGAGGCCCAGCTTCGCGCCGACGAAGTATTCGAACACGGCACGGGCGTTACCGCCGATCGAGCGGTGCGACTCGTCGCTGATGACGAGGTCGAAGTCGGTCGGTGAGAAGAGGCTCTGGTACTTGTTGTTGAAGAGCAGCGACTGGACGGTGGTCACGACGATCTCAGCGTGCCGCCAGTCGTCGCGGTTCTCCTTGTAGACCACCGTGTCGAAGTCAGCCGAGAGCATCCACTTGAGCTGCTTCTTCGCCTGTTCCTCCAGTTCAAGGCGGTCGACCAGGAAGAGGACGCGGCGAGCGTTGCCGGTGCGCAGAAAGAGCTTGATGACCGCCGCCGAGACGAGCGTCTTCCCCGTACCCGTAGCCATCTCCAAGAGGTAGCGGCTGCTGCCCTCGGCGGTCGCCTTCTGCAACGCGTGGACCGCCTTCAGCTGATAGGGACGCAGAAAGCGGAGCTTGTTCGCACGAATGTACTCAGGGCGTTCCGCCTCGTTCTTCCAGCCGGCCTCGGAGGCGTAGGGCGGGCGCTGCGTGAGAGCGATGTAGTCGTCGCCGACCTGCTCGCCCGTGAGACGCTTCGGATCCGGCTCGAACTTGCGGTACTCGCCGACCGACGCGGGGTCTGGAAACGCGGTGATGACGTTGGGGTTCCCGTGCTCCAGGTCCCAGAAGTAGTGCAAGTTGCCGTTCGAGAGAATGACGAACCGGCAGTTCTGCGACTTTGCGTACTTGCGCGCCTGTTCCTTGCCGACGAGCGGGTTCTTCTCCTCGGACTTCGCCTCAAGCACGATGAACGGAAAGCCCTTGTCGTCGAGAAGCAGGAAGTCGATGAAGCCGCTGCCGGTCCACTCGAAGTCGTCACCGAACGCGTCGAGGTCACCCTTCTTCAGCTTGCAGTGCGGCTCCAGGCAGACATTCGCCGGCTTGCCGTCTTCCTCGAAGAAGCGCCAGCCGGCCGCCTCCAGCAGCTTGTTGATCTTGATGCGAGCTGTGGCTTCCTTGGCGGCCACGCGTGCCCCCTGCTGACTGCCTGGCATGAAAGAGGCGGACGATCCCAATCGTCCACCGGAATGGATGCTACACCACTAGTCGGATGTGGCCGAGAATGACTTGAGGCCCGTGCCAAGCGGTGGGCGCTCGTGGCACTGGCTCGCTGCCACGCGGTTAGGTAACCTAGTACGAGGCGGGGGGCTCGAAAGAGGTCGAGATCGCGTGAACGCATTTGTGGTGATCGTGGCAGCTAGCGTAGTGGCAGCAGTTGTCTACGCAGCGCTGACTGTCGTTTGCCGCCGAGGCCTAGCCTTCTGGCATCGCCGCAAGCCTTTCACGATTCGCGTAAAGCACCTGCCCCACGCCCCTCCGGAGTTCTCGGGCCAGAAGGTTGACGACAATGTCGCAGTTGAGGTGGGCCGGATCGTGCGTGAGCCCTGGGCGGTCTCCCTTGCTGGCCGACTTCCCGACAGTAAGTCCTTTGAGGGAACGAATCCGCTGCCTTCGCAAGCTCATGCATGGCTGCTTTCACACGGAGGGGTCGACTATCGAGAGACGAAGCTGCGCCTGTCTCTGACCAGCAACACGGATGAGCGAATCGTGATACGCGACATCCGCGTGGAGGCACAGCGTCGCGAGCCTCTTGCGGGCACGTACGTCTACTGCCCGACGGCAGGCGCAGCCAAGGCAACGTTGCTCATCTTTGAACTCGATGAGCAAGAGCCTCAAGCCCGGGAATGGGCTGAGGATGGAGTCAGACGGAAGGTCGGGGCAACGCCCTACTTCGCCCATCACCGCATCTCCGTCAAGAAGGACGAAACGTGCGACTTCGTCATCATTGGGCGCGCCACGACGTGCTTCGCCCGGTGGCGCTTGGTAGTCCACTACGAGGTCGGAAGACACGCCAGGACACTCATTGTCGCGGATGGTGACGACTGGTTTCTAACTTCAGGAGATCCCCCAACAGGCTTCGCGGCACGTCTACACTGGGCCTGGTACGCGGGGAATCGCTTCCTTCCGGAGCCGCAGAGCTAATAGTCCCCAATCCACGCGCATCATCGTCATCGTCTCCGCGGCGCGACACTGCCGGTCTCAAGTCCGGCACTCATCTCGCGTAGATCCGCCCCACTTCGTTCTCGACTTCGCCCATGAATGACGTCAGGGCCACAGTCCAATCCGGTTCCATGGCTGCCTGTTGGTTGACGAGCCGCCGGATTTGTCCCGAGTAGACGCCTCGCCTCTGAAGTCCGGGTATGCCTGACACCATGAGCACCGTTCGGGGGTACCGATTCCTCGCATCAACCAGCCTTGCAACGATGAACTCCTCTACCGCATCGCGAGCCTCCACTGCCGCCGTTGCCTCATCCATCGAGGGGAGGTGGCCGGTGTGGACCACACGGTTGCGGCTTCGATGGAGCTCCGCGTACCACTTCCCGAGCGGCGTCGTGACGTTGTAGGTATCCCAGCTGCCCCCAAGCCTGTCCGCATAGTGGGTGCGCAACCTCTTCGGCAGGTTCTCCTTGAACCAGCCCGCTGCCTCAGATGCAGACAGGCCCTCCTCCCATGCCATGGACAGCAGGATCGTATTGAGCAGCACCTCCGAGGAGATTGCTGCGCTGACTACCGCTCCGCTCGCGTCGCCCTCAACGCGAAGTGCCCGATCGGAGCTCCAACGATTGCGCATCGAGAGCATGAAGGGATCCTTTCGCCTCGCCCGTTTGAGCACCAGCATCGTTGCGTCGAGCTCGTCCTGCGGGATTAGCTTCGGAGGAGCCGCGAGATGCTGCTCCCCGAAGTTCACCATGAAGAGATTCAGCGGCCCGTACTTGCCTTCCGACAAGTCGCGAACCGTTAGTAGTGCAAAGGGGTACACCGAGCTTCTGCCGACGGGGACTGAGTACAAGTCCCAGCTGGCAAGGCGGTACGCCTGTGCGAGCTCCTCGATGTGCTCCAGGCAACGGTCGAAAGAGTCTGACACGGCTTCATCATCGTCGTCCGTCGTCGCCAGCAACGGGGTGACCGCCTCGACAATCGTCAGACTGACCTGCCCGTCTTCCCACGGCATGGCTTCCAGATCATCCGGCCTTGAATCGTCCTGGACAGCACCTGTAACCCTCGTGGCGACCTCCACCATGGCGTCGAGGAAATCAGTGGCAATCGGGATAGGCCTCGTGCTGTTCCAGAGCCGGAGCGAGACGACGTTGCGGCCCTCGTTCACCAGCGGGTCGACGCCTGCATCCATCGCTTCTCTCGTGGGCCAAGAGTGAACGCCCTTCAACCACTCGACTTCCTCGTCGCGTTCGAATCGGAGCGTAGTGAGGGGCAGCGGCAGCGGCACCTTCAGCGGGATGAAGAAGGTAATGAGCTGAGGTGGCGAACTGGCAATCTCAGAAGGGCGTCTCAAGAACAATCGATTCAGAATGTCCGCAACGATCGCATGCATATCCCGCAACAGGCTATTGAACATTCAAGCTCAGGCCCTATTCATAGAACTCAAGCCATCTTCTCGTCTGCAGTTGCCTCATGAGGTCGATCTCGCCCGTCGATCGTTCGATGATTACGTAGGTGTCGTTCTCTTCGGTGACGATGGTGAACAGGTAGTAGCGCTCAGGGTGCTTCTCGAAAGCCCGCGCCCTGTCCGAGTCAGTCCACCTCGGTACTGCTGGCAGGACAGCGGAGGTCATGAGAACTGCACCCTCCAGTGAGACACCGCTGTCCTCTAATTCCTTGAGGGCCACTGCGAGGGCCGCGGGCTCTGAGATCATGACCCCGTACCGCCTGTCACGGAGCCGTCCGATGGCGCGAGCAATGCGTCTCCCCATTGCTGGCCAAGCTTCCAGGTTGTCCTTGACCAGAGGTCCCAGAGCGAGGACACCAGACACTACCGCCAGAATCGTCAGAACCTGGGCACCATGGCCAGCAACGCCGGTCTTCAGGTGGATGTCTGACGGGCTGACATCCAGGTCCTCCATGACCTTGCGAATCTCGTCCGCAAGACTCGGGGGAATCGTGCCGGCATCGGTCAGCCGAAGGCCTTCGCCAGTGACACAGAAGATCAAGTCCTCGCCCACTGCTGGTCTCCTCGTGAGACAGACAGACATCGCCTCAGCCGCCCGCAGCCTATCATCGGTCAGGCATCAAGAGCGCATCGTGCCAAAGCGGCTCGGGCGAGTCGTGCCAAGGGCACTGCGGCGAATCCATGCATCTCGGGGGAGCGTTGCTCCTCCCATGCCGCTTCGATCGAGCTGTCCAGACAATGGAGGCAGTTGTACGGCGACTCGGCCACCTTGATACGCGGTCCATGCCGGAGGCCTCGCAGCAGCCTCCTGCCCCATCGTCGACCTCCGTGCTGGCCGCGTCGACTTGTACGCTTCGCGAAGCCGGGACGTGGGTTGGCCCGCGCTTCCGTCTCTATGGTCTCCTTGGTCTCCGCGATCGGGCCTACATCTCCACCCTAGGTATGACGACAACCGATCGCACTGCTGCCTTTGGCAGCAACTGCCAGATCATCCGCCCAGTATGCGAGCTAATGCAGCTCTCGGAATGAGCAGTCGTCGACCCAGCCGCAGGGCGGGGATCTCGCCGGTGTTCGCGCACTGGTAGGCAGTCGCCCTTCCCACGCCCAGAATCGCCGCCACCTCCTCCACCGAGAACATCGGCTTGTCAGGCAGGTCCAGAACGACTGGGGCATCACGAGGTTCTGGCATCGATGAGATGGGGGACGGCGGCTCGATCTCCATCATCGAGCGCAAGAGCCCGAGGAGTTCGAGCTGTAGCCTATGCGCCTGCTCGATCACCGTCTCCAACTGCTGCAACATGCGCTGCTGTCCTTGCCGATCCATTGGCGGACCTCCTTGGCGTGGGCTGCCTTGCACTCTGCTCCGGACGGCATATGTCGCCGTAGTACGCCACCATGCTTCACCTGATACGAAGTCCAACCAGAAGATCCGCCGGGTAGACCATCGCCGATCTCCCGGCTCTGGCCGTCGCGTGTCGCCTTGTACGGCTCACGGACGCCGGGACGCGGGTTGCCGCGTGCTTCGGTCTCTATGGTCTCCTGGGTCTCAGCGGATCTCGTTGGCCCTGGGTCGGAGCTCAGCGACGAAAGCGACCGAGGAGACCGATCTCCACCCGGACGACGAACGGATCTCAACCCTGGGTATGACGACAAGCCTCGTCCGGTGAAGTACGGGAGTCAGAGAAATGGTGGGTCAGTGGGAGCCGGGTTGCGTCCCTCTTTCGAATAGGTGCGATAGCGATAGGACCCCTGTATCCGCCCTCCCAGGGCGGAGGTCATGCTCGTCGGCTCCGTGCTCCAACAGGTGCATTTGCAGGGAAATTGTGAGGGG
>Ga0209539_1001961_pt1 | contig 10990 bp, 13 predicted proteins | sample BarGraNGADG00312_2_FD_184499 | JGI IMG/M metagenome (GOLD analysis project Ga0209539, IMG submission 184499) | Arctic peat soil microbial communities from Barrow, Alaska - Barrow Graham LP Ref core NGADG0011-312 (SPAdes) (version 2) | ecosystem: Environmental > Terrestrial > Soil > Wetlands >... | reverse complement strand
GCTCCTCGAACTGGTCTGATCTGTCCATCACAAGACACATCATCCCAGGTCAGGAGCACTTTTCACGTCTCCGGCACGCCACGCCCGTGAAATCTCCGGGCTAGCCACCCCGACAACCATGATCTTCCCGCCTTTGCTGGCCAACTCGACCGCCTGGCGCACGGAAGACTCCCGCGATACGCAGTCGAAGACGACATGCGCTGGGCCGCCGAGCAGCTGAAGGGCATGCGTCACGCCGTCAGCAGCCGCCGGTCGAATGAGCCCGCAGCTCCGAGGCGCTCCGCTCGCGCCCGCTTGGTTTCGAGCAGGTCTCCCACGACAACAGAGACCGCACCGGCGCGGATCGCGGCGAGCAGCACGAACAACCCGATGGGCCCCGCTCCGAGAATCGCCACCCGGCACCCACTCAGATCTCCCGCGCGGCGCACCGCATGAACAGGCGTCGCCAATGGCTCCACCAGAGCCGCCTGCGAGTCACTCAGGGCATCGGGCAATTCGTGAAGCCGGTCGATCGCGATATAAAAGGCGTCAGTCATGCCACCTGGGGTTTGGCAGCCGAAGACTTCGAGGGTCTGGCAGATGTTGTAACTACCCTCCTTGCACTGCTCGCACGTGCCGCAGGCCAAGTTGGGCTCAATGACGACACGTTTGCCGATCCAGGCCGGGTCTACATCTGGGCCAACTGCTTCTACAACGCCGACCACTTCATGACCAGGGTGGAATGGCAGAGAGATGAATGGATGCCGCCCCGCAGCGGCATGCACATCGGAGCCACAGATACCAGCGACCAAGGAGCTGACCACCACCTCTCCGGGAGAGGGTACAGGAGCGGGAACATTTTCGACGATGACGTCGCTCAGCGAGCGCACTAAGACTCGGCGCACCATTCCGCCCGCTGCTGCCGATAAAGAACTCATGCGGCACCTCCTTGTACTGTCGTAGGGTTGAAGCTCGTTGCGGTGGATGCAGGTCACCAGAGGGTGTAACCGCCATCGATGACAACGATGGAGCCTGTCATGAAGGAAGAAGCATCGCTGGCAAGGAATACCGCGGCCGGTGCTATCTCTTCGGGCAAGGCATACCGGCGCATAGGCGCCTCCTCGACCCAGTACTGGCGGAGATCCGGCCTGTCCGCGGGTGCCAGCTCCGTCTTGACGTAACCCGGCGCGAGCGCGTTGACCCTTATCCCCAATGGAGCCCATTCGGCGGCGAGTGATTTGGTGAGGTGGTGTACCGCGGCCTTGGAGGCGTTATAAGCAACCTGCCATTGTGGACGGTTCACGATGATGCCGGACATTGAGCCGACGTTGACCATCACGCCGCCTCCGTTGGCGGTCATATGGCGCGCCGCTTCCTGGCTGCAACGCCACATCGCCTTGACATTGAGGTCGAAGATGTCGTCCCACTCATCCTCGGACAGCTCGAGCGCGGCCTTGTGCACTCCCGTGCCGGCGTTGTTCACGAGGATGTCCAGGCCACCGAGCAGATCCACGGCTCGCGCGATCACACCCCGCACTGCCGAGCCGTCGGCGATATCCCCGTTGACTGCTAAAACCGACAAGCCCTCAGAGCGGAGCTCAAATACCGTCGCTGCAGAGATCTCAGGGTCTCGTGCGACGAATGCCACGTCGGCGCCGGCCTCCGCCAGACCTCGCGTCAAGGCCTTGCCGATGCCTCGGCTGCCGCCGGTAACAAGCGCGCGACGGCCGGAGAGGTGGAACGAATCGAGGACCGACATAGTGCTCCTTGAATCTCAGAGGAAGGCGAGACGTCAGCGACCGGGGAAGACCGCAACTTTCAGGCTGTGTGGGTCAGTGGCGGCCTCAAGTGCTGTAACGGCGTCTGCCAACCCATAACGCGACGTCACCACGGAGTCGAGGTCCACTTGCTTAGAAGCCACCAGATGAGCGGCTAAGGGCCAGGTGTCCGTGTAACGGAAGATCCCCGTGACGATGAGCTCTTTGTTCTGGATCACTGGGATCGGAAGCGGTATCTCGTCGGCACCCATGCCGACGAGCACGACCCGACCAGACGCTCGCACGTTGCGAATACCTCCGACCACCGCTGCGGCGACCCCTGAGGCGTCGACGAAAGCGTCGACTTCGAAGTTGGCCTGCAGAATGTCGTCCGCCAGCGGATCGAAGACGCTCGTGGCACCGAACCTCAGTGCGAGATCTCGGCGCGCAGCAACGGGATCGGAGACAATGACCTCCGACGCGCCGAATGCAAGCGCTGTCTGGGCGGCAATGATCCCGATCGGCCCGGCGCCCGCGATGAGCACACGGGACCCCGGCACGACTTGCGCCTTGCGCATGGTGGTGATGCCCACCGACAGGGGCTCCAGCAGTGCGGCTGCCTCGTCGGTCACCGATGAAGGCACGGGGTGGGCGAAGTCAGCCTGGATCTTCACGTACTCGCAGAAGGCGCCGTCGATAGGCGGCGTCGCGTAGAACTCCATAGACGAGCAAAGGTTGTAACGGCCAGCCTTGCACTGCCAACAGATTCGACATGCTCGCTGTGGTTCGATGCCCACGCGTTGGCCCACCCGTGACGAGTTGACGTCCCGACCAACGGCGACGAGGGTGCCGCCCACCTCGTGTCCGAGGATCATCGGCTGACGGACGATGAAGTCGCCGATACGCCCCTCCTTCCAGTAGTGGACATCGGAGCCGCAGATCCCAACCGCTCCGACCTGAACCAGCACCTCGTCGTCCAGGAGTGTGGGCACCGGGCGTTCCTCGAGCGTGATGCTCAGGTCCGGGTTCAGAACGCTCGCGCGCATAGTCTGAGGGATGACTGCAGTCATGGCTTGCCTTTCGATTGAAGTGGCGTCAGGGTCTTGAGGAACCGCTGATTTGGCTGCAGCAGGCCTCGACCCGAGACGATGTAGCGGGCGCCCGCCTCGAGGCAGGCATTGACATTGGCGGCGCTGACGGACCCGTCGACGCCCACGGGAAGCAGATGCGAGAGAGCCTGGGCCTTGGATAGCAAGGACAGGTCGGCCGGATCCTGCGTGCCCGGCGCCAGAAGCATCAGGAGCACCCCGTCCACGACGGGAACCATAGGGAGAAAGTCTTCGACGGCCGTGGGTGGAGCGATGGCCATCCAAAACTGCGCTCCGCTCCTACGGGCGGTCGCGGCCGTGCTCAGGATGTCTGTACAACCCTCCAGTGCCACGGTGATGCGCGTGCAGCCAAGCTCGCACACCTCATCGAAAGCCGCCGCCGCGCCATCGCCGATGAGGTGGACGTCAACCCGGTGCTGGCGGCTGACCGTCAGTTCCTTGAGCGTGGCCATGTCGACACCACGGTCCCGTCCCTGCGGATCGCGCATAATGTCGACGTGGATCCAGAGACCCTCCTGCATTGCACTCAGAGCGATGGCGGTTCTCAGGTGGGGGGGCGCCGCGTAGATGCTCAATGACAACTCGCCCCCGGCGTCCGCAATCGGATGCGCGAGGTGACCGGTTGAGAAGGCGCAGTGCTCAAGTTTGGTCACGACGCACCTGCGCGAGGACTACTGTCCGCCACCCGATCACAGTCGAAACTCGTCTGCGTGGCGACGAACTCGTATCGTCGGCGGACCTGTTCAGCGCCGGCTAGGTGCTCTTCTCGCGGCCACGCTGCGGGGACCCACTCAGGAGCCCATGCTTCGGCCGTGTCCGCGACGCGCTGACCTGTTGCTACAGCCGCCGCCTGAACGGCTGCTCCTCTCGCGGATGCCTCCTCCGCGTCGGCTACGTGCACCGTTCGCTGAGTAAGGTCAGCTAGGAGCTGCAGGTAGGCCTGCGACCTTGCGCCACCGCCGATGGCGACGAGTCGGCCAGGCGTCGAGACCCCGGCGGCGCGCAGGCAGTCCTCGCCCCAAAGGAGTCCGAGCAGGACGCCCTCGACGGCAGCCCTGGCGACATCTGTACGAGACGTTCGCGAGGAGATGCCCGCAAGGATGCCGCTCGCCGCTGGGCGGTTCGGCTTGCGCTCGCCGTCAAGGTGTGCGGCCAGAACCAATGGCGCCGGCTCCGAGCCTGCTCGGGGCTCCGCTAGCAGCGCGAGCTTGTCGAGTCCAAGGTGGTCGACTCCTAGCAACTGCGCAAACTGATCCGTGACCCGTGCGGCATTGAGGGTGGAGACCAGTGGGAGGTAGCCACCGGTCATGTTGGCGACGCCGTCGACGATCCCCGACAGATCGGAGACGGGGTCGGACGTCGAGGTGTAAACCACCCCGGATGTCCCAAGTGAGTAGACGACGTCGCCGGTTCCGACGCACAATCCAAGTGCGGCAGCGTGCTGGTCTCCTCCACCTGCGCTCACCATGGCGCGCGGGTTGATGCCCAGATCCCGCGCCACCTCGGCCTGAATCGTTCCGGCTGCGTCATTCGGAGCGAGGACATCGGGGAGCGCCCTGTTCCAATCCCTCGCGCTGTCGATGAGGGACAGGTAGTCAGTGCGGTACTGCCCCGTCCTCGCTTCGAAGTACCCGGTGCCGGAAGCCTCGGACCGATCGGTGACCTTGTGGCCCGTGAGTTGAAAGGTCAGCCAGTCATGAGGCAGCAGCACCGTCCGCAGCCTTGCGAAATGGGATGGTTCATTGCTGGCCAACCAGGCCAGCTTGCCAATGGTGAAGGCAGCGGTAGGCAAGGAACCGACGCTGTTGATCCAGGCCTCGGCGCCGATGAGCTTCGTGAGCTCGGCGACGTAACTGGCTGAGGTGGTGTCATTCCAGAGTTTCGCCGGTCGGATGACTTCGTCATGGGAGTCGAGTGCCACCAAGCCATGGCATTGGGCATCTACGCCGATCGCGACAACGGCGGAGCCGTCTACGTCGGCGACCTCAAGACCTTCCCGCAAGGCTCGAGAGAAGGCCAACCACCAGGCAGCAGGAGCCTGCTCGCTTGCCGGTGGGAAGGCCGGCGGGTGCGCAGAGCGACCTCGGCCCAACAACGTCCCGTCGAGGGTGCGGACCTCTACCTTGCACGCTTGCGTCGAGGAGTCCACTCCAACGACGACTTCCTGCGGCCGGCTCACGACAACCGATCCACGATCGGCGGGAGTTCCTCGGGCAACTGTCGGGTCAGCCCGACCAAGCCGGAGGGATGCATGTCCACGACGTCGCGCCAACTGTGCGGACGCAGGCGCATCAAGACAACTGCGAGGGCGTCACCCCATGCGCCGGCAGCCAGCGTGCTCGCCATGGCGATCAAGCTGCCGGGGTCCGCATCGGCCGGGCGAGTGACGAGGTGTACCACTGAGGAAGCAGCGCGGGCGAACGCCGAATCCATCTGCTCGGTGACAGCTACGACGGTGATGCCACGCCGCACGCCAAGTTGGACCAGCTCAACCATCTCGGCGGACGAGCCGCCTTTCGAGATGGCGAGGAGCAAGTCGTCGGAGGTCATTGACCCAATGCCGCCGTGGAGCGCATCACCTACGGGCAGGTAGACGGCTGGAGTGCCGCAGACGCACAGGAGATGCGCCATGCGGTCCGCCATGATTCCGGAGGTGCCCGCGCCCGTGGTGAAGACCTTGCCCCGCAGCGCCAGGATCGCTCTGACCACACCGGTGAACGACGCGTCGAACTGATCGGCGACAGCGGCAACAGCAGCGGCCTCGCGGGTCACAACCTCACGCGCAGCCTGCAAGATCGAGCCATCGCTCACCCGACTGCCTGCGCTCATATCTACACCATGCATCTCTTCAGCCGCTCATATGAGCGACACTAGGTATGCTATGCACACGCATGTGTGAAGTCAACGTGATTTTCTGCTCAAATGAGCGCTCGCTCTGCTGGCAATCAGGAGGATCTATGGATGTCGATGACCTGATCGAAACGGCCGCTGTCGCACGGCGGCACTACTTGGACGGCCGGACCAAGGTTCAGATCGCCGACGAGTTCGGCATCTCGAGATTCAAAGTGACCCGGCTGCTCAAGGAGGCGCTTAAGCAACACATCGTCACCATCACGGTCTCGTTGCCTCAGGCGATTGACGCGGAACTCTCCATCAGGCTTCGCGAACGCTTCGGGTTGAAGCGCGCCGTCGTCGTGGCCCCGCCTGACGGGAGTCCTGAGGCAGTGCGCAACAGCATCGGCCAGGCAGCCGCTCGGGTGTTGATGGAAACGATCCGAGAAGGCGACGTCGTAGGCATCGCCAACGGACGCACCATCAGCGCGACCACTCAGCACATCACCTCGCTGCCCCTTTGCGACGTGGTGCAGCTGACCGGCATGGCAATGAGCATCGAGGCCGACTCCGTCGAACAGGTGCGTCGGGTCAGCGCCATCTCAGGGGGCACGCCACATGCCATCTATGCGCCACTGACGGTGGGTACGAACGCCACCGCGTCCGCCCTGAGGTCCGACCCGAGCATCATGCAAGCGATCAAACTCTTCCCCAAAGTCACGATCGCAGTGGTAGCGGTCGGCAGCTGGGAGCCTCCGGACTCGCAGTTGTTCCTCAGCTTGACGCCAACGGAGCGCGAGAAGCTGCTTGCGCGGGATGTCTGCGCCGATGTCGCCGGCGGGCTGCTCGACAGCCAAGGGCGTTCCATAGACGACCTCGGTGCTCGCACGATCGGCATTTCGCTGGAGGAGCTCAGAGGAATCCCGCAGCTGGTGGTGATCGGTGGCGGTCCACGAAAGGTCAACGCTATCCATGCCGTACTCAAGAGCCAGCTGGCATCGGTACTCGTGACCGACGTGAGCGTCGCGCGCGCCATACTGATGAGCGCCGGGGCGCACGCGAACTAGCCGAGGGGTGACGGCTGCCTTCACGCTGACGGAGCTCGCTACGGCCGCGAGCGCATCCCCGAATCGCTCGAGTGGGACGAGTAACTATCGTGGCGCCAGCCCACGTTCGCGCGTAGGCCGCAGGACCCACGCTGTGAACTTCTCAGTTGGCTGCTATGCTGACATTATAGGATGCCATCCGTATAGCGATGAACTGAGCGAGGTGCATATCAATGTCAATCAGCGTCGCAATGTGCTCGGGTCGAACCCCGCGGTCGAGCAGCCACTGGGATGTCGTGCCGTGCTGATCGCTCACGACCTGGGCACCACAGGCAACAAGGCCTCTCTCCACGACGACAACGGCCAACTGGTTGCCGCGGTGACCGAGCCATATGTCACGACGTATGGCCGAGGCGGGATGGTCGAGCAGAACCCGCTGGATTGGTGGCGGGCGGTCTGCGTCGCGACGCGCAAGCTACTCGCAGCGAGTAACGTCGCCCCCGAACACATCCGCGGCATCAGCTTCTCGGGGCAGATGATGGGCGTGGTTCTTGTTGACCGCCAGGGCGATCCAGTCCGTCCAGCGATCATCTGGGCAGACACCCGCAGTGGTTCGCAGTGCCAAAGGCTTCTCGACAGCATCGGAGCCCAAGATGGCTACCGCGTCCTCGGCCACCGTCTCAACCCCACCTACTCTCTTAGCAAACTCATGTGGGTTAAGGACAACGAGCCGGACGTGTTCCAGCGAGCCCGACGGCTGTGCCTGGCGAAGGACTTCGTTGTATCGAACCTGACTGGCGTCATCGTCACAGACCCCTCCGACGCATCGAGCACCAATGCATTCGATCAGCGCACTGGCCGGTGGTCGGATGAATTGATCAGCGCGGCGGACCTGCCGAGGGACCTCTTCCCGGAAATTGCTCCGGCCACCACGGTCGTGGGTCGGGTGACCGACCGCGCAGCGGAGGAGACTGGCCTCGCGGTCGGGACCCCCGTAGTCCTCGGTGGTGGAGACGGACCAATGGCGGCAGTTGGGGCGGGAGTCATCGATGAGTCCGATGGCGCCTACGTCTATCTCGGCTCGTCCTCATGGGTCTCAGTCAGCGCAAACGCACCAATGCACGACCTGCCCTACATGCGGACGATGACCTTCAATCATGTCGTGCCCGGGCACTTCGTGCCCACAGCCACCATGCAAGCTGGCGGCGGATCACTCGCCTGGATCGCAGACCTGCTCTCTGGTACGGAGGAACCCGACCGGTTCGACCGGCTCGTCCGCTCAGCCCATTCAGTCGACGCGTCCGCGGAAGATTTATTCTTTCTCCCCCATCTGCTAGGGGAGCGTTCGCCGTACTGGAACCCGAGAGCGAAGGCGGCTTTTGTTGGTCTTAGCCGACACCATGGACCGGCACACCTGACCCGCGCGGTCCTTGAGGGCGTGGCGTTCAACCTCGCAACCTGTATCGACGCCTTCCGATCCAACGGCGTGAGCATCGACAGTTTGGACGCAATCGGGGGTGGGGCCGCGAGCGACGTTTGGCTGCAGATCCTCGCGGATGTCTGGGGCTGTGTGGTGCGCCGCCGGACCGTCGTAGAGGAAGCCAACAGCCTCGGCGCCGCCGTCACTGCTGGGGTAGGAGTGGGCGCCTTCTCCGACTTCACGGTGGCTCGGTCGTTGTCTGATGTGTCGGCCGTCTTCAACCCGGATCAGGATCGGCACGAGGCCTACCGCGTCCAGCATCAGCGGTTCTGCGATGCCTACAACCGACTCGAGCCGTGGTTCGACCACTCAGTCGTGGAACCTCCGCAGCATGAGGCGCAGCCTCCGACTGCCCCAACCACAGACGGGTCGCTCGCAGGCATGCCGTGACGCAGCGGCACGCGAGGCAAGAAAGGAAGGCACATTTATGACATGTAGCAGTGAACTAGCCGACTCACCACTTTGGTCACAGCTGCGTTTCCAAGCGCGACGGCAAGTTGATCTGGCACGCGAAGAACCCGATCTCCAGCGGCCTCGCGCTCGATGCCAGTTTTCTTGCCCAGCCATTTCACGAATGCCCAAGTGGCTGTCGTCTCCTTGGGTGCCGGCGGGTCGACGATCCCGATCAGTTGGCATCTGACAAGACCGGAGCGCGGAACCGACCGGCCCCGGCACTTCATCACCACGAACCGCGGCGAACAGCGACTTCACCACATCGCCGAAATCCACGAGCGCATCCGCATGGCCGTCGATGTGAGGTTCGAGTAAGGGCTGGTGCCTGACGCAAAGACAACGACGCCGCGCTACGAGACCTCCTTCCGGGGTCTCTGCCCATGAGCTTCGCCCTCGATGCCCTCGACGGCTACGCCCACCGCGCTGACAACCCCAGCCGGCTTGTACCGAACCCGGCGAAAGCCCGCGATCAGGTCAGCGACGCCTGCGGACAACTCGTTGCTGCGCAGCATGCCGACGTCGCCACCGCAATCGACGCGGCAAAGCTCTTGCCGGTCGGAAACGCTGCCGGCCCGGCGCGGACGAGCGCCAACATCGACCTCGCCGCCTCCGCCGAGCTCGCCTTCCGATGCACCCCGGGCCCCCTGCCGCTGTCAGCGGTCCGGCCCGGAAGTCGACTACTACTGGAACCCGAACACGAGCGGCTCAGTCACGCCGTCCGGATCAGCGCCTACAGCAGCGAAAGACGCCCTGGCCCGGCTGCTGTCAGCTGACTCGCCTGGGTTTGGCGGGCTGCCGGGAGCAGCCGCGAAGTTGCACGGAAGTTTCGCTAGACTCATGAGTACCGCTTTGCGGTCCAGACTTTCCCTGGCAGATGATTCTGCATCCCTTGTCCGCCACGTCTTGCGTGGCCCCGGCTCGGCGGTGCAGGCGTCAACCCTCGACTTGTATCAGCGGATTAGCCCCATTACCGTTCAATTAGAGTTACAGGTGTGTGGTTTGTAAGCATGCCCCGTACTGGTTGGAGGAAGGCCGAGTCGGACCGGCGGTTGCCGGACCTGGTGTCGGTGGGTCTGTTGATGAAGGTTTTCCCCGCGGAAGTTGTGGACGCGGTGATCTCGGCGTGTGGCCGGACCGAGCAGCGGCGTCGGTCGTTGCCGGCCCGGTCGATGGCGTACTTCGCGATGGGGATGGCGTTGCACTCAGACGGCTCCTATGAGGACGTGTTGGCGCTGATCTCCGACGGCCTTGCGTGGGCGCAACGTGATGAGGCGTCGGGCAAGTTGGCGAACAAGGCGGCGATCTCTCATGCCCGTGACCGCCTGGGCCCTGAGCCGATGGCGATGCTGTTCGCGCGGGTTGCCAAGCCGCTGGCCGCCGAGGACACTCCTGGGTGCTGGCTGGCGGGCCGGCGTTTGGTCGCGATCGATGGGACCTGTCTGGACCTGCCTGACACGCCCGCCAACGACAGTCATTTCGGGCGGCCCGGGGTGAACAAGGGGGAACGCTCAGCGTTCCCCCAAGCCTGGGTGGTCGCGTTGGCCGATGCGGTACCCACGCGATATTCGAGGCGGTCATCGGCCCCTACACAACGTCTGAGACTGCCTTGTCCGGCGAGCTACTCGGGCGGCTGGCACCGGGGATGCTCTGCCTGGCTGACCGAGGGTTCTACAGCTTCACAACGTGGGAAAACGCTTGCAGGACAGGGGCTGACCTGCTCTGGCGAGTGAAGGACAACCTGATCCTGGAGCCGGTGAAGGACCTACCCGACGGGTCCTTCCTGGCCGACGTCTTCGACTCCACCACCGACCGTGCCCGCCGGCACCCGAGCCGGGTCCGGGTGATCAGCTACACGATCGAAGACGGACGTGACCCGGCCGGCCCGTACCGGCTGATCACCACCCTGCTGGATCACCGCACGGCCCCCGCAGCCCAACTGGCGGCTGCCTACGCGCAGCGCTGGGAGATCGAGAGCGCCTTCAACGAGCTCAAGACCCACCAACGAGGTCCGCGCGCAGTACTGCGCTCGAAGTCCCCGAAACTGGTCACCCAAGAGATCTGGGGCCACCTGTGCTGCCACTACGCGATCCGCACCCTGATGATGGACGCCGCCGAGAACGCCGGCCGCGACCCCGACCGCGTCTCGTTCGTCGCTGCGTTACGCATCTCCCGCAGGTCCATCGCCCAACAGGGCGCTTTTGTCAACGCCGAGGGAAAACTGACCCCCTATTGCCGATCGAATTTTGACCCCCCTGGTGTGGTGTGTCGGTTACTTGGTGGTGCGAGACGAGGCTGGCGGCGGCGTCTTGGTGCGGTGTGCTCGGGTGCGGTAGG
>Ga0209539_1001960_pt1 | contig 10993 bp, 6 predicted proteins | sample BarGraNGADG00312_2_FD_184499 | JGI IMG/M metagenome (GOLD analysis project Ga0209539, IMG submission 184499) | Arctic peat soil microbial communities from Barrow, Alaska - Barrow Graham LP Ref core NGADG0011-312 (SPAdes) (version 2) | ecosystem: Environmental > Terrestrial > Soil > Wetlands >... | reverse complement strand
ATCGACGTCGGCGTCGCATTCGACCCGGTCACACCCGTCGGCGCACCAGGCCGCGCCGCCGGCACGACCGCAGCCGTGCGTTCAGAGGCCGGACCCGTGCCCACGGCGTTGACGGCCGCGACGTCAAAGGCGTACGCGATCCCGTTCGTCAACCCGGTGACCGTCACCGTCGTCTCCGAAGCAGCCACCGTGACAGTCTGAACCGCCGTGGCACCCGACCCCTCATACGCATTGACGACATACTCCGTGACAGCCACACCACCATCCGCCGGCGCCGTCCAGCTGACCACCGCGGAAGCATCTCCGCTTGTCGCGGTGGCGACCGGAGCCGACGGGACGGTGTGACCAACGTAGCCACCCATCAGGGTCGTCGGTTCAGCGACGATCGTGTCCGATGTCGATGCGCTGTGCCAGCCGGAGAACTCGCCGTCATAGGCGGAGAGCGCGGGGCTGTTCACGGTGGTTCCGGCCGGAACGGTCAGCGGGACGGGGGTGCCCGTGGGCCCGGAGACGTGCACGCCCGCTGCGTCGATGTAGGCAGTGACGCCACCCTGCGCAGAGGTCCAACTCGTCATGCGGTTCAACGCCTGCCCGACACTCACGAGATCGGTGGTGACGATCGGCGACTTCGCCGTGTCGTACGCACCCTCGTACTCGTTGAGGACGCCCTCCACGACCGGGAAGAGGACGCCGTCCTCGGCAAAGTTCGACTGGTGCGCGTAGAACGGCCGCGGGTCACTGGTGATGACGTACCGATAGGCGTTGCGCACCTCTTGCGGGACGATGTATCCCATGAAGCTCGCCTCCGCCTCGCCCGGGTTGGCGTTCGCCAACGGGGTGATGCAGGTGCTGGTGGGGTTGCCGGTGCAGATTCCGCTGCCACCGTCGGCCGCGCTGGTGTAGATCCAGTTGTACTCGTCGACCTCGTCGCTGTACGTGCCGACGTTGTAGAAGATGTTCATCGGGTGCCGCGGCACGGTCATGGTGGTACCGCCCTGGACAGGGCGCGAGCCGGTCTCGCGAGACGCGTCCGAGCCGGTGTACGTGATGCCGGTGGCCTCCAGTGCAGGCGCGAGCTGCGGGTTGTCGATCGTCTGCTGCGGCAGCGTCAGCAGACCCGCGTGCTCCCCCGTGACCAGAGCAGCCGGGTCGAAGTTGGGCAACCCATGGTCGGCAGCCCACTGCTTGTTCAGCGTGATCTCCGACTCGATCTTCGCCTGCGAGAGCCACCTGATGCCGTCGATGAGGATCTCGGAGTCCAAGAGGGCCGGGTCATAGTACGGGCCGGTGTCCGAGGGAGTTGCGCAGTGCCACGTCCCACCCAGCTCGGTCGGCGCGATCTGGATGCAGCCGAGGAACGTGTGGGAGTAGGTGTGGTTGACCCAGGAGAACTGGTCCTTCACGGCGAGGAGCGACTCGGTCAGCGGGTCGGGTCCACCGGCTGCCTCTACCGCGTCGTCGCTGCCTTGGGCGTTGAACAACATGTCGAACCTGAAGCCGTTCGCCGTCTGCCAGGCGGTCAGTCGAGCGACGTCGTCCGGGGTCATCCGGATGTCGGTCGCCGTCTTCTCGCCGCAAAGCCCTGGGACGTCGCCAGGCGTGCAGTTCAAGGTCGAGTTCCACCGGCTGTCCCCCATGAACACGTCGTCGACGTGCACCGAGAGGTAGTTGCGGTGATAGCCGAGGTGCAGCCCGCGGGTCATCCACGTCACGATCCCGTGCGCGATCTGGTTGAACCACTGCTGGTCGCCGTTGTACGACGCCATGATGACGAGCTCTTCACGGAAGTCGTGGGCGTAGACCCCGATGAGCGTCCCGCTCGCCGCGCCCAGCGTGGCATCGACCAGGGGGGTGAAGGTCTCACCCGCCGGGAGCGTCGGCGAGGGTTCAGCGAGATAGCCGTAGACCTCGTTCGCAGCCGGATCGAAGTCGTCGATCGCGAGCGAGCCGTTGAGGTAGGTGAACGGACCGGCCGATCCCTGGCTGGTCACCGTGGCGGCGGCCCCGTCAAGCAACCCCGAGAACGTGGGAGCAGCCTGCCCGGTATCCGCATTGGGGTAGACGTAGGCGTCGACCTGCCGCACGCCGTAGCTGCGCTCGTAGGTGGACAGCGCCGTCAGCTCGGCCGCCGAGAGGCCACCGGTCTGATTCGGCAGCACGATGGCCTGGAATCGGCCTTGACCCGTTGCGGCATCCGCAAGGTAGGCGTCGTCGATCACCGGACGCCCTGCGTCGGTGAGATCGACAGCGGTGTAGGGCACCCCCTCACGGTCCATCTGCGTGGCGATCGCGGCGGTCCCAGGGTCGCCGCCCTCAAGGAGAAGCACCTGCAGGTCGACGCGTACACCCGTGGCCGCTTGAGCGATCGCCACGGGGGCGCCCGCCCAGAGCAGCAGGGCTGCCACCACGGTGGCGACGCCCCGCTGCCAGGAGACCGCATGGAACCGGCTGGACAGGCTCATCGGGGTCCCCTCGTGAGTGTTGAGCCACAGGACTGCTGACGGGTGCCATCTCGACGAAGGTCGCATGGCAGGCCTGCGGTGCTCCATGCTCGGGGGAACATGGGCGTTGCCCTCTTCCAGCGACTCTCCTCGCGCTCGTCATGACGCTACGGGCGCTGGGGCAATACTGGCACGGTTTGTCCTGAGTTCACCCCTGCTCTCACCCGAACGGGCGAACGGACCGGTCCCGATCCTCGACCACCGCGCGCGAGACCGCCGTGGCTCACGACGGCGCGCCCGGCAGACCCGGTGGTGGTTCCCCCAGGGCCTATTCAAAGTCGACCCTGTCGTGATGTTGCCGCTGGTGGGGCCTGTCGATGAGGCCGAGGAGCTGGTCGGGTCGGCGGGCCATGGCGGCGGTGGCGGCGGCGATGTTCGTGTGTCCGCTGCTGCGTAGCAGGCTGATCGCGGTGTTGCGTAGCGTCGCCATCGCGGTGGCGGCGTGGGCGGTGCGGATGCTGGAGTGGTCCTCGCCGAAGGTCACGTCACGGACCCAGTGCAGTCGGTTCTCGATGCCCCAGTGCCCGCGGATGAGCGCGGCGAGCTGGGCGGGGTCGGCCTGCTCGGGGGTCAGGTCGGTGATGACGAACTCGATCTGTAGGTGTGCCTCGCCGGCCGGTCCGCGGCGGCTGTCCCGCACGACGCGTGCGATCTGGCAGGCGTGCGGGAACGGCAGTCGGGGCCGGACCGCGGTGATGACCTGCAGGGTCCGTTGCTCGCGTCGTCCGTGGCCTTTGTCGTGCTCGACGTGCGCGGTGGGCACCTGCGACCAGGGCAGTGCGGCGCACCGGGCTCGCAGCGTGGGCTGGTTGCCCTTGACGGTGAGCACGTAGTGCCCGCCGTGGCGGTGCAGGTAGTGCGCGTGAGCGCTCTGGGTGTGCAGCGCGTCCGCGGTCACGACACATCCGTGCAGGTCAACACGGTCCAGCACGGTCATGAACGCGCCGATCTCCGATCCCTTGGAGGCGACCTCGACCTGCGCCAGGACCGTGCCGCTGCGGTGCTCGAGCACGCCGACCAGGTGCACCCGGGACCCGTCGGGCCGTCGGGCACCACGGGCGGACTTGCCGTCCAGCGCCAGGGCACGCAGCCCGTTCGGTGCGCTGGTGCGGGTGGTCAGCCAGGCACCCAGGACGGCGTCCAGGACGTCGGGATCTACCCCGGCCAGCGCCCGCGCGAACGTCGACAGGCGCGGTACTCGGCGCCGTATTCCGATCCGGTGATGGTGCCAGGACGGCAGGTCCGCCGCCCACGCAGCGATCGCCGAGATCGAGGTGCACCCCGCCAGGACCGCCGCAGCTGCCAACGTCAGGATGGTCGCGAACGAGTGCCGCACCCCCCGCGGGTCGCGAGGGTCGGACACCGTGGAGAGTACCTGCCACAGCTCGACGAACTCCTCTTGGCCGATCGGGGCGTGGCCATCCAGGGTCGCGATGAACGAAGATGTGGACGCGGGCATGGCGACCTCCAGGATGCGTGAACGGCCTCGACACCCCTCACCGTCCACCCAGGCGCCATGCCCGCCCGGCTTCTACACCACCACCTGCGTGTCACCCCGCACGACACGCTCCCGCGCGACTTTGAACAGGCCCTGGTGGTTCCACCAGCCGGGTGAACATCACTCCGGTATCGGACATTTCAGCCACATCGTGGTTAGTCTTGCGTGACGTGGTCGCATCAAAGGCGAGCGGCAACGTGGTCCCCCAACCAACACCGCCGGCGTGGTCCCCCAACCAACACCGCCGGGAAGGATCGATTCGATGTGCGGAATCGTCGCGTGCCGCCTCGCCGGCGGAGCCCCGGAGTTCCTTCTGGCGGCTCTTCGGCGACTGGAGTACCGGGGCTACGACTCGGCCGGGGTCGCAGTCACCAAGCTCGGTGGGGAGCTGACCACGATCCGCGCCGTCGGACGCCTGAGCGCTCTGACGAACCGGATGGCGGCGGAGGAGCCTCCCGATACCTGCGGGATCGGCATCGGCCACACCCGTTGGGCCACCCACGGGCGGGTCTCGGAGTCGAACGCGCACCCGCACCGGGATTGCGGCCGCTCGGTGGCCGTCGTCCACAACGGCATCATCGACAACGCCGACGACCTCCGAGCGTCACTGGAAGAGCGGGGTCACCGGTTCGACTCCGACGTCGACAGCGAGGTCGTCGCGCATCTGGTGGAGGAAGCCGCGGCGTCGGGCGGCCCCCTCGTTGACGCGGTGCGCGCCGCCGTCCGCCAGCTGCGTGGGTCCTGGGCCCTCGCCGTCACCGCACGTGGCCGTGCCGAGGTCATCCTGGCCCGCCATCACTCACCGCTCGTCGTCGGGTCGTCGGCCGCCGGCCACTTCGCGGCCTCCGACATCACGGCACTGATCGGCAGGGTCGCGCAGGTGCAGGTGATGCACGATGGCGATGTCGTCGAACTCGCGGACGAGGTGACCTGGTTCGATGCCGACGGCTCCGAGGTTCCCTGGCGCCCGGCAGTAGCCATGAACTGGGGGGCGGAGGACGCAGAGATGGGCGTCTACCAGGATTTCATGGAGAAGGAGATCTCCGAACAGCCCGCAGCGACGGCGCGACTGCTGGACCGGATCGCGCCCCAGGTCGAGAACGGCGCGCTGTGGAGGCATCTGAGGCTGCCCCATGTCGATGAGGTCCAGTTCTTGGCGTGCGGGAGCTCGATGAACGCCTCGCTCGCGGCCGCGCGGGTGTTCCGGACTGTTGCGGGCGTTCCCGCCAGGTTGGTCATCGCCTCGGAGTACGAGCGCGAGCCGCACGCCAAGACTCTGACCATTGCAGTCTCACAGTCAGGGGAGACCGCCGACGTCCTGACCGCACTGGACGATGTGGACGGACCTGTCCTCGCGATCACCAACTCGCCGTACTCCACTCTCGCCCGCCGCGCGGATGCAGTGACCGACTGCGACGCCGGTCCCGAGATCGGCGTCGCCGCGACCAAGACCTTCACATCGCAGGTCATCATGGGGGCTGCCCTGGCGTTGTCCTTCGCGGCCGCCGCAGGGCGGGTACCGCGGCGGGACATCGCCCAGCACATGGGTGCGCTCCGTGAGCTGCCCGAGAACCTTGAGCGCGCCCACCTCGCTGCGTTCCCGGTGGCGAGCGCGCTCGTCGGCGAGCTTGCCCATGCCCCGGGCTTCTTCTTCGTCTCCCGGGGTGCCGGCCTCGCGTACGCCCTCGAGGGTGCACTGAAGCTCAAAGAGATCACCTACCGCTGGGCCGATGCGATCCCTGCGGGCGAACTCAAGCACGGCTCCATTGCGCTGATCGAGGAAGGGACCCCTGTCATCGTCATCGAAGCCGGATCCCGATCCCGCCTCAACAGCGCGGCGGCCGAGATCAGCGCACGCGGGGGGCGAGTCATCCGCATCGGGACCGAACCGGACGCGACCTTCCCCATCTTGGCGGCCGACGAGTCGCCATGGGGGCCCCTGGAGAGCGTCGTCGCGCTCCAGCACCTCGCGCGCTCCCTGGCGGTCTGGATCGGCAGGGATGCCGACAAGCCGCGCAACCTCGCCAAGTCGGTGACGGTCCTGTGAACCTCGTGCGCGTCAGTCGCCGGATCACCGAGAAGACGAGCCGGGCGAGTCCGCAGTCAACAGACCAGGGGGGCACATGTCCTGGCTTCTGACAGGAGGAGCCGGCTACATCGGAAGCCACGTGCTCCGCGCGATGCTGGAAGCGGGACTGTCCGTCGTCGTCCTGGACGACCTGTCCACCGGGGAGGCCAGAAGGGTGCCTCGGCAGGTACCGCTGGTGGTGGGGTCCGTGCTCGATGCGGGTGTCCTTCGAACCACGGTTCGGGAGCACGCCGTCACGGGGGTCGTGCACCTGGCCGGGAAGAAGTCGGTTCCGGTGTCGGTGGAGCAACCGCTGCACTACTACCACGAGAACGTCACGGGCGCCCTCACACTGCTCGAGGCCATGGTCGCCGAGGGCGTGTCACAGCTGGTGTTCTCCTCCAGTGCGGCTGTCTACGGGACGTCTGACGCCGACCTCGTCACCGAGACGGCACCGACCCGACCCGAGAGCCCGTACGGGCGATCCAAACTGATCATCGAGTGGATGATCCGGGATGCCGCCGCGGCGTTCGGCCTGAGCTGCATGAGCCTGCGCTACTTCAACGTCGTCGGCTGCGCCGACCCTGTTCTTGCGGAGACCGGCGGGGCCAACCTCTTCCCGCTCGTGTTCGACGCCTTGGATCGAGGCCGGCGGCCCGTCGTGTTCGGCGACGACTACCCGACCCGTGACGGCAGCTGCGTGCGGGACTACATCCACGTCCAAGACCTGGCCGCAGCCCACGTGGCGGCTGTACGCCGGGTGACCTCAGGCACTGTCGACGAGACCGTGAACGTCGGCTGCGGTGTGGGACACACCGTGTTCGAGGTCCTGGATGCGATCGGCCGGGTGACGGGCCGCGACACGACGCCCGCGATCTTGCCGCGACGGTCCGGCGACCCGGCGAGCATGGTCGCGGCGACAGGACTTGCTGAGCGCGTCCTGGGGTGGACGGCACGGCTGGACCTGGTGGACATGGTCGAGAGCGCCTGGCGCGGTGCATCCGCGGTTCGCCTCGGCGATTCAGGAGTGGTCTCGCCCGACGAGCCGAGGGTCTGATGAGGATCGCGCTGCTGGCAGAGGGCTCCTACCCGTTCGTCACGGGTGGCGTGAGCACGTGGTGCGATCAACTGATCCGCGGACTTCCGGAGAACGAGTACGAGGTCGTTGCGGTCGCCGGCAACTCCCGGGGACGGCCGGCTCTCGCCCTGCCTCCCAACGTGAGCGGGCTGAAGATCGTCGCACTGTGGGACCTTGCGCCGGCCGCTCGTCGTCGGCCACGCGCGGCCGACGAGGCGGCTTTCCTGGACCTGTACCGTCCGTTTCTGACATCGGCACTGGATTCCGATGCCCCGCAGGAGGACTTCACCAAGGCGCTGCGCGGGTTGTTCGACTTCGCCCAGCGCGGCGACCTCACCGCGGTCCTGCAGACCGATGCCGCGATAGGCCTGCTGTCCGAGATCTGGGGGGACCTCCACGGCCGGGAGTCGATGAGCATGCTCGACGCCGTCCAGGCCACTGAGCTCATCGAGCACTTCCTTCGCCCGCTCTCGGCCCCGGTCGTCAGGGCCGAGCTGTGCCATACCGTGTCCAACGGGCTGCCTGCCCTGCTGGCTCTGGCCGCGAAGTGGACGTACGGCACGCCCATGGTCATGTCGGAGCACGGTGTCTACCTGCGAGAGCGCTACCTCGCCTTCCGCAACATCCGGTACCGATGGCCCGTCAAGACCATCCTTCTCGCCCTGTTCCGGCGACTGTGCGCGACGGGCTACGCTGCCGCCGACGCGATCGCCCCGGTCAACATCTACAACCAGCGGTGGGAGACCCGCCACGGGGCCGACCCGGACACCATCGCCACCGCGTTCAATGGAATCCTCGCCGCGGACTACCCACCGGCGGTCACCGAGCCCGAGGTCCCCACGATCGGATGGGTCGGCAGGGTCGATCCACTCAAGGATCTCGAGACACTGATCAGGGCTTTCGCGCTCGCCCACGAGCGAGTCCCGGCGGCGGTGCTGCGGTTGTTCGGCCCCACACCGGCCGGCAACGAGTGGTACGAGGAGAGGCTCCGCGCTCTGACCGGCGAGCTCGGGCTCACAGCGGCGGTCAGGTTCGAAGGGCCCATCAGACCCGTGACACGCGCGTACGGGGAATCCACTGTGGTGGCGCTCTCGAGCATCTCCGAGGGTTTGCCTTACACCGTCATGGAAGCCATGATGTGCGGCCGAGCGACGGTCTCGACGGAGGTCGGCGGGATCCCCGAGCTCGTCGGTGACGCTGGGATGCTCGTTCCCCCTCGAGACCCGTCGGCCTTCGCCGAGGCCTGCATCCAGCTGCTCTCCGACGACACGCTGCGCCACCGCACGGCTGCACAAGCCAGGGAGCGTGCGCTCGGCCTCTTCCAGCTCGGCCAGATGCTCAAGACGTTCCGCGGCGTCTATCAGCGCGTCACGTCCACTCCGTCGACGTCCGTGGGCAGCCCGAAGTCCGTGGGCAGCTCGAAGTTCGTGGGCAGCTCGCTGCGACTGGTCGGCTCTCGATGAGCGCTCCGACGGCCCTCGACGCCGGCGCGCTCGTCACCGGACTCGCCTGGAGCCTGCGCCCGCCGCAGATGAGCGGCGATGTCCCAGCCGACGGCTACTCCGGCGACGAACAGCGCAGCCGGGCTCGGCTCGCGGAGCTGACTCGCACGCACAACGAGCTGTGCACCCAGGCCGTCGACCCGTTCGAGATCGCTGCGGGTCTGGAGGCTGCCGGCGTGAGCGACCGGCAGGCGCGCACCGTGTACGGAGCGGCCAGCGTCTTCGAGCTCGCCGAGGCGATGTATGGCCTCGTGCCGAGGCGCCCGTCGAACGCCGGCGCCCCGGTCGACCCGTGGCACCGACCTGTGGGCCTACACCTGCTGCGCGGGCTGCTGTACGGCTTGCCGGGCCTGCTCTACGTCGTGGCGTTGACCATGCTGCAGACCGGGTTCGATGCGCTCCTGCTGCTCGGAACCACCATTGTCGCCTCCGGTCTCGGACAGGGGCTCTCCTTGCTCGGCCACGTCCTGATCGGACGGGGGCAGAAGGGCGCGGCAAGCGCGTTGTTCCGGACCGCCCTCGTCGTCGGCGGGCTGCTTGGCGTCCTCATCATGCTCGGGGGTTGGCTCTCGGGCTCCCTCTCGCCCGCCGCGGTGCTGGCCGGATGCCAGGTCACCTACCTGCTGGCCGCAACGGTCCTCATGGTCATGGACTCGGTCCTCCTCCTCCTGGCGGTTCTGACACCCGGCGTCCTCCTCGCGGTCATGGAGCTTTCGGGTGCCACGGCGGTACCTCGTGACATAGCCCTCGGAGTCCTCGCGCTCTGTGTCGCAGCTGCCGTCGTCGCCGCGTGTTCACAGCTGACCGGGACGCCCCGGGGAACCGTGAAGCACCTGCGCGAGGGATTCGGCCTTGCGAGGTTCGACTACTCGATGGGCTCCTGCTATCTCGTCTATGGCCTTGCCAACGCAGGACTCGTCTCCTTCGCTGTCGTGGATGCACTCGGTCGCCCCGGGGCCCCTGCCGCAGGACCCATCGCCTTGATGATGCTTCCGCTGGTTGGCAGTCTCGGGGTCGCCGAGTGGCTGGTGTATCGACTCCGAAGCCGGGCCGTGACGGTACTCCGCCAGACGAGGTCCCTCGACGACTTCCGCGTGTTGGCCCGATCGGAGCTCGTGCGCGCCGTGCTCGCGTACGGCGCCGTCCTGACCGCCTTGACGTGCGCCGTGATCATCGTGTTTCCGCAGCAGCCCGCGCATCTGTTCGTCCTGAGCACCAGTGCCTACGGCGTTCTCGGCCTGGCCTTCTTCTCCGCGACACTTCTGCTGTCGTTGGGGCGGCACCGGCTGGCGCTGGGACTCTTCTCCACGGCTCTGGTGGTCGACAGCGCGCTGCGCTGGGCGTTCGCGTCGGCCTCGCCCGAGGCGCTCGCTGCCATGCACCTCTCGGTCTTCGTCGGTCTCCTCGTGGTCGTACTGCCGGCGGTGGCATCCCAGTACACCAGCGCGGGTGCGCACCGATGAGCGACTCTGCGGCCACGCTGTCCCTTGCTGTCCCCGCCTACTTCCACCCTGCGGTCTCACCGAGTGACTGGCAACGGCTCGTAGGGCTGGCCCACATGATCCGCTTCGTCATCATCAATGTGCACAACGGTCCGGGCGAGGTACTGGACCCGACCTACCTGCCAGTCGTCGAAGCATTCAGAGCAGCAGGGATCAGGACCGTCGGGTATGTCGACACCAACTACGGGCGTCGCCAACCGGCCGACATCGGACGGGACGTCCGCACCTACCGGGATCGGTACCGGGTGGAGGGCGTGTTCATGGACCAGGTCAGCAACGGGCTCGACCAGCTGGACTACTACGCCCAGTGCACCGTGGCCGCGCGAACGGCCGGAGCGCCCTTCGTCGTGCTGAACGCTGGGGCTGAACCCCATCCGGGCTACGTCGACCTGGCCAACGTCACGGTGACCTTCGAGGGCGCATGGGCCGAGTATGCGGCTCTGCGCATCCCCGACTGGATGCACCGGTACCCCTCGAGCAGGTTCTGTCACCTGGTGCACTCACTGCCGCACGGCTGCTTCGCGGACGGGCTCGACCTAGCCGCAAAGCGGCACGTGGGCAGCGTCTTCCTCACCGACGGGCGTGGCTCGAACCCTTGGGACCACGTCCCGCCCCTCCTCCTTGCCGAGCTCGCGGAAGCACGGGCGCGAGAGGCGCAGGACTAGCGATCAGTCGGTACCGTGGGGCCGTGACTCCCCTGCGCCGGTTCGCCTTGCTGATCTTCTCGGAGGTGCTCTTGGTAAGCCTGGCCGCCTGCAGCGGTGCCGCGCCGGCACTCCCACCATCACCCACCCCGACCGGCACCGCACTCCCGTCGGTCACGTCGACCGGCTCCGCACCTCCG
>Ga0209539_1001958_pt1 | contig 10997 bp, 10 predicted proteins | sample BarGraNGADG00312_2_FD_184499 | JGI IMG/M metagenome (GOLD analysis project Ga0209539, IMG submission 184499) | Arctic peat soil microbial communities from Barrow, Alaska - Barrow Graham LP Ref core NGADG0011-312 (SPAdes) (version 2) | ecosystem: Environmental > Terrestrial > Soil > Wetlands >... | reverse complement strand
GGATGATACGGGGCGGCCACGTCGACGCCACGGTCATCGGCGCGTTCGAAGTAGATCAGAAGGGGAACATCGCCAACTGGATTATTCCCAATGGGAAGCAGCTTGGGGTCGGCGGAGCGATGGACCTTGTGACAGGAGCAAGAGAAGTCGTCATAGCCATGCAGCATACCAGCAAGAACGGCAAGCCCAAGCTGGTCAAACAGTGCACACTCCCCATCACCGGCCTTGGCGAGGCAGACATGGTCGTCACCGAATACGCCGTGTTTGTCTTCGACAAAGGCACACTCATCCTCCGCGAAATCGCCCCCGAGATCACTCTCGAAGAGCTCAGAGCCATAACCGACGCCGACTTCGACCTGTAACTTTCTCGGGACGGTTCCAAAGTGTAACAGTCTCGCCAATAACCTGAACTGGGGGAGGGATTATGTCAGGTACATGGTTCGTACGGATGGTCTGTTTGGATGAGTAGACAAGCGAGAATTCGGATTCCCGACGGCGTCTATCATGTGACGACACACGGCGACGGCGACATGATGATTTTTGACGGACCGTCCGACAAGTGGCGACTGCTTGACTTGCTGGCGGATACAGCCAAGGAGTTGGACTGGGCCATGTATGCCTGGTGCGTCATGGGAAATCATTACCACTTTCTGCTCAAGACGCCCGACGACAATCTGTCGGAAGGAATGCACCACATCAACATGAGCTATGGCGAGTGGTACAACAAGTCCCGAGGACGTCACGGTCATGTATTTCAGGACCGCTTCTTCTCGATTCTGATCACTGAGGACAGTCATCTTCTCGAGGCCTCCCGTTACGTCGTGCTGAATCCCTTGAGGGCGGGCCTCGTGACTACGCCTCAGGAGTGGCGCTGGAGTAGCTACGGCACTGCCGTGCTGGGTGCGCCCTCTGGCGTTTCGCTAAGGGATCGTGAGTTGATGGGGATGTTCGGTCGCGAAGAAGCAGAGTCCCGGGAGCTCTATCGGGAATTTGTCCAAGCGGGCATTGGGCTCAAGAAACCGGACTTTCTCCTCACCGGCAGGGCCAGGCAATGGGCGGAATCCAAGGGCCGCGCTCAGTCAGAGAGCAGTAAAGGTGCTGTTCCGCGAAAACCTGTTCCCGGCCAGACTCCCGACATGATCGGGGTCTCCCGTGTGGTCAGTCTCCACCGGCAGGGGATGACCTTGAGAGCTATCGCCGCCGCACTGGGCATAAGTCACATGACAGCGCAACGGTATCTGGCGCGCGATGCTGAAGTGACGAAACTGTAACACTCTCGGCCTATTTGGAACCGTCCCGAGAAAGTTATAGGGGCCCGGCGTAGGTGGACGGGCCCCTTGCTTATTTGCTTGTTAATAGTTGAACTGCTCGACCAGGTAGGACGGGTTGAGCTTCTCGCCCGTGGCATGTTCGATCATGGTGTTCCATGAGTACTTCGCGCCGGGCGTGAAGACGTTGTCGACGAACCAGCGGCCACCTTTGGGCGTCAGGACCTTGCCCTTGGCTTTGGCGCGCAGGGTGTGGTCGAACTGGGAGGCGAGCATCTCGCCGAGCAGGTAGTTGTGGTAGTACACGGGGGCCATGGCAAAGTGGTACTTTGCTGCCCAGTCGGGCTTCTCGAAGCGCTCCTCAGGTGCGTTGAGGTATTGGATGTTCTGGACGCTCTGGTACCAGAGCCGGCTATCGCTCTTCTCGGTGCGGTACAGCTCGCGCTCGAAGAGCGCGAAGTGGGTGATCCACCGGGTCGCGACGAGCATCTGGTTACGGATGGCGACAGGCAGGTCGCTTTGCAGCTTCTGGAGGTTGGCGTCATCGATGCGCACTATGTGCTTGTACCACTTGGGGTCGCGGGCCATGCGGCCAAAGAACATGGCGACGGCTTCGGTCGTGAAGATGTGCGCGGGTTGGCGCAGGACCTCGGGAAGCGACATGTCCGTGTACTTGTTGTAGCAGGCGTGCCCCATTTCGTGCAGGAGGGTTTCCATTTCCGTCTCGTTGGGGCGCAGGTTGGCCAGGACGCGGACGTCGCCCTTGTTGTCGAGGTGCATGCAGAAGGCGTGCTGGTCCTTGCCCGCGCACTCGTAGAGGTTGCTGCGATCGATAATGTCGCGGATGTCCAGCCCGATAGCGTCATAGGTTGCTGTCGCAAGTTCCTCGACGATATGGTCGCCATTGCCCTTGAAATACACGCTGAGATCGACGTCTGAGGTGCGGGGAGCCTCCTGGAAGAACATGTCGCTCATGTGCCAGGGCATCAGCCTGGAAGGGTCGACGCCCAGCCGTTGTCCGACCGACTGGTCGATAGAGTCCTTGACGCGGCGGAACAACGTGTCGGTCTGGTCGCGGTAGCTTTCGAGCGTCTGTTTGAGCCATACACCATCGAACTCCTGGAGCTGGATTGACATCTCATAGAAGTTGGCGTAGCCCAGCTTGACGGCAGACTCGTTGCGGAGCTTGATGAGCTCCATGAGGCCGGGTTCGAGCACTGCGCCCACCTGCTTGCCGGCGAGCCAAGCCTTCTTGCGAAGGTCATTGTCGGTGCTGGTGCGGAGGATCTCCTCGATCTGCTTGTTGTTGACTTCCCTGCCGTCGATGGTGCCGCGGAACTTTGTCGTGATGCCCTGAAGGGCGATCTGCTTGCTGACCAGCTGCTGAAGAGTCTCCTTGTCAAGCTGGTTTTCGACCATCATGTCATGGATGACGGTGAGCTGCCTGCGCTCGAACTCTTCCAGGTTACCCGCGGCGAGCATGGAATTCACGGTGTCGAAGCGCTGCCTGTCTGCCAGGAAGAGCCGCATTGCCAAGTGGGCATATTCCGCTTGAGCGGCGTACTCGTCCTTCCCGGTCGTCGACAGGTTCCAGGTCGCGATGTTGCACTGATAGGACAGTGCGTTGAGTTTCTCATTCAGTTCCTTCAGATACATGGCTTTATCCATGGGTACCTCCTAGGATACATATAGTTTACAAGGAATCTGGGAATGCAACAGGCCGGCAGAAAAGTGACCGGAACAGGCTTCAGCTTGAAGGGGCCGCATTTGACACGTTTTGGGGGCGGCATATACTTCAATTGTTCTCTGGGGCAGGGTGAAATTCCCGACCGGTGGTAATAGCGAAGAGCTTAGCCCACGAGCCGCTGCGGCGGTAGGACCTGGTGTGATTCCAGGGCCGACAGTATAGTCTGGACGGAAAGAGACGTCGGCTTTCCGTGCCCCCAGGGTTGATTGCAGCTACAAGGCTGCGTCTGCTATGGAGGTAGAGAATGGAATCGAGAAAACTGCGTGTGCTCGCCCTGACCGGTATGCTGGCCGCCATCGGGTACGTCCTTCAGCTGTTCGAATTTCCCCTGCTGGCGACGGCGCCTTTCCTCAAGTTCGACTTTGGCGATGTCGCCGTCTTCATCGCAGGCTCAGCGATGGGTCCTGCGGCGGCTGTCCTGACGGCTGTGGTGAAAGGAATTCTCTGGGCGCTCATCGGCCGTGGGACAGACGGCTGGGTCGGAGCAGGCATGAACACGATCGCTGTCATCGCCTTTTCACTTCCAGTGGCGTTTCTGGCGCGCTCCAGGAAGGGTTGGGTCAAGGTCGCTGCAGCGGGTCTGGGCGTTGTCGTGATGACAGTCGTGATGGCCGGCGCGAACCTCATCGTAGATCCCTGGTACTTCAAGATGCCGATCGCGACCGTCAAAGCCATCATCGTGACTGCGATCATCCCCTTCAACCTGTTCCGCGGTCTCATCAATGCAACCGCATCTGTGCTCGTCATGCTGGCGCTTCAGCGCACGGCCATTTTCCGAACGAACCGCTAGACCTGGAGTCCGGCACCAACTCATACGTCCGTCGTTCCCGCGGAGGCGGGAACCCATGAGCCAACCCCCCCCCCAACTTTCGGCGGCTGACACAATGTCGTCCGCGTTGACGCTCTGCGCCCTTTTGCGCTATACTGCCTGAGATTGCTTGACACAGCAAAAGGAGTGGGGATGGGAGAGGCATTACCAATTGGGTTCGTTCTGGGTACCAAGCCCGCATCGTCGCTGGAGTTTTATGTCCTCGTCGACCAGCACAACTACCTGGAGATGGATGACGTTGTCTTCGTGCGGTCGGCCGTCGAGGGCGCCAGCCGGGTCGAGAAGCGCATCACCGGCAACGCCAGCATCCGCGTCAACGGGCGCCTCGACTTTTCCGAGAGCCAGAGCCCCGAGTACGACTACCTGCCCGAGTCCTTCCGCCTGCGCAGCACCATCATCAAGCCTGGCACGATGATCGAGCACCAGCCCGACATCCCCGCCCCCGTCCTCATCAACTTCCCCCTCCCCGCCTGGGCCACCCGTGGCGAAGAGGTCGACGACCAGGACCTGGACAAGGCAGCACGAGAGTTTGCAGGGAAGTTCTGAGACTCGGGGCAGTCGCCAGTCCAAGAGGCCTGTGTCTGGGATCGAGATATAGCCCAAAGGAGGCCAAGATGCTTCAAGGTTTTTTTTGGTGGAGAGAGATGCCGTTGGCGAAACAACAGGATAGGTCATACGCAGCCAATCTTGCGGTTGCCTTCAAGTTCGCTATCCAGAGGATTCAAGGCCAGAGTCAAGACTTTTCGCGCTTGGAAGCAAAAGCTTCTGGTTTCCTGACTCTGGTCAGTGCTGCACTAGTAACCGAGGTTGGTCTATTCGTGGCTTGGCGAAATGAAAAGTGGTTCTCTTGCCCAATAGTTGCACTCGTACTGTTGTCGCTGACCTTGATTGTTGGGTCCATCGCTGCCCTGGTCGTGTGCCTCTCCATCCGCGGCTGGTACAGCACACCAAAGTGGTCTGATTTCCTTGATAGAGCGAATCTGCACGACGAGCCAGAACAATACGCTCTCGACCGGTTAACGAAGGTGAGGACTGCCGTTGAACGAAACGACAATATGCTAGATGCTAAGGCTGGCTGGTTTCAACTGAGCTTGTACTTGTACGCTGTGGGCATCTTCTTGTTCCTGTTGCCTATCGCTACTAGAGTGAGTATTGGGCTGAAGTAGTAGTGATGAGAGAGGAGTAGATGATGAGAGTATTGTGGAAGTATGATGGTGGCGATGACTGCGGCGATGTGCACAAGCGCGAGATGCCCAAGCCTGGACCGGGCACGAGAATAGTGCACACAAAGAAGACTCCACTGCCCTCAATTTTGAAACCGCAGAAGCCTCAGAAGAGCAAGAACAAGTAGAGTGTCATAGGCAACGTAGTGGGTTGTCGCTCTCTGCCTCGGGAATTGCACGCGACGGACGGGTGGCAATAACTAATGTATTTTGCAAATGCCTTGGCCGCTACTGCAACTCAAATCGCATCGAGCCGTGAGTCTGCCGATCTCTACCTGTGTAGTACTCCCCTTCAAGAACCCTACTGTCACGACCTATTGTGAGTTGGGTTGAACCGCGATGAGCGTGCATCTCCTTCTCTGCACAAGGCACCGGTTCGTTTCGATACTCATAGCATAGGGTAGTGCGACTTGCTGTCTCGCCAATCATAGCAGCCACGACGCTGGACGATTTGGACTTGGCAGTCTTCATCGAAACGGAGATTCGCGTCCAATGCTGTTCGACGACAAGCGTCGCTTCATGGCATTCAACACCGCCATCAACTGACGATGTAACAGAACCAAGCCAGGTTCCACCCAAGTTGGGAGTGCATATGAGCCCGGTTCTGTGTAGCACACGCCATCTCCATACGCTTCTGTCAAACAGAGAGTAGAGCAGCCCGAAGATCAGGGTCACCGATGGAGCGTCAAGCCACCATGGCAGCACAGTACCATGGGACACGAAGAACCTATTAACGAGCAACGCGGCTACTGTGCTGACCAATGCAATGAAGCACGTGACCCGCTCTCTCTCGCTTGAGTTGATGCTGTAGGGATGCATCGCTCACCAGCTATTCCACAGACTGACCAGTTGCTGCAGGAGTTGTCTAGCCTTCTGCACTGGCCACTGCACTGACTCGTCACCACATAACCCCAATTGGCCATTCTGAAATCTGAGACTCGTGAGATCGGTCCCAAGAAGCCAGTTGACAGCGGCACAGAAGGTGTCCTGATAGCTGCTGCTGAAGCTGTCGTTTGGCACGTTATAGAGTGCGCACTCCACGAAGTATGATGGCGCCAGGTCACCGGGGATGAAATCTCCTAGTATTAGGAAATTCCTCAAGTTCTTGAACATCCTTACAACTGGTTTGAATCGACCCTCGGTATCCTGATGCTTCTTCACCCCGTTCTCGTAGTGGATCTTTGGATAGTTGACGGTCATCTGAACCGAATTGTGCTGCCAGAAGGCCATCCCCTCCACGAAGTCCTCAGCGTGAACGCTCTGGTACCACCTATACTGAGCACACACCACGACATCTGCCGGGAGACGTCCTCCACCAGCCGTCAACTTCAGGCACTTGTTTCCTTCGACAACAGCTTGAGTTCCATAGTAGGTCTGAAGAGCGGAGAGTACATCTCGCCTGAATTCTGCCCATCCATACGGTACCGGCTCCAAGCCCAAAGCTCTCTTCTGCTCCTCGGTGAGGTTGCTGTAGAAGGTTGAGTTGAGTTGTACGACAACATCCACGTCCATGTCGCCGTAGATATTGGTGTCGTTCTTGTACGATCCCTGAAGATATGCTTCATATTGAACGTTGTCAGGCCATTTGAGACAGTCCAAGGCGTTTCTGATTGACTCATGAGTGTTCTTTGCCGTAACAATAGCGCCCTGATGAGACCAAGTCTCTAACTGACTCCCCGGAATACTCATTCTGCCTCCTTCTGATTACCTCGAAACAGATTCGGTGATTCTTCTGACTGCTCTTTGCTGCTTCTTCTGCTGCTTGGCCTGCCCGACGATTTCCATGACTAGAAACGCTCGGCCAAGAAGAGTTCTGTGAACGCAATCAGACTTTGAACACTCATCTTGTCAACTCGGTCCCACTGGGCGTGAAATGCTCGATTTCTGACATCCACAAAAGACTTCGCGATCTCCGCCTGTGCTGAAGGAATGGCTCCAGCCCCCTTGAGGGCATTGATAACGTCAGTCATAGACTTCTCGTCCACGTTGAGTCCCTTGAGAAGCGCGAACCTCTTCAAAGCATCTTCGAGAGCAGCACCTCCGAGGACGGCTGCCACGTCTTTCTGGTCCTCATCAGCTGCTCGCTTGGCCGCGATAACCAGAGAACCATAGACGCCACCTGCTGCCTCAATTCGTATGTGCGACAGCAAGCCCATGTCGACAGCCGCTATGGTACTTCGGAGCAGCCCCGCGAGTCGTCGTCTGAAGGCGTATAGGTTCAGATGCTCTACTGAACTGAACCGCCGCAACGCGAAGTTCTCATGCGCAGAGAGCATCTCAGTCACCTGAGGAGACGTGGGTCCATAGAGCTCAATCATGATACCGAGGAGCCCTGAATGGCACTCCTCAACTTGTTCAGCACCTTGGCCATCATTCGGAACCAGATCAAGCAGTTGACCCAGGCGGTCTCGAATCTTCGTATCCGAATCTGTCATGTCCACCTCCTCGTGGCAGCCAAATCAGCGGTTCAAAGAGCTAGTTCGAATAGACCTGAGAGCTGTGCTTGAACCACTGCCGTACCCTGCAGCGCCGTAACGATACGGGAGTAGTGGATGGTATCGGCGCTGGTGAGGAAGCGGCCTTTACGGTCTTTGAGCCATTTGGCAAGGACTTGGTAGCCACCGATCTGGTAGATCCAAAGGTCGGGGGTGACGCCATCGAAGTACTGGGTGGGGTTGATGCTGACGCGCCCACGCTCGGCGTCGTACTCGATCTTGGTGACGGCACTGTCTCCCTTGCCACAGAAGCGACTGATGGGGTTGTCGAGCTCCGGAGAACGCATCAGGTGAAGGTCAATGAGCTGCTGACCCAACTCGGCTAGCTTCATGAAGATATCGCGGTCCTTGGTGAACGGAATGCGCGGGAAACCTTGTTGCAGTAAGTGACTGTATGCAGATCTATATCCAGTGGACAGGAGAACGGCGTACACATATCCAAACATGTGCTCCGGCGACACATCGCGCCCCAAACCCTCGCTGACACTCTTCAGAATCCCTGTCGAGATGTTTGGGCTGCGCCGCAGTTGATCGAGTCCTACCTCTGCCGACCCCTCGTCGTAAATGTACAGCGGAAAGGCATAGCAAACGTTGGATGACTTGGACGAGAGGGCAAACTTGCCAACCACTTGGTCAGTGACCCATGCGTGTCCCCACCCCTCGCCTTTCACTTGTCTCTGGGTGAGTAACGCAACGTTGGGTTGAAGCATCGAAGCCATGAGAGGTTCTCTAGTACGGATTACTACGCTCGAATCGAAGTAGATGAACCGGTTGTCTAACACATGTAGACAATATGGCACCAAGCGTGCGTGATCGACACCCTGCAGCGTAAGACTCTTTCGCGCATCATTGAGGTTCCAATTGGCAGTATCATGGAGACGATACCGTTCTCGGAGTGTTGAATTGTCCAATTCGCTCGATTTGAGATCTTGAAGCCTTCTCAGTAGCGTATCTCGGTCAAAGGACACAACGAAATGATCTTTCTCTGTCTCGACGCCCGAGGTCCGCAACGGGAACACATCTTCTACGCTTGGCCAACTATAGTAGTCATCTGAACCGTTGTAGTCTTTTGCTTTGAGCCAGTACTCAGGCGCCCGAGGGACGACATCTTGCCACTTCGTTGAGCCCACAGTGTTCCCGACCAAGTAGGAGTACTTGTTTTCCCGCGACCCAGTAAGATCGGAATAGTGGATTCTGCCGTGCAAGTCCGACCCGTCCTTAACAAATATCGCTATCGCGACACCTTGCACGATGTCAAAGACGTTCTCGTCGCCATGAGGAGCGCTGCTGGCACTGACGCTGCCGTGAAGATTCAGCACGTATATACTGTTAAACGTGTCCAGCAGGACTTTTCTCATGGACCGGTGTATCAGCCCATCCAGATACGAGTTGTTGGTTATGAATGCCACAACTCCTTTGCCCGTCTGCTCGATTTTCCATTGAGCCAACCTCATGAAACGAACGTAGTCATCCTGCAGAACCCCTTTCTTCTTCTCGTATTCAACTCCAAGACCCCTGCAGTAGTCCTGTAACTTCTGGTTGATGAACAGCGTACCACCCTTTGCCTTCGGGGAATACGGTGGGTTCCCCATTACGACAAGCACACGAGTGGAATTCTTCACAGCTGACGCCTTCGTCGCCTCTTCCACCAGTGGTGATAGTCCTGGTATTGGAGTGCCATGTGTTGCCTCGGAGTTCTCAAGCGAGTTCGTGAGGTAGAGTGGGATTCTCTCGCTCTCCGCGAGGTCGTACCCGATTTCATGAAGGAGCAGGCCCATGCGCATGTGACCAATGGCGTACGGTGCCATCATTAGTTCGAAGGCGTAGAAGTCTCGCAGGATATGCCCCTTGATCCAACTATCCAGACTGCCGTCACCGTACTTGGCCTTGTAGGTTGCGGCGGCCAGGCGCACGGCAGTAGCAGGGAAGGTCATGGTGCCAGCCGCAGGATCGAGGACGGTGACGCTGGGGTCGGCCAAGCCGTCAGGCTTGCCAAAGGTGCCTCGAAGAATCTGATCTACGCTACGGACGATGTAGCTGACGACAGGCTGCGGCGTGTAATACACACCTCGCTGTTCGCGCTCCGCGGGGTTGTAACGAGCCAAGAACTTTTCATAGAAGTCGGCTATCGGATCACGACCGTTCTTGCCATAGCCCTTGAATACCGCATCCGTGTCGGCAACTGCCAAGACATCAGCTATGTCCTCGATGATGATGCTTAGCCGCTCGGGGGTGTCGCCACCAGAAATGTATCTGAACAACTTGCGCAGGATGCCGATGCTGCCAGGAATACCATCAAAGGCGACCTCGCGCTTGAAGATCCCTCGTGTGCGGGTACGCGCCGCAAACAGACCATAGGTGATCGTCTGGGCGTAGAGGTCGGCAAAGGTGTCACTGGTCAGGTCGGACATCAGGACTTGTTTGAACTCGGCCATCAGGTTGACGAGTTCGCTGCCCCGCTTGTGGTCCTCATCGTCCACCAGCTGTGCCAGCACCTGCTGCTGCAGGAAGCGTGTGCGGTCAGCCAGTGCGATGGCCAGCGTCTGAGCTGTGTAGGCGCGGGGCAGCTGGAAGTCGAAGAACCGTTCCACGAGTTCGCGGAATTGGTCCTCGTGCTGGAACGGCACCTTCATACCCGCTTGCAGCGCCTGCAAAGATCCAATTATCACGGGCTCGCCCATCGGCTGTCCAAAGCGATAGAGCCGGAACTCCAGGAAGTTGGTGAGGATGACGTTGGGGAAGGCGGCGCGGTACCGCTTGAGCTGCTCGCTGACTTCGACGTGGTCCAGGTTGATGACGCCCGGCTCCTTGGCCTCGATGTAGCCGGTGACATGCTGCTGACCACTCCAGACACGCATGTCGGGGTTGCCAGCCTCGGTCTGACGGGGGAGGACAGTCAGCGTTGCGTGCGCGCTGCTGAGCTGCGACCCCAGCTCCTCCCAGAGCTGCTTGAGCACGTCATAGTACGACTCCTCGCGCGCGTCGCCGCGGTGATACTGCTGCGCGACCGCCCCCAAGTACCTTTCCACCGATACCCTGAACGTCATGATCCCTCCCTGAGTCCAGCGAACGTTTCCATGTGAAGCATTGTAGCGCAAAACGCAACAAGCTGGATGTCCGCCTGCGCGGAAGTGACGAATCAGGCGACTGTCCTCACCCGAGTGAGATGAGACGACGCTGTTCTTGCCTCACGGGACGCTGAGGATATACTGTCTTCATGCGCCGGCGCTTGATATGACCGGCATTCCATGAGGTGAAATGTGAACTCAGCAGATATTCGAGAAGGTTATCTCCGGTTCTTCGAGGGGTACGACCACCTGAGACTCCCCAGCGCCCCCCTGCTTTCGCCCGACCGGACACTGCTCTTTATCGCAGCCGGCATGGTCCCGCTGAAGCAGTACTATCTGGGGGAGGTGACCCCTCCGAACCTGCGCA
>Ga0209539_1001957_pt1 | contig 10998 bp, 12 predicted proteins | sample BarGraNGADG00312_2_FD_184499 | JGI IMG/M metagenome (GOLD analysis project Ga0209539, IMG submission 184499) | Arctic peat soil microbial communities from Barrow, Alaska - Barrow Graham LP Ref core NGADG0011-312 (SPAdes) (version 2) | ecosystem: Environmental > Terrestrial > Soil > Wetlands >... | reverse complement strand
TGTGAGCAGCTTCCGAGCGGGTGGCCGGCCAGGTCGGCGCAACCGAACAGCTCGAGCAGCTCCTCGGCTCGAGCCTTCACCTGCTCGTCGTAGCGCTCCCAGAGCGGGATCCGCGTGCCGGTCGCACCGGTCAGGACGATCGTCGAGACGTCGTAGCTCTCGTCGAGCTTGCGATCGAGCCGCGCCTCGACCACGCCAATCCGTTCCCTCAGGCGGCGCACGTCGGTCCTGCCCATGCGCTCGCCCAGCAGCTCGACCGTCCCCGCGGTCGGATGGGTGGTGGCCGCCGCAAGCGTGAGCAGGGTGCTCTTTCCGGCGCCGTTCGGGCCGAGCAGCGCCCACTGCTCGCCCGGCTCGACGCGCCAGTCGATTCCCTCGAGCAGCCACGACCGGCCGCGGCGGATCCTCACGCCCTGCATCAGGATGGCGGGCTTGCGCGCGCTCACTGCCCAAGCCGCGCGATCTCTTGCAGACAATCTCGCAGGCCCTCGCGCCAGTGCGGTAGCCGCGGCGTCTCGGGCTTCTCGCTGCGCAGCACCGAGTAGGCCGGGCGGGGAGCGGGCCGGTCGAGCTCGGCGGTCGTGATCGCCCGCACCCGGCAAGAGAGCCCCGCCTGTTCGAAGATCGCTTCCGTGAACTCCTTCCAGCTGCATTCCCCGTCGGCCGCTACGTGGTAGGTGCCGAAGGGAAGCTCGACGATTCGGCGTGTGGCCTCGGCCAGGTGCCCGACGTAGGTGGGGCAGCCGCGCTGATCGTCCACCACGGCGACCTCGTCGCGCTCGGCGCCGAGCCGGAGCATGGTGCGCAGGAAGTTGTGCCCGGTTGCGCCGAAGAGCCAGGAAGAGCGCACGATCCAGGCCTGATCGCCCGCGGCCTGCTCACCCTCGAGCTTGGTGCGCCCGTAAACCGAGCGCGGACCGGTCGCGTCCGACTCGAGGTAGGGCTCGCCTTTCGCACCGCTGAATACGTAGTCGGTGGAGTAGTAGACAAGGGGCGCGCCCAAGGCGGCGACGTTACGAGTTCCGCCTACGTTCGCTCGCTCGGCGCCCACAGGGTCGGCCTCGGCGCCGTCGACGTCGGTCCAGGCGGCGGCGTGCAAGACGAGATCGGGCGCTTCGAGCCAGAGCGGCGCTGGACCTGCGACGTTCCACTCGGCCAGGTCGACCCCGGTCACCTCGTCGGCTGCGAACGCCTCGGTCAGCGCGTGACCGAGCTGCCCGGCCGAGCCGGTGATCAGGACGCGCCGAGGTCGCGTGCCGAGAGAATTGGTGATTGTGTGCTCCAGAGGTGCTTGACGCGCGGGTCGGCCCACGAGATTCCCTGCTCATCGGGGTTTTCGGGATCGTATTCCTCGGTCACGTGGTAACAGAAGAGAACGTCGGTCAGGGCCTCGAAGCCGTGCGCGTGGTAGCCGGGCACCCAGACGGCGACCGGGTTCTCGTCGCCGACATCGAGCGAGAAGGTCTCGCCCGAGTCGCGATCGAGCAGGACAACGCGCGCCGCCCCCTGCACACAGACGAAGAGGTCGTCCTGCCCGCGCTCGTGGTAGTGGAGGCCGCGGATGACGCCCTTGCGCGAGAAGGAGACGTTCGTTTGCGTGGTCGGCCGCGGCGCGAGGCTGTCGCGCCGGATCTCGCAGAACCAGCCGCGCTCGTCGGCGAAGCGCTTGAGCGGAATCAGCCGCATGCCGCTGAGCAGACGAGGCTCGGTACCGCTCACTTCTTGTTGGCTCCGTTCAGGCGCACGAAGTCGTTGACGGCGTAATAGGCGTCGATCGACTCACCGGCGTCGCCCCAGAAGCCCTCGATCAGGTCGTACTCCATCGTTCCCTGCTCGACGTACCAGTTGTTCACGTCGGTGATCTCGAGCTCGCCGCGCCCGGAGGGCACGAGCTTGGGGATGATCTCGAAGACATCGGCGTCGTAGAAGTAGAGGCCGGTGACGACCAGATCGCTGGGCGGATCCTGCGGCTTCTCGACGATGCGAACGATGCGCTCGTCGCCGTCGAGCTCGGGAACGCCGAGGTGGCGCAGGTGCTCGGGGTCGCTCTCGCGCGCCAGTAGCACGCGGGCGCCCTTCTCCTGCGCGCCGAAGCGCTCGACCGAGGCGGCAAAGGAGTTCTCGAGCACGTTGTCGGCCAGCATCACCAGCACGCGGTCGCCGCCCACAAAGTGCTCGGCCAGCCCGAGCGCCTCGGCGATTCCACCCGCCCGCTCCTGGTAGCCGTATTCGAGCCGCTCGATGCCGAACTCGCGCCCGTTGCCGAGCAGGCGCAGAAACTCGCCGGCGTGCGTGCCGCCGGTCACCAGCATCAACTCGGTCACGCCCGCCTGCACCAGCGCCTCGATCGCGTAGGAGACCATCGGCCGGTCGTAGATCGGAAGCAGGTGCTTGTTGGTGATGCGGGTGAGCGGGTGCAGCCGCGTACCGGAGCCGCCGGCCAAGATTACGCCCTTTAGTCCGTCTGCCATTGGGCTGGATGCTACGCGCTCGGGCTTCTTTTCGCTGTCTCTAAAGAAGCCTTACGCGCCCAGATCGGCGATGAAGGCGTCCGGATCCTGAAGCGAGACGACGATACGCCGGCAGCTCATGGGGAGGAATGCGACCCGCACCCGCTGCGGCTCGCGCAGGAGGATCTCGACCGTGTTCTTCCGCGAGCCGATCAGACCAACCGTGCCGCCGAGCCCGACCCGCCAACCGATGCCGCCGAAGCGCGGCCACGAGCAGGGACGGACGGTCGCGATCCGGTCTCGTGCTACCGATTCCCTGAAGAACGGAGAGAAAACGAGATCGAGCGTGGTCTCGCTCACTTCAAGATAGGACCGGCTCCGCCGCGTGCCAAACGGAAGCATGAAGGGAAGCCAGTGAGAATCGATCAGGATCGGGTGGCGCACGAGTCTGGCGGCCACTTTAGCGCCTTTTCCGAGCCGAGCTCCAAGCCCGCTACGCTTGCATAGTCGTTGTTTGGGGGTAGAAGGAAGACGTGAGCGAGCGCAAGCGAAGCGATCTGCCGAAGGAAGCCGGCGACGAGTTCGGCCGGCTCATCGCCGAGCTCTGGCACGGCCAGTTCGGCGCGCGCCAGCACGGCTTCTGGCCACCTGTCGACAGTTACCGCACCGAGGATCCGCCCCAGCTCGTGCTGGTCGTCGAGCTCCCCGGAATCGACCCCGAGCAGGTGCAGATCGTGCTCCAAAACGGCGCGCTGGTCATCGCCGGCGAGCGCAAGCGGCCGAACAAGTGCGACCGTCGCTACCACCAGATGGAGATCGATCGCGGCCCCTTCCAGAGGCGCATTCAGATTCAGGAGCAGGTAGACGCCGAGGCGGCCAGCGCAACCTACGAGCGAGGCCTGCTGCAAATCGTCTTGCCCATCGCCAAGCGCCCCAGCGGCGCGGTGCGCGTGCCGATCGAGCTGAGGTCGAAGCCATGAGCGCCTCGGGCGGCGAGCAGACAGGCATCAGCGAGACGCCGGTGCCGGGCGCCCGTTTCGAGCTGCCGCTGCTGCCGCTGAAGGAGACCGTCGTCTTCCCCGACTCGATGATGCCGCTGGCTGTCGGGCAGGAGCGCTCGGTCAAGCTCGTAGACGACATCGTCAGCGGCGAAGGGCACGTGGCGCTCGTCGCCGTGCGAGCGAAGGACGCCGAGGAGCCCGTCTGGCAGGACATCTACTCGGTCGGCGTCGAGGCGGCCGTCTCGCGGATGCTCAAGATGCCCGACGGGACGCTGCGCCTGCTCGTTCAGGGCATGCGCCGCATCCGTCTGCTCGAGCCTGTGCGCGACAGGCCCTACCTGGTCGGGCGGTTCGAGGAGGCGCCGGACGTCATCGACGTCTCCGACGAGATCGAGGCACTCACCCGCAACGTCCAGACGCAGTTCGCCCGCGTCATCCAGATGGAGCCCTACCTCCCCGACGAGCTGGCGATCGCGCTCGCCAACATCGACGACCCGGGCATGCTCTCCTACCTCGTCGCCTCCAATCTGCACCGGCTGACCGTGGCCGAGCGCCAGGAGTTGCTCGAGCAGACCAGTGTCGCCGAGCGCCTGCGCTCGCTCTCACGCATCCTCGCCCGCGAGGTCGACGTGGGCGAGCTGGAGTCGAAGATCCAGACGCAGGTTCAGTCGGAGCTCGACCAGGGCCAGCGCGAGTTCATCCTGCGCCAGCAACTGAAGGCGATTCAGGAGGAGCTGGGCGAGACGAACCCCGACCAGGCCGAGATGAAGGAGCTGCGCGAGCGCGTCGAGGCCGCCGACCTGCCCGAGGAGGCACGCAAGGCCGCCGATCGCGAGCTGGGAAGGCTCGAGCGCCTGCCGAGCGCCGCCGCCGAGTACGGCGTCATCCGCACCTACCTCGAGTGGATCGTCTCCCTGCCCTGGAAGACCGAGAGCGAGGATCACCTCGACCTCGAGCGCGCCAAGCAGATTCTCGACGAGGACCACTACGACCTCGAGAAGGTCAAGGAGCGAATCATCGAGTACCTGGCCGTCTCGAAGCTGAAGGGCGACGTCTCGGGCCCGATCCTCTGCTTCGTCGGCCCGCCCGGGGTCGGCAAGACGTCGCTCGGCCAGTCGATCGCGCGGGCGCTGGGGCGCAAGCTGGTGCGCATCTCGGTTGGCGGCGTGCGCGACGAGGCCGAGATTCGCGGACACCGCCGCACCTACATCGGCGCCATGCCCGGAACGGTCATCCGCGCGCTCAGAGACGCCGAGACCCGCAATCCCGTCTTCCTCATCGACGAGATCGACAAGATGGGGATGGACTACCGCGGCGACCCGGCCAGCGCCATGCTCGAGGTGCTCGACCCCGAGCAGCACTCGAGCTTCCGCGACCACTACCTCGATTTGCCGTTCGATCTCTCGCGCGTGCTCTTCATCTGCACCGCGAACCAGGCCGAGACGATTCCGCCGCCGCTGCTCGATCGCATGGACACGATTCGGCTCTCCGGTTACACCGAAGAGGAGAAGCTGGGCATCGCCAGGCGCTACCTGGCGCCCAAGCAGATCGCGGCCCACGGTCTCGATGCCAAGCGGATCGCCTTCTCGGACGAGGCGATCAGGCTGGTGATCCGCGAGTACACGCGCGAGGCCGGAGTGCGCAATCTCGAGCGCCAGCTCGCGGCGCTGTGCCGCAAGAGCGCCCGCCAGATAGCCGAGGGCACGAAGAAGAAGATTCAGGTCGAAGGTAAGGAAGTGCGCGAGTGGCTGGGGCCCCGGCGCTTCGCCGGCGAGGTGCGCAGGCGCACGGTCGAGCCGGGCGTTGCAACCGGGCTGGCCTGGACGCCGGTTGGAGGCGAGATCCTCTTCATCGAGGCGACGGCGTACGAAGGCAACGGGCGCCTGACCCTCACGGGCCAGCTGGGTGACGTCATGCAGGAGTCGGCCCAGGCCGCGCTCTCTTACGCACGCGCCCATGCCGGCGAGCTCGGTATCGGCGACGGCTGGTTCGCCGGCCACGACCTCCATCTGCACGTCCCCTCGGGCGCGGTGCCCAAGGACGGGCCCTCGGCCGGTATCACGATGGCGACCTCGATCGTCTCGCTGGCGACGCAGCGACCGGTTGCCGGCGACCTGGCCATGACCGGCGAGATCACGCTCACCGGGCAGGTGCTTCCGATCGGGGGACTGCGCGACAAGCTGCTGGCGGCGCAACGGGCCGAGATCAAGCGAGTGATAGTGCCGCGCGAGAACGAGCCCGATCTGGAAGACCTGCCCACTGAGACCAGGCAGGCGCTCGAGCTGATTTTCGTTGACAGCGTGGGCGAGGTGCTCGCAGCCGCGCTCGAGCCAAGCAGCGAAGCGGCCCCCGGCACGATCACGCGAATCGAGCGTGAGGCCGCCTCGGTCAAGGCTCTCGGCGCGAGCCGCAAGAGAGGTAAAAAATGAGGGAGACTTTGCGGGACGACCTCGAAGCTTCAATCCTGTACGGTGGAACGAGACGAAGGACTTGGAAATGACCATGTGCGAGCGATGCAAGGGGAAAGCGATGAACAAGAAAACGGAGAGGCTTTCGGACGCTGCCACGAATGTGCGCCCCTACGTCGAGCGCGCGCTCAAGGACGAGGAGCTGCGCGACAACGTACGTCAGGCGTTCCAGGCCGCTAAAGAGGTGTACGGAGAGCTCGTCTCAAAGGGGCAGATCTCGAAGGCCGCGACGCACGCCGTGACCGACCGTGAGGTTCAGGAGAACCTGCGCACGGCCGTTGACGAGCTGCGCCACGCGGCCGCGCGCATACAGGGCGAAGAGGGGGAAGCACACCGCGGCCGGAACACGGCGCTGCTGATGAGCGGAATCGCGCTCGGAATCCTGTTCAACCCGGTCACCGGGCCGCAGGCCAGGGCCTGGTTGCGCGAGACCGTGCTGGGACCGATGGATGAGATCGAGTACACACCGGGCGACGACTCCGCCTCGGGCGACGGCGCGGCCGCCTAGCGCCGGCTCGAGTTTTCGCCTCGGTCCGAAAACTGCGCGGGCCGGTACTAGTCGCGCTGCTTTGCCGGCTTCGGCGAGTTGAGCAGGGTCGCCAGCGAGTGGTTGTTGATACGCGGCAGCGCCGAGATGTCGGTCGAGTGCAGGAGCACGGCACCGGGCTGCTGCTTGCTCACGCCGGCTGCGATCTGCTTTGCCCAGGAGGTCGTACCTTCGGGGAAGGCGACGTCGTGGAGGACCTGAAGACCGCGAAGCCACTCGTAGGGGTCGACGGCACTCCCGTCGTATCCGAGCGAGAGCAGCGCCACCGGGTGAGCCTCGAAGTGGAGATGCGGCGGGGTGGTGATCGCGTCGCCGGAGTTCCCGACGAAGCCGAGCACCGCGCCCGCCTTGACGTGGAGGCCGTTCAGCGCCAGGGGAGAAAAGGCCGAGAGGTGCGCGTAGTAGAACTCGTTGCCGGCCTTGTCGCGCAGCCAGAAACGATTCCCGCCCAGGTTGTTCCAGCCAACCGAGAACACCGTTCCATCCGCGACCGCGAGCAACGGCGTGCCCATCGGAGCGAAGATGTCGATCCCGTGATGCCAGCCGGTATCAGCCCTGGGCGCGTTGAAAGAGTCCGAGTAAAAGGCCTGCCCGTAAACGGGGAATACGTGCCCCTTGCGGCTGATCTTGGGCTCCAGGCCGGAGGGGATCGGCTGAACCTTGCCGCTACCCGAGCCGGCGTGCTTGCCGGGGTTGGTCGACGTCTTTCCGGTGCTCGTTTTGGGCTTGTCGGGCTGAGGGCCGGGCTTCGGCATCGTGACAGTCGTCGTCTGCTTCTCGGATTGAGCGAAGGCGTTAGCCCAACCGATGACGATCTCGCTTTGCGCCGGAAGCCCGCCGTGGGCAACGACAACATGCAGATCGAGAGCCAGCATCGACTGGTGGCGCCCCTTGGTGCCCGGGTCGCCGCCGCTGGAGGTATCCACCAGAGTCTGCATATAGCCCCAATCGCCCAGCTGAACTTTGCCGCTCGGGGTGATTGTGATCGGCTGGCCGAGATAGGTGACTCCGCTGACGACCGTCTCGTCGACGCTGCCGTTTGCCTCTTCAGGCGTGGCGGCGGCGATCGCGGAGGCGACGACGCGCCCGATCGAGATCTCTCCGTCGAAGAGCCGAATACCGGACAGCTCGCTCGTTGCCATGCCGGTGGCCGCGCCTCCCGTGGCGGTCGCGTTCGCGCTCGCCGTCGTCGAGTCGGCGCTGAGGACCAGGCCGTCGGCCGGATACCTGAAGGTCGTGCTTGGGAGCGTCTGATCTGGAGGCGAAGATGCCACTGGCGTGGCGAAGACGCCCTGTCCCGGCACCGATATCTTGATTGCGTAGGCGCTCGCCTCGGCGCCCGCCTCGGACGTGGTCGACACGGCGTAGGCCGTGGCAGCGGCGAGTAGAAGCCCGATCGGCAGAATCAAGATGAGCCGGCGTCGCCGCATGTAACCCATTATTGGCAAAACCTCGGCCAGCCGCTTGAAGAACGACACCTTGTCGGGCACGGCCCGAGCAACTACCGTTGTCAGCCATGCAGCTCGCGCTCAATCTCAATCTCGCCTCGATCGCCTGGATTGCGATTCCGCTGGGAGCGCTCACGACCGTCTCGACGCTGCTCGGCGGCGCCGTGGCGCTTCGTTACCGAAAGCAGATGGGCACGATCATCGCGCTCACCGGCGGCGTGGTCGTCGCGGTCGCTCTCTTCGACGTGCTGCCCGAGGCGATCGACACGGTGAAGGACTCCGACCTCGTGACGACGCTCGTCGGCGTTGGCTTTCTCGCTTTCTTCCTGGCCGAGCGCTTCGTCGTGCTCCATCACCGCGACGAGGCCGAGCAGGTCAAGGCGCACGCGCAGGTGGGCGCTCTCGGCGCGGCCGGGCTCTCAGTTCACAGCTTCATCGACGGTCTCGGTATCGGGCTCGCCTTCAGCCTCAACACCAAGATCGGCCTGCTCGTCTTCCTGGCCGTTATCACCCACGACTTCGCCGACGGCTTCAACACGGTCTCCTTCGTGCTCAGGCAGTCGGAGAACCGGCGCCAGGCGATTCGCTGGCTCGCCGCCGATGCGCTCGCGCCTCTCATCGGCGCCAGCGTCGGTTCCTCGCTCAGCATCTCCGAGCACAAGCTCGGATACCTGCTCTCGCTCTACGTCGGCTTCTTCCTCTTCATCGGCGCCACCGACCTGCTGCCGCACGCGCATGAGCACCCGTCGATCAAGAAGGTGGCTCTCACCGTGGCCGGCTTCGTCTTCGTCTTCGTGATCAGTCTGGCCGGGGCTCGGTAGCCCTGTCGCCCCGAAGTACCGTATTGCTTTTCGTTTAATCTCGAGATGTGTATCAAGATGATCCGCTCACGCCGCAAATCGCGGCGCGGCAAATAAGTGACTGGGTGCGCGGGGCGCTTCCTGCGCTCGATAGCGTCGCGGTGCGCGATACGAACGATCGGTTACTCTGTGCTGCCTTTGGGCGCGCTTATCGCTGCTTTGAGTCGATCCTGGAACTCGCCAGCCGTTCTGAAGCCGATGACGCCCGAATCCTCTCCCGCGCACTGTTGAGTACCGCTCTGCGATCACTTTGGCTAGTCGCGCCGAACGATCAGAGGGAGCGCGAACTCCGAGTCGGTCGGGCAACCATGAGCTACCTCAAAGAGCTTCGCAAGATGGTCGCGGACGAAGAAGCCGCCAGCGTCGTGAGCGATGTCGATACGACGCGCCTTACGGACATCATCCACATGCTCGAAGCGGAAGGCGTCGCGGCGCTGCCAAACGACCACGATCTCGCTGTGAGCCTCAACTTGAAGCCGTTCTACACGCGTGTTTATCGCCCCGGATCTGACACGGCCCACTACTCGATCGGCACGGCGCTAGATGGTTTTCTCGAATTAACAAACTCCGATCAGATAGGTCGCGTTGCTGTAGGACCGCCGAGTTCGGCGGATGCAGAAGAGGTACTTATCAACGCTCAACTGACGTACGCCCTCTTCCTTCATCGCTGTGATCCGATCATCGCTCACGGATTAAGTAAGCGCGTGCGAAATCTCCTCGAGGCGCTCCTTGGGTCGCAACCAGGGGAGCCGCGCGCGAACACGACATAGGGCTTCGTTTATTTCGTAGCAGCGTCACGCTCGCCGCGGTACGCGCGCCAGCCAAGCTCGAGCGCAACCAGAATCATCAGCACGCCGAAGAGGCGCTGGAGCGAGCCCGGCGCCAGCCTCTCGGCCAGAAGGCCGCCGGCGACGACCCCGGCGAGCGAGCCGAGCCCGAGCTTCCAGACCGGGCGCCAGCGGATGTTTCCGTAGCGGCTCTGGCGCCAGCTACCGACGAGCACTACCGGGACGATCGCAAGCAGCGAGGTCGCCTCGGCCTGATGCTGGTCGAGTCCGAGCATCAAGAGCGCCGGAACGAAGAGGATGCCACCGCCGACCCCGAACAGTCCGGCCAGAACGCCGGCGGCCGCGCCGATCGCGATTGCCAGGGCGATCGTCATCCGATCACCAGCTTCAGCCCGATCGCGGCGAGCAGAACGGCGAACAGCGCGGTCAGTACGCGGTTCTGCAGCCGCTGCTGGAAAGCGGTGCCGAGTATCGCTCCCGCCGCGGCGGGAATGCCCACCAGCAGGGCGTATAGCACGTGCACCTCGCCGTACCAGGCGTAGAAGATCGCGCCGGCCGCGGCCGTGATCCCGATCGCCGCGAGCGACGTGGCGGCGGCTACCTTCGACCTGTACCCGAGCCAGATCAGGCCCGGAACGATGACCGTGCCGCCGCCGACTCCGAACAACCCGCCGTAGAAACCGGCGAAAAGACCAATGAGAACGATCGCCACCGTCGTATCCTAGAGACGCTATGGAATCGAACCGCCTTATCGCAGAGCTCGCCGCAGAGCCCAGGCGCGCCGCGCTCTTCCTGGACGTCGATGGAACCCTCGCGCCGATCGTGAACCGCCCGGAGGATGCGCGAGTGCCGGACGAGACCCGCTCGTTGCTGCGCGAGCTGGCCCCTCGCTACGGACTGGTCGCCTGCGTCAGCGGGCGCTCCAGCGGCGATGCCCGGCGCATCGTCGGCGTCGAGCAGCTTCTCTACGTCGGGACGCACGGGCTCGAGCTGGCGCCCGGCGCGGCCGTCTGGCGCGAGCAGATCGAGCGCTTCGCGGTCACCGTCGACTGGCCGCCCGAGTGGATCGAGGACAAGGGCCTTTCGCTCTCGCTGCACTATCGCCAGTCGCCCGAGCCCGAGCAGTCGCATCTGGCGCTGAAGAGAGTCGCCGAGGCGGCGGAGGAGGTCGGCCTGCGCGCCCGTTTCGGGCGCATGATGCTCGAGATCCTGCCGCCGGTCGAGGCCGACAAGGGGACCGCCGTTCGCTCGCTGCTGGAACAGCGCGGGCTCGAGCGGGCTCTCTACGCGGGCGACGACACGACCGACCTCGACGCCTTCCGCGCGCTCGAGGGCCTGGAGCTGGGAGTCTGCGTCGCTCTCACTTCGAGCGAGGCGCCTGCGGCCTTGATCGAGGCGGCCGACATCGTCCTGGCCGGGCCGGACGAGCTGGTCGA
>Ga0209539_1001956_pt1 | contig 10999 bp, 6 predicted proteins | sample BarGraNGADG00312_2_FD_184499 | JGI IMG/M metagenome (GOLD analysis project Ga0209539, IMG submission 184499) | Arctic peat soil microbial communities from Barrow, Alaska - Barrow Graham LP Ref core NGADG0011-312 (SPAdes) (version 2) | ecosystem: Environmental > Terrestrial > Soil > Wetlands >... | reverse complement strand
TGGCAACCCCGTTACCACGAACATATTATTCGTGATGAAAAATCGCACAACCGCATTCGGAATTATATTATTGAAAACCCTGAAAATTGGTGCGATGATGATTTTCACGAATAACATTATAAATTGAAAAACCATACGATGGCAACAATAATGGTTTCATCGATTATGGCAATTCCATACCCGATAATAAACCCACCGCAGTATGTGCCGTAGAGACGCCATGCATGGCGTCTCTACTGATTAATAGATATCTGCCCGGCCCCTCTTAAAGTATATTAATTAAAAATCGAACATCAGTCCAAAAGTTGGTACAATGCCATAGAATTCCACGTTCTCCTCAACCGGGAGGTTGTTGACCGTTCTGTAAACATGGCCGATACTATTCTTCCTGTTTAAACAATTTATAATATCAGCATAAAATTGTACAGGGTAGGAAAATACATTAAAACCTTTTTTGAAACGCAGATCGACACTTAAAAAATATGGTAATCCGGCCGTGACTGTTGCATTGCCATTACCCCATTGACTTGTAGATGAATTGTAAAACTTTCTCTGATAAGTATATCCGCTTCCGTAACTTATTTTAGTGCCAAACTCCATATTATGGCGCGTCCGGAATAAAAGCATTGAAGAAATAGTGTGTCGCTGATCAGTGTAGCGTGAATAGTATTCAGTAGTGCCCTTAATCCTTTCCCTTGAGGTAGCAAGGCTGTAATTAAACCAAACATCGACTGTGGTAGAAGTAACAATATACTCGAAATCAATTCCGGTGGCATATCCCTCTGCTATATTTTCTTTGATATCATATATAATCTCACCCATAGAGCTCCGGCGTAATGGAATAAGATCGTCGTATTTTTTGTAATATACCTCTGTTTTGAAAGTTGAACTACTTCTTTTTCTCTCTATTCCCGCCACGTAATGAGTCGCTTTCTGACTTCTTGTATTTTCAGAAACGGGATAATTGTATTTCAGTTGTTTCATGAGGGGCGATTTGTAAAAAACTCCCCAGCCGGCTATTGCTTTTAACCCAGACCGGATATTGTATGTCAGACCAACCCTTGGACTTATATCAAGTTCTTTGTTTATATTAAAATAATCGGCACGTACTCCCATGTTAATTACAAATCCGGGACTCACTTGCAGCAGGTGTGTTACAAATCCGCCAAACTTGTATGCATCTGCTTTAAAAAGCTGGATGTTGTTATTATCAACGCCCGACGGAAATTGAATTGTGTCAACAGTATCCGGATATTTCTGGGTATTATTAAAATACTCATTAGATGTCAGAATAGACCTGTTGTAATCGAATTCCGATCGTCTGACGTATATTGCGGTTTTGCTATTGTTATTCTGATTGAACCTTATTTTCCCTGAAAGTTTAATCTCGTAATTTGTTATATCATAATTGCGGACATCACTTCGGAAGTAATAGATATTGTTAAAAAGTTCCGGTCTTGAATATATAAGAATAGTAGTATCATTATTCGTTTGGGGATTATTTTCTTTTTCATGATAATACGAAAACTCAGAATTAATAATAAATTTCCCGGAAAGAATATGACGGCCCGATAATGCAAGAATAAGATCATTATATCCGGCATCGAGTAAATAATTATTACTCACTGTTTTTGTAATTATTATGGGATTATTCATGAACGTTCCATTCCTTGTCGATACTGACCGGTTTATTTCAGGACCAAACTTATCTTTATCTTTAGAATAAATTGCCAGCAGCGAGATCTTGTTTCGATTACTGATATCATAATCGAACTTTATCTGGATATCATAGTAGCGGATTGATATCTTTTCATCCGGTCGTACGATTTTCACAATCGGATCCAGAAAGCTTCGTCTCGCACCAAATAACAACGATGATTTTTTTCCTAAAGGTATTTCTGCTACCAATCCCAAATCAATCATTCCCAGGTTTATTCGTCCGGTTATTGAATCATTATTGGCCTTTCTATATCCGACATTCAGTACTGAACTCAGTGCGTTTCCATATTCGGCACTGAACCCTCCTGCAGAAAAATCTATGCTTTGAGTCAGATCGATATTGAAAATACCTACGCTGGCTAAAGGAAAAACTTTAATATGATAAGGTTCTTCAACCTCGATACCGTTTATTAACATCAGGTTTTCATCATAGGTTCCTCCGCGAACATTATAACGGGCACTGGCAGCATTGTTTGAACTTACACCTGGAAGCATCTGGACAGATCGGAATATATCTTTGGTGGTTCCGGCAAGGTTATAACTTTCAGAAGTTTTAAGAGATTCGAGGCTAGATGCCTGTACACCGGTCCTGCTGGCATATACATTTACTTCATTCAGATTTATATTTGCCGGTTCGAGCAAAACAACGATGAAAGTATCTAATTTATTTACAGTTATTTGAGTATTATTATAACCTATCGAACTCACCTGAAGTACGGTTGGGAATGATTCCGGGCTAACGCGGAACAAGCCGGATAAGCTGGAAGTGACAACTTTTTTAGTATTCAGATCTAAAATAAATGCAAATGGAACAGGCTCTCCTGTATCGCCGGCTTTCGTCAGACCGTTTAAAGGTAATTGGGAGTAGACATTTATACCTGCTGAAACAGATAAAAACAGAATCAGATATTTAATATAGCCAATCTGCACTTTTTCAAACAAAATTACTACTTAATTACTACTTAATCAATACGAAAGATGCCTGGTTGAATTAGTAATTCTTTTTTTGCTTTTATAAAAACGTTTACTAAATATTTTTTAATATCTTCGCCTTCCCAGTGTAATTGTACTTTGCTCTTTCGTTCACTTTTGAATAAATGGTGAATTATACTATTTAAAATGTTGGTTAAGAATCTCTTAAAGTGAATCAAATCCCTAATCTGAAAATTCTAATTGTTGAAGATGACCAGACGTCTGAAATAATCATATCCAGAGCTGTAAGGTCAATCTGTAAAGAAATACTTACTGTAAAGAATGGACAGGATGCTGTTGAGACCTGCAGGAATACTCCTGATGTTGATCTGGTTCTTATGGACATTCAATTACCTTTTATGGATGGATATGAAGCTACCAGACAAATTCGTCAATTTAACAAAAGTGTAATCATTATTGCTCAGACAGCCTTTGCTCTTATGGGCGATAAGGAAACGGCAATTGATGCAGGTTGCAATGATTATATCAGTAAACCCATAAATAAGGATTTGCTGCTGAAGCTGATTAGGAAACAATTTGAAATTCAACCAAAAATTCCCGGTTAATATTTAACCCTCATACTTTAAATATTCCTCACCTATAGCCTTCAATATACTTGCTTTTCCAGGCTGTAATTTCAGTAACAATAATTTAATAAAAACTTTGGAAACATTTTATATAAAATTTGTTTCCTAAGTTTATTGATATTACTTTTGCCGCGTGAATAATGAATTAAAAAATATTCTGTTGAAGGTTCGTGAGTTATACATGAAATATGGTATAAAAAGTATAACCATGGATGATGTTGCCAGGGAGCTGAGCATTTCTAAGAAAACGCTTTATCAATATGTTACAGATAAAGATGATCTTGTCGGGAAATTTATTGAAAATGAAATTGAACTGAGGTTTGAGGAAATCTATAAATGTTTTAAAATAGGATTTAATGCCATAGAAGAACTTTTTGAGATCTCATTTTTCATGAATAGAATGATGAAAGATCAGAATCCCACAACCGAATATGATCTAAAGAAGTATTACCCCCACCACTATCAGAAAACTGTTAAAGCCAGGAGGGAAGGTATGTATAAATATGTCCTTCAGAACCTGAAGAAAGGTAAAGAGGAAGGGTTATATCGGGAAGACATGGATGTTGAGATAATTGCAAAACTCTACATGTCGAGATCAGAAAACAATCATTTAAATGAGCTTTTCACCAACGAGGAGTTTACCTCTATCAAGCTTTTTATTGAAATTTTAACTTACCATATTCGTGGTATTGCAACCAAAAAAGGAATAATTGTTTTAGAAAAAAAATTAAAAGAATTAGAAACTAAAATTAAATAATTTGAAATATGTATTTGATTCGTAAATGTTGTTTAATGTTTGTTATTCTGGGATTATTTACCAGGGGATTTAGCCAGGATAATAAAGAGATAAAGCTATCTATTTCTGAAGCGCAGACCTATGCTCTTCAGAATAACCGTTCAATCCAATCTGCAAAAATAGATGTTGAAATTGCCAATAAGCAGGTTTGGGAAACAATAGCAATTGGACTGCCTCAGCTTAATCTGGCTGCAAATTATCAGCATCAGTTTGTTATCCCTGAACTAAGTTTTGGACCAGCACTTAATGTAAATTCCCTTCCCTTAACTGGGTTTCTGACCAGAGATGATTTTTTGAGTGCCTATGCACCTTCCCCTCCCGTAGCTCTTGGTGTAAAGAATAATACAACCTTCGATTTTACTCTTTCACAACTGATCTTCAGCGGTGAATATATTGTCGGGCTTCAGGCTACCAAAGTATTTAAGGAAATCTCGCAAAAATCTCTTTTTAAAACTGAAGAACAAACAAAAGAATCTGTTGCAGGCAGTTACCATCTTGTGCTGGTTCTTGGAGAAAGTGTAAGAGTGCTAAATGAAAGTCTAAAGGCAGTAGACAAGACCTATGATGATGCGCAAAAAATGAATGTGCAGGGATTTAATGAGGAAACAGATGTTGATCAGATTAGTATAAGCAGATCGAATATTAAAACTCTTATAGCCTCACTTGAATCGCAGAAGGAAATATCGATAAAACTTCTTAAATTTCAGCTGGGTATGGAATTCAGTCAGACCCTGGTATTAACTGATAGTCTTTCAGAAATTATTGGCTCCGGAAATTTAAAATACCTTTCTTCTCCCGAGTTTAATATCAACAACAGTGTGGATTACCAGATGATAAGTAATCTGGAAAAAATTTCGGCATTGACTTTAAAACGTGAACAATCAAAAGTGTTACCTTCTATTGCCGGTTTTTACCGTCATCATGAACAGCTGAATACACCTTCTTTTAACTTTAATGTGAAAGATTTAATAGGTGTTTCATTAACTCTACCGATCATTACCAGTGGTATGCATTCAGCTAAAGTCAAGGAGGCCCGGTTTAATCTTGAAAAATCAAGACTGAACAAGGAAACAACGGCCCAGGGGTTAACAATGGAGTTTGAAACAGCTCTGAGCAGTTACCAGACAGCTTACAGCAACTTCAATATTAACAAAGAGAGTATGGACCTGAGCAAAAAGGTTTATAACAAAACCGTGATTAAGTATAAAGAAGGAGTATCGACAAGCTTCGAACTTACGCAAAATCAGAATCAGTTCCTGACGGCTGAATCGAACTATTATAATTCGGTTTTGTCGCTGCTAAATGCAAAATCAAAACTTGACCGTATTTTAAATACAAGTAAATAATTCAAACAGTATATTTAATAAGAATAATAATACAAATCAGATCATATATGAAAACCATTAATGTAAGTATAGTAGGTATTGCAGTTTTGTCAATAATGTTCTCGTGCAGCAGCGACAAGCAGGTTCAATTATCCAAATTAAAACAACAGCAGACAGTTTTAGGAGATAAGATCAAGACTCTTGAAGATCAGCTGAGAGCTTCACAAAAAGATGTAATAAATCCGGATGAATTTAAATTTGTAGGAGTTACGGAAGTCAAAACCGATCCATTCGATCATTTTATTAGGGTTCAGGGAAAAGTTGACGGCGACCATAATGCCGCTGTTTTTGCTGAAGCCCCCGGTACGGTGACTCAAAAGTTTTCTGATGTTGGTCAGACAGTTGTTAAAGGTCAGATATTAGCCCAGATTGATGATCAGCAGTACCGGAGCCAGCTCGATGGCCTTGAAACACAGTATAAATTTGCAACGGATATGTTCAATAAGCAAAAAAACCTTTGGGACCAGAAGATTGGCAGCGAGGTACAGTTCCTGCAATCGAAGACAACAAAAGAATCACTTGAGCGACAGATCGCATCATTAAAACAGCAAGTGGACAAGTTTAAGATCAAATCACCAATTGATGGTACTATCGAAGAGTGCAATATAAAAGTTGGAGGAGTTGTCTCCCCCGATCCACGTCTGGCAGCTTATAGAGTGGTTGCATTTAAAAATTTAAAAATTACCGCTGAAGTATCGGAGGCATATTCTTCAAGAGTTCAGACTGGCGATAAACTCATTGTTTTGTTCCCTGATATTAAAAAGCAAATTGAAACAAAAGTCGATTTTGCAAGCAAATATATTAATCCTACAAACCGGACATTCAGTATTGAAACAAGGATTGAGAATGGAATTAATAATTTGAAGGCTAATATGATAGCCATAATCCAGATTAATGATTATCATGTAGATAAAGCCATTCAGGTTCCGATGAATGTGATTCAGACCGATCAGGAAGGCAGCTACGTATATGTAATACGTGCTAAAGACAAATACTCCGCAGCTGTTAAACAGCCGGTTGTAATTGGTAACAGTTATAACGGAGTAGCAGAAATTCTTCAGGGTTTGTCAGTAGGCGATAAAGTTATATCTATAGGTTATCAGGAACTGGTAGATGGTGAATATGTAAGATTTTAATTCATGGTCTGTTATTGAATTGATTAGAGAAAAAAATATTTTCATGGAAAAAAAGTTTAAAGAATTCTTTGCTACCAGCTGGGCAATTGATAACAAATTAAGTGTGTATGTTCTTGTGTTCATAATTTCGGTTTTTGGCGCAATGAATTATTACACCATACCGAAAGAACAGATCCCTGAGATTGTGATTCCAATGATCAACATTAACACGATCTACCCCGGTACTTCACCATCCGACATGGAGAACCTTGTAACAAGGCCATTGGAGAAGAACCTGAAATCTATCAGCGGGGTTAAAAAGATAACATCCCGTTCTGTACAGGATTTTTCTGCAATTATAGTTGAGTTCAACACGGGAATAGAGATAAAAGACGCAAAACAGAAAGTTAAAGATGCTGTTGATAAAACTAAAAAAGATTTACCAACCGATCCAATGTTTATTGAACCATCTGTTATGGAGATCGATCTGTCAGAGATCCCCATTCAGTATATCAACCTATCGGGCGATATCCCATTAGACCGGCTTAAGAAGTACGCTGATCTGCTACAGGACAAGATTGAAAGTCTTAATGAAATTACACGGGTTGAAATAGGAGGCGCTCTTACCCGCGAAATACAGATAGATATTGATATGTACAAGATGAAGGCTGCCAGTCTTACCTTTAGAGATGTAGAACAGGCTGTAAGCTTGAATAATATGACAGTTTCAGGCGGAAATATCGATCTCCAGGGAATGAGCCGCTCTATTAGAGTTGTAGGTGAAGTGACTAACATTGAGCAGCTAAAAAATATTATCATAAATACCGGAAGCGGTGCACAGGTAAAGCTCTCAGATATAGCTGATGTTCGTGACGGCTTCCATCAGGCTGAAAACTTTGCAAGGTATGATGGGAAAAATGTGGTTACACTTAACGTAATTAAGAAAAGTGGTCAGAACCTCCTCGATGCATCAGATAAGATAAAGGCTATTATTACTGATATGCAGAAGAGCACTCTTCCCTCAAATCTTATTATTCAGGTAACAGGCGACCAGTCGCGAAACACACGAAACACAGTATCTGAACTTAATAATACCATAATAATAGGTTTTATTCTGGTAACAGTCGTACTGATGTTCTTTATGGGTCTCGTAAATGCCCTTTTTGTTGCATTATCGGTACCCTTGTCTATGGCCATTGCATTAATAGTTCTTCCCTGGTTCGGATTTACTATGAATATGCTTGTGATGTTTGCATTTATTTTTGCTCTTGGTATTGTTGTTGATGATGCTATTGTAGTAATAGAAAACACACACCGTATTCATAAGAAGACTAAAATGGACATTACTTCCTCTGCAAAGTTTGCTGCCGGAGAGGTATTTGTTCCAATACTTTCGGGTACTCTTACAACATTGGCGCCATTCTTCCCTCTTGCATTCTGGCCAGGGGTAGTAGGTGAATTTATGGTCTTTATACCTGTTACACTCATAATTACGCTTTTTGCCTCCCTTTTTGTGGCATATATCTTTAATCCGGTGTTTGCGGTTGATTTCATGAAGCACGATGATGTTGATGCACCTGTTAATATGAGGAATGTGTACAAAACTACTGCCTTAATAGTATTAATTTCAATACCATTTTATCTGTTTGGGGCAAGAGGAGTTGGTAATTTTATAATGTTTATTGCAATTTCCTTCCTTGGTCATGAATTAGGCGGTTATAAGGTTTTGAGAAAATTTCAATCCCATTTTATTCCGGCATTATTGAGGAAATACGAACACACCCTCGTTTGGGTTTTAAAGGGAAGGAGACCTTATTATGTGCTAGGGGGTATGATTGCTCTTTTCGTGTTTACAATAATGTTAAATAATATTGTGAAACCAAAAGTAGTTTTCTTCCCCGATAATGAACCAAATACGATAAACACATTTATAAAAATGCCTGTTGGCACTCAGATTAATGTTACAGATTCAGTTGCCCGTGTTGCAGAGAATAGGATCATGGGGGTATTGGGTACGAATAATCCAATTGTTGAATCGGTCGTTACAAATGTTGCATTTCTGGCTTCTGATAATAATTTCGATAACGCCAGCAAATCATCAAATCTGGCTAAAATAGCCATAAATTTTGTTGAATATAAATACCGGAAAGGCCAGAGCACCAGCGCCTATATGAACGAAATGCGCGAGGCCCTGAAAGATATTCCCGGAGCTGAGATTGTTGTAGACAAAACAAAAATGGGTCCTCCTACAGGGAAACCAATAAATATTGAAATAGCCGGGGACGACTTATTGGAACTTGCAGCTACCTCTGACAGATTTAAACGGTTTGTGGATTCTCTGCAGATTGGAGGTATTGAAGAGTTGAAGTCCGATTTTGCAACAACTAAACCGGAGCTTATTATAAGCCTCGACCGTGAAAGGGCAAACACGGAAGGTATTAGTGCCGCTGTGGTTGGAGATGCAATCAGAACTGGCCAGCTCGGAAAAGAGATTTCCAAGTACAGGGAAGGGGAGGATCAATACTCTATAATTTTACGTTTTGAAGATAATCAACGAAAAGATATCGAACAGCTGCTCAACCTTACCATAACTTACCGCGACATGGTCTCAGGACTTTTGCGCCAGATCCCGTTATCGGTAGTTGCACATATTGATTACGTTAACAGTTTTGGTCAGATAAACCGGTTAAACCTTAAGCGGGTTGTTACTATTTCATCAAACGTTCTAGATGGGTTTAACGCAAATAATATTAATGCAGCTCTGCTGAAGGCAATTCCTCTGTTTCATAAATCGACGGGGATAGATATCCGAATTACCGGTGAACAGGCAGATCAAAAAGAGTCTATGGCATTCCTGTCGAAGGCAATGATCCTTTGTCTGTTTCTCATCATGTTTATTTTAATTACACAGTTCGGTTCTATGTCTAAGGCGCTGATAATCATATCTGAGGTTGTCTTTAGCCTTATAGGTGTATTACTGGGTTATATGATTTTCGGCATGACAATTTCAATTATCATGACCGGGATGGGAATTGTGGCGCTGGCGGGAATTGTTGTAAGAAACGGAATATTGCTGGTAGAGTTTACAGATAAATTAAAGGAGCAGGGAATGAAGACCCGCAAAGCGATTATCCAGGCAGGTATGACTCGTATTACACCTGTTGTTCTAACGGCAACAGCTACAATCCTTGGACTGATTCCGTTAGCAATCGGGATGAACATCAATTTTGCCACGTTATTAACTGATTTTAATCCTCAGCTGCATTTTGGAGGCGATAATGTAATGTTCTTCGGACCACTGTCATGGACAATAATCTTCGGGTTAAGCTTTGCTACATTCCTGACACTTATATTGATTCCTGTTATGTACTATGTAATTTATTCACGAAATATTATGAGGCTTCGTCGTAAATCTCTCAAACTAGCCCTCAAAAACAAATCATAATACAAAACACAATATTATATTGTAAAAAGAAAGAGGCTGCATATCTTGCAGCCTCTTTCTTTTTCTACACCTACCCGTTGTGCCTTACCCTGAGCTTGCCGAAGTGTGCGCCCTTAATTAAACATATCCTCCACAACCATTGAATAGAAATCTTCAAGTGTCATACCTGCTGCCCTCACTTCCTTCGGAACAAGGCTTTCTACCGTCATTCCCGGAACAGTATTGATTTCAAGAAAATAGGGTTTCTGGCCAATAATAATGAAATCAACCCTTACAATACCTTTACATCCAAGCAGATCGTAAATAAGTGAGCTAAGCCTTTGAATCTCGTCAGTGATGACAGAAGGCATATCTGCAGGAGTGACTTCATCAGATTTTCCCGGAGTGTATTTTGCTTCGTAATCGAAAAATTCATTCTTACTTATTATTTCTGTAACCGGAAGAATTATTGGATTAGTCTTAGTTTTAAGAACTCCGCATGCAACTTCTCTTCCATCCATAAATGCTTCAATCAACACTTCATTACTCTCCTTAAAAGCTGTTTCTATTGCAGCTATCAAATCTTCGCTCTTCTTTACCTTGCTAACACCAAAACTGGAACCACTATCATTTGGCTTTACAAAGCAGGGAAGACCAATTTGCTTAGTGATGGATTTAGTGTTTGCTTTTTCACCTTTTCTGATCAGAATAGCCTCAGCCATTGGGATCTTATACTCTTTCAGAAAGAGTTTACATGCCTGTTTATTAAATGTGAGTGCGGAACAAAAGGCGCTACAGCTGGAGTAGGGTATCCCCAGCATGTCGAAATATCCCTGCAACAGTCCATTTTCCCCGGGAGTACCATGAATTGCAACAAAAACCCCGTCAAACCGTATTCGGCATTCATCGGTAACAAGACTAAAATCATTCTTATCAATATTATGATATCGTCCCTTTTTATCTTCCCAGTACCAGTTGGTTCCCTGAATCAAAATCACATA
>Ga0209539_1001955_pt1 | contig 11009 bp, 10 predicted proteins | sample BarGraNGADG00312_2_FD_184499 | JGI IMG/M metagenome (GOLD analysis project Ga0209539, IMG submission 184499) | Arctic peat soil microbial communities from Barrow, Alaska - Barrow Graham LP Ref core NGADG0011-312 (SPAdes) (version 2) | ecosystem: Environmental > Terrestrial > Soil > Wetlands >... | reverse complement strand
AGACAAGTAGCGGAATCAACTACCTGTTCGGCCATAATGGGCGCGTGTCGTCTGCCACCGCTGCCACTAGCGCACCACCGCACGTGACCGTCACCCGACCGAACCCCGTCTCGGTCGGCACCATCGTGTGGCTGGCCAGCGAGCTGATGTTCTTCGCCGGCTTGTTCGCGATGTACTTCACCATCAGGGCGACGGTGCCTGCGGAGTGGGTGAACCAGACCCCGAAGCTCAATCTTGGCTTCGCGGCGGTCAACACGACGGTCCTGGTGCTGAGCTCCGTCGCCTGCCAGATGGGCGTCTGGGCCGCGGAGCGGTTCCAACCCCGCCGGGCTGGTTCCCTGTTCAAGCCTCAGCTGTGGGGCATGCAGGAGTGGATGACGCTCACCTACGTGATGGGCGCCACCTTCATCGGCGGGCAGGTCTTCGAGTACGCGTCGCTCGTCGAGAAGGGCCTGACCATCTCGTCCAGCCCGTACGGCTCGGTGTTCTTCCTCACCACCGGCTTCCACGGCCTGCACGTGATCGGCGGCCTCATCGCCTTCCTGTTCCTGCTCGGACGTTCGTTCTCCGCCAAGAGGTTTGGTCATCACGAGGCGACGACGGCGATCGTCACCTCCTACTACTGGCACTTCGTCGACGTCGTGTGGATCGCGCTGTTCGGCGTGATCTACCTGATCCGCTGACGCCTCCCGATCCAGCCCCGAGCCCCCGAGAGAAGGACCCGCTGTGAAGGCACGTGCGGCCCGCCGGTACCACCGGTTCGCGCCCGTCGCGCTGCTGCTGGGCGCGCTGCTGGCCGTCGGTGCCGGGTACGCCGCCCTGACGGACGGCCCAGCGGCCGCTGCCGCACCCACCGCCGACGACATTGCCGCCGGCTCCCAGCTGTTCCGGGCGAACTGCGCCACCTGCCACGGCCCGAGCGCCTCAGGCAGCCGGAACGCCCCGTCACTGATCGGCGTGGGCGCCGCGGCCGTCGACTTCCAGGTCGGGACCGGGCGGATGCCGATGCATGCCAACGGCCCGCAGGCACCCGCCAAGCCGGTCCAGTTCGACCAGCAGCAGATCTCCCAGCTGGCCGCCTACGTTGCCTCGCTCGGCGCCGGCCCGGCGGTGCCCACCGCGGAGCAGGTCGACGCGGCGCTCGGGAACCCCGCCAACGGCATGGCGCTGTTCCGCACCAACTGCGCGATGTGCCACAACGCCGTCGGCGGCGGTGGCGCGCTCTCGCAGGGCAAGTACGCGCCGGCGCTCTGGCAGACGACGCCGAGCCACATCTTCGAAGCCATGCTGACCGGCCCGCAGTCCATGCCGGTGTTCAGCAACGCCAACCTGAGCGATCAGGAGAAGCGCGACGTGATCGCGTACCTCGTCGCGCAGCGTGAGGGTTCGCCGGGCGGGGCGGATCTCGGCTCGCTCGGACCGGTGAGCGAAGGTCTGTGGGTGTGGGTCGTCGGGCTCGGCCTCCTGATCGGCGCAGCCGTGTGGGTCGGTGCGAAGTCTTCGTGAACGCAGCGGACTCTTCCAAGGACCTCACCGTCCGCGCCGACGGTGGGCAGCAACCCGCGCGTTTCGAGAACCCCGGCGTCCCCGAGCATCGAGAGCGCCTCGCGGATGCCGACCCGGCGGCGGCGAAGCGGGCCGAACGTCAGGTGGCCGCGCTGTTCGCGCTCTCCACGGTGGGGACGATCGGCTTCCTGCTGGCCTACTTCCTGGCACCGCCTGGCCAGAGCGTCGCGAGCATCCGGACCTCGAACCTGCTCCTCGGTCTCGGCCTGACGTTCGGCCTGCTCGGCATCGGTCTCGGCGCGGTGCACTGGGCGAAGACCCTGATGTCGGACCATGAGCGGATCGAGGAGCGCCATCCCCAGCGCAGCAGCGCCGCGGACCGCGCCGGGGCGATCGCCGTGCTCAAGGAGGGCGCGGCCGACTCCGGCGTCGGCGTCGGTCGTCGCGGACTCCTCAAGGGCGCCCTGATCGGTGCGGTCGCACTGTTGCCGTTGTCGATCGCGGTCCCACTGATCGGCAACATCGGCGGCGACTGGAACACGAACAAGTTCCGGCACACGGTGTGGCGAGCCGGCCGCAGGCTCGCCCGCGATCCCAGCGGGACCGCGATCAAGGCCTCGGATGTCACGATCGGCTCCGTCTTCCACGTCATCCCCGACGGCCTCGAGTCCGAGGCGCACCCCTTGGACGAGAAGGCGAAGGCGGTCGTCCTGCTGATCAGGCTCGACCCCCGCGACCTCAACGAGACGCCCGAGAAGAAGAGCTGGTCGTACGACGGCATCGTCGCGTACTCGAAGATCTGCACCCACGTCGGTTGCCCGGTGGCGCTCTACGAGCAGCAGACCCACCACTTGCTCTGCCCGTGCCACCAGTCCACCTTCGACGTGGCCAACGGCGCGAAGGTCATCTTCGGCCCCGCTCGCCGCCCGCTCCCCCAGCTCCCCATCACTGTGGACTCGGAGGGCTACCTGGTCGCGCAGAGCGACTTCCACGAGCCGATCGGCCCGAGCTACTGGGAGCGTCTCAAGTGAGCCTGACCCAGCGCCTCTCCGGCGGGACGGCCGACTACCTCGACCAGCGCACCGGCATCGGCGCCGCGGTCAAGAACTTCGCCCGGAAGATCTTCCCGGACCACTGGTCATTCCTGCTCGGCGAGGTCGCGCTCTACTCGTTCGTGGTGCTGCTGATCTCGGGTGTGTTCCTGACGATGTTCTTCGTCCCGAGCATGAACGAGACGGTCTACCAGGGCTCCTTCGCGACGATGCACGGCGTGACGATGTCCGAGGCCTTCAAGTCCACCCTGGACCTCTCGTTCGAAGTGCGCGGTGGGTTGCTGATGCGGCAGATCCACCACTGGGCCGCCGTCCTGTTCATGGCCGCGATCGTCACCCACATGTTCCGGGTGTTCTTCACGGGCGCATTCCGCAAGCCGCGTGAGATCAACTGGGTGGTCGGCTCCGTCCTGCTCACCCTGGGCCTGCTGGCGGGCTTCTCCGGGTACTCGCTGCCCGACGACGTGCTCTCCGGCAACGGCCTGCGGATCGCCGACGGCGTGGCCCGGTCGATCCCGATCATCGGCTCGTACGCCTCGTACCTGCTCTTCGGCGGACAGTTCCCCGGGCATGCGCTCATCCCGCGCCTGTTCACCGTGCACGTCCTGCTGATCCCAGGGCTCATCCTGGCGCTCGTCGGCCTGCACCTGCTGCTCGTCGTGCTGCACAAGCACACCCAGTACCCGGGGCCGGGCCGGACCGACCGGAACGTCGTCGGCTTCCCGCTGTTCCCCGTCTACGTGGCGAAGGCCGGCGGCTTCTTCTTCATCGTCTTCGCCGTGATCGCCCTGCTCGCGGCCACCTTCACGATCAACCCGATCTGGAGCTTCGGACCCTACGACCCGTCCCCCGTCGCCGCCGGTGCCCAACCGGACTGGTACATGCTCTTCCTCGAAGGCGGGCTCCGCTTGACCCCCGGCTGGACCGAGTTCGTGCTCGGCGGCTTCACCTGGTCGTTCAACATCCTCATCCCGGGCGTGATCGTGCCGGGGATCCTGTTCACGACGCTCGCGATCTACCCGTTCATCGAGAGCTGGGTCACCGGTGACAAACGCGAGCACCACGTCCTCGACCGGCCGCGGAACGCCCCGGTCCGGACCGGCATCGGCGTCGCCCTCTTGGTCTCGTTCCTGGTGCTCGCCCTGGCCGGCTCGAACGACATCATCGCCACGAATTTCCACCTGTCGATCAACGACATCACCATGTTCTTCCGGCTGTTCATCTTCCTCGGGCCGATCCTGGGGTTCTGGATCACCAAGAGACTCTGCCTCGGCTTGCAACGCAGGGACCGCGAGCTCGTCCTGCACGGCCACGAGACCGGTCGCATCCTGCGCTTCGCCGACGGCGAGTACGTCGAGGTGCACAAGGTGCTGAGCGAGGACGAGCGGTGGCTCCGGGTCCAGCACGAGTCGCGCCGACCGCTCCAGATCGCGCCGGAGACCGACTCGCGCGGCGTCGTCCGCCGCGGCTATCGCAAGGACCGGTTCCGCCAGCGGGTCTCGCAGTTCTTCTACCAGGACCGGATCGAGCCGATCACGCCGGCCGAGCTCGCCGCGGCTCACCCGGACGCCTCGCAGGACGTGCACGGAGCGATGCGAGGCGCCGGGAACACTCAGGTCGGGGCCGACGTTCCAATGATCGAGCCCGAAGTTCCAATGATCGAGCCCGCCGAGCGGCGGCCCTAGGACCGCCGTAGGTTGGTCTCTTCGGACCGCGGCGCCCGAGGCGGCGGCCCTCTCGGATGCTGACCTGCACGACGACACCGCCGCGGCGGAAGAAGACAGGAGGCACGACGCATGGCTAACTATTCCCTCCCCGACCTCCCCTACGACTACGGAGCTCTTGAGCCGAGCATCTCCGGCCAGATCATGGAGCTGCACCACTCGAAGCACCATCAGGCGTACGTCGCCGGGACCAACACCGCGCTCGAACAGCTGGCCGAGGCCCGCTCGTCGAACGCTCTCGGCACCGTCAACATGCTCTCGAAGAACCTCGCGTTCAACCTCGCCGGGCATGTGAACCACTCGGTGTTCTGGACCAACATGTCGCCCGACGGCGGCGACAAGCCGACCGGCGAGCTCGCCTCGGCGATCGACGAGTTCTTCGGTTCCTTCGACGCGTTCCGGGCGCACTTCGCGGCCGTGGCCCTGGGCATCCAGGGATCCGGCTGGACGATCCTCGCGTGGGAGTCGATCGGCCAAAAGCTCGTCATCGAGCAGCTGTACGACCACCAGGGCAACCTCGCGGCGGGCACCGTTCCGCTGCTGCTGCTCGACATGTGGGAGCACGCGTTCTACCTGCAGTACCGGAACGTCAAGGCGGACTACGTCAACGCGTGGTGGAACGTCGTGAACTGGGCCGACGCTCAGTCGCGGTTCGTCAAGGCGCGCACCCAGACCCGGGGGCTCATCGTCCCGCTCTGACCGCGTGCTCGCCCGCGAGGGTCAGTTCCGTGCCCCCACGGGTACGGATCTGTTCCCAGTCGGACATCAGGAAGCCCCGGCAGCAGACAGCTGCCGGGGCTTTCGTCTCGTCGCTGTGGTGCGCGAGCGCGCGGGGCTCAGTGTGCGTGCTGCCCGCGGGAGAACTCGAAGACCCAGCCGACCAGTGCGACCACTCCGATTGCCACCCCGATGTAGAGCACCCACCAGCCGACGGCCAGGCCCAGGAAGCACGTCGCAGCGGCGGCCGCCAGCACGAGCGGCCACCAGCTCCACGGGCTGAACACACCCAGGTCGCCCGCTCCGTCCTCGATCTCGCCGTGCGGGTCGTCCGCCGGCTGCTCGTCGACCCGCCGCGCGAGCAGCGCCAGGTACGCGGCGATCATGCCGACCAGCGCGCCGACGAACAGAAGCCCGGCCGATCCGACCGGTTGCCAGTGCGTGAGCAGCCCATAGCTGATGCCCACGAGGGCGAAGAAGAGCGCGATGAAGCCGAAGATCGAGGTCAGGGTCTTCACCGGGTCTCCTCGTCGTCCCCGAGCTCGAACAGCTCGTCGTGGAGCGAGATCTCATCCTCGCTCTCGGGTGCGACCGGCGGCGCGAGCGCCAGGTCAGCCGTGGTCGGTTCGTCCGCGCGAGCGGCGTCGTCAGCGAGGAGCTCCTCGTCCACGAGCGGCTCGCCGAACGCGCCTTCGTCCTTGCGCTCGAGCACCGCCGTCGACATCGCCACTCCTGCCGTCGGCACCGCAAGCCCCGCCGCGGACGGCGCCCGGGCGGTGGCGACCTGGGCCCGCATCGCGCCGAGCAGGGCCTCGTCGGGCTCCGCGTGGTCCAGGGCGGCCACCTCCGGGTGGTGCAGATCGAAGGCGGGTCGCTCGGACCGGATCCGCGGCAGCGAGGTGAAGTTGTGCCGTGGCGGCGGGCACGAGGTGGCCCACTCCAGCGAGGCACCAAAGCCCCACGGGTCGTCCACGGCCACCTTGGGCGCCGTCCGCCACGTCTTGTAGATGTTCCACAGGAACGGCAGCGTCGAGGCTCCGAGCAGCATCGAGCCGACGGTCGAGAACTGGTTCATCAGCGTGAAGCCGTCCTCGGGCGCGTAGTCCGGGATGCGCCGCGGCATGCCCTCGACCCCCAGCCAGTGCTGGATGAGGAACGTCAGGTGGAAGCCGAAGAACAGCATCCAGAAGTGCAGCTTGCCGAGCCGCTCGTCGAGCATCCGACCGGTGAACTTGGGCCACCAGAAGTAGAAGCCCGCGAACATCGCGAACACCACGGTGCCGAAGACCACGTAGTGGAAATGCGCGACCACGAAGTACGTGTCCGTCAGGTGGAAGTCCAGCGCCGGGCTCGACAGGATCACCCCGGTCAGCCCACCGAAGATGAACGTGACGAGGAAGCCGAGGCTGAACAGCATCGGCGTCTCGAAGGTGAGCTTGCCGCGCCACATCGTGCCGATCCAGTTGAAGATCTTCACCCCGGTGGGCACCGCGATGAGCATCGTCATGAACGCGAAGAACGGCAGCAGCACGGTGCCCGTGGCGTACATGTGGTGCGCCCACACGGTCACCGAGAGAGCCGCGATGCTGATCGTCGCGTAGACCAGGCCCTTGTAGCCGAAGATCGGTTTGCGGCTGAACACCGGGAAGATCTCCGAGACGATGCCGAAGAACGGCAACGCGATGATGTAGACCTCCGGGTGGCCGAAGAACCAGAACAGGTTCTGCCAGAGGATCGCCCCGCCGTTCTCCGGGTTGAAGATCTGTGCGCCGAGGCGCCGGTCAGCACCGAGCGCGAACAGCGCGGCGGCGAGCGGCGGGAAGGCCATCAGGACCAAGAGGCTCGTCACGAGCGTGTTCCAGGTGAAGATCGGCATCCGGAACATCGTCATGCCCGGCGCGCGCATCGTCACGATGGTGGTGATGAAGTTGACCGCACCGAGGATCGTGCCGAATCCGGTCAGCGCGAGGCCGAACACCCACAGATCGCCGCCCAGCCCGGGCGAGAACGTGGTGTCCGACAGCGGCGCGTACGCGAACCAGCCGAACGACGCCGCGCCCTGCGGCGTCAGGAAACCGGCGCTGGCGATGAGGCCGCCAAACAGGTAGAGCCAGTACGCGAACATGTTGAGCCGCGGGAATGCGACGTCCGGCGCACCGATCTGCAGCGGCATGATGACGTTCGCGAAGCCCGCGAACAGCGGGGTGGCGAACAGCAACAGCATGATCGTGCCGTGCATCGTGAAGAACTGGTTGTACTGCTCCTTGCTCTGGAACAGCTGCAAGCCCGGCTGGAAGAGTTCCGCCCGCATCAGAAGGGCAAGCACGCCCCCAAACATGAAGAAGCCGAACGACGTGACCAGGTACATGTACCCGATCGTTTTGTGATCGGTCGAGGTGATCACCTTGATGATCGAACGTCCGAGCGTCTGACGGCGCGGGGCAATCCCCACCCCGAGGCCGGTCTGCGTCACCACCATCAGCCCGCACCCCCTGTGACGACCTGTTGACGGTTGTAGTCGACACCCAGGGCGCCGGTCTGGCCGGCAGCGCGCAGCGCGGCGATGTGCGCGTCGTACTCGGCCCTCGGCACCACCTTGACGGTGAACCGCATCTCCGAGTGGAACTCGCCGCAGAGCTCGGCGCACTTGCCGGCGTACGAGCCAACCTTCTCCGGCACGATCTGGAAGTAATTCGTCCGCCCGGGGATGATGTCCTTCTTGTACAGGAACGCGGGCACCCAGAATGAGTGGATGACGTCACGCGAGTCGAGCACGAACTCGACGCGCTCCCCCACCGGCAGGTACAAGGTCGGCGCGGTCGCCTCGACGCCCGGCTTCCCGGACAGCGGCGTCTGGTTGCCGGACTCCCACACGCCGTCGTCGAGGTAGTTGAAGTCCCAGCTCCACTGCTTGCCGATCACCTGGACCTTGAGGTCCGGAGTCTGCGACGTCGATTGGATCGCCGCCATGTCGCGCTGCGTGTAGTAGTACAGGACGCCGACCATGATGAGCGGGAGGATCACGTACATCACCTCGAGCGGCACGTGGTACCTGAGCTGCACCGGGAGCGTCTCGTCGCCCGCGCGGCGCCGGTACACCACGACGCACCACAGGATCAGACCCCACGTGATGACACCGACCGAGAGCGCAGCGATCCAGGACCCTGTCCACAGGCTCGTGATCCGGTCGGTCATGTTCGTGACACCGGGTCCACCCGGCAGCCACCCACGCTGGACCTCGGCAGAACACCCGGCCGTGAGCATCACGACGGCGGTCAGGACGGCGGCGAGACGCGCGCCCGCGCGCACTGCTCGCCCTGCGGATCGCGACTCCAAGGAAGGCCTTTCCGATCACCGGCGGACACGCCTCGACGCGGGGCGCACGACGCGCATCCGGGACTTAGGTCCCTGACTAGGTCAGCCTATCCTGCCGCCCGAGGGTGTCGCTGCGCGGTTTCGGCGCGGCACCCCCCGACGTCACGCACCGACCCGGTCGAGGATTCATCCGAGCGGCTAGGCCGGAAGCCCAGCGGAGCGCGCTACCGTGCGCTCGTGAACTCCGTGACACGGGTCTTCTTGGACGCCGGGGGAAGCGCGCCGCTGCATCCGGTGGCGCAGCAGGCCCTCGACGCGACGTTCCGCGAGGGCTGGGCGGAGCCTGATCGCCTCCACCGGGAGAGCCGGCGAGCCCGCTTGATCCTCGACGGCGCGCGCCAAGCGATCGCGGCGGTCATCGGCGCCCGAACGGAAGAGGTGTTCTTCGCCCCGTCGCACGTCGCTGCGTTGCACCACGCGGTGCGCGGCGTCGCCAGAGGTCGCCGTCGGGTCGGCGCTGACGTCGTCACGACGTCCGTCGACCGCGCCGCCCTGCTCAACGCCGCCGAGTTCGCGGCTGCGCGTGGGAATGGTCGGCACCTGCTCGCCCCGGTGGACGGCTACGGCCGGGTCCACGTCGAGACGATGGCGGCCGCCGTCGCCTCCCCCGGGGTGGCGCTCGCGGCGATGCAGCACGCGAACGGTGAGGTCGGCACGATCCAGCCCGTGGAACGGATCTACTCTGCCGCGCACGACGCGCACGTCCCCCTGCTGCTGGACGCGGGCTCGAGCCTCGGCCACCTGGCGCAACCCGACGCCTGGGACCTGCTCACCGGCAACCCCGCTGATTGGGGCGGGCCGGCCGGGATAGCGTTCCTTGCCGTCCGAGCCGGGGTTCGCTGGACGCCCGACTGGCCGACCGACAAGGACGAGGGCGGGTGGTTCCCCGGCGGGGTCAGCGTCCCGCTCGCCCTCGCCGCGGCCGCGTCGTTGGAGGCTGTGGTTCGCGAGCGCCCGGACAGCGATGCCCATCGGCGCGCCCTCGTGGAGCTCATCCGCGACACGGTGCCCAGGACCGTGCCGGACGTGCAGGTGCACGGCGACCCGGTCGACCGGCTTCCGCACGTCGTGACGTTCTCGTGCCTCTACGTCGACGGCGAGGCGCTCTTGGGCGAGCTCGAGAAGTTCGGCATCGCCGTCGGCTCAGGCTCTGCGTGCACGTCGGATTCGGGGAAGCCGAGTCACGTGCTCGCGGCGATGGGGGCTCTCACTCACGGGAATGTCCGGGTGGTGCTGCCTCGTGACGCCAGCACGGCGGGCGTCGAGCGATTCCTCGCTGTGCTGCCGTTGGCGGTCCAGCGGGTTCGGAACCAGATCGGGGCCCAGGGACTGTGAGCGACGCGCATCGTCCGGTGATCAGGGGCGCCGTCGTGGATGCCCGGGGACTGAACTGCCCGCTCCCGGTGATCCGACTCGCGGCGGCCGCAAAGGACGCCGGCGCACACGCGATCCTGACGGTCGTCGCGACCGACCCGGCAGCCCGGTACGACGTCCCGGCGTGGGCGCGTCTGCGTGGCCACGAGGTATTGGCGATCGATCAGGACGGCGACGAGCTGACCATCACGGTTCGGCTCGGTGAGCTGCCCCCGGTGACCGGGATCAGCTGAACGAACCGCCGCACGCGCATGAGCTGCCCGCGTTCGGGTTGTCGATCGTGAAGCCCTGCTTCTCGATCGTGTCCGCGAAGTCGATCGTCGCGCCGTCCAGGTACGGGACGCTCATCTTGTCCACCACGACCTCGACACCGTCATAGTCCTTGACCGCGTCGCCGTCGAGGATCCGCTCGTCGAAGTAGAGCTGGTAGATCAGCCCCGAGCAGCCACCGGGCTGGACCGCGACCCGCAGCCGGAGGTCTTCGCGACCCTCCTGCTCCAGCAGGCTCTTCACCTTGGTCCGGGCCACATCAGTCAACGCGACGCCGTGCGTCGTGGTCTGGGTGGTGTCGCTCATGGTGTCTCCGCTCGTCTCAACTGGGTGGTGCGCTCTCGCTCGAACTGAATGTTCAACAATGCACTCCGAGCCGGTGTTCCCGTCAAGGGCCGTCATCGCCCACCAGGGTACGTCCCGTTCCGCCCTGGCCACACCACGCCGGCCGGCCGGCCGGCGCCCGGGCACGCTCCGACCCGCCCGCCGCGATCAGCGCGACCAGGTTCGCGCCACCCGGGCGGCCCGGGCCGTGAGGGTCCCGGCCGGGTCGGCAAGCGATGCCGCTACCTCCGCCGGGCGCTCCGCGACCGGGTAAACCCCGGAGATCCCGTTGGCGCTCCACTCGCGTCGGCCCACCGTCGACTGCCCGGCCAGAACGATGGCCGGCACGCCCGCCCGTCCTGCCAATCGGGCCACCTCCGCGACCGCCTTGCCGTGCAAGGACTGCCAGTCGAACGTGCCCTCCCCCGTCACCACGAGGTCGTTCCGGGCGAGCCGCTCCGCCAGCCCCACGGCGTCGGCGACGAGCGTCGCACCCGGGACCAGCCGCGCGCCCAGCAGCGCCAGGCCGAAGCCGAGACCGCCCGCCGCGCCGGCGCCGGGGATCGCCGCCACCCGTCGGTCCCGAACCCGATCGGAGCCCGCCAGGAGGCTTGCCCGCGCGGAGGTGCCACCCAGGGCGCCTTCGGCGAGCGCCGCGAAACGGCCG
>Ga0209539_1001954_pt1 | contig 11012 bp, 10 predicted proteins | sample BarGraNGADG00312_2_FD_184499 | JGI IMG/M metagenome (GOLD analysis project Ga0209539, IMG submission 184499) | Arctic peat soil microbial communities from Barrow, Alaska - Barrow Graham LP Ref core NGADG0011-312 (SPAdes) (version 2) | ecosystem: Environmental > Terrestrial > Soil > Wetlands >... | reverse complement strand
GATGACCTCGCGTTGCCGCGGATCCGTCGCCCGGAGATCAAGGCGCTCACGGAAGGAGAGATCGCCCGCATGCTCGCCACGGCCACGGGCACGCCCGTGGCCGTACCTCTGCTCGTGCTGGTCGGCACCGGCATGCGTCGCGGTGAGCTGCTCGGTCTGCGCTGGCGGGACATCGACCTCGACGGCGGCACGCTGGTCGTCGCTCAGACTGCCCAGGAGGCCTATAAGGAACTCCACTTCAAGGAGCCCAAGACGGCCAAGAGCCGGCGACGCATCACGCTGCCCGGGGTGGTCGTGGAGGCTCTGCGCGCCCAGCGGACCGAGGAGGCGAAGCAGGCGCTGGCCAGCCCGCCCGGTGAGCAGGGGTCAGACCTTGTGCTGCTCGCCCCGGACGGCGGCCCCTGGTGGCCAAGCAACTTCAACCGGACCTGGCAGCGGTTCAAGGGGCAGCAGGCGCTGACGATCCGCTTCCATGACCTCCGCCACTCGCACGCGACCCAGCTCCTTGCCGCCGGAGTCCACGTGAAGATCGTCTCAGAAAGGCTCGGACACGCCAGCGTGGGAATCACCCTGGACGTCTACAGCCATGCCCTGCCGGCTCTCCAGGAAGGGGCAGCAGCGCTCATAGATGCGGGACTACGAGCGGCACTGGCAGGGTAGTGACGCAATCGCCAGAACCGACAGATCCGCGGGTGAATCGTCAGTTCTGGCGATTCTGTCGCGTGGGTCGCGGGATGGTGGAGACCCGCGGCAGGCCGCCCAGGACACGGTCGGGGTGCCACTTCAGATAGTTGTACGCGAACACGGGTACATGAGCGGCGAGGCCGGAAGTCGGTCGCCTTCGTCGCCTCGGTCGCAGGTGAAGACACTGTAAACGATGCCCATCGCCCTGCTGGCGTGGAGCCAGGGCCTAGAACGCGTCTCTGCCGATGGGTAACCTAGTACGTGGCCGAACCGAACGAGTCTGAGGGGGCGTTGGAGAAGTGCCGTCTATCACCGAGATCTGGCAGCGCATCCACGCACACCAGAACGAGCCGTTCAAGACGACGACGGGTCTGCCCTTCACGTATTCCGTGAGCGGCAATGAGCTGTTTGTCGATCGCACGAGTGACTTCCCTTTGCACGCATGCCAGTTCGAGAAGGCGCTTGCACTGGTTCCAATCGCTCGACCCAACGAGATCAACCGCTTGGTGCGCGGCCCGTCCTACGTCTGGGCAATACTTCACGACGCACGCGTCAGAAGGAACGACTGGTAGGTCTCATATGGACGCGCTCCGCAGCTACATCGAGGGCCAGTACGTTTCGGTCGCGATCGATTTATGCGACGCGGACTGGCTTGCCCGAGCCGAGGTTCCTGCCGAGCCAGGTTGGTACTACATCGAAACGACCGCGCCGCTTGACGTGCTTGCTCGCCAAACGCTTTGGCAACGCCGGCACTCCCAGAAGCGGTCCGGCAAGGTCGTCTCGGTCAAGAACTACGACCTGGCCGCTCGGTGTGCGCAGTATGACCCGGCGCTAGCCGGGTACTGGAACACCCGCTTCGTGTATTCGGGCCGGGCTTCCAACCTGCGAGCGCGCGCAAGAGAACACACCTTCGCAGACCCGGGCACCGGGGGTCTCGCGCTGTCGCGGTACCCCGAACTTGCCGACTACGAGTGGTCGTTCAACTACCGCACCCTTGCGCAGTTCATGCCGGAATGCCCGAATCCCGCCGGGCTGCTTCTTCTCGGTGAGCAGGTCTGGCGCGCAAAGAGCGGCTGGCCGGTGCTATGCGCACGATGAACGCCGGCATGGCGCTCGACCTCGCCCCCTGCGGTCGCGGGGCGCTTCGCAACAGAAGCCGCGTCGCGCCGTGCATCAGTTGAGCTGGCACCCTCGGCGACACTGCGTGATTGAGGGCGTAGTGCGGCGACTCCCGCCAGAACGCGCGCGTCCTTCACTTGACTGGGGGCTCGAAGATCAGTCGCTTTGGTCGCTTTCGTCGTAACCACCCCGCGCTTCTGAAACTTGACGGGTGATCGGTAGCATGGACAGCATTGGCGCATGACTTGGGCTACTCCACAGTACTCCCGTTCGCAGGTGAATCGAGCGGGCGACGTCCTCATCGCCGATCTGCGCTCTCCCAACGACGAAGACTGGGCGCTCCAAGTCATCAACAACTGGCGGGCATCCCACAGTTTCCCTCTGAATACGTTTCAGATGGGCCTTCGAACTAGGGCGCGCCAAGTGGATTCATCGGCGCTAATCGCCCAGCGCGTGAAGCGATTGTCATCAATCGAATACAAGCTCCGGATCCAGCCAGGCATGCGGCTGTCTCGAATGCAGGATATCGGGGGTTGCAGAGCCGTGGTGGCGGATGTGCCGGCCGTACGGAACTTGCGCGACCTCTACGTGAAGAGTCACCTCAAGCACCGCCTGGTGAAGGAGGACGACTACATATCCGAGCCCAAACGCTCGGGGTATCGCAGCGTCCACCGGGTATACCGGTATGTGAGCGACCGCAGTGCTACGTACAATACTCTCCAGATTGAAGTACAGATGCGATCACAGCTCCAGCATGCGTGGGCGACAGCGGTTGAGACGGTCGGCACGTTTCTGCAGCAGTCGCTGAAGGCGAGCCAGGGGTCAGATGAGTGGCTGCGATTCTTCACCCTAATGGGATCGGCGGTCGCCCGTCTGGAGAACACTACGCTCGTCCCCGATACGCCGACGTCGCGTTCGGAGCTAATTCGCGATCTCAAGCACTACATCACGTGCCTTGATGTACACGGCAAGCTGTCTGCCTATAGCGCCACGATTCGAACTCTCGAGAAGCCTGAGGTTCGCGGAGCTCACTACTTCCTTCTGGACCTGCGTCCTAGCGAAGGAACGGTTACGATCAACACCTTCGCACGCAATGAACTCCAGGTCGCCACCGCGCAGTACTTGGAGACTGAGCGTCAGCTCACTGGGCCTGGATCTGAGGCGGTCCTGGTTTCTGTGGAATCCCTCGGGCTGCTACGACGGGCGTATCCGAACTACTTCTTGGACACCGGGGTGTTCCTCGATACAGTCAAGCGGGCAGTAGCGTGATTCGGGGCTAATCGGTTGTCTCACCTAACGACGGCATCCAGTCTGACAACGCTGTGCTCAGCCAGCCGCAGTCCTCCGCGTCGACCAAGGCGAACTGTCCCTGAGAGAGCGGGATTCGGCGAGTGCCCGCAGGAAGACCGTGACCCTCAGGACTGCGTTGCGGAGACATGGTCTCGCGCGGGATGTCGATTGTCGCTGCCACTGCGGGGGGTGCAGTCTTCGGCAGAGTCTGCTCAGCGGTCTTGCGCTGCGATGAACCCCGCGTGCCGGCCTCCATGCGCTCTGCCAATTCCGCGGCCTTCTGCCGCGTCAGCGGATTCGCGGCCACTTCGGCGAGCCGACGGCTGGCTGACAAGCAATCGGGACAGCGCTTCGCATACCACAGAAGGTCGAAGACTTCGAGGCAGGCGTCGACGGTGTCTGAATCGACCTCTTCGTTCTGAGCGAGGCCAACGATGTTCGCGATTGCCGGGCTACCAATACCAGTGAGAGCGTGCACTGCCGCACGACGACGCTTGGGTTGCCGCAGAGCAGTGACGAGGGTCGGCACAGCGCGCGGGCCCAGCGCCACGAGGGCGTCAACCGCCTCGTCCCATGACGAGGCGAGGGAGGTTGATGAGGCGGCCTTTAGCAGCCCGTCGACATCGCCCCGCACGCGCATGCGCTCAATGCTCGGCTCGATGAGCCCCAAGGCACCTTCCGTCGCAGAACATCGCATTGCCCGAAGGAGCTGAGCGTATCAGTCACGAGTGACTGTGGGGGTATAGCGACCGCCCACAGATTGAACTCCCTGCTCGCCCATGTCCGGCCACCTGTCGTCAGCAGTGATACGCTCGGACCGATCGTCGAACATGTCGAAGGAGGGGCAGTTCGGGTGCTAGCCGAGGAACAGGTCCAGCAGCTCCTTGGAGGATTGGGTAACCGCGCCGTTGACCTCGATCTGTGGTTCTTCGAGGCGGACGACGTCTATGGCGTGGGGATGCAGCTGGGCCTCACTCCTGAGCAGATCACAGAGTCTCTTGCGATCTACGTGGAGAAGGGCATCGTCCAGCTGGAGGTAGGTGACAGCGGGTCGTTCACCGCTGGCAACCTTACGGACGTCGGCCTTGATTGTTACATGCGGGCCTGCCGGCCCAGCTACGCCGCCGAGCAATTGGGCGTGCGTCGCAAGCTCGCCGAGCACCTAGTCAAAGAGACACCTGACCTGACGAACCTGATGCTGGCCGATGAACTCGGATATCCCACGCTCGTCGTGGACCACGTTCTGCGGGTCTTCGCGAGACACGGGCTGCTGAAGATCCTGGGCCTCGGCGCGAGCGAGATCGGTGAGGTCATGATCGGTTCCGTCTCACCCGAGATCGTCGCTGGGCAGCAGCTCGGCTACAACCTCTGACCTCGAAGGCGGGGCGCCCGAAGGATCAGCCTGGACTGAGTGGTCCAGTAAGATCCGTGTACTTCGTGGCCGTGCCTCTTGAGAGACCAGCTGGATACTTGGCACCGTTCTTCTCCAGCTTGTCGTGTACGGCCCTAGAGACGTCGACTCCGAGAGCGTCAGCGAGGCTCAGGCAGTAGATGAGCACGTCGGCGAACTCCTCGCGGAGCCGAGCTGCACCGGCATCTTCGGCGAGGAATGCGATCGTCTCCGCGTTGGTCTTCCACTGGAATAGCTCCATCAGTTCCGCGGCCTCGATGGCGATAGAGAGGGCGAGGTCCTTGGCGGTGTGGAACTGAGCCCAATCGCGAGCGTCACGGAAGGCCGCGACCGCAGTCTTGAGCTCCGCGACGGTAGTAGTGGTGTCATCCATTGCCTGCTCCTATCGGTACAAGACGCCCGAACGGCGTTTTCACGCGGTGTGCGCCTGGCTGGTCGGTCCCGCTCGGCTCATCAACTGAGCGAACCAGTCCGCAGGCAGGTTCACCGCAGGGACCAGCTCGGCTTGGTGCAGCAGCGTGGACGACGCCAGGATCACCGCCTTCATGCGTGCCCTGCTTAGCGCGACGTTCAAGCGGTTGGGTGAGAACAGGAACGAAGCGACTGAGGAGACGTAGCTCGGGTCTGAACTGCAGAGGGAGACGATGATGCAATCGACGGTCAGGCCCTGCACCCTCTCGACCGTGTCGATGATCGGCAAGACGCCCCCTGGAGCGAGACGCGATTGCAGGCGCCGCTGGATCTCCACCACCTGTCGCCTATACGGTGTAACTGCTGCGAGTTCGTCGCTCGTCATCCCACCTGCCAGGCAGGCCTCCATGATCTGAGCCGCAAGCTCCGCTTCTTCGAGATTGAGGTCGCGGGCGCTGCCCTCGCCGCTTCCCACCCACACGAACGCCGACGCAGACTCGAGCACCTCGCGCACGGGGGGGTCGCAGCTCGCCGCCACGCCTCGGGGCAGCACCAGACGGCGATCCGAAGCCTTCTCACTGGCTGTGAGTCTGGGCTGATCCGGGTGCGCATAGAAGACGTCCCCGATTGTGGCGCTCAACTCCCGATTCAGGCGGTGCGTGACCTGCAACCTTCGGACGGCACTGGGCATGCTTGCCCGCGCCCGTTCAAAGAGGGACTCGGCTCCGAGCAGACCCACCAGGGCGCTCGGCGTTACGGGTGGCATCTGCATGTCGTCGCCGAAGAGCATGATGCTGGAGGCACCGCAGAGTCCGGCGCACGCCCCTTGCGTCAGCGGTAGCTGACCCGCTTCGTCGATGAGCATCACGTTCGGCCTCAGTCGCGACCTCCGCAGAGCCAGATTGGTGAGACTGGAGAGAAACGTCATGCCGATGATGCTCTCGTGCCGCAGGCGCGGCGGTGTCTCGGCCATCTCGTCTCGCAAGACGATGTTCTCAATCGAGTCAGCGAGCGATTCCCGTCGTGCGTCACGCCCCACTTTGAGAACGGTTCGCTCGGGAAACAGGGTCTTGACCGTTGTCAGCGCGTTGTTCACGGCTTGATGAGTGGGCGCCGTGATCACCACCCTGTTGCCTGCTCGCGCAAGGCCTTCGGCCACCATTGCCAGCACCTGCGTCTTGCCGGTGCCCGGAGGCCCCCAGATGCACTCCAGAGGCGGTGACTCCAGGCAGGCGGCTATCGCTTGGCGCTGCGAATCGTCCCACGCCCAGCCTCCAGTGACCGCTGCGTTGAGTTCATCGAAGGAGGGGGGTGTCGGCCGAGCACGCCCGAGATGCTCCACGGCGACGCCGCGCAGGATCTCGAAGAGTCGCCATCCCGGACCGCCCTTGTGAAGCTTCCGCAGTGCCGCGAGCACGATGCCTGTCGTGTCGATGTCCACCTCACCCATGCACCAGTCCTGCCGCACTGTTGGCGTCGCGCGAGCATCGAGGCGCACGTCGAGCAGGAGGCCGGTCTGGCGAGACTGCTCAAGGAGGCCGGACAGTTCGGTAGCGGTGGCTTCCGAGCGGAGCACGACACGGTCACCAGTTCGGAAGCGGGAGACGTTCTCAATGCACGACAGATGCCAGGTGAGCCCATCGGACGCATCAACGGTGAGACCGGGCAGCACGCGTCCGGCCTCCACCAGCCCTTCGGGGCCAAGGGCTGCCAAACGCACTCTTTCGGCGTCCGACGCAGCCTTTTCGACCTCCACCAAGGAGATAAGCGTCTCCGTAGTCAACGCGCCTGCGTCGTGCACGAGGTCACCTCAGATTCCGAAGGGAACCTTCGCTCCGTAGGATCGGCGGCCGGTGCTAGGCGACACCCCGGTGGCTCCCGGAGCACTCAGTTCACTCAGACTTCTGCGACTTGAGATAGCCCTCCACGTGGGCTCTCGTCTCATCATCCTCGAACCACACGTGCAGCCCCTTGATGGCCCTGGTCAGAAGGATTCGATAGCCGCGCATGAGTCGCTGCATCAGCTGCTCATGGGCTGGTCCGACAACGCCTTGCCTAGCCTCCTTCTTGGCTGCGGCCTTAGTCCGCGGCCACGCAGACTCGAAGATGTGCTCCGACATGCAGCGCCACCCGTCCGTGCGCCAGACGAGGTCGTTCAGCCAGAGGAGCCCCAAGTAGTCATAGTCGAAGCCGCGCACGACGTAGGGGCAGCCCACTTCACTGAGCGGGTCGTCGTGCATCACCGATCCTGGAGGAGCTTGGATGAAGAGCGTGTAGTCCGAGTCGGGAGCGAAGTTCCAGATTCGCGCCCACGGTTCTTCGCCCGGCAGGGTGATGTTGAAGTCCATCTCATCGGCTGGCAGCGAGTGCGGATTGGCGCACTTCTTGGTCACCCATGGTCGACCGTAGGCCGCCACAAGTCTGAGCCTGTCAGTAGAAGCTTGGCGGTGACGCAACGCCTCTTCCAATTCATGCGGAGACGAATGGATCTCAAACTCGAACGGAGCCCGTGGGTTCGATGCCTGCTTTCTCCACGCACAGTCCGCCTCACTTGGCGAATCTCCGCGAAGCAGCGCCTCGGCCCACGCGACGTACTCCGTAGACCCACCGCAGCGAAACTGTTGGCCAGCCAGGCTGATGCGGTGGGCATCGTCGAGGGGGGCGCCGAACTCCGCTGCCCACCGCTCGATGCTCGCCGTGGTCGTCGTCTCGTTGTCGCGGTAACTCTGATCCGAATCAAGCAGGAAGATGCTGACCCGCGATTGGTCGATGATGTGCCAGGCCTGCGGTCCCGCGTGCATCGTCCAGCCACTCGGTGGCACGCCTTCCGCACCCGGCGCCGTCGGGTCGATGAGCGCATGCGCTTCGTCAACGATGGACACGTCGAAGCGGCTCTCGGTGAGCCGGCGCTGCCCCTGCACCCGTGCGAAGAGCTCGATGTTCTCACGCCAGCTGGCGACATCAACCACCAGACCGCCTTCACGCTGTTCATTCACCCACTTGGGCGAGAGCCCGGGGTTGAACCTGTTGGCAGGCATCACGACCCCACGACCGCCGCTGCTCCTTGCGCTCTGCTCGAACAAGTGCTCCCAGTTTGTGCGCTGACACCCAGATGTCGTCACGAGTACCACGTTCCCGGCCACGCTGTGCGACTGCACGAGGGCTGCCCAGAGATGAGCGGCAAGCACGGACTTGCCGGAGCCCGGCGGCCCTTCGATCAGGACCACGGACTTCTTCCCGTCATCGAGGTCATGCAGGATTCCGCTGATGGCATCCATCGCGAGTTCGAAGCCGGCCCGTTGTTCGTCGAGAAGCACAAACTGGGTGCTGGCCGGATCCTTGATCTTCTCGGCTATCTGTTCAACGAAGGCGCGGTTCTGTACGTAACGGCCACGCTCGAAGGCTTCCGCGAAGGCAACATCGGGTGCCTCGAGGAGATTGTTCACGTAGTCAGGGAATGCCTCTTCCAAGTCAACTGGAGCGGCCGTGAATACCGGGTACTGAGCAACTAGCTCCTCGTGTGGTGGTTCGCAGTACACCGCTGCGTCGCCGGACGTGGTAAAGAAGGTACAGCCCGCAACCTGTGCACCCTCTGTGAGAATCGTGCTGTGGAAGTTGCGGCAGTACTCTGCGTACCCCCGGACCTGGTCGGATGGGTGCAACTCCAGTCTGCCTTTGCGCCGGATCAACGACTCGCTGGGGCCGGCCGCGTCGAGCGAGATGTCCCACTCCTTGAGCTCAAGAATGAGCGCCACGGGGAAATCCGCTCCGTGGCCGAGCAGCACCGCGTCGCACCACGAGGCGGACGAGGGCAAACGATACTCCAACGAGACCGAACCCTGGTGCCCCAAGGACAGGTGGAAGCCCTCAAGTTGGCTGCTGGCCAGTAGCTGCGACAACTTCGGCAGCGATCGCTCCCAGGCGAACGCTTCCCAGTCGCTGCTGCGGCCGGTCACCTCCTGGAGTTCCTCGACAAGTCCGTTGAGATCGCCTTCGACCCAAGAACAGAACTTGCCGACATCGAGCAGCACGGCCGCTCACGCACCCTGTTTGGCTTCGAACATGCTCAGGGCAGCCTTGTACTCGTCAGCGAGATCGAACCCGGCATCCATGTCCGGGGCAATCACCTTCATGCCCGCGTACATGATGCAGACGAGATGCAGTCCGCTGTGCTGGCCCGGCAGCGATTTGAGTGTGTACTGCTGTGCGGGATCGTTCACGTCGAGGCCCGTACGCCCCAGCATCGCAATCTCGAACGTGACTCGCTGCACGCCTTCGGTGTCCATATCCGTGAAAATCGTGAGGGCGTCGAGCACGTACATGACTGCGTCCATGCGCAGGCCGCCCGGCGTGCGCTCTCTGAATGTCGACGCGGCCAGTCTCGACAAGCCCTGGCGTGCGGGTTCCGCGCCCGGCCCGTACTCATCCAGATCAAGGGTGCGGCGGAACTCTGTATCTGCGGACTCGCCATCGCCGAGTGCCTCATGCGCTTGGGCCAGCCCCAAGTGCGCAAGCGGGTCTTCTGGAGCCAGCGCCGTGGCTGATTCAAAGTGCCCAAGCGCCTCCTCTGATCGGCCGCTTTCCAGCAGACAGGCAGCGAGGTTCCGATGCGCCCAAGGATTGTCTGGCTCAGAGTGCACCACGTGTTCCAGAAGAGGGATGGCGCGGTCTGCCTCTCCCTCTCGGGCCAGCGCCACGCCCAACGCGACCTGTGCGTTGGCGTCGTGCGGCACGGCGGCGACCGCGGCTTCCAAGGTCTCGATCGCTGCAGGCAACTCACCGACATCGCTCAGAGCCATGCCGAGGTTGTAGAGAACGGCGAACTCGTGCGGTGACTCGCTCTGCAACAGTCGAAGAACGAGGATGCCCTCAGGGTAGTGACCCTGTTCGAGGGCAAGTGCGGCGACGTCCAGTGGCTCGGCGCTCGCGGGGTTCGGCGTCCAGCCAATCTCAAGCACCCCCGACTTGGCCGCGACGCTTGCTTTGCCGCCAGCTCGCGCGAGGATGCTGCCGATGCTGCGAGCGATCTTCGACTCGCTCATGGTGGCGTTCGGCTGAACGCTAGCTTCCGCGCGCGCCAACGATTCAATCGCCCCCAATGTGACCCGGTACTCGTGCCGGAAGCTCACTGGTGCGCCCGCTCCTTGGAAGGGTGGTGCTCGTCGTCGATCCACCTGTACCAGTCGGAGATGCCGAGAAGCTCCGCCCAGGCATCGATCACGGCGTGGTCTTGAGCGCCGCCTGAACTGTGCTCACGCCAGATCTCGAGGAGCTGGCTGCCCATCGTCGCGTGGCCGCTGTACTGATATGGAGCTGCGAGGCCAGGCTGGCTCCAGTGCTCGGCCCAGAACAAGGCGAACGCGGCGCTGATGGCGCACGTGGCGTCGACAACCCCTTGTGGCAGGAGCCCGCCACTGGCCGCATCAAGCGCCTGCTCGTTCTCGCGGAGTTGGTCGGAAAGCACGCGGCGCTGAGTCTCCCGGAGCACCGGAAACTCTGCCTCTATGGACGAATCGATGGCGAGGGCAAGTGGCACCGAGCGCAAGTGCACGACAACGCCCTGCAACAATTGGGTCGCAAGCTCGCGCTTGGGCGCTGCACCCATCCTGGCGCCCAGGGACTTCGACAGAGCCGCCGTGATGGCCTTGAGGCCCTCGGGGCTTGGACCGAGGTCAACCTGCCCAGACTGTGCACCGTGAACCCTTCTGCGGAGCATCCCGCACTGGAACACCACTAAGTAGTCGACAGCCCAGGCGTAGTCGCTGCGATACTCGATGACATGTGCGGGCGCCGAGCCTCGCGCAAACCGGATCGTGGAAAGCGTTGGCAGGCTCGACGATTCCATGACCACGACCTGGTACCCAGAAAGGTCCTCGGCCTCATGGAGTGCGTTCCGCGAGACTTCGCGTGCGTTCGGAACACCGTTTGGGGGTGTCGTGGAACCCGTCATGATCCTTCTGCCGTTCTGGAAGAACGTCTCGGCAGACGTTCTCGGAATTGCCTCGTCATCAGCCTTGGGAGTTGCTTCAGCGTCAGTACCGCTCGACCACTTCAAGCTCGTCCAGCGGAGGGAACGTCGCTACTACGTCGAGGGCAC
>Ga0209539_1001951_pt1 | contig 11016 bp, 8 predicted proteins | sample BarGraNGADG00312_2_FD_184499 | JGI IMG/M metagenome (GOLD analysis project Ga0209539, IMG submission 184499) | Arctic peat soil microbial communities from Barrow, Alaska - Barrow Graham LP Ref core NGADG0011-312 (SPAdes) (version 2) | ecosystem: Environmental > Terrestrial > Soil > Wetlands >... | reverse complement strand
TCTCGAGCGCCCGGGTGAACCTTCCCTGCAGGAAGGCGGCCAGCCCGCACCCGTTTAAAATTCTTGCCCTGCTCCTACCCGCGTCGGTCTCGCCGGTCAGGCCCAGGGCTTCTTTGGTCAGCTTGGTGGCGAGGTCGTCCTCTCCGGCTCCCGCGGTCATCACGCTCTTGAGCGCCAGCACCTCAGAACGACAGGGTGATTCGTCCGGAACGCTCCTGCGGGCTCTGGACAGCAGCCTCTCCGCCTGGTCCGGCTCCGCCATCGAGAAACAATACGAGGCTGAGAAAAGCAAGGACTGCGCCTCTTGATCCTTGTCGCCGGCTTTCCCGAAAGAATTACCGGCCGCCTCGGCGATCTCGGCCGCGCTCCCGTAATCGCCGGACATGGCCGCGATCCGCGCTTTCTGCAGGAAGAGCCCCGGGTGCTCTTCCAGGACCTCACGGGGTATGGGAGACAGTCGTTGAGAAAGGAATGACGTCCTCTTTTCGCGGACCAGCTCGGGATAGATCTCATCGAGTATCCTCGCGGCGGAGTTGTGGCTGCGTGCATTCTCATAATGTTTCAGCGCTTCCTCCGGCTGGCCCATTCTCTCCCATATCTCCGCAGCCTTGATGTCGAGCTTGTCGATCTCACGGCTGGTGTGGCACTCCTCGAGTGACCTCTCGAGGAACGTCTTGAAGACGTGGTGGTACCTGTACCATTCCGCTCGATCGTCCATCTGGATCGTGAACAGACGGTTGTCGAGGAGCTGCGCGAGTATCCGCGAGGACCCGGTCGCGTCGAGGAGTTCGTCACAGACGGACGCGTTCATCCTCGAGAGGATGGACGTCCTCATCGCGAAATCCCTGACCGCCTCGGATTGGTTTTTGAAGGCGGCCTTCCAGAGATGGTCGAATTTCGTGGACTGTGAGAGCGCGGGATTCCTGACGGCGGACTCTATCTCGGCCATGGACTTGCCCTTGTTGCCCAGATAGAAGAGCACCAGTCCGTACGCCCGACCCTCCGCCAGATCAGAGAGCGCCGCGACGTCGTCGCGGTTGAGCTTCATGCCGAGGACCTCTCCGAAAAGGTCGGCCGTCTCGTCGCGGGTAAAGCTCAAGTCTTCGTCGGAAAGCTCGACGAGCTCGCTGCGGACCCTCAGGTTTGAGAGCTCGAGCGCGGGGGAAGAACGGCTCAGCACCATGAAATGCACGTTGGGCAGCACGTGTCCGAGGATGAAGTCGATGCTTTCCGTGATGAGGCCTGTGTCGTTCACCACGTGGAAGTCGTCGAGGACTAGGTAGAAGTCACCAGCGGTCATTTCATCGAGTTCGGCGACGAGCGTCGAGAGGATTACCTTGCTTTCACCGGCGAGGTCTTCCGATGCGGCGATCTGTTCGAGGCTCCTGCGGCCGAACCCGGGGTTCGAAGACCTGAAGCCGGCGATGATACAGGAAAGAAAGACCGAGAGGTCGCGATCGGAGGGCTCCAGCTGATACCAGATGAAGTCCCCCGCCCGCTCCTTCAGGAACTGCACGGCGAGGGTACTCTTCCCGTAGCCGGGACCGGCCACCACGGTGGTCAACCTCGCTTCTTTCGCTCTCTCGAGGTCGGACAGGAGGCGCTGCCTGTTGAGTACCGCTGGAAGCCTCGGCGGGGTGAGTTTCGTCATCGGGATCCGCTGATTGATGATCGGCTCGGTCATCGTCATCCCTCTTCGTCCGCCGGGGATCCGCGGTCCCTACTGAACGGCCCCTATCAGCCAGAGGTTCTCTGGCGCCCAGCCGTTGACCGGCCTGCCGGAGATCTTCCACCCGACCCCGGTGTTGTTGATCCTCACCATGACCGCCGAACCTGCCGGGAGCTTGTTCTTGGTCTGCGCGCCGCGAGCGGTGACGTCGACCTCGACGTCGTCTATCTGCACCACCGCGGTGTTGGTGTCGCCGGAGACCACGTGGATCGTCGGCCCCGTCACGGCGTACTTGCTGTTGCTCAGGTTCGCCCTCACCGCGGCGCGCGGCCTCTCCATGGGGAGGTACCCGCTCTCGAACACCGAGAACAGCCCGTCGGCGTCGCCCTGCTGCAGGTAGCGGTAGTAGAGGGTGACCGCGTCCGCCGGATTGCCAGCTGTCGCGGCCCTGTGGGGGAGGACGATCACGCCGGCGACGACAATGAGAGTCAGCGCCAGAGCACCCACGGCGATAAGCCATTTCGACCTGGTGCTGAGCGGCGCCATGCGCCTGGGTGTGAGGGCGGCCGGCTGCCTGCGCGGCGAGCTCGAGGTCACGCTCCGGCGCAGCGCCGAGGATTCCACTTCCTCGGTGAGGAAGAAACCGTCGTATTCGTTTCCGCACGCCGAGCACACTCTGCTCGAGAGGGGAAGTGTCTCACCGCAGATCGGACACTGCATCGTCTGCTCCTTGTTCCCCGGCGGTACCGTCGCCCTGATTCTATAATGACGCAAGCGGTTTGGGCAGTACTTTGGTCAGTTCGGCGGTTGAGTTTTCTCCTGCCCGCGGCCGCGCCGTTGCGATAGACTTTAGAGGTACCGTTTCCTAGCGCTGGGAGAGCCGGAATGAAGATCAACGACCCTGAGAGCTACCTGGAGAGCCTGCGCGGGCTCGACCGCTGCGTCTTCGTCATGGGCGAACGATGCTCCAACACGGTCGACAACCCTCTGATCAGGCCGTCGGCGAACGCGGTCGCCGAGTCCTACGACATCGGCGAAGAGCCCGAGGCCTCCTCGCTGCTGTTCACCAGGTCACACCTGACCGGCAAAGAGATAAGCAGGTTCACGCACATCCACCAGAGCACCGACGACCTGGTCGACAAGGTCCTGATGCAACGGATGCTGGGGCGGCGCACCGCCACCTGCTTCCAGCGCTGCGTGGGCATGGACGGCTTCAACGCGCTCTACTCGGTGACCTACGAGTGCGACGAGGCGCACGGCACCCCCTACCACAAGCGGCTCAAGGATTACCTGGAGTGGGTCCAGGACGCCAACGTGGTCGTCGAGGGCGCGATGACCGACGTGAAAGGCGACCGCGCCCTGCGCCCGTCCCAGCAGGTTGACCCGGACATGTTCGTCCACGTGGTGGACCGCTCGCAGGAGGGGATCGTCATCCGCGGCGCCAAGGCGCACCAGACCGGCGCGCTCAACTCCCACGAGATACTGGTGATGCCGACCACCGCGATGCGCGAGGGCGAGGAGGAGTTCGCCGTCTCGTGCGCGGTCCCGGCCACCTCCAAGGGCATAACGTTCGTGCTGGGCCGCCAGCCCTCCGACACGCGGAAGCTCGAGGACGGCCGGCTAGACCTGGGCAACCCCGGCTACGGCAGCCAGGAGGCCCTGGTGATCTTCGACGACGTCTTCGTCCCCATCGAGCGCGTGTTCATGTGCGGCGAGACCGACCAGAGCGGCAAGGTCGTCGAGCGGTTCGCCTCGTTCCACCGACAGAGCTACGGCGGCTGCAAGGTGGGGGTGGGCGACGTGCTTATCGGCGCGGCGCAGCTCGCGGCCGAGTACCAGGGCGCGTCAAAGGCCAGCCACGTACGCGACAAGATCACCGAGATGATCCACCTCAACGAGACGCTGTTCTGCTGCGGCATCGCCTGCAGCACGCAGGGCTGCTCCACCGCCGCGGGCAACTACGAGGTGGAGCCGCTGCTGGCCAACATCTGCAAGCTGAACGTGACGCGCTTCCCGTTCGAGATCGCGCGCCTGCTGCAGGACATCGCCGGCGGCCTCATCGTCACCATGCCCTCGCAGAAGGACTTCGAGAACCCCGAGACGGCCGCGCTGCTGGAGAAGTACCTCAAGGGGGTCGACTCGGTGCCAACCCTCGACCGCATCAAGGTGATGAAGTTCATCGAGAACATGACCGTGGGGTGCGGGGCGGCGGCCTATCTCACCGAGAGCATCCACGGCGCCGGCTCGCCGCAGGCGCAGAGGATAATGATCTCCAGGCTGGCGAACATCAAGGAGAAGGTCGCGCTGGCCAAGCGAGTGGCGCTCATCGACGACTAGCGGCTGCCGCCGCGATCCGTCAGCCCGAGGACACCATCCCCACGAAGCCGAACACCAGGGCCAGCAACGCTGTGCCTGCAAACAACCAGAGCCCGATCCCCGGCGCGGCACCCGGGATCTTGGCGTAGAGCATGGCGATGTTCACCGCCGCCATCCCCGCCGCAACGAGGGCGAAGACGAATGCCAGCGCCCCACCGATCCTGTGCCTGAACAGCGCGATTATGCCGGCCACCATGATCAGGGTCCCCAGCAGCAGCGAGAAGAAAGCCGTGAAGAAGATTATGCCGCTGCCGGTGAGTACGAAGTTGATGGTGTTGCCGGAGCCCGTGAGGCCTCCCGTCATGGTCTGCAGCCCCGAGATCGAGCTGCTGCCGAAGCCGGAGACCCCCGCCGTCAGCCACGCCAGGAAGGTCGAGGCCAGCACCGCCCCACCCGCAATCAGGGTGATCAGCCCCAGCACCGTGGAACCCCGGCGGGCGGGGGCCTGCGCGAAGGCCTGAGGGTAAGGCTGCTGCTGGGGACCGGGGGCATAAGGGCCCTGGGGCGGATAGGCGCCGGGGGGCGCGGGCGCGTACGGTCCCTGCCCGTAGGCGGGTTGCTGGTAGGCTCCCTGCACCGGCTGCGCCGGGATCTGCATGGTAGGCTGCGCGTAAGGCGCTTGTGGCGCGGGCGGCTGAGCTGCCAGGGGCGGCTGCGTCAGCGGGGGCGGCGCCCCTGCCGGTGTGTATGACACCCCACCTCCCTGCGGCTGAGCCGGAATCGCCTGCGTGGCATCCGCCACAGGAGGCGGTACCGACGGTGGTGGCGCGGCCGGCGCGACGTGCTGTGGCTGCAGCGGTGGTGGGGGTGGCGCGGCCGGCGGGGCCGCCTGCGGAGCCTGCGGCTGCGTCGGCGCCCCGCAGTTGACGCAGAAGGCACGTTGGGCGTCGGTCTCTTTGCCGCAATTAGGACAGTTCATCGGCCCCCCCTGTTCTCAGCCGCCACGGAGTCAGAATTGGATGTCCAGAGTCTTGGCGATATCAGCCGCCTGGGTGTTCAGCTTGTCTATCTCGTCGGTGATCTTGCCGCGCTCGGCGAGGATCCGGGTCGTCTCGCTCTTGACCAGGTCCTCGTTAATCGGCTCGCCGTTGACGCTCTGGTCGATAACGGTGTTGTATATCGCGGCGAACTGCTTGATCAGCTGAGACCGCTTGTTGGTGAGGTCGAGGACGTCCAGCCTGTTGTGGGCGAGCTTCTTGAACTGGGCGACGTCGCCCAGGTCCAGGATCTTGTCGTACTCCGGCTTGGTAGCCTGCGCCGCGGTGTTGATGGCTTCGACGTCTTTGACCACGGCGGCGAAGAGCTTCTTCATTGCGTCAGCTGTCCCGGGTGTGATGTTCTGGATGGCGTTGAAGAAGTCCTGCAGTTGCTGACCCTGGTCGATCAGCCTCTGGGTGTAGAGGGCGACCCGTTTGCCCTTCTCATGCGCCGCATAGAGGTACTCGCGCGCCTTCGACTCATCCGAGGTGCACCCGCTGAGAAAGCCGATGCAGAGCGCGGCCACAACCACCAAGACTGTGACAGCGATACCCGGGAGCTTCCGTCTCCTCAAATCCGTCCTTTCATACCCCTGCCGTTTGACCGCCACCCCTATTCTAATTAAGAAGGCGACGGCGAGGCCAGAGTTCACGGCACGGCCGGTCCCGCTCCACCGATCATCTGACGCGCACGGAGCCCGCGGCTAGAGCAGCCCCCGCTCGCCCGCGATCTTCATCTGCATCTCGACGAAGTTGGCCGGCGGCTCTGAGGCTTCGGCCTTGGGCACCAGCGAAACCGCCTCCTGCGGGCAGGTCGTCACGCAAAGCCCGCAGCCGATGCAGCGCGCCAGGTCCACCACCATGTGGTCGTCGCTCTCGATGAGTGCCTCTATCTGGCACCGTTCCGCGCAGGTGCCGCAGTCGACGCACAGGTCCGGGTCTATGGTCGCCTGGAACGTCGAGAGCGCGTGGTCCGCCGGCCTGGGGTAAGACTTGAGCGCCCTCAGGTTGTTGCAGGAGTCGCCGCAGCAGATGCAGATGTTCATGACGGCCTGCGAGTTCGACGGTGAGACCACCATCCCGTCTTCCTCCGCGCGATCGAGTATCGCCAGGCACTCCTCCTCCGTGATCTCCCGGCCCATGCCGTTCTCCACGTAGTACCTGGCTGCCAGGCCAAAAGTGAGGCAGTTCTCCAGGGGGTGGTCGCAGCCCTTGCCCAGCAGTTGCTGCTCCTTGCGGCAGATGCAGTCGGCCACGGCGATGGCGTCCTGGCCCGCGACGAGCTGGCGTGCGCTGTCGTAGGTGGCGACCTGGGTGGTGGTGTCGATGGCCGCACCCACCGGCACGACCCTGAGCTGCTTGGTGGGGACCGACTCCCACTGTCTGGTCATGTGAGGCAGGTACTCCTCCAGCAGCTCGGCCAGCTCGCGGTCCATGGAGTTGAGGTGGAACTCGTAGATGCCCACCACAAACTGCACCGGCATGTAGTAGGCTTCGCCCTCCACGCGCATCCGGTAGATGCTCCCCGCCCTGGCCATCGACTCCAGCCTGGCGGCCAGCTCGGCCTCGTCCACCCCCAGGCGGGCGGCGATGGCGCCGGCAGGCTCGGGCATCGGTTGCAGCTGCATCACCAGCTCGGCCTCTTCGGGCGTGAAGTACCTCTGAAGTATCTTCAGCTCGACCCCGCTCTCGGTGGCGGGGAAGCCTCCCGGCAGCCCGTCCAAAAACTCGCGCAACCTTGTGTAGACTTCTTGCGGCAACGTTGCCACCTCCGGTTGGTCGGCGGCGCCGGGGCGGCCCCGGGCGCAGGCGAAATCCTCAAGGGTAATAGTAACGAAAGCGCGCGGGGAGGAACAGCATCCCGCGGCTGTTGTGGACGGAGCGGACTCTACGCCCGCTTCCAGCGCAGCGTAAGGTTCTGCGCTGCGGACTTGTAAGTCGAGGACACACGGCGCTCCGGCCCGCGGCTCCGGCGCAGCGTCGCCGCCGGCACCTCGCGCATGACGCCGGGCTCCCTGTAATCCCGGCCCGACTCCCGCGGTCCCCCGATCAGGAACGCCGGCCTGGACCCACCGTCGAATTCGCGGTTCCCCCAGCTCCCGGGGACGTGCTCCCCGCTCGACGCCTGCCTCCCCACCCACTCACCGCAGTTCATGCAGTAAGGGAACCCTGCCTTGGTGTCCCGGCCGCAGTGCTTGCACAACATGGCTCTCCACTTTCGTTGGTCGACCTTCATCTTCACCACCGGCGATAGTCGTATTATTCGCTCTTTCCCTGTCGTTCCTGCGTGCCACAATGTAGAAAACGGGCCTCGGGCACTTTTCGGGGGTTTCCTGCACTTGGGGGAGGTCTGCACAATCGGCATAATCACTCTTGATTTTTCGGTTTTTGTTCGGTATCATGAACGGAGCCGGGAAAGTGAGGACGGACAGGGACATGGAAGAGACACTGACCAGGAGACAGGCTCGGGTGCTCGAGTTCTTGAGCGACTTTCGCGCGCGCTCGGGGTACTCCCCCACGCTGCGCGAGATAGCGGGCGCGCTGGGCGTCTCCTCGGTCGCGACCGTCGCCGAGCACGTTGATGCGCTCGAGTCCAAGGGCCTGGTGCGGCGCAAGAAAGACAGGGCGCGCTCGCTGCTCCTCACGGGACGGGGGCGCTCGATCCTCGACCGGCGCCAGGGCGGGCTGCGGTCGGCCGCGCCGGCGATCACCATCCCGCTGCTGGGAACGATCGCGGCGGGCGAGCCCATCGACGCTATGCCCGTCCCCGACGAGATCGAGGTCCCGTCCTCGCTCGCCTCGGGCAGGCGGGTCTACGCGCTGAAGGTCTCGGGCGCCTCGATGGTGGACGAGGGCATCTTCGACGGCGACTACGTCGTGGTCGAGCAGAAGCAGGTCCCGGACAACGGCGACACCGTGGTCGCCCTCATCGACGGCACGCGGGTGACGCTCAAGAAGTTCTACAAAGAGTCCGGGCCCGAGGGCCCGCGCATCAGGCTCCAGCCGGCCAACTCCTCCATGGAGGCGATCATCCTGGGGCCGGATGAGACGATCGAGATACAGGGCAAGGTCCGCGGCGTGCTGAGGGTCTACTGAGGCCGCCATTCAAATCAGACGGCAGGCGAGTTCCATGAGAGCTTCAAGACGGAAGGCGATGGTCCACATCGACATGGACACGTTCTTCTGCTCCGTGGAGCGGCTCATCGATCCCACCCTCGAGGGCAAGCCGGTGATAGTCGGCGGCCAGCCCACCCAGCGTGGAGTGGTGGCGGCCTGCTCGTACGAGGCGCGCGAGTACGGGGTCCACTCGGCGATGCCGCTGGTCAAGGCGGGCAAGCTCTGCCCGCAGGCGGTCTACCTGCCGGGCAACTTCACGGCTTACGTGCACTACTCCGGCCGGGTCCGCGACATCCTCGACGAGTACACACCGCTGGTCGAGCACGCGGGCATCGACGAGGCGTACCTCGACCTCACCGGCTCGCAGCTGGCGCTGGGCGAGCCCGGCGAAGTCGTGCAGGAGATACGAAAGCGCATAGCGGACGAGCTCGGCCTTCCCGCCTCGGCAGGCCTCTCCGCCGCAAAGGTCGTGAGCAAGGTCGCCTCGGCGGCCGCCAAGCCCAACGGTTTCCTCGAGATCAAGCAAGGGGAAGAGCTCGCGTTCCTGTCCCCTCTGCCGGTCGAGAAGCTGCCCGGGGTCGGGCCCGTCTGCCGCGCTTCCCTGCACGACCTTGGCATCCGCACCGTCGGCGACCTCTCCCTGCTGCCGGTCGAGGCCCTGGAGAGCGTGCTCGGCTCGTGGGGCAGGGTGCTGCACCAGCACGCGCGCGGCATCGACAACAGGCGCCTGTCCGAGGGCCGGCTGCCCCGCTCCGTCAGCCGCGAGACGACGTACGACACCGACACCATCGACTACGAACTGGTGCGCTCGACCCTGCTGCTGCTCTCCGAGCGGTGCTGCCTCGCCTTGAGAAAGGACGGGCTGGCCACCAGCCGCATAGCGGTCAAGCTGCGCCACTCCGATTTCAAGACTTACATGAAGTTCCGCACGCTGGAGGTGCCGACCGACCAGGAGCAGACGGTCTACCGGGTCGCGTGCGAGCTGTTCGACAGGCTCCTGGACAGCGGCGTCCGCATAAGGCTGGTGGGCGTGGCGCTCACCGGGCTGGCGGTGGCCGGTTGCCAGGGGGAGCTGTTCTCCGGACTGTCCCCGGGCCGGGGGGGAGGCGCGGACAGTCTCAAGATGGACAGCCTCAACGAGAGCGTCGACCGCATCCGCGAGCGCTACGGTTTCTCGTCGATAGTCAGGGGCAGCACTGCCGCGCTGGTCCCGGGCCGCGGCGGCAGCGCCAGGGAGCGGGGTTGCAGGTGAGACTGAAGGGGGCCCGTCGTGCGCGGACCGTGCGATGAGATGAGTCGAGATGAACAGATTCGTCCACCTGAACTGCCACAGCAACTTCAGCCTCCTCTTCGGCGGGTCGTCCGCCGACGAGCTGGTGCGGCGCTGCGCGGAGCTCGAGATGGACACCCTTGCCCTGACCGACCGGGACGGGCTGTACTGCTCGGTCCCCTTCTTTGAGAAAGCGGTCGAGGCCGGCATCAAGCCGGTGATCGGCTGCGACCTTTCGGTGGCCGTCCCCTCAAACGCCGCCGGAAAGGTCGCTGCCGAGGGCCGCGTGATACTGCTGGCACGCAACGACGAGGGTTACGGCAACCTCTGCCGCGCCGTCACCGAGCGCAGGCTGGGCGAAGAGCCGCTGTCGCTGGACAGGCTCGAGGCTCTCCGCGGCGGGCTGTACGCTCTCTGCGGGGACGCCACGCTGCTGGAGCCGCTGGCCGCAACTTTCGGAGAAAGTCTTTTCGCCGAGCTGGTCAACAACGGCACGCCGGCCGGCCGGATGTCCGCGGAGAGGCTCATCGCGGCGGCCGCGTCGCTGGGCGTGCGCTGCGCCGCCAGCAACCGGGTCGCCTTCGCATGCCCCGACGACTATCGCGTGCACCGGACGCTTTGCGCCGTCAGGCTCATCTGCCCCGTCACGCGCGTCCCCGAGGGCGAGTGCGCGGACATCGAGTCCTGGCTCAAGCCCGCGGGCGAGATGGAGCGCCTGTTCAGGGAGTTCCCCTACTGCTCCGCGCCGGACGCCGTCGCCAACACGCGCGAGATAGCTCAAGGCTGCGACTTCCGCTTCAACCTGGGCGGCCGGCTCTTCCCCGCGGCGGACCTCCCCGCGGGCGAGACCGCCTTCAGCCACCTGACCAAGCTCTGCTTCGAGGGGGCGGCGCGGCGCTACCGCCCGCTGCCGGTCTCGGCGCTGCAGCGGCTCCACTTCGAGCTGGACACCATCGACGCCATGGGCTTCACACCTTACTTCCTGGTGGTGCACGACATCGCCAGGTACTGCCGGGAGCGCGGCATACCCGCCGCGGGCCGTGGCTCGGCGGCCGGCAGCATGGTCGCCTACGTGCTGGGCATAACCTACATCGACCCCATCGAGCACGACCTCTACTTCGAGCGCTTCCTCTCGCCGGAGCGCGACGACCCGCCCGACATCGACCTCGACGTCAGCGCCTGCCGCCGCGACGAAGTCCTCGAGTACATCTACCGCCGCTTCGGGGACGACCGCGTCGCCATGATCTGCACCTACGCCACCATGAAGGCCCGCATGGCGGTGCGCGACGTCGCCAAGGCCTTCGGGCTTCCACCTGAGGAGGTGGACGAGTTCAGCCGGGGCGTCCCCCACTGCCGCGCCAGCCAGATCGAGACCGTCGCCGAGGGGATACCGTCCTACCGGGGCCGCATCCCGGCCGACGTCGAGCCCTACCGCGGAATCCTGGACGTCTGCGAGCGCCTGGACGGCTTCCCGCGCCACCTGTCCATCCACGTCGGCGGCGTGGTCATCGCCGACCGCCCGCTGACCGAACTGGTGCCGCTAGAGCGCGCCACCAAGGGGCTGGTGATAACCCAGTACGACATGGGGCCTATCGAGCGCCTCGGCC
>Ga0209539_1001947_pt1 | contig 11036 bp, 9 predicted proteins | sample BarGraNGADG00312_2_FD_184499 | JGI IMG/M metagenome (GOLD analysis project Ga0209539, IMG submission 184499) | Arctic peat soil microbial communities from Barrow, Alaska - Barrow Graham LP Ref core NGADG0011-312 (SPAdes) (version 2) | ecosystem: Environmental > Terrestrial > Soil > Wetlands >... | reverse complement strand
GATCACGAACCACGCGGCTCGGCGTCCCGCCAGCCCGGCAGGCATGCAGGCGTGCGGGCGTGCAGGTGGGCGGCATACCAGGTGTTCAGCACGACGACGACGACGCGCCGGTCCGCCAGGTCAAGCGGGTTCCCGGCGAAGTCCGTCCCGGGTCATCCGCTCAGGCCCCCGGGACCGACCGGACATCGGGCAGCAGGTCGAGCGCCGGCTCGGTGTAGGCGATCCGCACCCGGTCATCGGCCCAGGTCACCGACGTGAGGGAGGCCAGGCTGCACTGCCGCCGTCGGGGGTCGTGCCACAGCCGGTTGCCCTCGAGCGCCTGACGGGCCACCCAGATCGGCAGCTGATGGCTGACCACGACGGCCTCGTGCCCAAGGGCGGCATCGCGTGCGGCCGTGATCGCCGCGAGCATCCGGGCCACCTGCTCGCGATAGGCCTCGCCCCACGACGGCCGGAACGGGTTCCACAGGAAGCGCCAGTGCGCGGGCCGCCGCAGCGACCCGTCGCCGACGCCGAACTCCAGTCCCTCGAAATGGTTCGCCGCCTCGATCAGGCGCGGGTCGACGCCGAACTCCAGCCCGAAGGCGGCCGCGATCGGGGCCGCGGTCTCCTGCGCCCGGTGCAGCGGTGAGGCCACAACGTGCACGACGTCGCGGCGCGGCGCGCCGTCCGGCCCCGTTCCCGCCAGGTGTGCCGCGATCCGCTCGGCCATCGCGACGCCACGCTCGGACAGGTGGTACCCGTCGAGCCGCCCGTAGAGCACGCCGGTGGGGTTGTGCACCTCGCCGTGCCGGAGCAGGTGGACCGTGGTGGAGACCATGGGACAAGTCTCCCCCACGTCAGATGGTGGCTGTGGTCATCCCCTCACCGGCCAGCTCCTGCGTGCCGGACGACGACGCCCGGTCGGCACACGGATTCGGCGCCACCTTGGCCATCGCCTCACCCAGCGCGCGGAGCTCCGCCTCGGTCAGCGGGTCGACCAGCAGCTCGCGCACGGCGCGGACGTGGCCGGGAGCCGTCGCGACCAGCAGCTCGTACCCGGCGTCGGTCATCGCGCAGTTGACGCCCCGCCGGTCGTCGGGGCAGGGCCGCCGCTCGACGAGGCCGCGACTCTCCAGACGACCGACGGTGTGGGTGAGTCGGCTGCGGGAGTGCACGAGGCCGATCGCGAGGTCGGACATCCGCAGCGTGCGGCCGGCCGTCCCGGACAGCCGGGAGAGGATCTCGTACTCGCTCACGGACAGCCCCGCGTCGCGCTCCAGCTGCCGGTTGAGGCCCTCGGTCAGCCGGGCCGCACCCTGCAGGAAGGCACGCCAGGCGACCTGCTGCTCGACGGAGAGCCAGGGGACGGCGTCGTCGGTCATGTGATCCACCTCTCCTTGCTGGTTGGCGCCAACTGTAGTACAACTGTCAACTACCGATAGTTGGGCCTTCAACTAGGGGGACGAACCCACCATGACCAGCACCACCCAGCTCCCCGCCGGCGTCACGCCCGGCACCTGGGAGATCGAGACCTCGCACAGCAGCGCGAGCTTCAGCGTCCGCCACGCCGGCATCTCCAAGGTCCGCGGCACCATCGACATCACCGCGGGCGAGATCGTGATCGGCGACACCCTCGAGGCCAGCTCGGTCACCGCGACGCTCGACCCGGCCACTGTCGACACCAACGACGCGCGCCGCGACGGCCACCTGCGCAGCGCGGACTTCTTCGAGACCGAGACCTACCCGACCTGGACGTTCCGCTCGACCGCCATCAGCGCCGACGGCGAGGACTACCTGATCGACGGCGAGCTCACCGCCCACGGCGTGACACAGCCCGTCCAGCTGCGCACCGAGTTCAACGGCGGCGCCACCGACCCGTTCGGGGCCTCCCGGCTCGGCGCGTCCGCGACCACCGAGATCTCGCGCAAGGACTTCGGCCTGACCTGGAACGCCGCACTGGAGACCGGCGGCCTCCTGGTCGGCGACACCATCCGGATCTCGCTCGAGGTCGAGGCCGTCGCCCACGCCTGACCCTCCCGTCGGCCGCGCCTGACCCTCCCGTCGCCCACGCCTGACCCTCCCGTCGGCACGTTTCGCTCGGATCTGTGCGTTGAACGCACAGATCCGAGCGAAACGTCGGTGGTCGCGAGGCCCGAGCGGGCCGCGGCAGTGACGACGCCCCGGGCCGCATCGCACACGTGACAGCCCAGCCGGGCGTGCAGGATCACCCGGCCGCTCACCTGCGCACATGGGCTCAACCCCGGGGCGGTGACTACAGTGAACGAGTGCCCGAGTCGACCCATGACCCCGTCGGGGCATCGCCTGAGCCGTCGCGGACCGCGGCCTTCTTCGACCTGGACAACACGATCATCCGCGGCGCCAGCGCCTTCCACCTGGCTGTCGGACTGCGCCGTCGCGGCTTCTTCAGCGCCTGGGACCTGATCACCTTCGCGGTCCACCAGGCCCGCTACCTGGCCTTCGGGGAGAACCTGAACCAGATCGCGACCGTGCGCTCCCGGGCGCTGTCCATCGTGGCCGGCCACTCGGTGGCCGAGATCACCGCGATGGGCGAGGAGATCTGGGACGAGGTGCTCTCGCTGCGGATCTTCCCCGGCACCCAGACCCTGCTCACGGAGCACATCGAGGCCGGGCACCAGGTGTGGATCATCACGGCCAGCCCGGTGGAGATCGGCGAGCTGATCAGCCGGCGGCTGGGGGCCACCGGGGCCCTCGGAACGGTGGCCGAGCACGTGGACGGCTACTACACCGGGCGCCTGGTCGGCGACATGCTGCACGGGAGGGCCAAGGCGCGTGCGATCGCGGCACTCGCGGAGGCCGAGCACCTGGACCTGCCCACCTGCTACGCCTACGGCGACTCCACCCACGACGTGCCGATCCTGTCCTCGGTCGGCCACCCGGTCGCGATCAACCCCGACCGTCGGCTGCGGCGGCACGCCCGTGCGGTGGGCTGGCCGATCCAGGAGTTCCGCGGACGACGGCGCGTGGCCGCCCGGCGGGGCGCCCAGACCGCCAGCTGGGCGGGTGCGGCCTGGGCTGCCGGGTTGGTGCTCCGGGCCGTCCGTCGCGGCCTGCGCTGAGCGAACCGCTCGCGGCCAGGACGCCAAGGGCGCGGGCGCCGGATCCGTCAGCCGGACGAGACCTCGGCCACCGGCCAGCCGTCGCTCCACCCCAGCCGACGGATGGCGAGCCGGTACGCGCCGTCGAGCGTGCGGTCGTAGTAGTGGAAGGCAAGGTAGCCGTCGGAGACCGACTGCCCACCAGGGCCGACCATGTCGCCGTCCGTCTCCAGCAGCACCGTGCCTCCGCCGTTGAGCAGGGGGATGCCGTCCCGGTCCAGGTAGGGACCGGTCACCTCCGCCGAGCGTCCGACGGCGATCTTGTAGGTGCTCCCCAGGCCTCGGCAGCAGGAGTCAAGCGAGACGAACAGGTAGTACCACCCGTCGCGCGCCACGATGTACGGCGCCTCGATCGCGTTGGGCGGGCTCTGCCGGTCGGCCAGCCGCAACGGCTCGGCGGCCGGGTCGGCGCGCAGCCCGGAGGGCCAGGACAGCTCGACCATCCGGATCCCGCTCCAGAACGAGCCGAACGCCATCCACGGCGTGCCGTCGGCATCGGTGACGACGCCAGGGTCGATGGCGTTGAAGTCGTCCCCGCCGGTGGAGGCGACCACCTCGCCCCGATCCGTCCAGCCGTAGTCGGGGTCGGTCGGGTCAAGGGTCGGGCTGGTGTGCAGCCCGATGACCGAGGTGTTGCTGCCGAACGTCGACGCCGCCCAGTACAGGTAGTAGGTCCCGTCGTGCTGCACGACCTCCGGCGCCCAGTAGTTGCGGACACCGGACACCTTCTCCCCCACCCACGCCGGCTCGTCCTCCGGCTGCCACACCGGACCGACGTCCGACCACACCTGGCCGTCGGGTGAGCTCCTGACCTGGATGCTGCCGGGCGGGAAGCCCTCGGCCCCGGTCGAGAACACGTACCAGGGCTCGCCGTCCTGCCCGACGACGAGCGCCGGGTCGTGCGTCCGGATGTCGCCTGACACGTCCACCACCGTCGCGGTCGTCGCCGCCGTGTCCCCCGTCGCGTGCCCGCCCTGGCGCAGCAGCAGCCAGACGGCGACTCCAGCGACAACGAGGGCCCCGACGACCACCCCCATGAGGAGGCGCGAGGGTGGTCGCCAGGTCATCGGCGGGTGGCCAGACGCAGCACGGTCCACGAGGCGGGCGGCAGCTCGACCCGTACCACGCCGTCGTCCCGCCGCGCTGTGGGGTTCGGCACCGGGACGAGCGACCCGTCGTCGTCGACGCTCGCCCGTGCGTACGGGTCGGGGTCGGCGAGCGTCAGTGCCTCGGTCACATCCACCTCCGCGAACGCCCGGACGTCCACCTCGACGCCGAGCGTCTCCGTCACCGAGCGGTTCACCGCGAAGACGGCGACCGCACCGCTGCCGGGGTCATGCGTTGCCACCGCGTCCACCAGCGGCGTCGTGCCGAAGCGCTGGGTGTCGTGGGACGGAGTGGCGAGCTCGACCCGGAGCACCTGCCCGACCGCGTACCGGGACGTCAGGGCGAACGGATGGAAGGTCGTCTGCCGCCAGATGCGCCCGCCCGGCTCGGTCATGATCGGCGCGATCACGTTAACCAGCTGCGCAAGGCTCGCCGCGTGCACCCGGTCGCTGTGCCGTAGCAGGGAGATCAGCAGGTTGCCCACCACGACGGCGTCGGCCACGTTGTAGTGGTCCTCGAGCAGCGCCGGGGCCACCGGCCAGGCGTCCTTCGGCGGGACCGATGGGGTGGCGTTCTGGTACCACACGTTCCACTCGTCGAACGAGATGTTGATCCGCTTGTCGATCCGCTTGACCGCGCGCACCGCGTCCGCCATGGCTACGACGTCCTCGATGAACTGGTCCATGTTGATCGCCGAACCGAGGAAGCTCGCGAGGTCCCCGTCGGTCTCGAAGTAGTACGCGTGTGCGGAGATGTAGTCCACCTGCTCGTACGCCTCGGCCAGCACGGTGGCCTCCCAGGTCCCGAAGGTCGGCATCGCCGAGCTGGAGCTGCCGCAGACCACCAGCTCGAGGTTGCGGTCGATCATCCGCATCGCCCGTGCGGTCTCCGCGGCCAGGCGGCCGTACTCCTGCGCGTTCTTGTGCCCGATCTGCCAGGGACCGTCCATCTCGTTGCCCAGGCACCACATCCGGATGTCGTGCGGCTTGTCGGTGCCGTTGGCCTGGCGCAGGTCCGACCAGTACGTCCCGGAGGGGACGTTGCAGTACTCCAGCAGGTCGAGCGCCTCCTGGACGCCACGGGTGCCCAGGTTGACGGCCATCATCGGTTCGACCCCGGCCTTGCGGCACCACCGGAGGAACTCGTCGACGCCGACGGTGTTCGGCTCGGTGCTGTGCCAGGCCAGCTCGAGGCGGGTCGGGCGCTGCTCGACCGGCCCGATGCCGTCCTCCCACCGGTACCCGGACACGAAGTTCCCGCCGGGGTAGCGCACCGTGCTGACGCCCAGCTCACGGGTGAGGTCGACGACGTCGCCGCGGAAGCCGTCGTCGTCCGCCGTGGGGTGACCGGGGTCGTGGATCCCGGTGTACACGCACCGACCCAGGTGCTCAACGAACGTCCCGAAGGTACGCCGGTGGACCGGGGAGACCGTGAAGGCCGGGTCGATGGTCAGTGTGGCGGTGCGCATGGTTCTCCTTGCGGCGACGTTGTCGAGTGCGGGCGATGGTCGACCGGCGGGCTGTCCGCCGGGCCCTCGTCGACCCGATAGGTGCGGGTTGGGACAGCGGATCGGGGCCCTACTCCCGGCGGCGACCCCACGGCAGGCTCACTTCAGGCTTCCCATGGACAGCCCGCCCTGCCAGTACTTCTGCAGGGCAAGGAACGAGACGATCAAGGGGATGATCGAGATCAGCGCACCGGTGACCACAAGGTTCCACACCTGCGTACCGGAGGCCCCCATCTGCGACTGGGCCTGCCAGCCTCCGAGGCCGACGGTGATCGGCAAGAGGTCGGTGTCCGAGAGCATCGCCAGCGGAAGGAAGTAGTTGTTCCAGGTCCCGACGGTGGCCAGCAGCAGCACCGTCACGATCGCCGGTCGCAGCAGCGGCAGCGCCACGTGGAAGAAGGTGCGCAGGTCTCCGGCGCCGTCGACCCGTGCCGCGTCGAGGAGCTCGTCCGGCACGGCGTCCTGCGTGTACACCCGCATCAGGTAGACCCCGAACGGGCTGAGCAGCGACGGCAGGATGACCGCCCAGATGGTGTTCGTCAGCCCGAGCCGGGACAGCAGCATGAAGGTGGGGATGACCAGGGCAGTCATCGGGACCATCACCGAGCCGAGCACCACCGCGAAGAGGAGGTTCCGGCCCCGGAACCGGTACTTGGCGAAGCCGTATCCCCCGAGGATGGCGAAGACGGTCGCCCCGGTGCCGCCGGCGAGGGCGTACAGGAAGGAGTTGCCGAGCCATCGCCAGAACAGTCCGTTGCTCTGCGTCGACAGCTGCCGGATGTTGTCGATCAGGTGGAACTCGCTGTCGAACCACAGGGGACCGCCGTCACCGGCGAACAGTCCTCCGATGTCCTTGGTGCTGGCGACGACGAGCCACCAGAGCGGGAGCGCGAAGTAGAGCACCAGGACGATCAGGAACGCGTGAGCGCCGATGGGCCGACGCGCACCGGGCCCACGGCCGCCCTTGCGAGCGCGACCACCCGGCCGCCGTGCCGGGGCGTCCGGGGTGTTCGGTTCGGCCTCTGCGAGGTTGAGAGCCATTAGGTCAGTCCGCTCTTCTTGCGGGTCAGGAACAGGAACAGGTAGGACCCGACGAACACCACGGCACCGAGCGCGAACGAGATGGCCGAGGCGTAGTTGAACTGGGCATAGGAGAACGCCGTCGTGAACGCGTAGATGTTGGGCGTGAAGGCTGCGTCGATCGATCCCGCCGCGACCGAGCGCAGGATCTGCGGCTCCGTGAAGAACTGCAGAGTACCGATCAGGGCGAAGACGAGGATCAGGACCAGCGCCGAGGAGATCATCGGCACCTTGATCCGCACGGCGATCTGCCGACCGTTCGCGCCGTCCATCCGGGCAGCCTCGTAGACCGACGGGTCGATCGCCCGGAGCGCCGCGTAGATGATGATCATGTAGTAGCCCGCCCACTGCCAGGTGACGACGTTGAGCAGACCGGCAAAGACGTTGTCAGGGCTGAGCGGGAAGGGCGCCTCCGCGCCGAAGACCCCGAAGATGTCGGCCAACGGCCCGAAGCGCGGGCTGTACAGGAAGCCCCACATCATCGCGCCGATGACGACCGGGACCGCGTACGGCACGAAGATCATCAGCCGCGCGAACCTGGCCAGCCGGTCGGTCAGTGTGTCAAGGACAAGGGCGACGACGAGCGAGACCAGCATCTGTACCGGGATCAGGACGAGGGAGAACCGCACGACGAAGCTCACCCCGTGCAGGAACTGCGGGTCGCTGAACGCCTGGGCGTAGTTGTCGAGGCCTGTGAAGTGCTCGCCGAGCGCCAGTGTCTTGGTGTGCAGGCTCATCCAGAACGCATAGATCAGCGGGACGATCAGGAAGGCCGCGAAGACCAGCATGAAGGGGCTGACGAAGAGGTAGCCGAAGCGCTGGCGTGACCGTTCGACCGTGCGACGCCTGCGTCGGCGCTTGCTGTGCCCGCCGGCCGGGATCTCGACGATGAGGGTCTGTGACATGGGGACTCCTTCGAGGCGCCCGGGCCGACCTGGGGCGGGGCCGATCACCCCAGCCCAGGTCGATCCCGGCCGAGCGTCAGTTGACGGTGAACCCCTGGCTGGTGGCGTAGTCGACCACCTGCTGCTGCAGGTCGTCGGCCGCCTGGTTGCCGTCCTTCTCGCCCTGCACCGCAGCGAAGACCTGCTCCGTCAGCTTGTCATAGGCGAAGTTCTGGAACGGGCTGAACGTGAAGCCCGCGTATCCGGCGGACGCCTCCAGGAACACGTCCTGGTTGATCTTCTGACCCCCGAAGAACGGGTACGCGAGGTCGCGGAAGTAGTCCGACTCGAGGATCGGCAGCCACAGCGGGAACAGGGCGCCCTGCTCGATGCCGATCGTCCACGCCTCCTCGGTGCCGAAGATCTCCTTGGCCACCAGAGCTGCGGCCTCGGGGTTCTTTGCCTGAGACGTGACGGCGAACGCCGAGCCGCCCCAGTTCACCTGCACCGGGTTCGAGGCGTCCCACTGCGGCAGCGGCGCGGCACGCCAGACGGCGTTCGGGTCGGCGCCCTCCAGGCCGGCCAGGTAACCAGGCCCCCATGCTGCAGCGAGGTACACGGCGTAGCCGCCGCTGACGAGCTTGGTGTTGTAGTCGGTGGTGAAGCCGTCGTCGGTGGCGACAAGACCCTTGTCGACCAGGTCGAGCCAGTAGTTCAGGACCTTCTTGGTGCCGTCGTCGTTGAGGTTGATCTGCACGTCGGTCGGGGTGGCCCCGTCGAAGATGTAGGGCTCCGACCCGGCCTGGGCGAAGAGCGCCTGAAGATAGGCGCGACCGTTGGTCATGAAGTCGGTCAGCATGACGTCGCTGCCGGAGTCCTTGAGCTGCTGGGCCGCGACGGCGAACTCGTCCCAGGTGGTCGGGACACTGATGCCCGCGGCATCGAAGATGTCTTGGCGGTAGAGCATGCCCATCGGGCCACCGTCGACCGGGATCGCGTAGACGCCATCGCCGTTGCTGTGGTCCGCCCAGACGCCCGGGCTGTAGTTCTGCTTGACCTCGTCCGCGCCGTACGGGGTCAGGTCCATCAGGCCGTCGCGGATGATGAAGCTCGGCAGCACCTCGGTCTCGAGCATGATCACGTCCGGCGCGCCGGTGCCGGCCTCGATGGTGGTGCTGAACTTGGTGTACTCGTCGTTGCCCTGGCCGGCGTTGCTCCAGCAGATCTGGACGTCGCTGTGGGTGGTGTTGAACAGGTCGACGACGCCCTCGAAGGCCGGGTACCAGGCCCACACCGTGACCTGCTCGGCGCCCGGCACCTTGATCTCGTTGGTGCAGCCGCCCGAGCCGCCGCCGTCAGCGGCCGCGCTCTCGGTGCTGCCGGTCCCCTCTGTTGTGCCCCCGCCCGAGCAGGCGGTCAGGGCGGTGACGACCATGACGGCGCTGATGCCGGCGGCGACCCAGCCGCGCCGGTGGCTACGCGACCCACGAATGCTGCGCATACGAATCCTCCTTGATCCGAGACCTGGGGCGGTCCACCCGCAGGCCAGTGCATGTCTCGCCGGCACCTGCCCTGCATGCGCCGGGGCGCCTGGACGGGGAGGTCCCTTGGCCCGCACGTCGCGCCACTGGCGGCGTCGCGCGGCCATCTACATCGTTGTATTACAACGATGTACCTGTCCGTTTCGTCGGTCAAGGCGGCGCGGGTCACGGAATGGTCACGATGGCGCGCGGCGCCGGGTCCAGGAGCTGGGCACGCCTCGGCACAGGTTTAGGCGTGCACCCGCGGACGGTCGGCCGGCGCCTCGACAACCGTCGAGCCGCGCTCGAGGATGCTGAAGTCCGCGTAGACACGCTGCGGGACATGCTCCGCCGGACGACTCCTCATCTGCTCGATCAGCAGCCGAACGGCCGTGCTCGCGATCTGCTCGCGGCCGGGGTCCACCGTGGTCAACGACGGGTTGGAGTACGAGCCCTCGTCGATCGCGTCGAAGCCGATCACCGCGACGTCCTGAGGTACCCGCAGACCGCGGACCTGCAGCTCGTGCAGCACGCCGAGTGCCATCGCGTCGTTCAGGGCGAAGACGGCGTCGGGCTCCGCTCCGTCGTCGAGCAGCCGGGCCATCGCCGCGGCGCCGGTCGCCCGGTGCCACAGACCCGCCTCGCCGAGCAGACGCTCGTCCACTGGGATGCCGGCCGCCTCGAGCGCCTCCTGGTACCCGGCGAGGCGCAGTCCGGCGGAACCGACCACCTCTCCCGGGTGCACCCCGACGACGGCGATCCGCCGGCGGCCAAGGGCGATCAGGTACTCGGTCGCAGCTCGAGCAGCCTCGACGTTCTGCATGGTGACGTGGTCGACGGAGTCGGGGAACATGCGCTCACCGAGCACGACGACGGGGAAGTCGACCCGGAGCAGGTCCTCGTCGCCGGCGCCGAGGGCGAGCGGGCTGAAGATGAGCCCGTCGGTCAGGTGCCGGCGGGCACCCGAGAGCACTTCCAGCTCACGCTCGCGACGACTGCCCGTCTGCTCGATCAGAACGGTCAGCCCCTGGACGTCGGCGGCCTCGATGACCGAGTCGGCGAGCTCGGCGAAGTACGGCAGGCTCAGCTCGGGGACAGCGAGGGCGATGATGCCCGTCCGGCCGGTCCGCAGGTTCCGCGCCGCGACGTTCAGCTGGTAGTCCAGCTCATCGATGGCCGCAAGGACCCGCGCCCTGGTGGTCTCGCGGATGTACGGGTAGCCGTTGACAACGTTCGAGACGGTCTTGATGGACACGCCGGCGAGCCGCGCGACGTCATGCATCGTCGCTGCCATGCCCGTCCTCCTCCTGCCGCCGACGGCGGTTCTGGGGCCATCACAGCGGTTCCGCCGCCTCGGCGGACCGCCGTGCCAGGCTACATCGTTGTAGACGCGGGATGCGGGACCGTGCCCGGGACCTGACCGGTTCCGGGCACGCCTGTGGGCCCGGTACGAAGCCGGGCCCACAGGGAAGATCAGCACGCCCGAAGGCGCAGGCTCACTTCTTGTTGCGGCGCTGGTGGCGTGTCTTGCGCAACAGCTTGCGGTGCTTCTTCTTGGCCATGCGCTTGCGGCGCTTCTTGATGACGGAGCCCACGTGTCCTCGCTCAGTTGGGGTGTGCACGCGGTCCCCTGGGCCGCCTCTTCGAGGCCAACCGCAGGTCCCCCGCGCTCGGGAGAGTCCGCCGTCACTGTACCGGGTCAGGAGCATCGGCGCGTACGCGGGCACCAGGACCCGGAGCCGCCGGACCGGGCGGTCAGGAGCTGAGCCGGTCCTCGCGCTCGGTCGGGACCTCGACGGACGACGCCGCAAGGTAGGCC
>Ga0209539_1001945_pt1 | contig 11050 bp, 7 predicted proteins | sample BarGraNGADG00312_2_FD_184499 | JGI IMG/M metagenome (GOLD analysis project Ga0209539, IMG submission 184499) | Arctic peat soil microbial communities from Barrow, Alaska - Barrow Graham LP Ref core NGADG0011-312 (SPAdes) (version 2) | ecosystem: Environmental > Terrestrial > Soil > Wetlands >... | reverse complement strand
ATAGCTGGCGCCCCGGCGTTCAACGACGGCGCCAACGGCCTCGAGATGCTCGACTACATGGTGGCCAAGGCCGGCGAGGAAGGCGTTCGCCTGGTCCTGCCGCTGACCAACAACTGGGCCAACTTCGGCGGGATCGACCAGTACAACGCCTGGGCCGGCGCCCAGTACCACAGCGACTTCTACACCGACCCGACGATGCGCCAGTGGTACAAGGACTGGATCTCCCACTTGCTCAACCGGGTCAACACCATCACCGGCGTCGCGTACAAGGACGACCCGACGATCATGGCCTGGGAGCTCGCCAACGAACCGCGCTGCGGCGGCTCGGGCCTGTTCCCTCGGGATCCCGGCTGCAACTCGGACATGCTCACTGCGTGGGTGGACGAGATGTCGACATACATCAAGTCGATCGACGACAACCATCTGGTGGGGACCGGTGACGAGGGCTTCCTGTGCGACCAGCCCGCCGGCCACTGGACCCGCAACTGCGCCGACGGCGTCGACGCCGCGCGCTTCGCGGCGCTCCCCACCATCGACTACCTCTCCTACCACCTGTACCCCGACAGCTGGGGTACCGATGCCGCGTGGGGGACCCAGTGGATCGAGCTGCACAACGCGCTCGCCCGTCAGATCCACAAGCCGGCCGTCCTCGGCGAGTTCGGCTGGCAGGGGAAGGCCGACCGGAACGTCGTCTACAACGACTGGCTGAGCACCTTCATCCGTACCGGGGGCACTGGCGCTCTGTACTGGTTGCTCTCCGACATCCGGGGGGACGGAACCCTCTACCCGGACTACGACGGGTTCACCGTCTACTGCCCGAGCCCGGTCTGCACCCTGATCTCCAACGCGGGCGAGACGATCCGTACCAACAACAAGCAGTTCCCACCGGTCGCAGACAACGACACGGCCACCACCGACTTCGGTGTGCCCGTCCAGGTGAACCTGGTGGCCAACGACGTCGCGTACCAGGTGCCGCTGCGGCCCCGGACGGTGGACCTCGACCCCGTAGCACGCGGGCGCCAGGCCGCCGGTTCGGTCGCCGGAGGGACCTACCGCGTCGACAACGCCGGTGTGCTCACCTTCACGCCGGCCGAGGGATTTGCCGGATGGGCCACGCTGCAATACACCGTCGCGGACGCCCGGCACCGAGTGTCGAACGCCGCAACGGTGACGGTGACCGTCAAGCCGGCACCCTAGGCTCCGCAGGTGCTCTTCGACTTCTCCGACGGCGCACAGAGCTGGGTCCCCGGCAACTGGCAGTCCGACCCAGGGACGGTCTCGGCATCGGACGGCACACTGACGGTGGCCAGCAAGAATGCCTGGTTCGGGGCGGCTCTGCCGGCACCTGTCGACATGTCGACCCGCGCCGAACTGACCTTCGACCTGGTGAGCACGACCGGCGCCAACCCGGATCTCGCCCTGAAGGTCGGGCCGTCCTTCACGTGGTGCCAGGTCTCGTCCGGCATCGGCTGGACGACGGTTCCGATGGTGGGCGACAACGCGGTCACGTTCGACCTCACCGGCCTTGACGCCACGTGCACGGCCGGGCTGTCGGACGTACGGGAGGTCCTGCTGTTCCTGCACACCGGCACGCAGGTGATCGACAACGTGACGGTGCGCTGACCACAGACCGACGAGGGTGCCGGCCCGGTGGGCCGGCACCCTCGTCGTGCCACGGGCTGACGGGGAGTCGGCTTGGGGACGGACGGCGCACGGTCACCTGCGCCCTACGCTGGACGGGTGCGCTGGTGGGAGCGGGTCGGGGCGTGGGACGACGCCCACCGGATGCCGGTGGACGTCGCCCTGGCACTGGTCGCCGCGATCGTGATGGTGCCGACCGCCTCGGACACCCTTGACCGGGCCGGTGGAAGCGTCGGTCTCTACGCGGCGTCGCTGGCCATGGTGGTGCCGCTGGCCTGGCGACGGACCTCGCCGGTGGCTTCGGCTGTCGCGATCTACGCGGTCGCGCTCGGCCACCTGCTGGGCGGCACCACGCTGCTGCTGCCGGCCGACGCCCTTGTCCTGGTGGCGCTGTACTCGGTGACGGTGCACGGACCCGTCTGGAGCTACCGGACCGCGCTGGCCGGCGCACTGACCGGCTCCGTGCTCGCCGGCGCCGTCCTGCTGCTGCTGGGCAGCCGAGGGGATGATCATCGCGGGCATCGGTGCGGTGGCCGGAACCGTGCTGGGCACCGCCTACGGCTGGGTGGGAGCGAGGATCGCACTCATCGGCATGGGCACGACGCCGTTCGCGGTCGCCTGGCGGGAGGTGGGCCTGGTGATGTTGGTGGCGCTGGTCGCCGGACTGGTGGCCTCCGTGCTGCCTGCGCGGAGCGCGGCGCGGACGTCACCGGTGGAGGCACTGGCCGTCGAGTAGGCGTCCTCGCCGGCCGTGTGGACGCGGCGGCGTCCCCAGGCCTACCGCACCCGCGGGACGGTCCCGCTGCGCGGCCGCGCACGCTGACCCGGTGCGTTTCACACTGGAGCCCTTCGGCGACCTCGAGGTCACCGAGGGTGCCACCCTCGGTGAGTGCCGTGCGGACCTTGCTCGGCTCACCGGGACGCCGCCGACGACGCCACTGGGCGTCGCCGGGGTGCTGCTGACCGAGGACCAGGTCGCCGGGGTCCCACCATGGGTCGCTGGCGCCCGGATCGAGAGCGAGCCCGGACGGGTTGCGCCCACCTCCCGGGCCGCCGACCGGCCCCGCGGCAGGCGCAACCGGGCAGGGCCGCCGGCTCGCTCCTGGCACCTGGCCGTCGTCGACGGGCCCGACGCCGGCGCGATCGGCATCCCGGGCGACGACGGGGCGGTCCGGGTGGGCCGGGGCGGACCTGCCCGTCCTGGTCACCTCCCCTTGCACGATCCGTCGGTCTCCCGGCGACACGTCGTCGTCCGCACGCGCGGCGGACGGTGGGTGGCGAGCGACGTCGGCTCGGCGAACGGGACAAGGGTGCGCCACGGCCACCGGCGGCTGCTGCGTCGCGGGCCGCTGCACGCCGGCGACCGACTGGTCGTCGGTGCCAGCACGCTGGAGCTGCGGGCGCCCGGCCGCTCGCGCCGACTGCTGAAGGGCGAGACACCCGACCCGAGCACCGGTCCAGCCGGGCACAGCCCGGGCGACTCGGCGGGCACGAGCCCGTCCGAGGCCGGCCGCACCGGGCCATCGGTGCCATCGGGGCCATCGGTGCCGGTGCTGACGTGGCTGCTCCCGATGGGGATGTCCGCCGTCCTCGCGGTCATGACGCGCAACCCGGTGTACCTGCTCTTCGCCCTCACCGGGCCGGCCGGAGCGGCGGTCCCTGCCCTGGTGCAGCGCTCCCGGACACGGCACCGAGCGTCCGCGAGGCCAGGTCTCGGGCCGGACGCCGCGGCGTCGTCGTGCCGGCTCCGCGCCGGTGCGACTGCCCTCCCCCAGTGGTGGCCGATGGCGCTCGACGGGCTGGCGGTGGTGGCCGAACCGACCAGGGGGATCGCCGTCGCACGTGCCCTGGTGGGCTCGGCCCTCCTCGCCGATGACCTCCGGCTCGCTGTGCTGCACCCGGTGCAGCACGCGTCCGCCTGGTCATGGTGCCGATGGCTCGAGGCAAGGCTCGGTCCTGCGCCGGACGCCGCCGTCGGCCGGGACCCCGACGCGGCGGCTGCCGCCCTGCGACCCGGCCCACCGGCGCTGGTCGTCAGCCACGGTTGCACCCCCTGGCGGGCCGCCCTCGACCGCTGGTGGCTGCGCACCCGCACCCCGTCGGACGGGGTCCTGCTGGTCGTCGAACGCGCCGATGAGGTACCGGCCTGGTGCCCGTGGGTGCTGACGGTCGGGTCGGACGGGACCGCGGTGCTCACCGGGCCCGAGGGCAGCCACCGGTTGTCGGCACCATCGGGCTCCGCCACCTGGGCGGACGAGCATGCCCGAGCTGTCGCCGCCCGCGATGCCGCGCGTCGGAGGTCGGCACCGCACGACCTTCCGTCGGCACGCGACCTCCACTCGGCGCACGACCTCCCCGACCGCGTGGGCCTGGCCGACCTCGGCGTGCCGGACGACCTCGAGGGCCTGCTCACGCACTGGGGTCTCGCCGACGCCGGCCACGGCCGGCCGGCTGCTCCGCGCCCGCTGCCCGGGCTGGTGGTGCCGCTGGGCGCGGGCGTCGGCGGGGCGGTCGTGACCGTCGACCTGCTCGCCGACGGACCGCACGCCCTGGTGGCCGGCACCACCGGGTCGGGCAAGTCCGAGCTCCTGCAGTCACTCGTGCTCGGACTGGCGCTGCTCCATCCGCCCACCGAGCTGGCGATCGTCCTGGTCGACTACAAGGGCGGGGCCGGGCTGGGCCGCTGCAGCGGCCTGCCGCACGTCGTCGGGCAGGTGACGGACCTGGACCCCGCACAGGCCGGACGCGCCATCGAAGGGCTCCGGTCCGAGCTGCACCGGCGTGAGGCGGTGCTCGCCGCCGCGGGTGTCGCCGACGTCGAGGACCTGCGCGGGCCGGCCGCCGTACCCGGCACACGTCCGTTGCCGCGACTGCTCGTTGTGGTGGACGAGTTCCGGGCGATGACCGAGGACCTGCCGGACTTCGTCCCTGCCCTGGTGCGGCTCGCCGCACAGGGACGGTCGCTGGGCTTCCACCTGGTCCTGGCGACGCAACGACCGGGCGGTGCGGTGAGCGCCCAGATGCGTGCCAACCTCGCGCTGCGGATCTGCCTACGGGTGACCGAGCCTGGCGACTCCACCGACGTGCTGGAGGTCGCGGCTGCGGCCGGCCTGCCCCAGGACCGGCCGGGCCGCGCCCTGCTGCGGCGGGGCAACGCACCCGTCGAGGTGATCCAGACGGCCTGGGCGGCGCTCGGCAGGGCCGCGCGCGGGCCGCTGGTGCGCCGGGCAGCGCAGTGGGAGTCCTTCGGCGTCGAGGGCTCGGCCGGTGCCACGAGCCCGTCCGGTGGCGGCGACCACGCCGAGCACCTGGCCGCGCTCGCGGCGCGGGCAGCGGCACTCGCCGGGCTGCCTGCTGTCGATCCGATCTGGTCGCCACCGCTGCCCGCGGTCGTCCCCGCCGCTGCCGTTGCCGAGCTGGCGCACCGCACTGCGCCCCCTGCCGGCGACGGGCTGGCCCTCGGGTTGACCGACCCGGCCGGCGCGCAGGGCCGCGGCGTGCTCCGGTGGGACGGCCGCGGTCTGCTGCTCGTGGCCGGCCGCGGAGGCTCCGGGCGCAGCACTGCCGCCACCACCGTCGCGCAGGCGGCGCTGGATGCCGGGTGGCACGTGCATCTCGTCACCTGCTCGGGGCCGCTGCAGCTGGGCACCCGCGACCGGCCTCGCCGGACCGCCGGGCTGGGCACGGTGCTCACGGCGGCCGATCCGCGGGGAGTCGCCCGGCTGCTCACCATCCTTCTGGCCAATCGGGACCGCCACCGGTGCCTGCTCGTGCTCGACGACGTCGCAGCCGTGCAGCGCGCGCTCGACCGCTTCCCGCGGGGTTGCGGCACCGACCTCCTCGACCGGTTGCTCCGTGAGGGCCGGCACCAGGGCGTCGGCTGCGTCGTGACCGGTGACCCTCGCGAGCTGAGCCGCTGGTCGGCGCTGGCGGACCATCGACTCGTGCTGCCGGTCGCCGACGTCGCCGACGACGTGGCACTCGGTGTGCCCCGCGCCGTCGTCGGGGTGCGGACCCTGCCGGGACGGGCCGTGAGCGTGCGGGCCGAGGCCGCGGAGCTGTGCCAGATCGCTCTGCCGGGCGCGCCGGGGCGCGGCACTGATCAGCACGGCACCGCGCCGCACACCCAGGTCGGCGAGGAGTCCGCTGTCCCGGTGCGGCTGGCGCCCCTGCCGTTGCTCGTCCCCGTTGCGCCGGGACGTGCCGGCAGTGTCGTGCTAGGCGTCGGAGGGGACGATGCCGGACCCGTCGGCGTCGGCACGGACGGCTGCCTGCTGGTGGTCGGCCCGACCGGAACCGGCCGGACGACCGCACTGGCAGCTGTCGTCGGAGGGCTGCGGGCCTCCGGTCGCCGGGTCGGGATCGTGGCCCGGGACGGTCCCCTCGCGGATCTGGGGCCCGACGACGCGGCCTGGTTCGCCAAGACCCCCGCCGGCGCTGCCGACCTCGTCCGCCGATGCGCGGGTCCGGGTGCTCCGGGGACGCTGGTGATCGACGACCTCGACCTGGTGGGCCGTGCCGACCTCGGGCTGGACGAGGAGCTGGCCGGCTGGGTCCTCGCCGCCGAGACCGGCGACCTGCACCACCCGAGGCTGATCGCGTCCGCCCGCACCGACCGGGCAGCGGCCGCGTACCGGGGGGCATGCGCGGCGCTGCGCGGCTCGGGCGACGTCCTGGTCCTCGCTCCGTCCGAACCGGGCTCACCGGAGGTCGCCGGCGTCGACCTGACCCTGCAGGTGGATCCGGCCCGGCCGCGGCATCCGGGACGCGGCGTCCTCGTCCAGCGCGGTCGACCCACGCCGATCCAGGTTGCGCTCAGCGCGGAGCGAACCGGATCGCGGCGGGACTGAGCACAGCCGCAACCACCAGCACCGCGAGCGTGACCAGCCACGCCACCGCCGCGACCAGCAGGCCGGCCGGCCCGCGCGGGAATGGCCCGGGTTCGGTGCCCGCAGAGGGGCTGTCGAGGTCCGTGCGGTTCGCCCCCCGCGGTGGCCACGCGGTCGAACCGATGTGATCAACACCTCACGTGACATCACCGAAACTCCACCGTTACCACTTGTGCAGTCCCGAGGTCCATGTGACCCTTGTATCAGTCGTAGGACGTTCGCACGACCACCCACCGTCGGCGCACCCCAGATCGGGGCTGCCCGGCCGCGTGCCTGAGGAGTTGACCTTGATGGACTGGCGCCACCGCGCTTCCTGCCTCGATGAGGACCCGGAGCTGTTCTTCCCGATCGGGAACACCGGCCCCGCCCTGCAGCAGATCGATGATGCGAAGGCTGTCTGCCAGCGCTGCCCGGTCGTCGACACGTGTCTGACCTGGGCGTTGGACACCGGGCAGGACGCTGGTGTCTGGGGCGGCCTGTCCGAGGACGAGCGCCGCGCCCTCAAGCGCCGCACCGCTCGCGCTCGCCGCGCAGGCTGAACCAACCTCGATCGTCGGCCCTAGGACCCTCCGCCCCCTGAGGTCCTGGGGCCGACCACTGTCCGCGGCAGACGATCACGTCACCCGGCGGTCCCGCAGCTCCACCTCGAGCACCACCTTCGTGCCGCCACCGTCCCGAGCCATCCACTCGATGGTCCCCCGCAGCTCGTTGCGGACCAGCGTCTCGACGATCTGAGTCCCCAGCCCGGTCAGTGGACCGCGACCCGGGTCCAGCCCGACGCCGTCGTCGGCGACGACTGCCAGCAGGTGCGACCCCGACCGTTCGGCCCGGATCTCGACGGTGCCGGCCTTGCCGCCCGCGAGACCGTGCTCGACCGCATTGGTGACCAGCTCGGTGAGGATGAGGGCCAAGGCCGTCGCCCCCTCGGCGGGCACCATGCCGAACGTCCCGGTCCGGACGGTGCGGACCTTCCCACCCGCGGACGCGACATCGGCCGCCAGGTGCAGGCTCCGGTCCACCAGGGCGTCGAAGTCGACCGCCTCGTCCAGCGCCTGGGAGAGCGTCTCGTGCACCAGCGCGATCGTGGTGACCCGGCGCATGGCCTCCTCGAGCGCGTCGCGCGCCTCCGGCGACGTCATCCGCCGGGCCTGCAGGCGCAGCAGGGCCGCGACGGTCTGCAGGTTGTTCTTCACCCGGTGGTGGATCTCCCGGATGGTCGCGTCCTTGGTGATCAGCTCCCGTTCCCGCCTGCGCAGCTCCGAGACGTCCCGGCAGAGCAGCACGGCCCCCAGCCGTTGGCTGCCCTCGGTGAGCGGCACGGCCCGCAACGACACGCAGACACCGCGCGCCTCGATGTCGGTGCGCCACGGCGCCCGCCCGGTCACCACCAGCGGCAACGACTCGTCGACCGCCGAGCTCTCCTCCAGCAGGTCGGTGGTCACCTCGGCGAGCGACTGCCCGACGAGCGACCCCAGGACGCCCAGGCGGTGGAAGCAGCTCAGCGCGTTCGGGCTGGCGTAGAGCACCTCCCCCTCGGAGTTCAGCCGGATCAGACCGTCGCCCACCCGCGGTGCGCCGCGACGCGGTCCGGTCGGCGAGTCCGGCACGGGGAACTCGCCGCGGGAGATCATGCCGACCAGGTCGTCGGCCACCTCGACGTAGTTCAGCTCGAGCCGGCTCGGGGTCCGCACGCCACCCAGGTTCGTCTGCCGCGCCACGACCGCGATCGCTCGCGTCCCGCGGACCACCGGGATCGACTCCTCGCGCACCGCGTACGCGCCGAACCAGCGCGGCTCCCGGGACCGCTGGATGGCCACCTCCGCCAGGGCCCGCTCCAGCTGGGGGCGCAGGCCGTCCGGCGCCTGGCTGCCGACGATGTCGTCGTAGTGCACGGTCGCGGCGGTCGACGGCCGCGCCTGCGCGACGGCGACGAACCCGCTGTCGGCCGTCGGCAGCCACAGCACCAGATCGGCGAACGCCAGATCCGAGATCAGCTGCCAGTCGCCGACCAGCAGATGCAGCCACTCCACGTCGTGCGTTGGCAGCTCGGCGTGCCGGGACACCAGTTCGCTGAGTGTTGACACGCCCGAAAGCCTAAGTGCACCGGGGTGCAGGCTTGTTAGCCTCATCGCACGGACCACGAAGAGAGGCCTCCCGTGCAGCTCAGTGCCACGCTCCGCTACGACGCGAACCCTGCGCAGGTGGCCACCATGCTGGCCGACAGCGAATTCGTCTCCGCCAAGGTCCGAGCCTCCGGTGCGCTGGCCCAGAGTGTCGCCGTCGTCGGCACCGCGAACCGGGCGTTCACCGTGACCACGCGCCGGCAGATGCCGACCACCGGCATCCCCGCCCAGTTCCGCGCCCTGATCGGTTCGACGCTCGAGGTGCGTCAGGTGGAGGCGTGGGAGGCGCCGAGCGGTGACGAGCGCCGAGGCACGGTCGTCGTCGAGATCGTCGGCGCGCCGGTGCGGTTCACCGGGACCCTGCGGCTGGTCGCCGACGCCGACGGGCGGCGGACGACGGGCCACGTCGATGGTGAGCTGCGGGCATCGGTGCCGTTGTTCGGGTCGAGCGTCGAGCAGGCGACCGCCACGGCAGTCCGGGCCGCGGTGGAGGCGGAGGAACGGGTTGCGGCAACCTGGCTGGCCGGTTGACGGACGGCCTCGCTGCTCCGGTACCTGAACCGCCCGTTCGATCCGCCAGGGTGAACCCTCCGTTCGGATGTTGACACCCACCCGAGCGGGGCAGCAGGATGCAGCCACGGTGGGATCGCTCTCAACGTGCGCGGTTCGCCGCACCCCAGGTTCATGCGGCACGGCGGCGCGATTGCCGTGCCTGCCAGCGAGGACGGCCGATGACGACGACCTCCCATCCGGGCGGTTTCCCGGACGGCTTCCTCTGGGGTGCCTCGACCGCGGCCTTCCAGATCGAGGGCGCCGCGCACCTCGAGGGTCGTCGAGACTCCATCTGGGATGCCTTCTGCCGCATCCCCGGCGCCGTGCTGGACGACCACGACGGCGAGGTCGCCTGCGACCACTACTTCCGCTACCCGCAGGACGTCCGGCTGATGCGGGAGCTCAACCTCGGCGCCTACCGGTTCTCCACCTCCTGGGCCCGGGTCCGGCCCGACGGCGGTCGCGTCAACCGGACCGGGCTGGACTTCTACTCCCGGCTGGTCGACGAGCTGCTGAGCAACGGTGTGCAGCCGTGGCTGACCCTCTACCACTGGGATCTCCCCCAGGCGCTCGAGGAGCGCGGCGGCTGGGCCGACCGGGAGACCGCCTACCGGTTCGTCGACTACGCGCTGAGCGTGCATGACGTCCTCGGCGACCGCGTGGACAGCTGGACCACGCTCAACGAGCCCTGGTGCTCGGCGTTCCTCGGGTACGGCAACGGCCAGCACGCGCCGGGCCGCAGCGACCGCAGCGCGTCCGTCGCGGCGGTCCACCACCTGCTCCTCGCGCACGGCATGGCTGCGGCGGAGCTGCGGTCCCGGGCGCCCGGCGCAACGATCGGGATCAGCCTCAACCTCGACGTCACCGACCCCGCCGATCCGCAGGACCCGGACGACGTCGACGCCGCCCGCAGGGTGGACGGCCAGTGGAACCGGATGTTCCTCGACCCGCTGTTCCGCGGCGAGTACCCGCAGGACGTCCTGGCCGACACCGCCCACCTCGGCCTGACCGACCACATCCGGGACCGCGATCTCGATGTGATCCGGACCCCGCTGGACCTGCTCGGCGTGAACTACTACCACGGCCAGGCCGTGAGCCGTCGGCCACCGGCCAGCTCCCCGTACGGACGTCCCCCGCTGGCCAGGCCGGTCGGCGACCCGTTGCCGGCCTGCGACGGCATCTACCGCATCCCACGTCGCCTGCCGACGACGCCGATGGGCTGGGAGGTGCAGCCGGAAGGCCTGACCAGGCTGCTGCTGCGGCTGCAGACCGAGTACACCGGGCCGGCCGGTGTCGCCCTCGCCGTCACGGAGAACGGCGCGGCGTACGACGACGTCGTCGGGCCCGACGGGGAGGTCGACGACCCCCGCCGTCGCGAGTTCCTCGAGCTGCACATCGGGGCCGTCCAGGAGGCGATCGCCGGAGGCGCCGACGTCCGCGCCTACTTCGTGTGGTCGCTGCTGGACAACTTCGAGTGGACCTGGGGCTACGCCCGCCGCTTCGGCCTGGTGCACGTGGACTTCGCCACCCAGCGCCGCACCATCAAGTCCTCAGGTAGGTGGTACGCCGAGATCGCAGCCGGGATGCCCCTCGGGGAGCACGGAGGATCGTCCCGATGACCGCACCGCTGACCCGCACCGTGCGGCGACCACCCCTGGACGTCCCGCACGCGCCGACCCTGGAGGAGGTCGCCAAACAGGCAGGTGTCTCGCGATCGACCGCCTCGCGGGCCATCAACGGCGGCCTGAAGGTGAGCCCGTCCGCCCAGACCGCGGTCGACGAGGCGATCGCCCGGCTCGGCTACACACCTAACCGCGCGGCTCGCAGCCTGGTCACCCGGCGCAC
>Ga0209539_1001944_pt1 | contig 11052 bp, 9 predicted proteins | sample BarGraNGADG00312_2_FD_184499 | JGI IMG/M metagenome (GOLD analysis project Ga0209539, IMG submission 184499) | Arctic peat soil microbial communities from Barrow, Alaska - Barrow Graham LP Ref core NGADG0011-312 (SPAdes) (version 2) | ecosystem: Environmental > Terrestrial > Soil > Wetlands >... | reverse complement strand
GGCGGCCTCACCCTGCTGGCCGTGGCGAGCGTCTACCTGCTCATCTGGCGGCGCCGCGAGAGGCTGCGGGCGGCGGCGCCTGACCAGGCCATCGCTGTGCTGGCGCTCATCCTCGCGCTGATGACCTTCGGCAAGGTGCTGAGCCCGCAGTACTTCATCTGGACGTTCCCCGCGTGGGCGCTCGTCGCCGCCCGCGACCGCGTGATCGCGGTCCTCGGCGGCCTCACCCTGCTGCTCACCGGCATCGAGTTCCCCGCCCTCTACTGGCGGATGCTCGACATGCAGCCCGACTCGGTGGCCGTGCTGGTGGCGCGCAACTTGATGCTCGTCGCCACGTTCGGCTTCGTGGCGTGGCGGTTGTGGGTGTTGCCGGACGAGACCACCCCAGTGGACGTCGGCGACCGCCTGGCCGCCTGACGCACGAGCCCTTCAGCTGGGGATAGCGGAGCAGCCTACTGCAGTCCCCAGACCGTGCGCCGCACGTAGTCGGTGTAGCTGACGATGAGCCGCACGACCTTTTCCGAGACGTGCGGCGCCTCGTAATCGGTCACCACGCGCAGCAGGCGGTCCTCGCCGCGCGGCTGGGTCTCGAGGATGCGCAGGGCCTCGGCGATGCGTGGCCAGGCGAACCCGGTGAGCATGACCGAGGCCTCCTCCATCGCCTCCGGGCGCTCGTGGGCCTGGCGGATGTTGAGCGCCCGCAGGTTGAGGATCGAGGCTTCCTCGCTGATCGTGCCTGAGTCCGACAGCACCGCCCTGGCGTGCATCTCGAGGTGCACGTAGTCGGAGAAGCGAAAGGGCTTGAGCACCAGCACCTCAGGCGGCAGAGCGGCCCCGCTCTCCTCGAGCCGCGCCCGTGTGCGTGGGTGAGTGGAGAGCACGACCGGCAGACCGTACTCACCGGCCAGCTTCTGGAGCATCTCCACGAGAAGCCCGAACTGCCGTTCATCGTCGATGTTCTCCTCGCGGTGAGCGCTGACCACGAAATAGCCGCTGGGCTTCAGGTCGAGGTCGGCGAGGACGTGCGAGGCCTCGATCCGCGGAAGGTAGTGGTGCAGCACCTCGTACATGGGGCTGCCGGTCTTGATCACGCGGTCGGCCGGCAGTCCCTCGGCCAGCAGGTACTGCCGCGAGATGTCGCTGTACGGGAGGTTGATGTCGGCGATGTGGTCCACGATCCGGCGGTTGATCTCCTCCGGCACGCGCTCGTCGAAGCAGCGGTTTCCGGCCTCCATGTGGAACACGGGGATGCGCAGCCGCTTGGCGGAGATGGCGGCGAGACAGCTGTTGGTGTCGCCGAGGATCAGTACGGCATCGGGCGCCAGCTCCCTCAGCGCGGCGTCCGCGCGCGCGATCACGGTGCCGATGGTCTCCGCCGCGGTGGCGCCGGCCGCCTCCAGATACCTGTCGGGCGGCCGCAACTCAAGATCCTCGAAGAACACCTGGCTGAGCTCGTAGTCGTAGTTCTGGCCGGTGTGCACTAGCACGTGTTCCAGGTGGCAGTCCAGGGCGGCGATGACCCGCGACAGGCGGATGATCTCCGGCCGCGTGCCCAGGATGGTGGCGACCTTCAAGACCCCTCCTCCTCGCGCAGGACGCGCTCGTAGTATGTGTCGGGCCGGGCCGGGTCGAAGACCTCGCCGGCCCAGAACAGGGTGACCATCTCGACCGGCCCCACGTTCTCTATGCTGTGCACCGTGCCGGGCGGGATGATGACGGTCTGAGGCGCGTCGCCGCTCACCGGATATTCGCGCACCTCATCCCCGCCGAGCGGCCGCAACCTCACGAGGCCCTCGCCCGCGATGACCATGAACCGTTCCACTTTCGTGTCGTGGTAGTGGTTGCCGCGGGTGACGCCCGGGTGCGTGCGCGACATGAAGATCTGGCCGGCGTGTGGCTCGCGGATCAGCTCCGCCAAGTCGCCGCGCTCGTCAGCTCGCACGTCCAGGTCGAAGGCCAGCTCTCCGGGTTCGAGGTATGAGAGATACGTGGAGAACAGCGCTCGGGCGAAATGCCCCGAGAGATCCGGCAGGTCGGGCGAGTGCTGCGCGGCACGGAAGGCTTGCACGCGTGCCGCCAGCTCGCCAACGGTGATCTCCGTGACCGGCGTCACCGTGCGCCGCTCCGCACCTTGAGGTGGCGCCTCGAGCACCTGCAGGAACGCGTTGACCACCTCGTCCACATGGACGAGCCTCATGGCCGCGTCCGGGTCGTCCACGCGTACGGGCAGCCCATGGGCAACGTTATGACAGAAGGTGGCCACTACCGAGTTGTAGCTCGGCCTGCCCCACTTGCCAAACACGTTGGGCAGCCGGAACACGGCCACTGGCCCGCCACCGGCACTCGACCAGGCGGCCAACACGCCCTCGGCCGCCAACTTACTGGCCCCGTAGGGGTTGTCGAGCTCCGCTTGGAGCGAGGAGGCGAACACCACGGCCGGACGCCCGCCGGCCTCATCTAGATGCGAGCAGAGCTCAGCCGTGAACCCCACGTTGCCGGTCTGGAATTCGACTGGGTACTGCGGCCGGTTGACGCCGGCGAGGTGGTAGACCACATCGACGCGAGACAGAGCCGTCCAGAGCGCCTCCGGAGGGTCGTCGACGTCGAACCCGGCCGCCTCCACGTCGTCGTGGCGCCCCAGCGCCACCATCAGGTTGCGGCCGATGAAGCCGCGCGCACCCGTGACGACTACGCGTCGCACGCGGGACCCTCCAGCGGCGGCAGCCCGAGGTCGGCGCGCACCTCCGCGACCTTCAGCAGAATCTCGCACGTGCCGTCCACGTCGAGTCGCGTGGTGTTGTGCGAGTGGTAGTCGTCCAGCCGCGTGGCCTCGGGCACCCCCTCGGTGAAGTAGAGATCGTAGTTAAGGTCGCGACCGTCCGGTGACACGCGGTAGTAGCTGCCCATGTCCCTGGCGCGCAGCATCTCTTCACGCGTGAGCAGCGTTTCGTAGAGCTTCTCGCCATGACGCGCGCCCACGATGCGCACCGGGCTGTCCACCTCGTACAGTCTCTTCATGGCCGCGACGAGGGTCTCGATGGTGGACGCCGGCGCCTTCTGCACGAAGAGGTCGCCCGGCTCGCCGTGCTCGAACGCGAACAGGACGAGCTCCACAGCGTCCTCGGCCGTCATCATGAAGCGCGTCATCTGAGGGTCGGTCACAGTGAGCGGCTCGCCGGCGCGGATCTGCTCGGCGAACAGCGGGATCACCGAACCCCGGCTGCCCATCACGTTGCCGTACCGCGTGATGCAGATCGTCAGTCCCCGCGACGCAGCGACGCGGCTCTTGGCTCCCGCAAGGCGCTCCATCATCGCTTTGGAGATGCCCATCGCGTTGATGGGGTAGGCGGCCTTGTCAGTGGACAACACGACCATGCGCTTCACGCCCGCCGCGAGAGCGGCGTTCATTACGTTCTCCGTGCCCAGAGAATTGGTCATCAACGCCTGCAGCGGATAGAACTCGCACGAGGGTATCTGCTTGAGAGCTGCGGCGTGGAACACGTAGTCCACGCCTTCAAGTGCGTCGCGCAGGCTGTCAGAGTCGCGCACGTCGCCGATGTAGAACTTGAGCCGCGGCTCGTGGTACGCGATCCGCATGTCGTACTGCTTCTTCTCGTCGCGACTGAAGATGCGGATCTCGGCCAGGTCGCTGCCGAGCACGCGGCGGACGACCGCGTTGCCGAACGTCCCGGTGCCACCGGTGATCAAGAGCCTTCGGCCATCGAAAAGCATGCCCATTCGCGTCCTTTCGGCTGTCGGAGCACCGCGCGATATCTTCGCCAGGGCACTCCAAGCCGTCGCCAACCATTCTGGCGACTGGCCGGGCCCCTTCTTGAGTACTGCTCTTGATGTCAGGATCTCCAGTTGTTGATCATCGTAGTCCATGCACTCAGGCTGCGTCTTGTTCGAGCGCCGGCGTGCAGCCTGCCGCGAACTCATCCGGCGTCAGGTAGCCCAGCGAGCTGTGCAGGTGCTCGCTGTTGTACTCGATGCGCCACGCCTCGATCAGCGCGCGAGCGTGCGGCAGGCTCCAGAACTCCTCCATGTTGAGGCACTCGTCGCGGAGACGGGCATTGAAGGACTCGCCGTAGCCGTTCTGCCAGGGCTTGCCGGGTTCGATGTGGAAGGTGGCGGCGCCGACCTTCTCGAGCCACTCGGTGAGCTCGAAGGCGACGAACTCCGGGCCGTTGTCGGAGCGCAGCACCGCCGGCCGGCCGTGGGCGGAGAACAGACGCTCGAGCTCCTCCCTGACGCCCGCCGAGGTCAGCGAGCGGCCGACGGTCGCGGCCAGGGCCTGGCGCGTGTACTCATCGACCACCGTCAGCACCTTGAGCATGCGTCCCCCGGCGGTGGCGTCGAAGATGAAGTCGTAGGTCCAGACGTGGTTGGCGTACTCGGCCTTGCCGGGCACGCTCTCGCCGCTGCGCAGGCGCTTGCGCGGCCGCCGCGCGGGCAGCGTGAAGCCGAGCTCACGCCAGAGGCGCAGCACGCGCTTGCGGTTCACGATGTGGCCTTCCCGGCGCAGCTTGGCGTGCACGCGCTTGTAGCCCCAGCGCGGCTTGCGCTTGTGGACCTTCTCGATGGCGGCCACCAGAGCCTCGTCATTGCGCGCCCGCGGCACGTAGGCCAGCGAGGAGCGCGACGTGGCCAGGGCGGCGCAGGCCCTGGTCTGTGAGAGCCCGGCGGCGATCAGCTTGCGCACCGCCTGCCGCTTGGCCGGTGCGCCGCTCATTTTCCCCGCAACACTTCGCGGATGGCGTCGATCTCCAGGTCGCGCTCGGCCAACAGACGCTTGAGGCGAGCGTTCTCAGCCTCCAGCTCACGCAGGCGGCGGACCTCGGAGACCTCCATGCTGCCATAGCGCTTGCGCCAGCGATAGAAGGTGTTCTCAGAGATGCCATGGGCGTGGCAGATGGCGGCGACGGTCGCTTCGCTCGCCTCCGCCTCGCGCAGGATGGCGACGATCTGCGACTCGGAAAACCGCGACGTCTTCACTCTCGATCTCCTCTCTTCGAGGAGACTCTAACAACTCAAGCGGTACTGACGGCGGGGTCCCGCCCACGACGAGTCTACAGCGTTCATCGGCAGCCGTGGAGGCGTGCGTGAGCCCTCTCAATCAAGCTGTAGGACTGCTCCGGCCGGAATTCAGCCGCCGTGAATCCACCATCTGGCAGGCTCACGTCGACCGGACAGGCTGACGAAGAGCTGTCCCGACCGGTCAGCGAGGGGCCGCACCATGCGGGTACCGCATGTTGCGCCAGTGCCCCGACAGCCTGCTCACCCGCGAGTCCAACTCCTCAGCAAGTCTCCAACTCTCCCAAGAGACGCTGGATTGGGACGCGGCAACCACCGCATCACGTCGACGACTACGCGGTGCTCATCGAGCGCGAGCGTGTGAGTGGCCACCGCCGACTCGGGCCATGTCGGTTCGAGAAATGCAACCTCTCGTTCCTCAAAACGCTCTTCCGTCATGGTGGTGACCTCCATGAGACGGATGCCATAGCCATAGCCCATAGAGCAATCCTGGCTCGGACGGTACAGTCGTCCGCCCGACACAAAGGACTGGCCGGCCGGCCTGGAGTTATACGCGCTACATACGATCGGATTCTGGGGATGTGGCCTCCACGGTCCGTGCAGTGGATCCTCCGCGAAGAACAAGTGAAGACTGTCACGAGGCGTCAACCACTCGTGCTCGGTGACGGTCGTGAAGAGCCACCAGCGACCCTGGTACTGAACTATGGAACTGTCGCATGCACGAACATCCGGAAGGAGCGTGGCGCAATACTCCCAGCTCCATGGGTAGCTCGTACATTTGTACGCGTCCACACGGCCAAGCTCTCTCGACTCTGGAACCATGTACAGGACCTTTGAGAACTCGAAGACGGATGGAAAGGACAGATGACACTCCAGATCCAGCACCGTTCGAACCTCAGCGACTTGCCCAGTCTCAGTGAGACGAAGCATGGCGATGTGACCGCGTCGCTCCTTGTAGATGTACTCCTCAATTAGCACAAGGAGTCCCTGACTCCCTGGCAAGAGATGCGGGTCTGCCCAGTACCTGTCACTCCCCGAGACGAGTGCATCCATCGGGTGCAGCTCACGTAGGTCTTGGGGAAAGTCAGACGCGACGATACCGTCGCCAGCTCGTCCCGGTCTGGACGAAGTCAACAGGTACCATTGCTCCGCCCGCAAGACGCGACGCGCAATGAAGCGCACGCAACGCACGACATGGCTGGCGACAGAGACAACCCCAATCGGGCGCCTCTCTGAACGGAAGTCACCGACGCTCGAGCATTCTGTGGGCTCGTCTTCCTCACATCGAAAAGCGGCGAGGCTCCCGAACTCGCCTACTTTCTGGATGAGCAGAGAGATGCTCTTCCACAAGAGTTGCATCCGGTTTTCGGTGACAAACACTGGGTGTGTGGCCATTCGGCCAGTCCGAAGTACGCATGGGTGTGACGCCCCCGGAAGGAGGCACAGAAGTCGGCAGCGCGTGACACCCATTCCCTGGACCACTTCCGAATACCCGGACGAAGCAGTTCTCCACGGTTCGTGACCGTCATGATCGAACCACACGATCGGCGGCCTGCCTTCGACAGGGAGCACGTCGCGGACAGCCCCCCCGGACAGGTCAACTATGAGGTCGATGTCGCCGGGCAGGGCGGAAGCAGCGTGACGGCCAAGATATCCAAGATCAGCGACAGCCCTGGGGTCGGGTGCAGCCCTGTAGACCCGACGGCGAAGGAACTGGTCAAGTCCAACGAAAGCTTGCCAGAAGCGACCGGCAGGCCACTCGGACACGCCGCTACGGGAAGGCGGCTGCGCGGCAACGACAAAGAGCGTCAGATCCACAGAAGGCATGCCGGAGAGCCTGCTCGCAACAGCTTGGACCCAGGCAGGGGGGAACAGCGTGGTCACAGCCAGAGCGACCTTCATGCAGCGTGCATCGTTTTTCGCTTCGCCCACTAGAGCAGTCCGGCACTTACAGCAGCCGTCGTGCAACTGACATCACGCCGTGCATGCGGTGATTGATGTTATGTTGAGGGCGTCCAAGTCATCCGTCTCCTGAGCACGAAGGATGGTTGCACTGCGCATTCTCGTGGTCAACAAGTTCTGGTATCGGCGCGCTGGTCTTGAACGTGTGATGTTCGACGAGATCAGGTGGCTGGAGGACGCTGGTCACGAGGTAGGCCACTTCTCTGCGGATCATCCCGAAAATGACCAGTCTCCTTGGTCTGACTACTTCGTGCCCTACCTCGAGATAGGTGTGCACACCACTCTAGCGCCCAAGGACAAGGTTGTCGCCGCGCGGCGCATGTTCTGGAATGAGGAGGCCGCGCGGCGATTCAGACGGCTGTTGCGCGACTTCAGGCCAGCGATCGTCCATGTTCATGGAATACACCGCCAGATCTCGCCTTCGATCCTCCTCGTGGCAAAGGAGGCTGGGATTCCGGTGGTGCAGTCCCTCCACGACTACCATGCGATATGCGCTGCTGACGACCTGCTGCTTGCTGGCACGGTGGCTTGCCAACCAGTACGTTGTGGTCGCTTCAACGTCCTTCCTTGCGCCCTCCATCGGTGCGTTCAGCGCAGTAGCGCCAAGAGCGCTCTCGCCGCCGCAGAGCTTCTTTGGCGACGATGGGTGGTCAAGCTGGAGTCGCTCGTGGAGGCCTTCATCTCGCCAAGTCGCTACCTCGCGACGACAATGGCCGCAGGCGGGATGCGCCGTCAACCCATCCATGTTGTGCCGAATGCCATACCGGTGGCCGTGGTCCAGGCTGACTGCTCGCCAGGCGAAGCTTTTGTCTACGCGGGCCGTCTCTCACGGGAGAAGGGACTGCTCACGCTCTTGCGAGCCGTTGAGCGAGCGCGCGTACCGCTCCTTGTGGCAGGCGAAGGGCCGCTCGGAGATGCGCTTGCAGCCGCAGCGCCCCCCAACGTCAGCTTCCTGGGACGGCTGCCCGGCGAGGAGATAGACCATCTCCTCGCCGGCTGCAGGGCAGCGGTCGTCCCATCAGAATGGGCCGAGAATGCCCCCATGGCGGTACTAGAGCCCATGGCGGTCGGGCGGCCAGTCATAGCCACTCGCATGGGCGGGATTCCGGAACAGCTGCGCGACGGCATCGATGGAATCCTGGTGCGGCCTGGCGACGACCTCGAACTGGCGGCAGCGCTACGGCTGCTGGCGGAAGATGCGGGTCTCGCCGACAGGCTTGGCCGGTCGGCTCGTGCTCGCGTCGAAGACACTTTTGACCCCCAGACGCACATCGCCGGCCTGCTGGCGGTTTACTCGTCCGTGCTCAACCCCCAGACAGCTGCCGCGCCCCCGGCCACCTGATGCGTATTGCTGTCGTAGGTTCGCGCGGCATGCCCGGTGTGCCGGGTGGTATTGAGCGGCATGTGGAAGAGCTGTATCCACGGCTGGCGCGCCTCGGCGTGGACGTGACCGTGTATGCCCGGCGTGAGTACGGCTGTCGGTCGTGTACAGTCAACGGGGTCCACGTCGTGGCGCTTCCATCGTACGGCGGACGATACGGGGAGGCACTGAGCCACACAGCACTATCGTTGCTCCACGCCTCCCGCGGAGGGTTCGACCTCCTTCACATGCACGCGATGGGTCCAGGCGTGCTGCTGCCATTTGCTCGCCTGCTGGGTCTCACGCCGACCGTCTTCACCTTTCACACGTTCGACTACGAGCGTTCCAAATGGGGTCCTGGCGCGAGGGCGTTCTTGCGCTTCTCAGAATTCGTAAGCCTTCGGTCGGCAGGTGCGGTAATCGCTGTGTCCGAACTGGCCGCCAAGCACATCGGTGAGAAGTATCATCGGTCAGCTCGCTATATTCCGAACGGCCCAGGTGGGCTCGGACGCCGCGAACCTGGCGAGTTCATCAGAAGGCTTGGACTATCGCCGGGGGGCTACGTTCTCGCAGTCGGGCGTCTTAGCCCCGAGAAGTGCCTCGAGGACCTCATCGCGGCGCACGAACAGGCGCTGCCAGACGTGAGTCTGGTGCTGGTGGGAGACACGAGCTTCACTGACAGCTACGTCGCCAGGCTTCGCGCCCTTTCGGGGCCGCGCGTTCTGTTCCCCGGCTACCTCCATGGCGAAGCGCTCGAGGAACTGTACTCCTCTGCCCTGATATTCGCCCTGCCCTCCGACTTGGAAGGAGCCTCGCTGAGTCTGCTGGAGGCCATGTCGCTTCAGTGCGCCATCGTCGCCAGTGACATCCCGGCCAATCGCGAGGCCCTCGGTGATCCCCCAACAGCCATCACATTCCCTGCGCATGATCGCGCAGCGCTCGCTGTGGCTCTCGGCGAACTGGCCCGCGATGCCGCTCTTCGCGAGAGACTTGGCAGGGCCGCTGCAGCACGCGTCCGTGATGCCTTCGACTGGGACCGGATCGCTGCATCAACGCTGCAGGTATACGAGAGTGTGCTGCGGGAACGGGTGAATTCCGTCAAGCTGTAGTGACTTGTGGCTTCTTCGTCTAGATGACTGAAGAGACGCACTGCAGTCTCTGACGCCGTGGCTGACGAGAAGGCGGATCGGACGTCCGGAACGATGGTCGAGGCCAATGCGGCTCACTGGGCGATAATGCCGTTGATGCCAGGCTCCGCGTCACCTGGGGCCAAGTCGGAAGGGGAATGTCACGTGCATTCTGTGTCCTACAAGTCGATCACATTGGCCTTCATCTTCGCGATTGTCGGCACGGTCCTAATTTTGGGTTGCACGGCCACCGGTTGCGCGACGAGCGGTGCGCCCGCCAATGCAAGCGTCCCCCGCGTAGTCCGCGGCCACTTGCTCGCATTCAAAGTCGTCCAGCACACGCGACTGTACGATGTCGTCAGTGGCCATGCTCACCGTTTCATGGTCAGGCATGGCGTCAGCAAACTCACTGTGCGCAATCTCGGGCGCTGCACTGTGGTCCGGCGCACGGAGCGCGTAGTCGTCCTTCGTTCGCCCGTGCTCGGCCCGCTCAACCTGAAGAACGCCCACGACCTCGTCTTTGAGAACGTGCACTTCCAAGGCAGGGGTTCGGGCTACGGCGACAGCTCCGGCCTTGTCTTCATCTCGGGCGCGAGCCACAACATCACCTTCAGGAACTGCATCATCGGTACCAATCAGGACGGCGTCGGCAACGGCGTCGAGATCCTCGACATCGGCCGCGGGATGCACGACATCACCTTCGACCACTGCCACTTCGCCTACCAGCCGCGTATGGGCTTCGAGTGCAACGGGCGGGTCGACCCGAGCGAAGGTGGTACGGGCGGCAAGTCTTACCACAACATCAACATCACGGACTGCACCTTCGCAGCCGGCGCCGGCCAGGCCATCAGCTACGACGACGACACCCATGGCAAGGCGAACCGGGCCGGCACCTGCACCGTCTCCGGCAACCTCGTCAAGGGCGCGGGCGTCGGCAGCAGCTGCCGGTGGGGCAGGGTCTTCGAGATCAACGGCACGCACGACATGATCGTCACCGGCAACACCTTCTACGCCGGACGCGACGGCATCCTGAACCTCAACATGCACGACACCGCCCCGTGCGGTTGGGTCTTCTCCAACAACGTGGTCGACGCCACGCACATCGCCCCCGGGATCACCGTCATCGACGGCGCGAACCCGGTCTTGATTGGGGGCGTCTACGGTGGCCGCTTTGCGGGTAACACGATCACCAACGGGCATTCGGGGACCATCGCCTGGATCACAGGCTGCCACAACATGGACTGGCGCACGACGAGGTGGCTCGGGCCCCAAAAGGTCCCCGACCAGACGGGGGGCTCTTCCGGGAATCTGTTCTGAGGCCAGGGTCAGGTACGTTGGGACGTGGCTCGGGCAGTACCCACACACACACGCCTCGCACATGTGTTCGTCAACCCAATAGTAATACTCCGTTAGGTATGGTCATGGCGGCGCATGAAGATAGACCTGGGTTCCGCAGCTAATCGGGGTTCTGGTCTGCATTCGGGCATATATGCCCTGCTCAGGAGCCTGAGGCCTGGGCAGAATCCCGGAATGTCATAGATACACGTTCTGTCTAATAAGTGTTGCGCT
>Ga0209539_1001943_pt1 | contig 11052 bp, 9 predicted proteins | sample BarGraNGADG00312_2_FD_184499 | JGI IMG/M metagenome (GOLD analysis project Ga0209539, IMG submission 184499) | Arctic peat soil microbial communities from Barrow, Alaska - Barrow Graham LP Ref core NGADG0011-312 (SPAdes) (version 2) | ecosystem: Environmental > Terrestrial > Soil > Wetlands >... | reverse complement strand
ACGGGCGGACCACAGCCCAGTGGCTCGATTACATGCAGCATCTCAAGAAGAGTTATCCGTACCTCTTCTCGCTTGCGCTGAGGCGCAACCCGTTCGATCCTGAGCCGTCGGTGCTCGTGAGCTGAGGGAGGACCGGATGACCAAGAAAGAAGACCGCCGCTCCCGTCGTTCGAAAGCCGGGGCAGCAGTCATACTGGCACCGGTGTACATACCTGCGTTGTGGCGCGTCCTTGACCACAGGCGGCCGGAGGGTGAACCGCTTAACGGCGATGGGCTGGACCTCGAGCAGATCTACTTCGATTCGATCGACGGCACGCGCCTGCACATGACAGCATGCGGAAAGGGCAAAGACACGCTCTTCTTCGTGCACGGCTGGACGTGCAACGAGACCATCTTCCGGTACCAGCAGGAGCACTTCAGCGACCGCTACAGGGTCTATACCCTCGAGCTGCGCGGCCACGGAGGCTCGGAGATCCCCGAGAGCCTGGATTACCACCCTGAGAGGCTGGCGGAGGATCTGGAGGCCGCAATACGACTGGTCGACCCCGAGTCATTCGCTGTGGGTGGCCACAGCATGGGAGGCTTCACGGCGTTCAAGTGGTTCGAGCGCTTCGGCAGCGAGTACGAAGGCCGGCTCAAAGGGCTGGCCATCATCGACTCTACCGGGACCGACCTCACCGAAGGGATCATATTCGGCTCCGCCATCAAGCGGCTCTATCCGTTGCCCGTCGCCAACGTGCTGCTGGGCGTGGGCCACCATAACAAGATATCAGACGCCCTCAAGAGCGCCGCGAGGGAATCCTCCCTCGCCTACGGGCTCGTGCGATGGGGCGCGTTCGGGAAACGGCCGAGGGGTCAGCACGTCGAACACGTCCGCGAGATGGTGCTCTCGACGCCGATGACCACGATGGCGCTCGCCGCCAAAAGCCTGTTTGATTTCCATTACGACTACTACCTCCCCAACGTCGACGTACCGGTGGTCCTGCTGGTGGGCGAGCGGGACAAGCTGACCAGCCGCCAGGCGAACGAGAGGACCGCCGGCCTGCTTCCCGACGCCCGGCTGAAGGTGTTCCCCGATGCCGGGCACTGCACCCTGCTGGAGAGGAGTGAGGAGTTCAACGCGGAGCTCGATGCCTTCTTCGACGCGTTGTTCGGCGCCTGAGCGGCGTTTGCGCGCCCCCGGGAGAACCGGTATGATTTCGCGGATAGTGCAATTGATACAGCCAGTCAGGTTTGCTTTCCAAAGGGAGGGTCCGGGATGAACAAGTGGCAGGAGCTCTACAAGTCCAAGCTCACCACGGCCGACGAGGCGATGAAGACGGTCGTCGACGGCGACAAGATATTCTGCGGCAGCGGCTCGTGCTCGCCGGCGGGGCTGCTGGACGTCCTCTTCGACCGCTGGCAGGAGCTCAACAACGTGCATTTCGGCGGCCTCATCATGCTCGCGCCCCTCTACAAGATCCTCACCGAGGAGCACATGAGGCACATACAGTTCGACAACTACTACTCGACGCCGTTCGACCGCAAATCGATGGCGGACGGCATCAGCACGCACACGCCTTTCCACTTCTCCGAGCTGCCCAGGATCGCGGGCGAGTTCGCGGGATACCGCAAGATATTCACTCAGGTCAGCCCCATGGACAAGGACGGGTACATGAGCGGGGGCGTATCGGGCAACTTCACCGACGTCCTCGACTACATCGACGAGCTCATCCTCGAGGTGAACGAGAACCAGCCCCGGATCCACGGCCAGAACTTCTACCACATCTCGAACCCGAAGATCAGGTACGTGACCGAGAACAACACGCCCATCATCGACCTGCCGCCCGAGCCCACCTCGGATGCGGACAGGGCGATCGCCGAGCAGATCGTCGAGCACATCGACGACGGGGCGACCATCCAGCTCGGCATCGGCGCGCTTCCCAACGCGATAGGGGAGTGCCTGATGGACAAGCACGACCTGGGCTGCTACACGGAGATGATCCCCGACGCGATGATGAAGCTCTTCGAGGCGGGCGTGCTGACCAACGAGCGCAAGAACTACTACAAGTTCCAGATGAACACTTTCTTCGCCGCGGGCTCGGCCGCTCTCTACAAATGGCTGGACAACAACCCGATGGTCTACTGCGCCCCGGTCAGCATCAACAACGACCCATACAACGTGGCGAAGAACGACAACATGATCGCGGTGAACTCGACGCTCGAGGTCGACCTCACGGGGCAGTGTTGCTCGGAGTCGTTCGGGCCCACCCAGTACACCGCAACGGGCGGCCAGGTCGACTTCACCCGTGGCGCCTACATGTCAAAGGGAGGCAAGGCGTTCATAGCCACGCACTCCACTGCCAAGGACCACGCGACGGGGGAGACCGTGTCGAAGATCGTGCCCGCGCTTCGCAGGGGCGCGGCGGTCACGCTCGCGCGCACGGACGTGATGTATATAGCGACCGAGTACGGCGTCGTCAACCTGAAAGGCCTCAGCCTGCGCGACCGCGCCCGGGCGCTCATAAGCGTCGCCCACCCCGATTTCCGCGCGGAGCTCAAGGACTACGCCAAGGAAGTCAAGTACTTCATCCTCCCGGAGCACGAGGAGATCTGACGGCTCACAGCCGTGCGGAGAAAGCCCGCCCGCTCCTTTCATGATGATTAATCTCATGAGGGTTCTGGCGCCCCGCGTTGTATATTCATGGCATGAGCAGATATAGATTCATAATAGCCGCGGTGTTCGCCGCACTGCTGGTGGCTGCCTTGTTCATCTACGTCGGTTTCAGGAACGGCAACGCGCCGACGCAGAAGGTCACCGTCGGTGGAACGACCCAACAGGTCACGCCGACCGCGAAGCTGAGCGTGCGCACCGCCGAAGGTCAACCGACCATCAACCTCTCCACTTACCGGCTGAAGGTTACGGGGCTCGTCGATCATACCCTGTCGCTGTCTTTCGACCAGATAAAGGCGATGCCCGCGGTCGAGCGCTTCGTCAAGCTCCCCTGCGTGGAAGGGTGGACGGACCAGGCCGTCTGGAAAGGGCCCAGGCTCTCGCAGGTCCTGAAGCAGGCGGGCGTCAAAGATAAGGCGGCGACAGTCGTGTTCAAGTCTCCCGGCGGCTACACCACGTCCCTCACGGTGGGGGATGTCCTGGCGACCGACCCGATGCTCGCCTACGGGGTCAACGGCGTCCGGCTCCCCGACGAACAGGGTTACCCGCTCCGGCTCGTGGTGCCGCACCGGCTCGGTTACAAGTGGATCAAGTGGATCGTCGAGATCGACCTGATAAAGGGCAACTACCAGGGTTACTGGGAGAGCCGGGGATACTCCAACGACGCGAACGCGCCCGGGCGGTAGCCGGCCCCTTGTGCCGCGCGGCTCGAAATAATCCGCAGGAGCGGATAGAGTAGGACCGTCGCACATACAAGGAGGTCTCGATGGCAGACGCCCGGTTCGACGAGAAGACCCTCAAGCGCGCCGAGTTCTGTGAGTCGAAGTGCACAGCCTGCAAGAAGTCCCGCGAGAAGGACACCGGCTTCTGGCATACGGTGGTCAAGCTGGAGGAGAAACTGTGCCCGTGGTGCCGGGCCTACACCAAGGTCCACGGCGTGCACGCATACGAGAACCCGCCTTCGTAAGCGCCGGCTGGAAGTCGCAGTCGTCCTGATGATCACCAACTGAGCAATTGTCTGAGGACAGACTGTCTATCTAGGACAGGCGCCCCAGCGCGCGCACCGCCCTCGCCATCGTCGGGAACACCAGCACTCCACCGGCGTTGAGCCGCTTGCGCATCCTGCGGATCATCGTCTCGAAACGCATGTCGTCGGGGTCGAACGACCGCGAGTAGAGCACGGCGACGACCGGCTTGCCGCTCACTTTTCGCGCGTCGCAGAGGATCTCCACCGCTCTCTCGATACCGAAGTCGCCCGCGACGTCGTAGCCGAAATTGACCGCGAGGTCGAAGACCAGCACTTCGGTGGTAGGGTTCAGAGCCGCCTCGCGCAGCGCCCCCTCGAGGAACGGCACCGGTATCAGGGGAGCCCCGATGTCGAGCGGGTTGCCCGCCACCGCGCCGGCGCGGTCGAGCACGTCCTGCATCCTGGACAGCGTTGCCGGGTCGAGGTCCGGCACCTCGAGGCCCTCTCTCTCCGCGAGGTCGGCGCCGTACGCGCCCAGCCCCCCGCCTCCGCCCGAGATGAGCAGCCGCTTTGCTTTTCCCCTTCCGATGTACTTGAGCGCCAGCACGATGTCCAGAAGCTCGTCAACGCCCGAAGCCTCGATCGCGTCCGATTGCTTGATGAGCGCGTCCCAGAGAGCGGGGGAGCCCGCGAGGGAGCCGGTATGGGAGATCACGGCGCGGCGTGAGGACTCCTCTTTGCCGACCTTCCAGATGACGACCGGCTTGGCGGACGCCGCAGCTTTGAGCGCCTCGGCGAAACGGGCCCCGTCCCTGGCGCCCTCCACGTAAGCGGTGATGATGGCGGTCTCCGGGTCGTCGGTGAAGTAACGCAGGAAATCCGACTCGTCGAGGTCCGCGGCGTTGCCGTAGCTGATGACCGCACTGAAGTCGATGCCGAGACTCTTTGCCTGCCGCGCCACGTGGGCGCTGTACCCACCGCTCTGCGAGATGAAAGCCACGTCCCCCGTCCGGGTGGAGAAGTCGTGGCCGGGCAGCAGGGTGAGCCCGTTGCGCGGGTTGTAGATCCCGAAGCAGTTCGGCCCGATGATCCTGAAGCCTCCGGCCCGGGAGATCTCCAGGGCTTCTGCCTCCAGCGCTTTGCCCCTCTCACCGATCTCCCTGAATCCGGACGCCGTGATGATGACGGCCTTGACTCCGACCTCCGCGCAGTCCTTCAGGACCTCCATCGAGCGGTGGGCGGGGATAGTGAGGTAGACGAGGTCGGGAGCCTGGGGCAGCGAGCGGATATCGGGGTAAGAGCGCCTGCCCATGATCTCGTCTTCTTTGGGGTTCACAAGGTACAGGGGCCCGTCGAAACCCATGGTGACCTGGGACCGCGTGAACATGTAGCCGAACTTGGTCGGGGAGTTCGAAGCTCCCACGACCGCCAGCGACCTGGCGTTCACTATCCTGTCTATCTCGTCGAAATCGTAACTCAACGCGGCACCCTCTCGAGGCTTCAGACAATGGAAAATGCAGAAGGTGGTCTAACCCCCCTTTGCATCTATGGGACAGGGACTGCCGAATTATAGCATGCGGCGCTTGAAACCGAAGACTATATGGAACGCAGGCGCGAGTTCGTTCTAGAATCTGTAAGTCATGATTTCAATGTAAGGAGAGATCGTATGTCAACACCGCTCTGGTTGGTGAGACTGATCAAAATGGGCTTCCCGTACTCGTCTCTGGGAGCCAGGCTCACGAGGGTGCCGGTGCTGGGACGCGGCATCGAGCGCATGCTCTTCGAGGGTGACGACCTCATGCTGCTGCCGGCGACACGCGTCGTAGCGGTCGGGGAAGGAGTCCCCGAGAGCCCGTCCGAGGTCGTCCCCTGGCAGGTCGTGGAACAGTTCGTCGAGAAGGCGGGCTTCCTCTGGGTCATGAACACGTGCATCTGCAGGGAGTCGATGGGCTGCGAGGACTACCCCATCGACCTGGGATGCCTCTTCATGGGCGAAGCCGCCAGGGGGATCAACCCGGCGCTCGGGAGGCCGGTAAGTAAGGAAGAGGCGCTCGAGCACCTCCGACAGTGCCGTGAGGCCGGGCTCTTCCACCTGGTAGGACGCAACAAGGTCGATGCCGTCTGGCTCAATATCCGCCCGGCGGACAGGCTGCTCACGGTCTGCAGTTGCTGCACCTGCTGTTGCCTGTGGAGGATACTGCCCGTGGTCTCCGAGAGCGTGTCGTCCCAGATGACCAGGATGCCGGGCCTCGAAGTAAGGGTGACCGACGCATGTGTCGGTTGCGGGACGTGCCTGGCCGCGGAGTGCTTGGCCGGTGCTCTGAGTGTCGGCGAGCGCGCGACCATCAGCGATGAGTGCCGCGGCTGCGGGCGCTGCGTGGGCCTGTGCCCCGAGGGGGCCATCGAGATCCGCTTCGAGGGCGCCGACGATTTCGTGGCGAGCGCCGTCGAGCGGCTCTCCGCGCGCGTGGACGTCACTTGAGACGTTTCGCAGTTGCGAGGAGCCGCCCGCGCGGCTGAGCGCTGAGCCTGCATGCAGCAGCAAATAGTATGATAGGCGCGAGGGCCGCCGGGCCTCTGTCGCATCCCTTGCGGCGCCGCGAGCTGTCCCCGACCGGCCGGGAAAGAACAAAGGAGGTGCCGCTCGATGGAAGCGGAGTTGATGGTGAAGATGGTGGAGGGAGCGTGCCCGTTCGCGAAGCGCAGCCACATGCGCGTGACCAGGGTCGGCGAGGAAGGTTACATCACGATGATACTGGAGGATCACCCGGACAACCTCAACGCCTTCGGCCTGGTCCACGCCGGGGCGATCTGCGGCCTTGTCGAGACCGCGGGCGGGATGGCGATATTCAACTACCTCGACCCGATGGATTTCGTGGTCTTGAACACGGTGCTGAACATAAGGTTCACTGCAATGCCCAGGGGTGAGCTGCGCTGCACAGCCAGGGTGAGCGGCGACGAGGTGCTGTCGGTGCTGGAGGAGTTCAGGCTGTACGGGAAAGCTGACAAATCCCTGGACCTCAAGGTGCTGGACACCTCCGGCAAGATCGTGGCGCAGGCACAGGCCACTTTCAGACTGATGTCGACGCCGGAGGAGTTCAAGAAGTATTTCGCGCAGATGCGGCCGTAGCGGGCCGCGGCGCTTGATACATCTCATACCAGCAGGATACCCTGATGCGCTTGAATAGTCCCGTGCAGGCATAAATGGTTTATCAGGGGAACAGCGGGAGGTTCCAAGTGGGCAAGCTAGACCGGGCGGGCAGTCAGTTTCTGGGCGAGACTTTCGGCGACAGGGTGACGTTCGATGCCACCGAGCGGATGCTCTACGGGCACGATATCGGGTCTATCCCGAGCCTGATCAAGCCCTTTACCGGGCGCACCACCCCCGATGCGGTGGTCCAGCCCGAGACCGAGGAGGAACTTGCGTCGCTCGCTCGCTGGGCGGTGTCGAGCGGCGTGGCGCTGGTCCCCCGAGGCAAGGCGACCTCCGGGTACGGCGGGGCCGTACCGACCAGGGGCGGCGTGGTGGTCGACTTCTACAGGATGGGCCGCGTCGTGTCGGTGGACAAGGAGAAGGCCGAGGTGAGCGTCCAGCCGGGGATGACCTGGGAGAGCCTCGACAGGGCGCTGGAGGCTGAAGGCCTGACGCTTCGGCTGTACCCCAGCAGTTATCCTTCCTCCACCGTCGGCGGATGGCTCGCGCAGGGCGGAGCCGGGTTCGGCAGCTACCAGTTCGGCTACTTCCGTGACAACGTCGTCTCGGCTCGCGTAGTCCTGCCCGGCGGCGAGGTCCGCGAGGTCGGCGGGGCGGACCTGGACATGGTCTCGGAGGCGGAGGGCATCACCGGCCTGATCTCCGAGGTCACGCTCAAGGTGAAGGCGCTCGAGGCGGTCCGCGTCGCGGCCCTCTCCTGCGCGACGCCCGCGGTCCTTCAGCGCTTCATCGAATCGGTGGCAGCGTCCGAGGCGCCTGTCTGGTCGGTCATGTTCATCAACCCCCGCATGGCCGAGATGAAGAACCGCGCGCCAGCGACCGAGGCCCAAGCGGGCGAGCGTGAAGACAAGGTAATGCTGCCGGAGTCGTACGTCGTCGTGCTGACGTTCTCCGAGCGGGACGCGCCGGCTGTGCTCGAGAAGTTGGAGGGGCTCGCCTCCTGCTCCGGTGCGGTCGTCCTTTCGGATGAGATCGCCGCCCACGAGTGGGAGAACCGCTTCAAGATAATGCTCGTGAAGAGGCTCGGGCCTTCGCTGGTGCCCGCGGAGGTGATCGTTCCCGTCAGCCGGCTGGGAGACGCCATGAGCGAGATCGAGCGCAAGGTAACACACCCGGTCCTGAAGGAAGGCATCATCGTGGGCAAAGGGCCGTCTGGCGCGGCGGAGGCCGTGCTGCTCGGGTTCATCCCCGCCGACGAGCGCTCGCTCACCTACAACCTCATGTTCGGGCTGTCTCTATCGATAATGAAGATCGCGGAGAAACACGGCGGCCGCGCCTACGCCACCGGGCTGTACTTCTCGGGCAAGGCGGATGAGGTGCTGGGCGCCGGGCGGGTGAAGAAGCTTCGAAGTTTCAAAGCCAAGGTGGACCCGACGGGGATCATGAACCCGGACAAGGTCGTCGGCATCGGGGTCCTCCCGCTGCTGGTCAAGATGGGAAGCCTGTTCGAGCCGGTCGTGAGAAGGATGGCAAACGCCGTCGCCTCACGGGTCGGCGAGCGCATCGCCGGTCCCGTCCGCGGCATCCCGGGCGACGTGGCGTGGTACGCCTACACCTGCTCGCAGTGCGGCTACTGCGTGGACTCCTGCCCCGAGTTCTACGGGCGCGGGTGGGAGAGCAACAGCCCGCGGGGGAAGTGGTACTGGTTGCGGCAGCTCATGGAGGGGCGCGCTTCCTGGGACCAGAAGATGGTCGACGATTTTCTTGTCTGCACCACCTGCGAGACCTGCAACCTCCGTTGCTCGGAAGGGCTGCCGATCGAGCCATCATGGATGAAGCTGCGGGGCGAGCTCATCCAGCGCAGGAAGATGATGACGTTCCCGCCGTTCGAGATGATGGGCGCCGCCCTGGCGTCCCAGGGAGACATCTGGGCGGGCTACCGCAAGGACAGGGCGGCCTGGTTCCCCGAGGACCTCCTCGAGAAGCACGGCCCGGGGACGAGCGCGCCGAACGTATACTTCGCCGGCTGCACCGCGAGCTACGTCGAGAACGACATCGCCCTCGCGTCGGTGAGGCTGCTGGACGCGGCGGGCGTCGATTTCACCTTCCTCGGGACCAAAGAGAGCTGCTGCGCGACACCGATGCTCGTCGCCGGTAAGTGGGACCTCTTCGAGGAGACGATGAGAAAGAACATCAAGGCGGTGAAGGAGTCCGGCGCGGACACCGTGATATCGTCTTGCCCGGCCTGCGACCTCATGTGGCGGCAGGTATACCCCGAGTGGGCCGAGAGGCTGGGGATCGACTACGGTATAACCGCGCGGCACTACAGCGAGGTCGTGACCGACAGGATAAAGGACGGAAGCTTCGCCTTTGCCGGCGAGGGCGAGCCCTCGACGGTGACGTTCCACGACTCGTGCCACATCGGCCGCGCTTCAGGCGTGTTCGAGGCCCCCCGCCAACTGATCGAGGCGGTCCCGGGCGCGAAGCTGGTCGAGATGGAGCATTCGCGCGAAGACTCTCTCTGCTGCGGCTCGGTCCTGACGCTCATCAAGGAGCCGCCCATCGCCGCGGACATAGGGCAGGTGCGGCTCGACGAGGCGGTCGCCACCGGCGCCGACAAGGTGGTGGCGCTCTGCCCGTGCTGCGAGTTCCAGCTCAGGGTGACCGCCGAGAAGAAGGGGTCGCAGATAGAGATCCAGGACCTCGCGCGTTTCGCGGCATCTTCACTCGGCTACGACTTCCCCGACCCGGAGCCTGAAGTACAGGCGCAGTGGGCGGTGTTCGAAGCCATGATCGCGCTCATGACCCCGCAGGGCTTCGCCGACCTGATGGGCACCATGTGGCCGGAGCTCATCGACGCCATGCCGTTCAAGATGGGGCCGATGATGCGCCTGATGGGAAAGGTGCCGGGCGCGCTCGATCTTATGAAACCGATGTTCCCGGTCCTCTTCCCGAGGCTGCTTCCGATGATGATGCCGAAGGTGATGCCGGTCATGCTCGAGCGGGTGGGCGAGCTCATCCCGATGCCCGATTACATGCGCGAGCAGATGGGCGAGCTCATGCCCCAGGTGATGGACAACCTGATGCCGCACATGATCTCGGACGTGGTGCCTCTGGTCACAGGGCCGATGGTAGAATACCTGCAGACCGGGCACGCTCCCGGATAGCAGGCGATGCGAGAGGCGGTGGGCAGGCTGGCGGACGCCATCGGGCAGGAGGAAGCGCTCAAGGCGCTCGACGCTCCCGAACTCTTCAGAGGGATAATCGAGCAGATAAACGACGGCGTCTACGTCCTCGACCGCTCCAGGCGCATCATCTACTGGAACAGTGCCGCCGAGCGCATCTCCGGCTACCCCGCTGACGAGGTCCTGGGCAAGCACTGCTCCGACAACATCCTGATACACGTCGACGAGGCAGCGAGGCCCCTGTGTTTCGACGGGTGCCCCGCAGTGGAGGCCATGGACAACGACCGCGTGTGCGAGGCGGACGTGTACCTCCACCACCGCGACGGCCACAGGGTGCCCATCCACGTCCAGGTCTCGCCCCTCAGGGACTTGAGCGGCCGGGTGGTCGGGGGAATAGAGGTGTTCAGCGACAACACGACCGAAGCCGAGGCGCGCGAGCAGATAGAGGAGCTCGAGAAACTCTCGCTGCTCGACGAGCTGACAGGCCTGGGCAACAGGCGCCACGGTGAGGTGCACCTTTCCGCGAGGATGGCAGAGTTCGAGCGCTACGGCTGGCCGTTCGGGCTGCTGTACTTCGACATCGACCACTTCAAGGTTGTCAACGACACCTACGGGCACGAGGCGGGCGACAGGGTGCTCAAGATGCTCGCGGCCACGACCCGGAACTCCGTGCGGTCGCTGGACATCGTGAGCCGCTGGGGCGGGGAGGAGTTCACCGCCATAATCGAAAACGTGGACCTGGCCGATCTCGGCCGCATCGCCGATAAGCTGCGGCGCCTGGTGGAGCAGTCCAATGTCACCTACGACCGGCACATCATCGGCGTTACCGTCTCCGTCGGAGGCACCATGGTCGCGCCGGGTGACACCACCAGGTCCCTCGTCGAGCGCGCCGACAGGCTGATGTACGAGAGCAAAGAGAACGGCAGGAACACCGTGACGCTCGGCTAGCCGGCCGGTGCCTGTGAGCTCGCCGCCGGCACCCTGAACCTGAAGGTGGAGCCCGACCCCACCTTGCTCTCAACGGAGATCGTCCCCCCGTGCGCCTCGACTATCGCCTTGGTTATGGACAGCCCGAGCCCGGTGCCCTCACGGG
>Ga0209539_1001942_pt1 | contig 11053 bp, 20 predicted proteins | sample BarGraNGADG00312_2_FD_184499 | JGI IMG/M metagenome (GOLD analysis project Ga0209539, IMG submission 184499) | Arctic peat soil microbial communities from Barrow, Alaska - Barrow Graham LP Ref core NGADG0011-312 (SPAdes) (version 2) | ecosystem: Environmental > Terrestrial > Soil > Wetlands >... | reverse complement strand
CCTCAAGCGGTTCAGGCCGCGCGCGATGGGGCGCGCCACGCGCATCAACAAGCGGACCTGCCACATCACCGTGATACTGGACGAGAGGGAGCCCCAGAAGGTCACCTCAAGGCGTCGCAGGCGCAAAGCGGAGAAGGCCGCTGTGACGGAGGCTGCGACTCTTGCGGAGGCGCAGCCGGAGGAACCATCCGTGACGGAGACGCAGCCGAAGGCTGAGTGGGAGGAACCATCCGACAAGAAGACGGCAGGGAAAAAGCCAAGTCGCAAGCAGGCCGGCAAAGCTGAAACCAAGAAACCTGCCGCCAAGCCGGCGGCCAAGAAACCCGCTGCGAAGAAGCCGGCGGCCAAGAAACCCGCCGCCGTGACGGAGGCTGAGCTGGAGGCTCAGTCGGAGGAACCCTCCGACGAGAAGCGCAAGTCGACCAAGAAGCCACCGTCTAAGAAGCCCGCAGCCAAGAAGAGCGCGCCGGCGAAGCCGAACGAAAAGGCGACGGAGGATGCCGGCGGCGCCTCCGATCTGGGGAAAGACAAGAGCTCTGCCTCCAAAGAGAAAAGCGAGGAATGACGTGGGTCAGAAAGTACACCCTTACGGTTTCCGCCTGGGGGTCATCAACAACTGGAAATCCAGGTGGATCGCCGACAAGGAGTACCCCGACCTTGTCCTCGAGGACATAAAGATACGTGAGTATCTCACCAGGAGGCTGGCGAACGCCGCCGTCTCCAAGATAGAGATCGAGCGCAAGGCCAAGGAGCTCTCGGTGGACGTGCACACCGCCAGGCCGGGGATAGTCATCGGGCGCAAGGGCAGCGAGGTCGACAAGATCCGTGACGACCTCATGCGCATGGTGGGACACGACGTCTCGATAAACATCATCGAGGTGCCGGTGCCCGACCTGGACGCCAAGCTGGTCGCGCGCAACATCGCGGAGCAGATATCCGGAAGGGTGTCGTTCCGCCGGGCGATGAAGAAAGCGGTCGGCAACACCATGCGACTGGGCGCGCTGGGGATCAAGGTGCAGTGCAGTGGACGCCTCGGCGGCGCCGAGATGGCGCGCCGGGAGTGGTACCGCGAGGGAAGGGTCCCGCTGCACACCCTGAGGGCGGACATCGACTATGGATTCGTAGAGGCGCGCACGACCTTCGGGCGCATCGGCGTCAAGGTCTGGATCTACAAGGGTGACGTGACTGGCAAGCGCGAGGACGAGCGGGCCATGCCCGCGTCCCTCGGCTCGGCGCGCTCGTCCAGACCGAGACCCCCCAGGGCCGTCAAGCCGGGAGCTCCGGCCATGGCGCCCAAGCCTGAGGCAGCCCAGCCGGCGGCCGTCGCGGCCGTCGCCGAGCCGGAGGCTGCCATTGTGGAGGCAGCCGCGAAGCCCGAGACGCTCGAAGTCGCCGAGCCGGAGGCTCCCGTTATCGAGGCCGCCGCGAAGCCCGAGACGCTCGAGGCCGCCGAGCCGGAGGCTCCCGTTATTGGGGAGACGGCGCCGGAAGAGGGGACAGAGTAAATGCTCCAGCCGAAGAAGCCACCGCACAGAAAGGTGATGCGGGGCCGCCTGAAGGGAAAGGCCAAGGGCGGCACGCGGGTCAGCTTCGGCGATTACGGGCTGCAGGCCCTGGAGCCGGCGTGGATAACGGCCAGGCAGATAGAGGCCGCCCGTGTCGCGATGACCCGCTACATCAAGAGGAGCGGGAAGGTATGGATAAACATCTTCCCGTACAAGCCGATCTCGAAGAAGCCTGCCGAGACCAGAATGGGCAGCGGCAAGGGGAACCCGGAGTACTGGGTGGCCCCGGTGAAGCCCGGCAAGGTCATGTTCGAGCTGGCCGGCGTCTCGGAGCCGGTGGCGCGCGAGGCTATCAGGCTCGCCGCCCACAAGCTTCCGATCAAGTGCAGGTTCGTCAAGAGGGAAGAGTAACGACCTTCACGGGGGATTGCTTCTGATGATAAAGGCAAATGAGCTGAGGATACTGGATGAGGACGGGCTCAAGGACAAGCTCCGCGAGCTGAAGGAGACGCTGTTCAACCTGCGTTTCCAGCACGCTACCGGCCAGTTGGACAACCCTATGAAGATCAAGGAGATGCGCAGGGACATCGCGCGGGTATGCACGGTGATGACCGAGCGTGAGTTCTCGATTCACATCGAGTCCTTCGAGGAGGCGCTGGCCGCTCCGCCGCGCGCTTTCGAAGAGCCCGAAGAGGAGCTCGCCGCCGAGATCGAGGCGGAGATAGAGGAGGACCTGGAGGAGCTCGCCGAGATTGAAGAGCCGGTCGTGGAGAGCGAGGAGCAGCTCGAAGAAGAGGTCGAAGACGAGTTGAAGGATCTATAAGCGGGGGATCATGGCGAAAAGGCCGTCGCGCAAAGTAAGAGTCGGAAGGGTCGTATCGGACTCCATGGACAAGACCATCGTGGTCGCGGTGGAGTCGATGGTGAGGCACCCGCTCTACGGTAAGACCATCAAGCGCACAACCAAGTTGTACGCGCACGACGAGGAAAACCAGGGTGGGGTCGGCGACGTCGTCCAGATCATGGAGACGCGGCCTGTGTCCAAGCTCAAGCGGTGGCGGCTGGTTGAGGTCCTCGAGAAGGCCCGCTAGGGCTTTACCGACAGACGTAATACAGGGCCGGGAGACGAGAGATGATACAGCAGGAGAGCAGAGTAAGAGTGGCGGACAACACCGGGGCGCGAGAGGTACTGGTGATAAAGGTCCTCGGCGGTTCGGGACGTCGCTATGCCTTCATAGGCGATATCGTCGTCGGCACCGTCAAGGAGGCCATCCCCGGCTCGGCCGTGAAGAAGGGCGAGGTCATCAAGGCCGTGGTGGTGCGCACCAAGAAAGAGCGTAGGCGGCCGGACGGCACCTACATCAAATTCGACGAGAACGCGGTCGTCCTGATAGACAACCAGATGAACCCCAGGGGAACGAGGATCTTCGGGCCGGTGGCTCGCGAGCTGCGGCAGAAGAACTTCATGAAGATCATCTCCCTGTCCCCCGAGGTGCTCTAGAGGTGAAGGTGTAATGAAGAGCCTGCATATAAGAAGAGGCGACACGGTACAGGTGCTCAAGGGCAAGGACGCTGGCAAGCGCGGCAAGGTGCTCAAGGTCGACCCCGTCAAGCGGCGGGTGGTGATCGAGGGCATCAACCGGGCGCGCAAGCACATGAAGCCGAGCCAGGCCAACCCGCAGGGAGGCGTGGTCGACTGGGAGCTGCCGGTGGACTTCAGCAACGTGATGCTGGTCTGCGCCGGCTGCGACCGGCCCTCCAAGGTGAAGCGCATGCGACGCGGCGGCAAGTCGATTACCAGGGTATGCAAGAAGTGCGAGCGGGAGTTCTGATGGACGACGTCATGCAGCAAGCCGGGCGCTACGTGCCCAGGCTCAAGAGCGAATACAACGAGCAGATAGTGCCGGAGCTGATGGACAAGTTCGGCTACACCAACCGGATGCGCGTGCCCAGGCTGGTGAAGATATCGGTCAACATGGGCATAGGCGAGGGGACGACCAACCCCAAGGCCGTCGACGCGGCGGCCGCCGACCTGGCCATAATAACCGGCCAGCGGCCCGTGATAATCAAGGCGAGGCGCTCGGTCGCCGGGTTCAAGCTGCGGGCGGGCATGACGGTGGGGTGCAAGGTCACGCTGCGCGGGGACAGGATGTACGAGTTCCTGGACAGGTTGCTCTCGATCGCGCTCCCCAGGGTGCGCGACTTCAGGGGGCTGTCCAGAGGCTCGTTCGACGGCCGCGGCAACTACTCGCTGGGCCTGGTGGAGCAGCTGATCTTCCCGGAGATCGACTACGACAAGGTCGACAAGCTCCGCGGCATGGACATAACCGTGGTCACGACGGCGTACAGCGACGAAGAAAGTGAGGCCCTGCTCGAAGAGCTGGGCTTCCCGTTCAAGGCCCGATAAGGGGGGCGACAGTTGGCTAAGAAAGCCCTGGTTCAGAAACAACAGAAGAAGCAGAAGTACTCCACCCGAGAGTACAACCGCTGCAGACGATGCGGGAGGCCGAGGGCCTTCTACCGGAAGTTTCAGCTCTGCCGCATCTGCCTGAGGGAGCTTGCCCACGAGGGCGAGCTGCCGGGCGTCACCAAGTCGAGCTGGTAGGGGAGGCTACTCGATGACAATGACCGATCCGATAGCGGACATGCTGACCCGGGTGAGGAACGCGTCTACCGCGCGGAAAGACCGGGTCGAGATACCCGCTTCGAGGACAAAAGTCGAGATAGCGCGCATCCTGGGCCGCGAGGGTTACATCAAGCGCTACGAGGTCGTGAAGAAAGAGAACTTCGACTTCCTCGTGGTGCAGCTGAAGTACGGCGCGGACAGGACGGGCGTCATCAAAGGTATCAAGAGGATAAGCACACCGGGCCTGAGGGTGTACGCGCGCAAGGACGCCCTGCCCAGAGTGCTGGGCGGCCTGGGCATCGCGATACTCTCCACGTCGAAGGGCGTGATGACGGAGAAGGAAGCGGGCGCGGCCGGCGTCGGCGGAGAGGTAATGTGCTTCGTATGGTAGTGACTGAGAGGACGAGGCAATGTCACGCGTAGGCAAGATGCCGATAGAGGTGCCGTCGAGCGCCACGGTGACCATCGAGGGGACGACCGTCAGGGTCAAGGGGCCCAAAGGCGAGCTCTCCCAGGTCATATCGGACAGGATGGACGTGAAGCAGGACGGCTCGCTCCTGACCGTGGCGAGGCGGACCGACGAACCCGTCGACAGGTCGTTGCACGGACTCTACAGGACCCTCATCTACAACATGGTCCGCGGGGTAACCGAAGGCTACGAGAAGACCCTGGAGATACAGGGAGTCGGCTACAGGGCCGCGCTGAAGGGCACCGATATCGAGCTGCAGCTGGGGTACTCGAACCCCAGGACGGTGAGGCCGCCCAAGGGGATCATCTTCGAGCTGCCGGTGCCGACCCGCATCATCGTGAGGGGCATCGACAAGCAGCTGGTGGGCCAGGTCGCCGCCGACATCAGGGCGTTGCGCAAGCCTGACCCCTACAAGGGCAAGGGCATCCGCTACCGCGACGAGGTCGTGCGGAGGAAAGTCGGAAAGGCGATAAAGTGAGCAAGCGCGTAGTCATCAAAGCAACCACCGGCAGGGACCGGCGGCGCAAGGGGATACGCAAGAAGCTTTCGGGCACGCCGGGGCGGCCCAGGGTGTCCGTCTTCCGCGGGAACAGCACGATGTACGTGCAGGTGATAGACGACGTCGACGGCGTGACGCTGGCGTCGGCCTCGACGCTGGAGAAGCAGTTCCACGAGCGCGGCAAGATGAACAAGACCGAGGCGGCCTCATTGCTGGGCGAGCAGATCGCCAGGCGCGCGGTCGAGGCCGGAATCACCGAGGTGGTCTTCGACCGGGGCGGATACAAGTACCACGGGCGGGTCAAGGCGCTCGCCGACGCGGCCCGCGCAAACGGGCTCATCTTTTAGGAGGTGCGATGGACCTCGAGGTCCAGTCAGAAGAAATACAGGAGCAGGTGGTCCACATCAACAGGGTGGCCAAGGTCGTCAAGGGCGGCCGCAGGTTCTCCTTCACCGCATTGGTGGTCGTGGGGGACGGCAAGGGACGGGTGGGCGTAGGCTACGGCAAGGCGCGCGAGGTCCCTCTGGCCATCGAGAAAGGCGCTCAGAAGGCGCGGCGCGCCATGTTCTCGATTCCCATGGCGGGTCAGACCATCACGCATCAGATAGAGGGGAAGTTCGGAGCGGCACGGGTGCTGCTCAAGCCGGCATCGCCGGGAACGGGCATTATCGCGGGCGGCGCGGTCCGTCCGGTGATGGAGCTCTCGGGCATAAAGGACATCCTGACCAAGAGCCTCGGCTCGGACAACCCGCTCAACGTCATAAAGGCCACGGTCAACGGGCTGCAGACCTTGAGGAGCCCCGAGGAGGTCGCGCGGGCCAGGGGCAAGCGCGTGGAGGAGATCCGGGGAAGGAGCGTTTTCGATGAGCTCGATTCTTAGGGTCACTCTGAAGAAAGGCCTGGTGGGAAGGCCGGAGGACCAGCGCGGCACCGTCCGCGCGCTCGGCCTGAAGCGCATCGGCCACACGGTCGAGAAAGAGGACCGGCCCGAGATCAGGGGCATGATCTTCAAGGTCAAGCACCTTGTCGAGGTCGAGGAGGTCGCGCGGAAAGCGGCGTCCAGGGACGAGGGATAACACCAAATGGAACCTGACGAAAGATTGAGCCTGCACAACTTGAGGCCCGCACCCGGCTCGCGGTCAGACCGCAAGAGGATCGGCAGGGGCATGGGCTCAGGGCACGGCAAGACCTCGGGGCGCGGCCACAAAGGCCAGAACGCGCGCAGCGGAGGGGGCACGCGCGTGGGCTTCGAGGGCGGGCAGATGCCTCTGTACAGGCGGGTACCCAAGCTGGGCGGCTTCACCCCGCGCAACCGCAAGGTGTACGCGATCGTGAACGTGTCCGACCTGGAGGAGCGGTTCGAGGACGCCTCGGTGGTCGACCCCGCCGCGCTGGCCGCGTCCGGCCTCATCAAGAAAGAGCGCGAGAGCGTCAAGATACTGGGCGACGGGGAGCTGAAGAAGAACCTCACCGTCAAGGCTCACGCGTTCACCGCCACGGCGCGGGAGAAGATAGAGGCGGCCGGCGGCAAGGCAGAGGTGATATAGCTTGAGGATATTCTCCGGGTTCCGGGACGCTTTCAAGATCCCGGACTTGAGGAAGAAAATCCTGTTCACCTTCTTCATCATCGCCCTGTACCGCATCGGCTGCTGGATCCCGGCGCCGGGCGTCAGCATCTCCAACCTCGCCAACCAGCTCAAGGGCAGCGGTCTTCTGAGCTTCCTGAACCTTTTCACCGGCGGAGGCCTGCAGAGGATGGCGATCTTCGGGCTGGGCATCATGCCCTACATCACCGCATCCATCATCATGGAGCTTCTCTCGGCCGTCATCCCCAAGATCAAGGAGTGGCACGAGGAAGGCGAGATCGGGCGCAAGAAGATAACCCAGATCACCCGCTACATGACCCTGATCCTGGCGATGGTGGAGTCGGCCAGCCTGATCGTGTCGTTCAGCCACGCCACCACCTCCAGCTCGACGCCGGTTCTGCCGGGGATGACCTTGGCCAAGGGAATACTGATCACGCTGACCCTGGTCGCCGGAATGGCCCTGCTGATGTGGCTGGGCGAGCTGATCACCGACCGCGGCGTGGGCAACGGCATGTCGATCCTGATCTTCTCGGGGATCATCGCGGCGCTGCCCGGCGAGCTGTCGACCCTCTACCGAACCGTGATGGCGCGCCAGCCGGTCTACCTGGTGCTGATCATCGCCGCGGCCCTGGCGATCATCGTGGGGGTCGTGTACATCGAACAAGGCGAGCGCAGGATACCCGTGCAGTACGCCAAGCAGGTGCGCGGGCGGAAGATGTACTCCGGGGCGAGCACTTACATCCCGGTGAAGGTGAACACCTCGGGCGTCATCCCGATCATCTTCGCGAGCGCGGTCTTACAATTCCCGCTCATCATAGCCAACTTTTTCCCGTCCCTGAAGGGGTTTGCGAACTCCTTCTCGACGGGTTCGGTGGCGTACTTCATCCTCTACACCGGCCTGATCGTGTTCTTCGCCTACTTCTACACGGCGATAATATTCGACCCGTTCGAGCTGGCCGACAATCTCAAGAAGTACGGCGGGTTCATACCGGGCATCAGGCCCGGGATGCCGACCACCAACTACGTCTCCAAGGTGGTGAACCGGATCAACCTGCCCGGTTCCCTGTACCTGGCGTGCATCGCGCTGATACCGGCCATCACTTTCGTGCTGTTCGGGGTGGGGCAGGTGCCGTTCGGCGGCGCCGCCATCCTCATCATCGTGGGTGTCGCGCTCGAGACCATGAAACAGATCGAGGCGCAGATGCAGATGCGCCACTACGAGGGGTTCCTCAGCAAGTAAAGGAGCAGAGATGAATATTGTGCTCCTGGGGCCCCCGGGCGCAGGGAAAGGCACACAGGCGGAGCGGATGGTCGAGGCTTACGACGTGCCGCAGATATCTACGGGAGACATCTTCCGGGCCAACCTGGGGGCTGGCACGCCCCTGGGGCTGGAGGCCAAGAAGTACATGGAGGCCGGAGAGCTGGTGCCGGACGAGCTGGTGGAGAGGATAACGTTCGACAGGCTCAACGAGCCGGACGTGTCCGGCGGGTTCATACTGGACGGGTTCCCCAGGAGCATCCACCAGGCCTCCTCGCTCGACGACTACCTCCAACCCGGGGGCAGGCCGCTGGACCTGGTGGTGAACGTCGAGGTGGACCCCGAGATACTGGTGCGGCGCCTGACCGGCAGGCGGATGTGCAAGGATTGCTCCGGTATCACCCACGTGCTGAGCGACCCCTCGGCCGCCGAGGGAGTATGCGGCGCCTGCGGAGGCGAGCTCTACCAGCGCGAGGATGACAACGAACGGACGGTGCGCAACCGGCTGGAGGTGTACAAGGCGGAGACTGAGCCGCTGATCGAGTACTACCGGCCAACTGGCAGGATGGTCACCGTCGACGGGTCGCTCCCGCCGGATCAGGTGTTCGAAGAGATCAAGGCCGCGGTCGTCGGGGCGGGGCGGTCGAAGTGATCATCCTCAAGTCGCGCGAGGAGATCGACAAGATGAGGCGCGCCGGCAGGCTGGTCTGCCAGGTGCTGTCGGCGGTGGTCGATAAGGCCGACGTGGGCGTGACCACCATCGAGCTGGACAGGATCGCCGAGAAGATGATACGCGACGGCGGCGCGGTGCCCGCGTTCAAGGGCTACCAGCCGGAGTTCGTGAAGTGCGGGCCGTTCCCGGCGACGCTGTGCACCTCCATCAACGACGAGGTCGTGCACGGCATACCGGACGGGCGGCCGCTCGCCGATGGCGACATCCTCAGCATCGACACCGGCGTGGAGATGGAGGGCTACTTCGGCGACGCCGCGGTGTCGATCATCATCGGCAGGCCGGAGCAGGGGGCGCAGAGCCTGGTCCAGGTGACCAGGAACGCGCTGGACGCGGGGATCAACGCCTGCGTGCCCGGCAACCGCCTGGGGGATGTCTCCAGCGCGATACAGACCGTCGCCGAGGCCGCGGGGTTCTCGGTGGTGCGCAGGTTCGTGGGACACGGGATCGGCCGGCAGATGCACGAGGACCCTCCGGTGCCGAATTACGGTTCGCCGGGCACGGGACCGGTGCTCAAGCCGGGGATGGTCCTGGCGCTGGAGCCGATGGTCAACATGGGCACCTCGGACGTCGAGGCATCCGCCGACTGCTGGCCGGTGGCGACCAGGGACGGCAAGCTGTCGGCCCATTTCGAGCACACCGTGGCGGTCACGGAGTCGGGCGCGGAAGTGCTCACGGACGGTGGCCGGTCATGAGGGGTTCGCTGGATAAAACGTGGACGCTCCTATAAAATAGCGTTTTGTGCGCTTTTAGAGGGGAACAGAGCAAGTTTGGCACCAAAGGATGAAGCCATAGAGGTGGAAGGCACGGTCCTGGAACCGCTGCCCAACGCCATGTTCCGGGTCGAGCTGGACAACGGCCATAAAGTGCTCGCGCATATATCGGGCAAGATGCGCATGCATTACATACGCATCTTGCCCGGCGACAAGGTCACGGTGGAGCTGTCACCCTACGACCTGTCGAGAGGAAGGATAACTTACCGCCACAAGTAGGCGAACTGACTGCGAGGGAGAGATGAAAGTAAGGCCGTCGGTAAAGAAGATGTGCGACAAGTGCAAAGTCATACGCAGGCATGGCAAGGTCATGGTGATCTGCCAGAATCCCCGCCACAAGCAGCGGCAGGGTAAATGAGACGGAGGATAGAGCTTGGCTAGAATCGCTGGTATTGACCTCCCCAGAGACAAGCAGGTCCAGATCGCTCTGACCTACATCTTCGGCATCGGCAGGTCCAGCGCTCTCAAGGCGTGCAAAGGGACCGGCGTTGTCCCGGAGACCAAGGTGCGCGACCTGACCGATGAAGAGATAGTAAAGCTGCGTGAGTTCCTCGACGCGAACTTCCAGATCGAGGGTGACCTGAGGCGGGAGCGCGCGCAGAACATCAAGCGGCTGATGGAGATCGGCTGCTACCGGGGCCTGAGGCACCGCCGCGGGCTGCCGGTGAGGGGCCAGAGGACGCACACCAACGCCAGGACCCGCAAAGGCCCCAGGCCGCAGGTGGGCATCAAGAAGAAGCAGCGACAGCAGGCCGCGGGAAGATAGAAGCAGGGAGGACGGCAGTTGCCAAAAGCAGGAAAAGCGAAGTCGAGGGGACGCAAGAAGGTAAAGAAGAACGTGCCCGTCGGCATAGCCAACATCAAGGCCACGTTCAATAACACGATCATCAACATCACCGACCCCGAGGGCAACACCATCGCCTGGTCCAGCGCCGGGACGATCGGGTTCAAGGGCTCACGCAAGAGCACGCCCTATGCGGCCCAGCAGGCCGCCGAGGCGGTCGCCAAGCAGGCTGCGGAGCACGGGCTGCGCAAGGTGGAAGTCCGCGTGAAGGGCCCCGGGTCCGGCCGCGAGACCGCCATCAGGACGCTGCAGGCCAACGGGATCGAGGTCGGCTCCATCAAGGACGTTACGCCGGTGCCACACAACGGCTGCCGGCCGAAGAAGAAAAGGAGAGTATAGGGGTCTTATCCCCGAGGAAACCATGGCGAGATACACGGGACCCGTCTGCAAGCTCTGCCGCAGGGAGAGGACCAAGCTCTTCCTCAAGGGCGACAGGTGCACCACCGACCGCTGCTCGGTCGAGCGCCGCACCTACCCCCCGGGCGAGCACGGCAGGCGCAGGGTGAAAGAGACCGACTACCTGATACAGCTGCGCGAGAAGCAAAAGGCGCGCCGCGTCTACGGCGTGATGGAGCAGCAGTTCAGGGACTACTACGCAAAGGCGGTCAAGCAGAAAGGCCGCACCGGCGAGAACCTGATACGCCTGCTGGAGAGCAGGCTGGACAACGCCGTCTACCGGGCGGGGTTCGCCGTGAGCTGCAAGCAGGCGCGGCAGCTGGTGCGCCACGGGCACATACAGGTCAACGGCAAGAAGGTGAACATA
>Ga0209539_1001941_pt1 | contig 11054 bp, 9 predicted proteins | sample BarGraNGADG00312_2_FD_184499 | JGI IMG/M metagenome (GOLD analysis project Ga0209539, IMG submission 184499) | Arctic peat soil microbial communities from Barrow, Alaska - Barrow Graham LP Ref core NGADG0011-312 (SPAdes) (version 2) | ecosystem: Environmental > Terrestrial > Soil > Wetlands >... | reverse complement strand
TGAACCCGCCGGTGATGCCCTCCCGGTCCAGCAGCCTGTTCAGCTTGTAGGAGAGACCTCTCGAGGGCTTCGCGCCCACCGCGTTGTCGCCGTGCTGGCGGTAGAGCACCGTCGGAGTGTCGATGAAGCCGATCGCCCCGAACGCGGAGGCGATCACCGCCAGCCACCAGTCGTGCATGACGATGCCGTCGAACGGCTCCCGAACCAGGTCGGCGAGGGGCCGGTTGACCATGACGGTGCACCCGGTGACCGTGTTCTGCACGACCAACCGGTTCAGGCGGGACTCGCGCCCGTCCAGCTGCTGGGCGGCCATCATCGATCGCGCCGTCACCCGCAGGGCGGTGTCCGTCACCGTGAGGTCGCTGTGCACCAGGAGCGGGGTGTCCGCGCCGTGACGGCGCTCCATCTCCGCCATCCGCTGGAGGGTCACGGCGATCTTGTCGTCCAGCCAGACGTCATCCTGGTCGCAGAGCATCACGTAGGGAGCCTCGGAGCGGAGCAGCATCTCGAGGAAGTTCTGCTTGGCTGACCCGCTGTTCTCCCCGCGCTCCTCGGCAACGATCCGGTCGGGGTGCCTGGCCGCGTAGTCGCCGACGATGGCCAGGGTTCCGTCGGTCGAGCAGTCGTCGCGCACGGTGAGCCGCCAGCCGGTGCTGCCCTGCCGCAGAACGGACTCGATCTGCTCCCCGATGAAGCGCTCCCCGTTGTGGGCGGCCATCAGGACATCGATCGTCGGACCGTCGGTGCCGGGACCCGTCACGACGGCGCGTCCGGGCCTGGCAGAGTCCGCGGGACGGTGACGGCCTCGGGTGCGCTCGGCTGCTCGGCCGGAACGCCGTCGTCGGTGGTCGTGGTGCGCGCCATCCAGACCAGGAGCACGCCGTACGCGGCGGTGGCGACGAGCGCGAGGACGACGACGACGGCGATCGGCAGCGGCGGGAGCCAGGCGTCCGGTTCCTGGGCGAACCAGCCGCCGTCGACCCCGTTGACGTAGCGGTGCAGGTTCTGCGCGAAGGCGGCCAGCTGGACGGCGGCCGCGGTGGCGGCGACCACCGTCGCCAGGGACACCGCGAACCGGCGGTCCAGGCGCGGGGCGAGCCGGGCGACGAGCACGTAGCCGGCCAGGATGGGCAGCCCGACCGCGATCGGCAGGATGTACCGGCCCTGCCAGATGATGCCGAGGTACCTGGCCTGGGAGGCGTGGATGAGCACGGGCAGCCCGACCACTGCCACGGCCAGCCCGGCGAGCAGGAGCCGCTCCCGGCGGCGACCCGCGGCGACGGCCAGCAGGATGGCCAGGGCGCCCGCAGCGGCGAAGGCCATCAGCACGGCCGGCTCGAGGTTGGTGTCCATCCAGCCGAACTGGCCGACCATGTTCGTCAGGTAGGTGACGGTGGACAACAGGGTCGTCTTCGCCGCGGCGACGAAGGTCAGGTCGGGGCGGATGACCTCCCCGCTCGAGCCGAGCGACTTGCCGACCAGCAGCCAGACCGCCGCGGCGACCCCGGCGGCGCCGACCACGGCGAACGACGGCCAGGTGCGCCGGTTCCGGAGCACCTCACGGGTTCGCTCGAACGGGGCGGCGAGCACGGCGGCGGCCACGATCACCACGCCGTAGAGGAGGGACAGCCCGCGGGCATTGAGCAGCACGCTTGCCGAGACGGCGATCCCGGCCATGCGTCCGGCGGTCCGGGCCGGGTCGGGATGGCGCAGGAGGGTCAGCAGCTGGCACCACAGGGCGATGGCGGCGGCGATCTCGACGGCAGCGGGGTTCACCGTCGAGAACAGGAAGACGGCCATGGGGGTGATCGCACCGGCCACGCCGAGGACCGCCCAGGCGGGCGCGGGGGTCTGCGCCACGGCCCTCAGGCCCAGCGCGACGAGGAAGGTGCACAGCCCGGCGGAGAGCACGCGCATGAGGTAGAGCACCGCGTCGCCCGGCGGCAGGAGTGTCGGCAGCCCGACGACGGCGTAGTACAGCGGGTTGTACTTGCCCGCCATGGTCCCGGTCTCGGTCGGCTCGGTGAGTGGCGCCGCCGCCGGGATCTCGCAGACACCGGTCTCGGTCGGCTCGAACATGTAGCAGGTCGGGTACGCGTTGACGAGCTGGTAGAAGTACGGGACCTCGACCTGGCTGCCCCAGTCACCGTCGGGTGGAAGGATCTGGCCGCGCACCAGGGAGGCGGCCCGGACCACGTGGGCCGGCTCGTCAGGGGACGCCATGAGCGGGTTGGCGACCGCCCACACGGCGGCCAGGAGCCACAGCACCCCCCAGGACCACCAGAAGACGCGGCGGTGCGCGCCCACCGTGCGCGTGGTCACGGGGCGTCGTCCTCCGGCGCCGGCTCCGCCGCGCGGTCGACGTCGGCACGCAGCAGCGCGATCTCCTCGGCCAGCCTCCGGGTCTCCTCCTCGAGGTTGGAGACCTCGGTGGACAGCTGCAGGCAGACCGCCGCGAGAACGACCAGCCCGACCGAGAAGACCAGGTTGACCGGCGTCTGCACGCCGAGCATCCGGGACAGCCAGAACGCGAGCTGCGGGAAGGCGCCGAGCACCACGACGGCGAGGGTCAGCAGGAGCCAGATCGCGGCGTACTTCTCCCGGATACGTCGGGTGCGCAGCAGGTAGATCATCGCGACGACGACCACTACGCAGACCATGACCACAGAGACGTACAGGCTCATGCTGTCGCCTCCTCCGGGTCATCGCCGGCGATGATGGTCGGGCGGGGGAGTGGTTCGGTGGGTCGGGACAGTGCGATGAGAAGCGCGAACACCGCACGAACCAGGAACACCGCTGCCCGGATCGGGCTGTGCGACGGTCGGCCACCGGCACGGGGCCGCATGGCGACGCCGACCTGGCGGATCGTCAGGCCGGCCCGGGCCGCGATGACGAGCGACTCGACGGTGTCACCGAGGTACTCCGCCGGGTAGTTGGCCGAGAAAAGGCGGATCGCCCGGTGGTTGCACGCCTTGAAGCCCGAGGTGGTGTCAGTCAGCCGGGTATGGGTCACCCGGGAGAGTGCCACCGCCAGGACCCGCATGGACCAGTGCCGCGGACCCCGGGCCGTGTACGTGCCGACGCCGGCGAACCGTGCCCCGATGACGACATCCGCGCCCTCTGCGGCCATGGTGTCGAGAAGCCGTGGGACGTCGGCGGGGTTGTGCTGCCCGTCGGCGTCGAGCTGGACCGTCAGGTCGTACCGCTGCCGCAGGGCGTAGCGGTAGCCCGCTCGCATGGCACCCCCGACGCCGAGGTTGATGGGCAGGGGGAGCACCCGGGCACCCGCGGCCCGGGCGACGTCCGCGGTGGCGTCCATCGAGCCGTCGTCCACGACCAGCACGTCGGCGTCCGGGACGCAGCTGCGCAGCTCGGCGATGACGGCCGGAAGCGTCTCCTGCTCGTTCCAGGCGGGCACGATCACCAGCAGCCGCGCAGGGAGGGCAGAGGGCATGGCGGGCACTCTACCGTCGCGCTCGGAGGGCATGGCGTACCCACGCGACGTGCACGAGCACGCCGAACACGGGCCCGACGGCGAGGCTCGCGACCGTCCGGGCCGCCACGGCTCCCGGCAGCAGGAGCACAAGGGCCGAGCACACCGTGGCGGTGAGCCAGCCGAGCGCGTACGCGCGGTGTCCGCCGAGGGCGAGCGTCGCCGCGCCGGTCAGGGTGAGCAGAGCGACGAGCGCCGCGGTGAGCGTCAGGCCACCCAGGACGACCGGGTCCACCCGGTATCCCTCGCGCACGACTTCCATCAGCCAGGGGCCGACGAGAGCGGCGGCGACCGCTCCGACCGCCCCGACCGCCCCGATGACGCCGGCCAGGCGGAGCAGCGGGCGGGCACCCTGGTCACGGTGGCTGAGGAAGTGCGTGATCGCCACACCCTGGTAGGCGTTGAGCGGGATGAGCAGCGGGGCTCGGGTCAGCTGGATCGCGAGCATGAGCGGTGCCGCGAGCTCGAAGGTCTCCTGTGGTGTCGTGACGCGCAGGAGCACCGGGAAGCCGACGACGAGCGCTGCGCTCGACGCGGCACCCACCATGGCCTGCCAGCTTGCCCTGAGGAAGGCCGGGCCGGTGGTGTCGGCCCGCTGCCTGCGCGTGGCTCGGACCTGCGGGACGAGGGTCAGAAGGAGCCAGGTTGCGGCCGCGGCAGTGGTCGCGATCTGGAGCCCCATCAGGCTGGCTCCCGCGAGCCCGACGGCGGCGACAAGTACCAGCCGCATGAGCGCCTCGGCGCCGACCAGCCTCGAGTAGTCGGACCAGTTCCCGCGCCCCGCGAGCGAGCCGGCAACGGAGCTGTGCCCGGCGAAGGCCAGGGTGCCCAGGACGACCAGGGCGACCCGTGGGTACGGCGCAGGCCCGAGAACGGTGTGTGCCCATGCCGGGGATGTCACCGCGACCGCTGCGGCAAGGGCACCGCCGATGAGCAGCCCGTGCCGGAGGACGAGCGCGCCGTGGTCGCCGGTTGCTGGAGCCGGCTCGCTGGTCCGCGCGACGTGCACGGAGCGCGTGACCGCGCTCTGCAGCCCGCCGAGCGTGCCGAACAGGAAGAACAGGAGGCCCCAGAAGACGAGGAAGTCGGCGTTGGCGGCCTTGTCCAGCACGTTGGCGGCGATCACCAGGGCGACGTACCCGGAGGCGGCCGCCACCAGAGAGGCGACGCCGACGCCGGCGGTGCTGCGCGCAGTGGGCCCCGTGGGGTCCGTCCCCGGGTTGGCGCTCATCGGCGTCGGGCCGCGGCGAGGTAGGCATCCTCGTGCGCGACCGCGCACCGGGCCCACGTGAAGGAGCGAGCCTGCTCGAGGCCGCGCAGCTGCAGCTCGGTGCCGCGCTCGATCGCCCGTGCGGTTCCCTCGGCGATCGCGGCGGGGTCACGAGCGTCGACGAGCACCGCCGCATCGCCGCAGACCTCCGGGAGCGACCCGGCATCGGACGCGGCGACCGGGCACCCCGACGCCATGGCCTCGAGCGGCGGCAGCCCGAAGCCCTCGTAGAGGCTCGGGAACACCAGGCAGGCCGCCGTGCGGTAGAGCTCGCGCAGCTCGGCGGGCGGCACCAGGCCGCGCACGTCGACCCAGTCGGGCAGCGGACCGAGCCGGTCGAGCCCACCTCCGGTCAGCACCAGGCGCAGGTCCGGGGAGTCCTTGCGGAGCAGGCGGACAGCCTCGACCAGGCGGGCGTGGTTCTTGTGCGGCCAGCCGCGCGCCGGGTAGACGACGAACTGCTCGCGCTCGCCGAGGTTCGGCGTGAAGGCCGAGGAGTCCACCCCCAGGTGCGCGACCGTGATCCGGTCCGGGTCGATGCCGAGCCGGTCGACGATGCTCTGCTTGGCGAACGCGCTGATGGTGACCACGGAGTCGGCCCGACGGGCCGCGTGGTCGTAGTACCGGCGCCGGTACAGGCGCTCGGCGCGGGAGAACAGGTGCGGCAGGTCGAGGTGCTGCACGTCCAGCAGGCTCACCGTGAACGCGGCGTCCCCCGACGGCCAGGGCACCGGCGCGGTGAACGGGAAGTGGACGACGTCGGCCGCGGCGAGGTCCCGGCGGATCCGCTCCCGATGACGTCGGGCCTGCGCGAGGGTGACCAGCCGTGCGCTGGTGGTGGCGCCTCCCGTGACGCCGGCGACCACGTGCTCGGGCACCTCGGCGGCGAACCCGGTGCCGATGCGTGCCACCCATGCCTCCGCGGCGACCCGCGATGAGCCGGCAAGCTCGCGGACCAGCTCGCGGGCGTAGGTCTCGCTGCCCCCCATGCCCCCGGGGACCAGGGAGAGCATCGAGACGGCCACCCTCAGGCGGGTCGCGGCCGCTGGGTCTGCGGCCGCGGTGTCGCGGTGATCTCCCACCCTGTCCCCTTCGTGTGCGCACATGGTCGCGCCGCGACCCTCGCGTCGGCGGGCGCGCCGCTGCGCGCCCTAGTCTTGCTCACGCGGAGCCGGCTTCCGCGTCACCACCACGGGGGAGGGCCCATCGATGCCGCTGGACATCCTGGTGCCGTTCTGGGGCGACCCGGTGCTGCTTCGCGAGACGGTGGCGAGCGTGCTCGCCCAGCACAACGGGGACTGGCTCCTCACGGTGGTCGACGACGCCTACCCCGACGAGAGCGTCGCGCAGTGGTTCGCGGGGATCGACGACCCCCGCGTGACCTACCTGCGCAAGCCCACCAACGAGGGCATCACCGAGAACTACCGGACGTGCGTCTCGCTCGCCACACAGGACGCCGTCGTGATCCTCGGCTGCGACGACCTGCTCCTGCCCGGCTATGTCGACGTCGTCCTGGGTGCGCACGCCGCCTTCCCGGAGGCAGCGATCATCCAGCCGGGCGTGGAGGTGATCGACGAGCACGGCGACGTCGTGCTGCCGCTCGCCGACCGGATCAAGCAGCGGATGGTCCGGCCGCGTGCCCGGGCCCCCCGGCTGCTCTCGGGCGAGCGGCTCGCCACGAGCCTCCTGCACGGTGACTGGCTGTACTGGCCCTCGTTGTCCTTCCGGCGCGACGTGCTGGCCGCCACGCAGTTCCGGGACGGCATGCCCTTGATCCAGGACCTCGCGGTGGTCATGGACATCGTCACAGCGGGCGGATCCCTGCTTCTCGAGCCGACGGTCTGCTTCCAGTACCGCCGGCACCGGGCGAGCGCGTCGTCGGCGAGCCTGCTGGACGGGCGCCGGTTCCGGGGCGAGCGGGCGTACTTCGAGCTGGCGGCCGCACAGGTGCGTGCGCCGGGCTGGCGGCGGGCCGAGCGCGCCGCTCGGCTGCACGTGACGTCCCGGCTGCACGCCGTGAGCCTGATCCCGTGTGCTGTCCGGAGGAGTCCCGGCCAGGTCCGTATGCTCCTGCGGCACGCTTTTGGGCCCAGCAGGGCCTGATCAGCCCGGCCGTACCGACCACCGTGCGTGCGGTGGGAGACTGCCGCAGACCGCCATCCTGAGAGGAGCTCCCGTGAGCGAGCCCGACGTCCGTCCCGCCGACCCGGGTCCCGACGGCACCTGCCTCGTCACCGGAGGTGCCGGCTTCATCGGGACGGCGATGTCCGCCGGGCTGTCCGCGCGCTTCGACCGGGTGGTTGCCCTGGACAACCTGCACCCGCAGATCCACGCGACTCCCGAGCGCCCCGCTGACCTCGACCCGGCTGTGCAGCTGGTGGTGGGTGACGTGACCGACCCCGCTGTCTGGGACGCGCTGCTGGACGACGTCCGGCCCGACGTCGTCGTGCACCTCGCAGCCGAGACCGGGACCGGGCAGTCCCTCGCCGAGTCGACCCGCCACGCGATGACGAACGTCGTCGGGACGACCCAGATGCTCGATGCCCTGCTCCGGCACTCGGCGCTGCCGCGACGGATCGTGCTGTCCAGCAGCCGTGCGGTGTACGGCGAAGGGGCCTGGCGGCGGACGGCGGACGGTGGGCTCTTCCATCCGGGGCAGCGCACCGCCGAGATCCTCGAGCGCGGTCAGTGGGACTTTCCCGGTGCCGAGCCGGTCGCCATGGCGGCCGCGACGACGGCGCCGGCGCCGGTGAGCGTGTACGGCGCCACCAAGCTCGCCCAGGAGAGCGTGCTGAGCGCCTGGGCGCTGTCGTTCCACGTCGAGCCGGTGATCCTGCGCCTGCAGAACGTCTATGGTCCCGGTCAGTCGTTGATCAACCCCTACACCGGGATCATGAGCCTGTTCTGTCGCCTGGCGAAGGCAGGGGAGTCCATCCCGCTGTACGAGGACGGCCAGGTGCGGCGCGACTTCGTGCTCATCGACGACGTCGCCCGGGCTCTCGTGGCGGCCACGACCGCTGGCTCACCCGGCACTGTGCCCATCGACATCGGGGCCGGGGAGGACCAGACGATCGCGCGGGCTGCCGAGCTGATCGCCGCGTACTACGGGGCGCCGGCACCGCACGTCACCGGGCAGTACCGGCAGGGCGACGTGCGGCACGCATGGGCGGATGTAGGGCACGCCGAACGGGTGCTGGGCTGGACCCCGGAGTACTCCCTCGAGCAGGGAGTGCATCGCCTGGCCCGGTGGATCGACGGGCGCGAGAAGGGCTGACCCGCTCGTGGCTCAGCCCCGCGGGCGGCCGTGCGAGCGGCGGGCGCGGCGCATGGCAGGGCGCTCGATCAGGAGCCAGCTGGCCGTGGCCAGCGGGACGGTGCAGGCCAGGGCGACGATGTCGTACAGGACGAGGCCCCGGTCCTGGATGCCGGTGAGCACGAGCAGCTGCTGCATCGGGAAGGCGTAGATGTACACGCCGTAGGAGATGTCGTGCCGCTGGATCAGGCGCGGGGACGGCAGCACGGACCCGACCCAGAGCAGCAGATAGGCCAGGAACGGGGCCGTGAGCTGGGCGCCCCAACCGTTGAGCAGCCAGATCGACCCGAGCACCACCGCCGCGCTCACCGCGGCGCCCGCCCAGTGCAGGGGGAGTCGGTGCCGGATCAGCTGCACCAGGCCACCACCGAGGAAGAGCGGCAGCAGCTTGAACAGCAGCTGCACGTCCCCGTTCCCGCCCACGAGTGCGGAGACCCCGTGGGACCAGCCAGCATGCACGGCGACGGAGACGAGCCACGCGGCGGTCAGTCCCCAGGGCGAGCGTCGAACCCAAACAACCATCGCCAGCACCGCGACGATCAGATAGCAGAGGAACTCGTAGTACAGGCTCCACAGGGAGCCGTTCCAGGCACCCGGGTAGGGCACGCCGGCGGGGGTTCCCGCGATCTCGTACGAGTTGATGCGGAGCAATGCGTTGCTGAAGACGAAACTGGCCGGTGTGGTCGGCCCGGAGGTGAGATACCCGGCCAGCGTCCCGTGCACGGACGCGTACCCGATCGGGGCGAAGACCGCCACCATGAGCACCAGGCACACCAGGAATGCGGGGAAGATTCGGGCGATCCGGTGGACCAGATAGGTCCCGAGCGAGTTCGACCACCGGCTCGCTGTGATCAGATACCCGCTCAGGGCAAAGAATCCGAAGACCGCCCAGCCACCCAGGTTCTCCCCGTCGATGTGCGGCCCGAACGTGCCGTCCGCGCTCTGCACGCCGGCGATGTAGTACGCGTGAGCCACCAGGACCATTGAGGCGAGAACCAGGCGGATGAGGTTGAGGCTGTTCCGCCGCGGGTCCAGCTGGCTTCCGGTCCAGCGGCCCAGCCGAGCCTCCGGCGCACCGGCAGGTGGCGCCGGCTGCGGGCCCGGCGCGATCTCCTGCTCAGTGGCGGCGGTCACCGGCGTTCGCCGGGTGCAGGGGTGTGCATGGTGGACAAGTGTGCCATCGGAAGGCGTGTGACCATCACGGGCCGGGGTGCGCTCGTCCACGGCGTCGTGGGCGAGCGCCAGATCGTGACCGCTCGAGGCGCGTGCCGCACGCTCGCCGCTTCCGTGTACGGGGATGAATGCGACCAACCGAACACCCAGACCTAATGCCGCATAGCCGCAGATACGCGAGCGATTGACGACGATACAGGACAATCGACAATTCGGTTCGGACCACAGTGGCGGCGATCTCCATGGGAATGCTGCTCAAGTTGTGCTGTCGTCGGCCGATGCAGAGGAGTGGGGCTGTCGTTGCCCGCGTCTCGCTCGTGCCCATCGGATGGTGGAGAAATGCGACCTACGTCCTCATTTGCACCATCGTCGATCGATTTCTCGGCGCTGCGCCGACTGCTCGCCCTGGCCGCCGGCGCCGCGATCGTGCTGGCGTCGTCGGTGGGGCCGGCCGCGGCCGTCGAGCAGCCCGACGTCACGCGCACGGTCGAGGCCGTCGTGCACAACATCACCGTTGACGAGCTGGGCGAAGCGGACGGCGGTCTCGAGATCGCCACAGCCGTCGAGGTGGACGGCGAGCTGTACGACCTGTCCGACGTGGCGGTGCCTCCGCTGGAGACCGGCGACGTGGTCGAGCTCGGGGTGCGGTCCGCCCCGGACGTGCCGCTCGCGGAGGCCATGGAAGCGGTGGCCGAGGGGGAGCTGGACGAGGCCGCAGTGGTCTCCGTGGAACCCGAGGCGTCCGCCCTGGACGTCGACGCGACGCTGACGCTCGAGGGCATCGGCTCCAACACCCTCGTGATGCTCCCGGTCTACTGGAGCACGGGCCCGGACGTGACGGCCGCTGCCCTCCGTACGCTCGCGCAGTCCACTGCCGACTACTGGGCGGAGCAGAGCGGTGGGAGGGTGACCTTCCCCTCGATCGAGGCCCGCGACTGGGTCCAGGTCGCGGCGCCCGCGTCCTGCACGAACCAGGCGATGCTCGCCCTGTACAGCGCGGCAGTCGCCGCACAGGGAGTTGCGGGTCCGACCGACACCCGCCATGTGGCCATCTACTTCCCGCACACGAGCCTGTGCGGCTGGGCCGGCATGGCCAGCATCGGCGGCGGCATGGTGTGGCTCAACGGCCCCGTCAACGCCGACGTGCTGGCTCATGAGACCGGCCACAACTTCGGTCTTGGTCACGCCAACACCTACACATGCAGCTCCGGCGGGGCCCGGGTCGCCCTGGTCGTCCCGCTGACCGGATGCACCGCCACCCCGTACGGTGACTACGCCGACGTGATGGGCATCGCGATGATCGGCCGGCCGACCGGAAGCCTCAACACCGCTCTTGCGGACTATCTGGGGCTGGCCCGGCTCACCGATCTCGCGGGCCAGGCCACGGGTGTGGCCACCTTCGACATCGCGGCGCTGGGCGTTGTGGGCGCGGGCCGTGGGCTGCGCGTCCCTGTCGCCGGCGGTGTGCTGTACGTCGACTACCGGCCCGCCGTTGGCAGGGACAGCAGGTGGCCGACCTGGGCCGGCGTCCAGGTGCACCTCATGCTCCTCGACGCACGGGGGATCCCGACGAGCTACCTGCTCAACCTGCAACCCGGTGCCGGGGACTTCGTCAACGCCTCGATGCCGGTGGGCCAGACATGGGCGGTGCCGGGCACCGCTGTGACGCTCAAGGTGTTCAGCACCGGATCGACCGCCCGGGTCTCCGTGACGTCCGGTACACCACCCGCAGGCGACGCGATCAGTAGCTACGTGACTCGCGTGTACCAGGACCTGTTCAGCCGATCGGTCGACCCGAGCGGGCT
>Ga0209539_1001937_pt1 | contig 11067 bp, 12 predicted proteins | sample BarGraNGADG00312_2_FD_184499 | JGI IMG/M metagenome (GOLD analysis project Ga0209539, IMG submission 184499) | Arctic peat soil microbial communities from Barrow, Alaska - Barrow Graham LP Ref core NGADG0011-312 (SPAdes) (version 2) | ecosystem: Environmental > Terrestrial > Soil > Wetlands >... | reverse complement strand
ATTAACGATCGCCCGATATGGAAACCAGCAAACCTGTACGCGCCGGCCAAGGTGGCGGTTCGTATGCGAAATCGCCGGCCATCGGAGTTTGTAACGGCCGCCGCGGCCGTATGGAGCCGCCGGCCGAGAAAGCGAGATGGGCCCGGCTGGATTCGAACCAGCGACCGTCGGATTATGAGTCCCTTCTGACGTGCTGCAACGAAACGCAGTAAACGGAAAGAGCCTGTAAAAAGGTTCTTTCCGTACTGCGACGAGTAGCGGCCAAACACCCCTTGCGGAGCCTAGCCCGTATCACGTTTCGTACACGCAGGGAGCCGCTACTGCAGCGGCCACAGCTTCGCCTTGCGTAAACCTGTAACGAGAATGGCTCTAGCCTCTAGCGTGATCGCGTTGTCAGTGGGGGGTGTCAGCACTCGCCGCACCTCTGCGTCCAGCTCTTTCGGCGGGTACTCCTTGAGCGCCAGGATGCGCTGCTCGATCGTCGGTAGGTCTTGCATGGTGGGCCAGCCTCCCTAGAAGCAAGGCCCCGAGGCGCAGCGACCAAACCGCCGGCCCCGAGGCCGAGCGGAGAGTATCAAGTGAGGATGCTTGGTTTGGTCAAGCATGGGGGAAGCTTGCCACTTCCGGCGCTAGATGTCTAGTGAGGGGCGCGGCCTGCCTAGCGAACCGCGCCCCCTTGCTTGGCCCAGAAACGCGAGCCCTTCGGCTCGCATCGCCGCTCGGGAGCGTTTCCGGCGGCGATCCTTGCGGCTAGCGCTCCGCGAGTGCGGCCAGCCTTTCCGCTTCCTGTTCGCGCTTTGCTTGGCGCCGCTTGCACTCGTCGCCTAGAGCGTCTATGTCCGCGTCCATCTCGGCGCGCTTAGCTTCCCACTCGGTCCCGTCATAGGGGTTTACTTCCCCCCGCGTCGCGGGCGCGTCGATCTTGTCATGGAGCCGCTGTCGGAAGGCTGGATCGAGCACGAGATAAACGTCCGCCATGCCCAACACGTCGCCGAGATTCACTTCCGTGCCGACCCGCGAGCATTGGCGGCGGAAGGCGTTAAGCTTCTCATCTAGGGAGGCTCCCGCCTTCACTACTAGCCCGTCAATCGCCGCGTGCGCCACCGCCCGATCCTTCGGCGCGGCCTTCTTATGGCGGTCGAGTCCTTTCGACCGCGCCTCTGATTGTCGGTCTAGCTCATCGTCCGTTAACCGGGCGATCTGGTCTAGTCTCTCGGGGTCGATCATCGTGCAACCTCCTTAGGGTCTTTGTCGAAGTAAATGTCGCCGTGCAGTTCCAGGTCCCCGACCCTGTAGACGCGATCTTCGCTATAGCGAATCCCTGAAATCACTTTCGCCTCGGTTGCGCCCTGCGGGTAGAGGATTCCGTGAGCCGCGAGCGCCAGCGCGATAGCGCGGTCGTCATGCTTATCAGGATCATGATCTATCCGGTAAACCCCCGGCGACCGTTCAACTAGCCGGACGTTTGCTAGTTCGTCCAGTAGGTCGGGATCATCGGGGAGGGATATCGTGCGGCTGCGTAGTAGCTCGAAAAGCGTATGGGCGAGCCGCGCCACGCTTGCGCTTGAGAATGTGAAACCCTGCACCCTAAGCCCGCGAGAACGTAGGCGCTGCGTTAGGTGTATTGCTTGGTAGGGGTCAAAGTGGACGGCCGCTCGGTTATAGGCGCGGGCGGTTAGGTCGATCCATTCCTCTACTTCGGAAAGATCGACGGGATTCGAGCTCGTTCCCTGCCAGACTGCTATTCGATCGAGCACGATCCGCGTCCCGGTTCGTATCTCTTTCCCTTCGCCTAACAGGCGCTCAGGTATACCGTGGCAGACGGCCGCCACGGTTGCATCGCCCGTAATGCCAAGGTCTAGGCCGATCGTGTATTGCCGCCCGCGCTCGGGCTCGAGCGGGCCGTCTAGGACGGTTGCGGCTGCGAGGTCGTCGGGAGTAACCAACCGATCCTCGGCGGCCGTCCACTCGTTCAAGAAAAGGCGCCGGTAAAGCGACTCGGGCAAGCGACGGCGCTGTTCCTCGAGTCGGTCAGGGTCAAGCCACGGCACCGGGCCGGGCGTTTCGTTGACCCGCCATAGCGGATTTTCTAGTGCGTGGTCTAGAACCTTCCGACTCCAGTGGGCCGGGTCGCCGGCCGAAGTGATAACCGCGAGCCGCGAGCCGGGCATTTTCGCCATCGAAGACGTTAGGGATTCCCAAAACGCTCTCGGGCCGGGAGTAGTTCCCCACTGGCAGAGCTCGTCAACTATCAGAAACCACGGCCGAAGTCCCCACGAGCCGGGCGCATCGGCGGCGAGCATTTCCAAGACGACGCCGGTACGCGGAACGGCCACGCGGTATTGCTCGACTCGTAGCCCCTTAAGCTCCGGCGTCCGGTTACGATAGCCCGCGATCGAGTCGATGAGAAGGCGGGCTTGGTCTTTATCTGCGGCGCCGCCGTACATCTTCGCCCCGGCGGGCGCTTCGGTTAGCGCAAGCGCGAGCGCGATCCCTGCCAAGTCCCCGGTTTTCGATCCGCCACGGCCACGGGTTTGGAAGTGATAGGGCGGGCCTGTTACGTCGAAGATCGCTTCGGCATCCTCCCGCTGGAAATCGAAGGCGGCATCGCCCCAGCGGCGCCCGTCTTCGAGAACGAGCCCGTTCAGAACATCTAGCGCGGCGCTCATCGTTTGCATCCCTGTTTCGCGGGTTCTCTGCGCCGCTCTGAGCCTGTGAGGGCTCGGGCCGGGGTTCGTTCCGCTAGGAAGGAGCCGCGCTTAGAACGGCTCCTATCGCTTCGCTCATGCGGCATCAGACATCCCAATCGAACGTATCCGCAGCATTGGCGCTTGGTAGATCGTCTAGATCGTCGAGCGAATCAACATCGCAAACGACCTTAAGAGAATGCTGAAGAAGTGCTACCTGCTCGGGATGTGAACTGATCCATGCAATAACCCGGCTCGTCTCCTCTCCGCTATCAGGAACAATCATTAGCGGCGATTCCTCAAGTCTAAAACAAACGATGATCTGAGGAGCATCGTCGCAACTTACCGCCTTTCCAACGACTACGTTTTTCCCGAAAGCTCTCATCAGGCAAGCCCCACGTTCGGAATCTGACCTGAGCGCACGAGCTCGACAAGGTGATTGCGTACCTTGAGAGCAACCGCCTTCGGGTCGTCTCCAAAGGCATTCGAGACGGGGACGGTGATGTTGATCGTGGTATTCCCTCCGCCGCCGCTCAAACCGCCGCTCCCTATTGATCGCGGAGCCGCAGAGAGCGAGGCATCTACGCCGCCCGCTATGTAGGCGCCCGTCTTGGACATATCGACGCCCGAAAGCAGCGTGTCAGGTAGTGCCGTCCACCACGTATTGATCGAGGAGAGCGGGCCGACCTTGGCAGGCGATTGCAGCTTCAGATACTTCTCAAGGATCTCGGCGAACTGCTTGGCCGCCGCGCCGAGCGCCTTGAAGGATTGCTGGAGTCCGGTGGCAAACGCCTTACCGAGATTCTCTCCGGCTTCCTTGTATTTCGGCCCGAACTCCACCTTGAACAGCTTGAGGATCTTGGCGTGGACCTTCTTGTATTCCTCGGGGTGTTTGGCGAGGTACTTCTCAAGCTGGGCGAGTTGTGCCTCGAGGTGTTCCTTTTCGAGATCGCGCTTAGCCTGGAGTTGGAGAGTGGCGCTGGCTAGTGCAGTGTCGGCGGCGAGCTTTTCCGTCGCCACCCGGGCGACTAGTGCTGTCCGCTCCTGCGTGGCCTGCGCCTGGAGTGCCGCTTGCCGGATCGCCCACTGTGCATCCGAGACGGCCCGTAGATCGCCGCTCGCTGTGGCATCCGCTAGGGCCTGCGCGCGCGCTGCATCATCCCTAGCAGCGGTCTCTTCTCGGAGCGTCTGCTCCGCTGGTGTCTCGCCTGCCGCTGCGATCTCTCCCGGTGTTTGCCCGCCCGCCGCATAGGTGAAGGCGCCGAACGCCGTAGAGACGTTGACCTTGAGCTTCGAGATCATCTTCTCGGTCTTGGCATCGAAGGCACTCATGGCCTTGTCTGCCACGTTGCCGAAGGCGGTAGACACGACACCCTGCATCGACTGAACAGCCGTCTGCGCTTTCTCCATCGCGCTACGGACACGATCGGTCACGTTCGCGTTGAGATTGCCGGAGCCGAGTAGGAAGCCGACTACAACACCCTCGCCGAGTGGCTTGCCGAGCTTGTCGCGCCATACCGTTGATGGTGACTTGGCACCCTGAGACGCCTTAGCGCTTGCGAGCGCGGCGTTAATCTCAGAGGTCATTCGAGCCGCAAGAGCGCCAGAGAATCCAGACGCCCCAGCGAGTACGCCGCCCTTGATCGAAGAACCGAGCCCGACTGCGGCGGCATGAGCCTTCGGACCTATCCCACTGACCACGGTAGTAGTCTTGGCGCTTTCCTTCTGCGCCTCCTTGGAGATCGCCTCGAAGATTCCAGCGGCCTTGATGTCGCCGGGTTTCGGTACTTTGTGCATCCCCTCGGTGAGCTTCAAGACTGCGAGAGCAGCGCGGCCGGCGGCGGTAGTTGACCCACCGGCTTCCTTGGCGAGAGAGGCAAGACCCTTAGAGAAAGCCTCGGTTGCCTGCTTGGCGTTCCCGCCCTTCGATACGTAGAACTGGACAGCACTAGAGGCTTCGGCGATGTTCTTGCTCATGTTCCGCAGCTCAAAGCTGGCCTTCTGGTGTGCTAGCGCCATGCCCTTTGCCGAAGTGACCACCTGATCCTGTTGATCCTTGACGGCCTGCTCGTTCTGCTTCACGGTGAGATCGGCACGAGCCCTCTGGAGCGCCGTAGAAGTTGCGTCCTTATCGACTCGTGTTCGTTCCACGATAGATTCCTTGAGCGAGAGCTGGGCAGACTTGAGGCTAAGTGACCCGTTCCTGAAAGCACTCTCGGCCGACCTAGCATCATCGAGGGAAGTCTTGTAGTTACGCACGGACTGGGTAAGAGCATCAACCACGCCCGCCGTTGCACTAGCGGCGAGTTTGAACGACAAGAGAGCACCAACCGCCATCGCGGCTAGGCCGACGATTGCGCCGATACCGGTGGCTCTCATGGCAACGCCCAACCCGACGGTCTCGGCAGTCGCCCCCGCTGTCATGGCGGTGTAAACCATGATCGCAGCCGAAGCGATGCGCGTTCCATACGAGAAGGCGATCATCCCAGTAGCGAGCGAGGACACGGCGACGAAAAGCGCAGTAGTAACCGTCTTGTGTCGGCCGAGCCAATCAACCACGCTGGAGATAGAAGTAGCCAACCTGGCAAACATCGGGAGCGCGACCCCGCCCACTTGCGTCATCGACCCCTGGAGAGAAGCGAACGCCACCTTGATCTTCATTGGCGCCCTCTCCATCGCGGCGGCCGAGTTCGCGACGTAATCGCCCGTGGTCGCGTTTACCTGCTTGAGGGATGCGTTGTACGTGTTATAGCCCTCGACTAGAGCCATAATCGCGGCGCCACCGCGCGAGCGACCGAAAGCAGCCATGAGTTGCTGCTTAGCGAATACCTCGCCGGATGACTTCTCGGTTTCCTTGTACTTCTGCACGAGCAAGCCGAGAGCTTGTGTGAGGCCGCCCTTAGAGAGAGCGTTTGCGAGATCGCTTGAACCCAGACCAAGGTTCTTTAGCGCCCCGGACGCGGCTTTCGTCGGAGACATCATGCGTAGGAACGTCGCCGTGAGTTTCGTCGCCGCTTGCTGCGCGGGAATACCCGCGATCGTCATAGTGTCAATCGCAGCGCCCATCTGTGAGAGCGATATTCCTACGTTCTTAGCGGCGGGCAGAATGCCGGTCGAAAGAGCTCCGGTGAGATCCTGCATCGTCATCTTGCCCGCGCCGACGATCGCATTCAGTGTTCCCATCGCCTTCGTTTGGCTCTCTGTCCCCTTGATGTGAACCTTGACGGCCGACGTGAGTGCCTTTGTGACCTCGGTCAGGTCAGCTCCGGTCGTCCCCGCGTTAACAGCCGCCGCCGAGAGCACCTTGAGAGCTGCGCCGCCACGAATGCCGGAAGACTCGATGAAGTAGAGGGCGTCGGCGAGTTTCTTCGGTCCTTGCCCGCCACCCTGCGCAGTCTTAGATAGGGCGATGACGGCCTTAGACATCTTGTTTACCTCAGCTTGGCTGGCGCCCGCCGAAGTCCTGAGCAACTGCATGGACTCCTCGAAGTGGTAGGCCATGACGCCCGCGCCCGTACCGGCTGCGACTAGCCCGAGACCGAGGCGCATTCCCATGCGGCCGATTGAGTTCGTCGTGCTTTTCATGGTCGATTCGACCGAACTCATAGCGGCATGGAAACGAGCTGTGTCCGCGCCAACGCTAATAAGGATGTCGCCGCCGCTTGTCATTTGCCTTCACCTTCCGGCCAGCCCTGCTCGGCTGCTTTACGCTTTCGCTCGTTCTCTTCCCAGTCGGCTAGGCGCTGCCTTGCTTCGGCGAAGTCGTCGGCGGTTGCCACGTTCTTAAAAGCGGCATAGTGGGCGATGCTCTCGCCGCTCTCAAGCACGCGGTAGCACGTCTCGGCGTCAATGCCGAAGGCGCGCCCTTTCTGTACGTCCTTCTCGGCTTCCGCCTTGAGATCGGCCACGAATACCGCGCCCCTGCCGGGCACGACTACGAAATCTAGATCAGTCATCGTTCATCCTTTCTGTAGAGATTGGGGGGGACGGCGCAGGAGATGCCCGCCCCCCGTATCGCGCTCTGCCGATCGAGACGAAAGCGAGCGCGCATCCTTGCCCCTATGGCAAACGTTGGTAGTGGTCACGATCCCGCCTGCTCTCGGCGCTCTCTAATCGCCTTGCCTTGCTCGGCTAGGGATTCGAGGTCAGACTGTCGCCCGTCTAGGTTAAGAGCGGCTATCCGTTCCTCGAGTACGGCCATCGCTTTCTGCTCTGCGTTGAAGGCCGAGACACGGGTACGGTTATTAGTCGAGCGGTCTAGGATCGCTCGGGCGATAGACCAAGACGTGATGCGCTCGGCGAGTAGGGGATCGAGGGCGACGACGCTAACCCCCAGGCGTTTCAATAGGCGGCGCTTGTGTGCTCTCGCTGTAGCGTCGATCGGTGTTGCAGCCCTGCGCCGCATAGGGGTTGCAGCGTCGGGCGTGCTCTGCTCGTTAGCCACGGGACACCCCCTCCGGCTTGACGACTCGCCCGTCTCGGGGAAGCGTCTGGACTTCCAGACCAGCGCCGTCAAGCCACTGGCGCAGTTCGCTCTCAATAAAGAGCAGGCGCCGAGTTCCAGGGGGTTTACGGTGGGGGATCTCGCAGAGTCGAGCGCGTTCATGCACCGTCCGCACTGAACATCCGAGGAGTTCGGCAACGTCGGCGACGAGTAGATAGGGGCTCGCGCTCATGGCTTCGCCTCCCGTCGGATATGTACTCCGCTAGGCGCTTGGAAAGCCCTGCTAATAAGCAGGTGCGTGTACGGGATGTGTACGGGATCGAGTGAGGGCGTCCGTGTTGCCTGGTTAGGCGACGGTGGTGTCAGAACTGGCAACGGGGGAGCGAAGGTGGGAGCGCGAGCGCCTACCCGCTGAGTCCTAGAACGGGATGTCATCGTTCCCCCCTGTCTGCCACTCTTCAGCCTCTATGGCGTCCTTAGATACCGGGCCTAGTGCTTCGACCAATGCCTTCCCCCGATCGGTTTCGGGTGTTCGTAGTTCGGCTGCGAGCTCGAGTAGTCGGGCGCGTTCCTGATCGTCTAGCTTCTCGCCCCTCTTACGCTCGCGCTGCTCGACTTCATCGAGGATTCCGTTCTCGTCGTACTGGTAAGCGCCGTTTCTAATCCAGACTTCCAGCACGTCAGCAAGGCGCGACGGCGTTTTAGCGCCGGTCGCTGCCGTTGTTGTTCTTACTTCATCCTTCTTAAATACTTCGTCACCGCTCTGGCGCGGTATTTCTTGCGTCACCAGCGCGGTCTTTTCTGCGGTCTTTTCTGCGGTCTTTATTGACCGCTCCTCTGCGGTATTTAAAGACCGCTCTAGCGCGGGCAATAGGAGCCGGTAAAGACTGCGATGCCCAGCGCCGCGTGAGCCCGGTTCGAAGTGCAGCAGTTCAGCCTCGATCAGTTCTTGTCGGACACGTTCAAACGTTCGGCCGTCGAATCCGCCCGTGGTGCGTAACAGGTTGTTACCGAACCGCTCCTCCTGCTTCCTAAAACCGAGCAGGCTACGCAGTAGGACGAGGTAAAGCCGATGCGCGCCCTTGGTCAGCTCGGGGTGCTCGAGGATCGCTTCGAGCGCGGCGTTCCACGGGCTGCGTTCTGGCTGTTCAGTCAGAACGGTCATCCGACCTCCCTTCGTTGGTCCAACAAAAAAACCGCCGAAGCGGTTTTCTCGAGGAAAAGGTCCCTCTACTAATACGGGGGGGACCCCCTAGCTACCAGTCGCAAGGCACGATCGGGCCGCGTGCTTCTCCCTCTCCGTCTGTGCCGTAGTTGTATTTCTCCTGCGCCAGTTCTATGTACTCAGGGACGCCACGGTGCCGAGCGTCGGCGGGCTCGGGGTAGGTATCCGGCCCCCTGTCCCCCCGGCACCATCCTTCTTCAGGCCCTTCGTTCGTCCACGGCCCGCGCTTCTCACATTGTTTACATACGCTTAGGCAATCGGCGGGCTCGGCTTCGTTCCGGCGAACGTCGGAGCTGATAACGATCGAGCCGGCCTTACGATTGCAGCCGGGCGCCCGGCATTGGTAACGGTCGCGCTTGAGTACCGTCTCGCGGAGAATGCCGCGCTGACGGACTCGGCGCTTCTCTACCCAATCCCATACCTGCGCCATAAACTCGGGATTCCCCTCGGCTACGTGGTAGGTGCGCCTAATCCGCTCGGCGTCAGGTAGCGCATTCCATTCTGCGGCGGGTATAGCCAACTTGAGAAAGGGATCGAGGAGCGCGGCGACTTCCCGCCATCCTTCGTCGTCTAGATCCAAGAGTCCACTTCCCCAGCGCCGTTCTTCTCGCGTCCAATCTAAGTACGGATTCTTGGACTTGGGTTTTCCTTTCCCCTTCTGCTTCGGCGCGTAAGACTGCGGATAGCCGAGGTTCTTTTCGGCGGCGCTAACGAGCAGTCGCACCCGTTTACAGGTTATGCCCATGCCTTGCGCGATGTAGGCGTTCTTCGCGGCCGATCGCCACAGACCATAGGCACGCAACTGCTGCCCGGTGAGTAGTTCCTGCGCCCGCTTGAGTTCGGCGCCCGCGAGCGGCCCCATAGGCGGGGTCCTGGTTTCTACTGCTGCTGTCATGTCTCTAGCCCTTCGTGGTGTCGCCCCGCCTTGATCCGCTTCGGCCCCAAGAGCTCGCACCCCTGGGGCCTTAGCGCACGTCGGGCTAGGACGTTTTCGTATCTACAGTTCCAGCGTACTCTAGGCGGCGGACGGACTGGGTATAGCTTCCCGCGTGAGTTCGTCCGCCGCTTCTGGTACACTTTCCAGCATAGGCTAACTAAGGGGGTCGGGAAGTGGAAAACGGGCAGAAGGTCAGAGAGAACCGGCTACGCCGCATGGCGAAGCGGCAGGGGCTAGCCCTGAGCGCTTCCGGGCGGCGCGATCCGAGAGCGATTGACTACGGGGCATATGCCTTGTTTGACGCTGAGCGCCATTTCGAGGTCGCCGGTGTTGACGGGACTGGGCGCTTCGAGTTCTCCCTAGATGATGTCGAGAAGTACCTAACGGGAGGTCGGCGGTAATGGCATCGCTACAAGCTAGGCACGGCCGAGACTGCCAGCTCGGACGTGATTGGACTACCTTTGCAGACGCGGGCGGGTGCGACTGTGAGCCGAGCTACTACATAGTCGTGCGCGAGGGCGCGAAGCTCCACCGCGAGCGCGTCGGCAAGAATCGCAAGCAGGCCGAGCGGGCACTAGCAAAGCGCCAGGTTCAGACAGACGAGGGTTCGTGGGTAGCTCACAAGTCGATCACGTTTACCGAGTGGGGCGAGCGCTGGCTTGTGAGTCTCAATCGCAAGGAGACGACGCGGGACGATTACCGAACCTCGATCGCCTACGCGGGCGAAGCCTTCGGCGCGAAGGTAGTTAGGCGGCTCGGGACGGAAGACATAACCCACCTACTCGAGCTCCTACGCAAGAAGGGGATCTCCGACTCGACGCGGGCGAAGCACTTGAGGGTGTTAGCTGCCTGCCTCTCGTCGGCAACCCTGCACGGATACGCGGCGAAGAATCCGGCCAAGATGCTGCCGAAGAACGAGCGACCCCACGCCGAGAAGCGCGAGGCCGCGTACTTCGAGACGGCCGAGCTTCCCGTCCTGTTTGCCGCGATCGAGGCTGGGATGCTCCGCGTCCTAATGATGGTGCTCCTAAAGACGGGCATTCGGAGCGGCGAGGCTCTCGGGCTCGAGTGGGGCGACGTTGATCTCTCAAGCGGCGCAGTACACATTCGCCGGGCTCTGGCGAAAGGCGCCCTAACGACTCCGAAAAGCGGCGAGCGGCGAGTGGTCGATATCCCGCCGGATCTAGTCCAGACGCTAGGCGAGTGGTGGGGCGAGTGCGGCAGGCCCGCCGATGACGTGATTGTGTTCCCCGGCGCCACGGCAACCGGGCACCTTGACCCCGGCGCGATCAGGCACGAGCTCTATCGGGCCATGAAAGCCGCCGGCATCCCCCGTGAGGGATCGACGGGCGAGAAGCGGACGGTCCACTCGCTGCGCCATACCTTCGCCAGCCGAGCCCTACAGAGCGGCCGGCCGATTACCTGGGTATCGAGACACCTCGGGCACGCGACGCTCGAAATCACTCACTCGACATACGGGCACTGGGAGCGCGCCGAGCAGAAGAAGCAGGCCGAGAAGATGGAGGGCGTCTTCGGTGTCTAGGCGATCCGTACTCCCCACGTACACACAGGGCACCTTTCGCGGGGTGCCCTTTCACGTTTTCCCTGCTAATCGGATGGGCCCGGAAGGATTCGAACCTTCGACTTTCGGATTATGAGTCCGCTGCTCTAACCAACTGAGCTACGGGCCCCGCCGCCGTCAGCCTATCGCCGCCGAGCGCGCTATGCGTGGGTATTCGTCATCGATCGGTCGCAAGCGTTTTCGTCCTCGTAT
>Ga0209539_1001936_pt1 | contig 11070 bp, 8 predicted proteins | sample BarGraNGADG00312_2_FD_184499 | JGI IMG/M metagenome (GOLD analysis project Ga0209539, IMG submission 184499) | Arctic peat soil microbial communities from Barrow, Alaska - Barrow Graham LP Ref core NGADG0011-312 (SPAdes) (version 2) | ecosystem: Environmental > Terrestrial > Soil > Wetlands >... | reverse complement strand
GAGAGGACCCGAGGCGACCTCACCACGGCGATCCGGCGCCAGAGCCTCGAGCGCACCATGAAAGAACTCGAGGAAAAACTGAAGTAGGGGAAAAACGGTACCAGGCACTTTTCGTCCCCTTTTACAGCTCTTGCTTGAAATGGGAAAACGCGGGACGAAAAGTGCCTGGTACCGGTTTTCCCCTAGGGGATGTCGCAGACCACGACCGTCATGTCGTCTTTTGCCTCGCCGTTACAGAAGTCGAGCACGTTCTCGATGAGCGAGTCGATGAACTCACCGGGCGCCTTGTCCCTGTTGGCGCCGATGAACCGGTTGAGCCTCTTGAGCCCGTAGAGTTTCCCCTTGGAGCTCTGAGCGTCTATCACGCCGTCGGTGAAGAGCACGATGCGGTCCCCTGACTCGAGCTTCTTGCGCTGCACGTCCAGCCCCGCCCTGGCGAAGATGCCCAGCAGCGATCGGCTGTTGGAGGTCAACGGCTCCATCGACCTGTCGACGGCGATCTTCACCGGCTCCTCGTGGCCCGCGTTGGAGTAGCTGAGGGTCATCGACGTCAGGTCTAGCACGCTGAAGAAGACCGTCACGAAGCTGTCCGACCGGTTACCCAGGTAGAGGTTGCGGTTGACGTGCTCCATTATCTCCATAATCTTGTTGTGCTCGCGCGCCTCGACCCGCAGCGCGCTCATGGCCATGGTCGCGAACAGCGCCGCGCCGACCCCCTGCCCGGAGGCGTCGCCCACCACCAGGAATATCTTCTCGCCGTAGCACCAGTAGTCGAACCAGTCTCCTCCCACCACCTGCGCCTGCTGCTGCCTGGCGTGCACGCTGACCCCGCCCGCCAGCAGCCTCTCGCGCGGCAGCAGGCTGGTCTGTATACCCGAGGCGATCTCCATCTCCCGCTGCATCAGGGCGTACTTCTCGAGCTCCTTCTGCTCGCTGATGTCGCGGTAGATGGCGACGACGTTCTCGATCTTCCTGTCAGGCCCGATTATCGGGGCGAAGGTACCACCGACGGGGATCCTCTTGCCCGACCGCGTGGTGATCTCGTCCTCGCTGTAGGCCACGTGCTCACCGGTGAACATCCTGTTGATCGGGCACTCGGGCCCTGGGCACATGCCGGGCACGGTCTCCGAGCTGTAGAGGACCTCGTGGCAGCTGCGGCCCCTGGCCTCCTCCTGGCTCCAGCCGGTGAGGAACTCCGCCGCCGGGTTGACCAGCACCACCTTGAACTCCTTGTCCACCACCAGCGTCGCGTCCGGGGTGGCGCGTAGCACCGCCTCGCTCCTCTCGCGCTCGCGGTAGAGGCGCTCGTTGATCTCGGCGTTCTTGATGGTCATCTGCTGCTGGAACAGCCTCTCCTGCAGGCGCCTGTTCTGGATCGCCACGGCCGCCTGCGTTCCCAGCGCCTCGGCCAGCATGATCTCGTCCTCGCTGAAATCGACCTCGCCGGAGGTGACCTCCAGGCTCATCAGGCCGATCAGCTCGTCCTTGACCACCAGCGGCACCTGCAGGTAAGAGTGGACCCCGGGCCCCCTGAATATCCTCGACTCCAGGCTTATCTCCTCGCCCACGTCCTTGATCGCCACCGGCTCCTTGGTCCGCAGCGCCTCGGCAGTCGCCTGCCCCAGCTCGCTGATGGGAATATGAAACTGGTTGAGCAGCCACACCTGCAGCGTGCTGCGCCCGTAGCCGGCCATGAAGGTCAGCGCGTTCGCCTCGGGCTCGTAGAAGAACATCGAGCACCGATCGACCCCCAGCGCCACCGCGGTCTTCTCCGCGATGGTCTCCAGCAGCTCGTCCAGGTCGCGCGCCTGGCTAACCGCCTGGGTGAACTCGGTGAGCAGGATCGCCTGGCGCCTGCGGCGGCGCTCCTCCCTGAACAGCCGCGCGTTCTGGATGGCGACTCCGGCCTGGGGTCCCAGCGTCGTGAGCATGGTGATGTCGAGATCGGTGTAGGTCCGCGGCGTGGTCTCGTAGAGCTCGATCACGCCTATCGGCTCCTCGTCAGAGGTGATGGGGATCGACAGCGCCGAGCGGATCTTTCGGCCCGCGGCCGGCCGGGGCAGGTCGAACTCGGTCAGCTCGTCGTCCCTGGCGAGCACGTACTCGTTGCGCTTTATCGCCACCCCGGAGAGGCTGTTCTCGAGGGGGATCTTCTCGCGAGCGACCCAGGCCCGCGACAGCCCCATGTCCGCCACCGGCTCCAGCTGGTTCTTGCTCGCGTCCAGGAGCATTATCGAGCCCATCTTGGTCTGCATGAGGCTGGTGGCGACCTCCAGTATCTGCCTCAGCACCTTCTCGAGATCGACGGTGGACACTATGGTCTGGCCCAGGCGCGACAGCGCCCTGAACTCCTCCAGCTGCCTCTCCACGGACGATTTCTCCTCGGCGTGGTACGCGCGCCGTATGTAATGCCTGACCATCTTGGTGAAGTTGTCGCGCATGTTGGCGAGCTCGACCCAGGCCTCCGCCGGGTAGTCCCGTCCAAGCAGCTCGGAGGTGATGCTCTCCCAGATGTAGGTCTCGCCGGTGTCGAAGCTCGCGATCACCAGGTTGAGCCGCATGCCCTGGCTCGCCCGCTTGCGCCCGACGTCGGTGGCGAGGCTCTTGATGAACTTGCGGGGCAACTCGGCCGCCTCGAAGTAGTCCAGGTAGAGCTGGTAGAAGTCCCGGAAAGACTGGCGGACGTCGGCCAGCACGTCGGGGGGCAGAGTGGCGTACTCCGCCTCCCCCTGCTCGATGACCTTGTCGATCTCCAGCACCATGCGTTCCTTGCTGGTGCGCAGGAAATCAGCTACCTCGTGCCTGAGAGCCTTCGACTCGGAGGTGCCGCTGATTGAAATAGACTGCTGGGTACCAACGGGTATTTCGTCCATCCTGTTCATATTATAGAGTATGGCGCCCGCCGGCCGCTCAGCGATGCTCGGTTGGTGGGAGCCTCTTGGACTCCTTCCCGTTATCCGATATATTGGACCCGGCACAGCTGGAATCTTGCAGGAGGTGCGAGTGGCGGCGAAGGTGTTCCAGATAATCGCGGTGGCGGCGATCATACTCTTCGGACTGGTATTCGCCCTCGCGCTGCGCTTCCTGGGCAAGTTCCTCAAGCGGCACAACAAGGGCATGGTCTCGCGGGCGGGTGAGGTGCGTAAGCAGTTCGACTCCTCCATCGGCGGCATCGACAACGCCCAGGGACAGATCGAGGCCATGGCGGCCATGACCGGGGCGGTGCGCGGCGGGATGGACAGCGCCATAGCCGTCGCCGACAGGGCCGTCTCCTTCCTGGAGTCACGCACCTTCCAGGTGGGTCTGCCTGCACTGCTGTGGGTGCTGCTGCTGGTTATCGCCATCCCCAGGGGCCTGCGCGTGCGCCGGCCGAAGCAGAAAGAGCCCAACGTCATCCCGCCCCCGTCCTGGGAGGCGGCCGCCAGGGCGGCCGGGGAGTAGCGCCCGGTGGGCGAACAGCCGCTGAGAGAGCGGGACACCTTCGCTACCATCTACAAGTACACCGTAGCGGTGGGCGAGCACCTGGTCATGCCCCTGGTGAACGTCAACGCTCCGGAGGTGGCCGAGCACATCCGGGACGTCCCTTACGTCGCCGAACCGTCCAACAAGAAGCAGCGCCTCGACGTGGTGAGGCCCCTGGGAAAAGCTCCCTTTCCCGTGCTGGTGTTCGTGCACGGCGGGGGGTTCATCTCCATGGACAAGAGCTATTACACCCGCATGTGCAAGGTCTTCGCCTCGGCGGGCTACCTGGTGCTCAACGTCAATTACCGCAGGGCGCCCCGCTTCCGCTATCCCGTCAACATCTCGGACGTGGGCGCGGCGGTCGCCTGGGCGCTGGAGAACGCGGCGGCCTACGGCGGCGACCCCTCGGTGATGTTCCTGGCGGGAGACTCCGCGGGCGCCCACCTGGTGAGCACCTACTCCACGGCGCTCGCGGACGGAAGGCTCGCGAAAGCCTTCAAGGTCGACGGGATGAAGTGGCCCTCACGCCTGGCCGGGCTGGTGCTGTTCTACGGGGTCTTCGATTGCGAGACCGTGCTGGAGACGGGCTTCCCGTTTGTGCGGATGATGCTGCGCTCGTTCCTCTCCCGCGACCCGGGGCTTTTCCGGCAGCGGGCTAGGGACGCCTCCCCCATAAGACATATCACCGGAGCCTATCCCCCTTCCTTCATCTGCTACGCCCTCAAGGACAGGCTCCACACGGAGTCGGAGGCTTTCGCCCGGGAGCTGGAACTGGAAGGCGTCGAGCACGAGGTCCTGGCCGTGCCGCCCTCGGAGTGCCGGCTCATAGCGCACGGCTTCGCGTTGATCTTCTGGAGAAAGTGCGCCAAGAAAGCGATGGCGGCGGCTGTGTCTTTCCTCGATACGAGGAAAGACACAGCAATTGGGCAGGCTTTAGCCTGACCACACGCGCCAATCGGGCAGACTTTAGTCTGACCGCACTCGCCGTTAGGCGATCAATCTCTACGCCGGTGGTGTCGTCGCGAAGCGATGAGTTAATGCGAGAGTTGAGATGCCGGCGCGATGCACCTCCGGCGAGTCTGCCCAATAAGAAAGGCCAGGCCTTAACTAAGCAGGTGATCCCGTCTCGGCTATAAGTTGCCGTCCATATTAGTTAGGGACCGGCCTTAATTTTAACTTATGTTATTTGTACAGCTACTTCTATGCCCGGGCCGCCCAGACCTTGGGGCTCCGCTCAAACGTGCAGCTGCCTCTTGTCGACGACCCACTCCGCCTTGAGCCCGGTGCGCTCGAAGAGGCGCTCCTCGATCTTCTCGGGCTGCTCGATCTCGATCCTGTCGGGGCTTATCTCGGTGTCGATCTTCACCTGCTTGGTGATGTTGGATTTGGCGGTCTCCGCGTCGGCGCCCGGATCCAGCGAGACGTAGACGATGACCTGGTCGCGGCTGGTGATGTCCTCCTCGTCCTCCTTGGTCACGATGACCTGGAACGACTCCACGCCCTCGACGCGCCTGATGGCGTTCTGGAAGTTCATCAGGGGCACGCGCGCCCCCTTGATCTTGGTGAAGTCGCTCGCCGCCCTTCCGATCGGCGGCCTCAAGATCGGCAGGGTCAGGCCGCAGTGCGAGCACTTCTCCCAGGTGATGCCGCCCTGGATGAGGTCTCCCATCCAGTAGCGCAGCAGCACCGAGCCGCGCCAGCCGATGTGCGAGAAGCACAGCACGCCGGGCTCGCCCCACTTCACCGGCTCGCGGGTCTCGGGGTCCAGCACCTCCCAGAAGTAGAACTCGGGGTTGAGGTGCATCTGGCTCTTCTCGTCGCACTCGAAGAACGCGGCGCGCAGCTCGGTCGAGCCGTAGCCCTCGATGATCTTCACGTTCGGCGAGCCGATCTTCTCGAACTGGCTTTTCAGCTTGTCGCGGTAGGCGTCTGACAGCGGCTCGGCGGCGAGCACGGCGTACTTGACCGGGTCGGGCTTGGGCGCCACGCCGCCCTCGATCATCTCGGCGGCCGTCTTCAGCCAGTAGGTCATGTAGGACGGGATGGCGATATACATGTCGAACGGCATCATCCCGGCGATGACGACCTGCTTCTCGGTGGGGATGGCCTTGCCGCCGCAGGTGTGGAAGATGGCGCTGCCGTGGTCGCAGGCGAACTCGGCGAAGACCACCTGGAAGAAAGCCAGGTGCGGCAGCGCGGGGAACATGTTGAGGCCGCGCATGGTCGGCTCCCACCCGAACAGGTAGAGCATCCCCGCAATCCAGGGCATGACGTTCTTGATGTCGTGGTTGGTGTAGGTGGCCATGCTGGGCACGCCGGTGGTGCCGCCGGACAAATGGAAGTGGATGGGATTCCATTCGGAGGCGGCGGTCTGCCTGACGCGGTCCTCGAAAGAACGGGGCTTGCCGTACACGTCGCGCAGGAAGCGCGTCTTCAGCGTCTTGTAGGCGTAGTCGAGCTTCTTGCCCCGCCCGATCTCGGCGACGTCGTAGGTGGTCGCCTCCGTCTTGGGCTGCATGATGAACGACTTCTGGTCGGCGAGCGTGTCCTCTTTGGTGGTGATGGGTATCCTGCGAAGGTCGTCGAGGGTGGAGAGGTTGTCGGGGTCTATCTTGTTCTCCTTGAACAGCTTGCGGTAGTAGGGATGGTACGGGTAGACGTAATCCTTGATGTACTTGAAGAACTTGTTGCGCGCGTAGTCCTGCTGCTCTTCCGGTGTCCACTCGTACGAGATAGGCATACCGCTCTCCTCCTCCGCCAGCAATGAGACCAACAGGTCGGAAAAATCATAATCTCTCAGCGAGCGGCAATGCAATGGCCCGTGGGGATTGTGTTATCATCTGGCGCGCGGGAAAAGGATAGCAAGGGGGCTTGCCCGGCAGTGGACTACAGAATCGCCGACCAGAGGCTCTTCATAGACGGCGCGCCGCTGAGTTTCTTCTCAGGCAGCTTCCAGTACTGGCGGATCTCCGACGAGCTCTGGGCCCCGATCCTGGACAAGGTCAAGGGCATGGGCTTCGGCATCATCGAGACCTACATGCCCTGGTCGGTCCACGAGACGGCGCCCGGCGAGTTCGACTTCGGGACGCGCGACCCGCGCAAGGACGTGAGCCGCTTCCTGGCGGTCTGCCACGCCGCCGGCGTGAAGGTCCTGGCCCGACCCGGGCCGCACATCAACGCCGAGATGACCTACTTCGGCTACCCCGAGCGGATCTTCGCCGACGCCGACCTGCTGGCCAGGTGCGCGGACGGCACCCACCCGGTCCTGCCCGCGCCGCCGCGGATGTTCCCCCTGCCGTGCTACCATCACCCGCGCTTCCAGGCGGAGGTCAGGACCTACTTCGAGGCCCTGGCCGGCTCCCTGGGTGGAGAGCGCTGCCTGCATCCGTCGGGGCCGGTCATCGCCATCCAGGCCGACAACGAGTGCTCCAAGTTCATGCGGGCCAACCCGTTCGACTGGGACTACTCCGATCACGCCGTGCGTCTGTACCGCTCCTGGCTGCAGAGCAGGTACGGGACCATCGACGATCTGAACCAGGCCTACGGGACCCGGACGGCTTCCTGGCAGCTCATCGACCCGCCCCGCCGGATGTCGTCGGCCTCGGCGCGGGACCTGCTGCGGATGCTCGACTGGAGCGAGTTCGGCGAGCACTACATCAACGAGTCGGTCAGAAGCATCGCCGCCATGCTGCGCGAGCTCTTCGGCGACGGCGTGCCCTACTTCCACAACTACCCGGTGACGCTGCCGGTCTCGCCGCTGGACATGACCGGCGCCGAGGAATTCCTGGACTTCCAGGGCGTCGACGCCTACCCCCAGAAGACCGCCTACCACGGCGTCCGCTGCGGGGTGAAGTACACCTCCGCCATGAGCCGCCTCCCGGTGATGGCCGAGTTCTCCTCGGGCAGCATCTACTACGCGCTGCCGCTGTCGCTGGACGACCAGACCTTCACCACCTGGTCGATACTGATGCACGGGATACGGGGCGTGAACTTCTACATGATAGTGGAGCGCGAGCGCTGGTACGGCTCGCCGGTCAAGCGCGACGGCGGGATACGGAGTAAGCACTACGCCTTCTTCACCAGTCTGCTGGAGCGGGTCCGGGCCTGGGGCCTGGAGGAGATGACTTGCGAGCGGCCGGTGATGCTGCTGCTGAACCGCGAGTACGACCGCCTGGCCAACGCGGCCTCTCTGCTGAGCCCCGTCTCGCTGCTCATCCAGCAGTTTACCGGCATGTTCGACCGGCCGCCCGACAGGTTCACCTCGGATGAGAGCTACGGCCTGGCCGAGCCGGTGGCTTCACGCTACCTTCGCATGCTGGCGTTCTGGTACTGGGCACTGACCGCTTCCGGCGCCCACTTCGCGATGGGAGACACCTCCGTGTCGCCGGAGACTCTCTCCGGCTACCGCATGGTGATAGTGCCGACCTTCGAGTTCATGGACGCCGGCGTCCAGGCCAGGCTGCTGGCCTTTGCCGAGGCCGGCGGCACCCTGGTCCTCGGCCCGCGGGCGCCGTCGCTCGACGGCCGGATGAACCTCTGCGACACCTTGGCGCGTCACCTGCGCGAGCCCACGAAGCTCCTTGGAGACGCTGACCTGTTCGGAGTGCACGTAGACGAGCTTGCACTCTACGCGGACGACGATAGCGGGCCCCCCTCGATGACCTACGCGGTCGAGGTCGGCAGCGGGCGGCTGGTCCACCTGGGGCTGGTCGCCGCTGAGCTCTGCGGCGTCGCCGATGCTGGCCCCTTCGCGCCGATGGTGGACACGCTGACCCGCGCCGCCGGCATCGAGCCGGCGTTCGTTCCCTCTGATCACTCGGTCGACGTCGCTGTCTGGAGCAAGGGCCAACGGCTGCTGATCTTCGTAGCCAACCCCACGGACTCGGCCATCGAGACGAACATCAGCCACGCCCGCGGCGGGCCTTTCGTCGACCTGGAGACAGGGGAGGCCGTGCGGGGCGACGGCACTCTCACCCTGGCGCTTGAGCCTTACTCGATCCGCGCGATCGGAGCCGGCGCGTGATAGCCAAAGACCTGACCGTCATAGACCTGGGAGGCGATAACTGGAGCCGGCTGCTGAAGCTTCCCAGGGAGCTCGCGGGCGAGCGCTCCGGCGAGGGGCCGCGCAAGCGCGTCCTCCTGGTGGTGTTCGAAGGCCTCAAGGTCCTCAAGGCGATCGACCTGCTCGACGGCACCGCCGTCGAGGTCGACTGGATGGGAAGCTGGCGGCTCGACCTCCTGGCCCGGCGGACCGGCTATCCCGTGGTGGTGGCGCTGGAGAACAGCGCGCTCGCGCGCGTGTGCGGCCACGCCCAGCGCGAGATGGACTTCAGAGCGGACATGCTGGAGCAGTGGGGCGGGTATCTCAAGGGCGTAGCCCGCGAGTGGCGAAGGACGATATTCAGCTGGCCGCAAGGCCCTGCGCGGATACCGGTGCCCTCCCATCGGATGGTGCAGGCCGCAGTGTCCGCTCTCGTCCCCGACGGCACCATCGGGCTGCTGGCGATTACCGAGAGGGGCAGGGCCTGGGCGTCGCTGGTGCTCGGTTACTCGGGCGGGGACATCTGGCTGGTCTCCTCCCTCGACGCCGTCGGCATGGAGGAAGCCGACCTGCGGGACGGCCAGCTGGCGAATGCCTGCGACCTGCTGGCCGCGCGCTTCGGCGGCCGGGTGAGGGCGCTGGCGATCGAGAGGGACCTGCTGTTAAAGATCGCGTCCGCGCGCCTGCCGGCGGCCGAGGTGCTATGGGGGCTCAACAGCGGGGAGATCAAGACCATCGATTATCCCCGGCGGTGGAAGGCGCTCCTGGCGGGAGCGACGCTGCTGGCCACGCGGCTGCGCAAGTAGTCAGGCGGCGGCCGGCGAGGAAAATAAAGAAGCGCCGCCAACAAGCGGCGCTTTTCATGTCTGTGCTCTCCCTAGACCAGCTCGAGTATCACCATCGAGGCTTTGTCACCCTGGCGCGATCCCAGCTTCAGTATCCTGGTATACCCGCCGTCGCGGGTGGCGTACCTGGGCGCCACCTCGGCGAACAGCCTGTGGATGACGTCCCTGTCATTGATGACCCTGAGCGCCTGCCGGCGCGCCGCCACGTCGCCCTTCTTGCCGTAGGTGACCAGCCGCTCGACCAGGGGCCTGGCCATCTTGGCGCGCGTCTCGGTGGTGGTTATCCGTCCATGGATTATGACTTCTCGCGCCAGGTTCGACATCATCGCTTTCTGGTGCGAGGCGCTTCCTCCCAGGCGCGGTCCCTTCTTCGGTTTAGGCATCTGAATTCACCCGGTTCTACTCAGGCTGCTTCAGGGAGAGGCCTCTCGACGCCAGTTTCTCCTTGATGAGCTCGACGGTCTTGGCCCCGAGGTTTCTTATCCCCAGCAGCTCGTCTTCTGTGTGGCTCACCAGGTCGGCGAGCGTCTCTATCTTGGCCCTCTGCAGGCAGTTGTACGCGCGGACGTTGAGGTCCAGCTCGCTGATACTCGCGTCCAGGCCGGCTGCGGTCGCCGACTCGGTCGGCTCGAACACCTCGCCGATGCCGGCTTCCTCGGAGAGGTCGGCCAGCAGCGTGATGTGCTCGATCAGTATGCGCGCCCCGATGCTGACCGCCTCGTCCGGCGGTATGCTGCCGTCGGTCCGCACCATCAGGGTCAGCTTGTCGAAGTCGGTCCTCTGGCCGACTCGGGTGTACTCCACTTTGAAGGTCACGTTGCTCACTGGTGAGAACACCGCGTCCACCGGGATGACGCCGATCGGGTCACCCTCCCTCTCGTTGTCCTCGGCGGAGGCGAAGCCGCGGCCCTTCTCGACCGTCATCTCCATCTCCAGCTTCCCCTTCTTGGTCAGGGTCGCTATGTGTTGCTCGGGGTTCACCACCGTAACGTTCGAGGGCGCGTCGATGTTGCCCGCCTTGGCAGAACCCGCCTTGGTGACGCGCAGCTTGACGGTGGCCGTCTCGTCGCCGTCCAGGGTGAGCACCAGCTCCTTGAGGTTCAGGAGCACCTCGATCGTGTCCTCGCGGATGCCCTCGATGGCCGAGTACTCGTGCGGCGCGCCTGTAATCTTGACCTGGGTCACCGCGGCACCCGGTATCGACGAGAGCAGTATTCGCCTCATGCTGTTGCCCAGCGTATGGCCGAGTCCTCTCTCGAGCGGCTCGATGACGAAGATGCCTTCGGTCTCGTTGAGGTCGAGCACCTTGATCTGGGGCTTCTGGATTCCTAGCAAATGTCTTCCCTCCGTGATCCTTTGTCTATCTCGAATAGAGCTCGACGATGAGCTCGTCCCGTATCTGCACGTCAGGGTTGATGCCGGACGGCTGCTCTATGACAGTCGCCGTCATACCCTTCCTGTCCACCTGCAACCAGGGCACCTGCTCGCGCTGGAAGCTCTCCGTGGCGATCTTGAACACCGTCGACTGGTGCGACTTCGGCGCCACCCCCACTACCATTCCCAGCTTGACCTGGTAAGAAGGTATGTTCACCTTCCTGCCGTTGACCTGTATGTGCCCGTGGCGCACCAGCTGCCGCGCCTGCTTGCAGCTCACGGCGAACCCCGCCCGGTAGACGGCGTTGTCCAGCCTGCTCTCCAGCAGGCGTATCAGGTTCTCGCCGG
>Ga0209539_1001935_pt1 | contig 11073 bp, 11 predicted proteins | sample BarGraNGADG00312_2_FD_184499 | JGI IMG/M metagenome (GOLD analysis project Ga0209539, IMG submission 184499) | Arctic peat soil microbial communities from Barrow, Alaska - Barrow Graham LP Ref core NGADG0011-312 (SPAdes) (version 2) | ecosystem: Environmental > Terrestrial > Soil > Wetlands >... | reverse complement strand
ATTGGCCTCGGAGTTCGAAGACCATCCCGATGGCCGTGAAGAACTCAGACGCGAGAGTGTCCGTCAGTCAGCTGCGCTGCTGGCGCGGGAGGAACCACGTCGCTGGCTCCGTCTTCAGGCGGATGCTCCGCGTTTGCGCCGGTGGCTGATGCCCGCGACTTGCGCCGCGCGCATCAGCCGGGCGACTCGCTTGCGCCCGCAGGCGATCCCCAGCCCCAGGCGCAGCTCGGCATGGACCCGCGGGGCGCCATAGGAGCACCGCGACATCGCGTGGACCTGCAGAATCGTCGTGGTGAGCTCGGCGTCGGCCAGCGACCGCGCCGACGGCGGGCGCGTCGACCAGTCGTAGAACCCCGAGCGGGAGACGTTCAGCACCCGGCAGGCCACCGCCACGGAGACACCGTCGGCGGCGAGCTCACGGACCAGCCGGAAGGTCATTTTGGGAGGACGTTCTCCCGGGCGAAGTAGGCACTGGCCCGCTTGAGGATCTCGTTCTCCATCTCCAGGACCCGCGTCCGGCGGCGCAGCTCGACCAGCTCCTTGCGCTCCTCGGACGTCAGGCCCTCCCGGCGACCAGTGTCGACGTCGTCGACGGCCATCCACCGGCGCAGGCACGACTCGCTGATCCCCAGATCGGACGCGACCTTCGCGACCGGGTGCTGGCCGCTGCGGGCCAGGTCCACTGCTCGACGCCGGAACTCCGGCGGCTTGGCTGCAGGCACAAGGACTCCTCTCGGAGGTGACATCGTCACCTCACGGCAGGTGTCCGGGGAAGCGGGTCAGGCTCCGAGGCCGCTCACTACGCTGCAACCACTGCCCTCCAACCGGAGCCGCAGCCAGTATGAGAACGGCACCGAACCCGTGACGGTTCATCCTCGGCCATCACCTCACTGACCAGCCGCATCGACCGCTCACGCAGCTCGTCGGGATACTTCCTCGGTGCTGGCATGACCCCACCCTTCCGTGGAATCAGACCCTGCACGAGACCCGGGGCGATTCAGACAGCACCCACCAGCACGCCGCGACCTTGCCCGCTACACGCGGATACAGCCTTCGTGTGTCTGGCCGGCCGCCGCCGGTCACATCGGGCTCCTACCCGCCGATGTAGGACATCTCGATCCGGTGGCCCGGTCCGGAGGGCGGTTCCGCCGCGCCGCGCGCCTGCGAGTACCGGTCGGTGCGTGAGTGCCAGATCGCGCTCATCGCCTCCGCGAGGTCCTCGTCCGAGCTCCCGCCGCGGAGCAGTCCGCGCAGGTCGTGGCCGCTCGTGGCGAACAGGCACGTGAAGAGCTGGCCGTCCGTGGAGATCCGGACCCGCGTGCAGGTGTGGCAGAACGCCTGGGTCACCGAGGAGATCACACCGATCTCGCCGCCTCCGTCGCGGTCGCGCCACCGTGAGGAGGTCTCGCCGGGGTACTGCGACGGGAGGCTCTCCAGCGGTAGCTCGGAGTCGATCCGGGCGACCACCTCGGCGGAGGGGACAACGTGCTCCAGGCGCCAGCCGTTGGTGGTCCCGACGTCCATGTACTCGATGAATCGCAGGACGACGCCGGACCCCTTGAAGCGGCGTGCCATGGCGACGATGTCGTGGTCGTTGTGCCCGCGCTTGACGACCATGTTCACCTTGACGGGCTCCAGCCCCACCTCCAGAGCCGCCTCGATGCCGTGGAGGACCTTCGCGACCGGGAAGTGCACGTCGTTCATCGCCATGAAGGTCGCGTCGTCGAGCGAGTCGAGGGAGACGGTCACGCGACGTAGCCCTGCTGCGCGCAGGCGCGCGACCTGCTGGGCGAGGAGAGCGCCGTTCGTGGTGAGCGCGATGTCGACCGGGAGCCCCGAGGGGGTCGTCAGGGCGCTCAGCTGCTCGACGAGCACCGGAAGGTCCTTGCGCAGCAAGGGTTCGCCCCCGGTGAGCCTGATCTTCTGGATTCCGTGGGCCACCGCGATGCGGGCGACCCGGGTGATCTCCTCGAAGGTGAGCACCTCCGACCTGGGCAGGAAGGTGTGGTCGCGCCCGTAGACGTCTTTCGGCATGCAGTAGACGCACCGGAAGTTGCACCTGTCGGTGACCGAGATGCGCAGGTCGCGCATCGTGCGCCCCTGCACGTCAATGAGAGTGGGGTCGACGGGCGAACCGGGGCCTAGGCGCATCCGACCCACTCGTCCGTCCCGTCCGTGAAGACCTGCCGCTTCCAGACCGGAAGGAGACGTTTGACCTCGTCGACCAGGAGGGAAGCGGCGGCGAACGCCTGGCCGCGGTGCGCAGCGGAGACTGCCACGGCCAGCGCGCAGTCGCCGATCGCGAGCTCTCCGATCCGATGGGACACCGCGAGCGCCTCGACCTGGGTCCGGGCCGCGACGTCCTCGGCGATGTGTGCCAGGACCTCACCGGCGCTGGGATGGGCCACGTAGGTGAGGCGCTCGGTCGAGCGGCCGGTGTCGTGATCGCGCACCACCCCCGCGAACGTCACGATGGCCCCTGCCGTCGGACGGTCGACGTCGGCTGCATGCGCTGCCGAGTCGATCTGCTCCTCGGTGACCTGGGCACGGACGACGGCCCGGGCGGGCGGGCGACCCGGTGACCCGGCGACGGAGCTTCCTGGCGCAGGAGTCGTCATCACGACAGCCTAGATCGGCGGGGCTCGAAGGCCGCGGCGGTCCCGGGGCGTGGACGGCGCCCCGGGGGTTCGTCGCGGCGCCGTTCACCACAGGTGCGCATGGGAGACCATCACCTCGATGTCGTCACCGGCGGCCATTCGTGTCACGTGCTCGGGCACGATCGCCAGGGCGTTCGCCCGTGCCAACGCGCCCACGAGGTGGGAGCCGGAGCCGCCGACGGGTGTGGCGACGGGCTCACCACGCTCTGTCGTGAGGTCGACCCGGACGAACTGGCGGCGGCCATCTGGTGAGGTCAACGGCGCACGAAGCCGCGCGCGCACGGTCGGGCACGTGACATCGGGGTGCCCCTGCAACCGACGGAGCACCGGACCGACGAACACCTGGAACGAGACGAACGCGCTCACCGGGTTGCCGGGCAGCGCCAGGACCGGAACGCGCTCGTGACCGAGCACCCCGTGGCCTTGCGGCATTCCGGGTTGCATGGCGACCCGCTCGAACGTGACGGTACCGAGTGTGCTGAGGGCTTCTTTGACGACGTCGTACGCCCCGACGCTGATCCCCCCGGAGGTCAGGACCAGGTCGACGCCGTCCAGCTCCGCGAGCAGCACCTGGAGCAGCGCGTCAGCGTCGTCGGGGGCGGCGCTCAGCTGACGGAACGTGCCGCCGAGCTGGCGGACGGCGCCGGCGAGCATGACCGAGTTCGAGTCGAAGATCTGCGCGGGTCCCAGCCTCGAGCCCGGGGCGACGAGCTCGGAGCCCGTGGAGAGGATCAGAACGTGCGGCCGGCGGTGCACCGTGACATGGCTCGCACCGATCGACGCGATCAGGCCGATGGCTGCGGTGTCGATGATCGCGCCCTCACGGAGCACGACCGACCCTCGGGGCACGTCCTCCCCCTGTGCGCGGATGTTCGCGGACGGTGCGGGTTGGCGCGAGATCTTGACCACTGCGACCCCGGCGTCCGTCCATTCGACAGGGACCACGGCGTCGGAGCCGGCCGGCAGCGGTGCGCCTGTCATCACGCGGACTGCTGATCCGGGTACCGCTGTCGGGGCGACCGTACCTGCGCCGACGTCGCCCGTCACCGTCATGGTCACCGGGTTCGACTCGGTGGCGCCGGCCAGGTCGGAGCGCCGGACGGCGTACCCGTCCATCGCCGAGTTGGTGAACACGGGCAGGTCGATCTCCGAGCGCAGGTCGTGGGCCAGGACCGCGCCGAGGGCATCGATCAGTGTCGCCGTGACCGTCGGGAGGGGGCGTACGCCGTCGAGGACATCGGCGAGATGGGCGTCAACGGTCTTCATGGGTGCGTCCTGGCTCGTCGTCGTGCTCGGCGGGGCGACCGCCCGTCGCAGGGCTCACCGATGTCGGGGCCGTACCGAGCTGTCTCGCGAGCCGGGTTGGGCGCGGTGCGGGATGGTGGCCTTCACCGACTGTGGCGTCGTGCGGTGCGGTGTCACGATGGTCGACATGGAACCCGTTCTCGCTCCCGAAGCGCAGCCCGCGGCGGACGGCCGCGTGCCCCGCCGGCACTTTGCTGTGGGGGTCGTGATCCCTGCGGGTGGCACTGCGCGGCGCCTGGGGGGCGTGCCCAAGCCCGCCCTGCAGGTCGGCGACCGCTCTATCGTCGCCCGGCTCGTCGCCGACCTCCGCGAGTTTCCTCTCGTGGTCGTCGGTCCGCGACCAGCTGACGTCGTGACTGCCGGTGTCGATGTGACGTGGTGCACGGAGGACCCGCCCGGCGGTGGTCCTGCGGCCGCTCTCGCTGCGGGACTGGTGCACCTGACGACGGTCGATGTCGTCGTCGCGATCGCCGGCGACCAACCGTTCGCCGCGAGCGCGGTTCCACGTCTGATCGATGCCCTCGCCACCGACGCGGACGCTGACGTCGCATGGGGAGTGGATGCGGACGACCGGGACCAACCGTTGCTCGCGGCGTATCGGGCGGGGGTGCTCCGCACTCGACTGAGGGACCCGGCCCAAGGTCGCTCGATGCGGCAGGTCACGGCGGGGCTTCGTGCTGTGCGCGTCAGGCTGAGCGCGGTCGAGGGGATCGACGTCGACGACCCGGCGGACCTTGCCGCCGCGCGGGACGAGGCGCGCGGGGCCTGACGTCGGTGAACTCACTGCTCGTTCGCCGTCTCCCACGACTGGACGAGGCGCATGACCTGTTCCAGTCGCATCTGAACCTCCACGTCGATCTGCGCGCCGTTGGCCTGCGCCGCGCGCCCAGCCGCGAGTCCGACCAGGAACGCCGTCAACGGCGCTGATGGTCGGTTCACCCCATGAGCGACGTCGCGCACCATGTCGAGCACGGACCGACTCAACCGCGCGAGGTCGTCGCTCGAGATGCCGAGCTCGGCGGTCACGAGCGCTGCCCAGCGCACCGCGTCGTGCGTCGGGTCGGGGGTGCTCTCACGCGCGCCGTACTCGTTCATGTCTCCAGCCTTCCGTCGTCCGGATCCGACAGCGCAGCCCTGAAGCGCCCTAGGTCTTCGGCCGCTGCTATGCGGGTTGCGGCTCTCGGTTGAGGGCAGCGTAGTGGGCTTGCTCGTACTCCACGGGCGGGACGTTCCCCAGGGTCGAGTGCAGGCGCCGGTTGTTGTACCAGTCGACCCAGCCGGCGGTGGCGTACTCGACGTCAGCGATGGTCTTGAACGGCCCGGGGTGGAACACCGTGGTGCGGATGGCCTCGGCCTTGTACAGACCGTTGATGGTCTCCATCAGGGCGGTGTCGTAAGCGTCGCCAACCGTCCCGATCGAGGGCCTGATGTCCTCCAGGGCAAGGTGCTCGGTCAGCCGCACGGACGTATGTTGCCGTCCGCTACACCCAGCGCCTCGCCGAGGCCGGCGCCGTCGCCTCGGTCGGCTCGACCGGCGACAGCTATGACAATGCCCTGGCCGAAGCGTTCAACTCGCTGTTCAAGGCCGAGCTGGTCCGCAACAAGGGCCCCTGGAAGAACATCGACGACCTCGAGATTGCCGTCGCGGAGTACATCGACTGGTTCAACCACCGACGCCTGCACGGCGAGATCGGCCTGATCCCCCCGACCGAGCACGAGGACACGTACTACCGTCAGAACAGCGCCCCGGCGACCGCCGAAGCGTCAGTTCCGAGCCTCCATCAGACCCGGCACGAGACACTATCGCCTGGCTACGGGGTCCAGGATCAAGTCCCGGCCCGCGTGCGGTGGCGCATGTCTGGATGCGCAACCCAACTGCTCTGTGTCGCTGTCGAGCGAGTCGACCGAATCCCTGACCGTCGAATCGTTTCGCGGTTGCCGGTTGCCTTGGTTGGCCGAGGGTGCTCAGCTGAGGTAGTGGGGAAGGACGAGCGACCGGTGGTCGTCGTCCTGTCCCAGCGGAATGCCCCGCACGCGGACCGGCTCGGGCGCGGCGCCAGCTGGTACCAGTCGCACCACGATCGCCTTGGACGTCGGGCAGTTGCTCCCTCGGGCCGTGGAGTCCAACGGCACCAGCGGGTTGGTCTCGGGGTAGTAGGCGGCGGCGCATCCACGTGCAGTGTCGTACTCGACGGCTCGGAATCCCCGTAGCACCCGGACCGAACCGTCTTGCCAGGGCGCGACGATGTCGACGCGATCGCCGCTTAGCAGGCGCAGGTCGGCCAGGTCGGCGGGGTGGACCATGACCACGTCGCGGCCACCGGACAGGCCGCGGTAGCGGTCGTCGTGACCGTAGATGGTGGTGTTGAACTGGTCGTGACTACGCAATGTCTGGAGGATGAGGTGACCCTCGGGTACGGTCAACACGTCCAGGGGCGTCACGGAGAACAGCGCCTTCTGCTCAGGTGTGTCGAACTCTCGGTTGTCCCGAGGAGGGTTCGGCAGCATGAAGCCGCCCGGGCGGCGAACCTTCTCGTCATAGGCCTCACACCCCGGAACGACGTGCGCGATGTGGTGCCGCACCACCGAGTAGTCCTTCGCCATTGCTTCCCAGTCGATAGAACTGCCGGCGGGGCCACCCTGCAGTGTCGCCGCCGCCAACTGGGCGATGATCGCGACCTCCGACCGCAGGTGCGGCGAGGCCGGCTCCACCCGGCCCCGGGACAGGTGCACGCTGCCGGCGGTGTCCTCGACGGTGACGCCCTGCGGGCCCTGTGGCCCGATGTCTCGTTCGGTCCGGCCCAACGTCGGGAGAATGAGCGCGGTGCGGCCGTGGACGACATGCGAGCGGTTGGGCTTTGTGGAGATCTGCACGGTGAGCTTCGCGGAGCGCAACGCCTCGTGGGTCCACTCGGTATCGGGCGTTGCTGCGGCGAAGTTCCCGCCGAGTCCGATGAAGACGTGGGCCTTCCCGTCCCGCAGGGCTCGCACCGCGTTGACCGTGTCGTATCCGCGCTCCGTGGGCGCCTGGATACCGAATTCCTTCTCCAGGGCGGTCGCGAAGTGCGGTGGCAGCTTCTCCCAGATCCCCATGGTTCGGTCACCCTGGACGTTGGAGTGTCCTCGTACGGGGCACAATCCGGCTCCTGGCTTGCCGATGTTGCCTTGGAGGAGGGCGAGGTTGACGATCTCCTTGATCGTCCCGACGGCGTTGCGGTGCTGGGTGATCCCCATGGCCCAGCAGACGATGGTCCGTGAAGAGGAGACGAACCGGTCGGCGAGGCGCTCGATCTCCGCCCGGGTGACACCGGTCGCCTCGTACACCGCCGACCAGTCCAGCTCACGGAGGTGCGCGGCATACGCACCGAATCCTGACGTGTGCCGGTCGACGAAGTCGCGGTCCACCGGGCCGGGGAGACCAGCAACCCGGGCGGCGTCGTCACGCTCGAGCAGGAGCGCGCCCAGTGCCTGGAACAACGCCAGGTCGCCATTCCCCCGGATCTGCACGAAGTCGTCGGCGAGCGCGCTGCCCACACCGGATAGCCCCCGCGCGGTCTGTGGGTTGTCGAACCGCATGAGCCCGGTCTCCGGCAGCGGGTTGACCGCGACGATCGTCGCACCGTTGTGCTTCGCCTTCTCCAGCGCGGTGAGCATCCGCGGATGGTTGGTGCCGGGGTTCTGCCCACACAACACCAGCAGCTCAGCGTCGTGGATGTCCTCCAACGTCACCGTGGCCTTGCCGATCCCGATCGTCTCCGCCAACGCCACGGACGTCGACTCGTGGCACATGTTCGAGCAGTCGGGCAGGTTGTTAGTCCCCAGGGCCCGCGCGAACAACTGGTAGCAGAACGCGGCCTCGTTGCTCGCACGGCCGCTCGTGTAGAAGATCGCCTCATCGACTGAGGCAAGATCGCGGATCGTCTCGCCCACGAGCTCGTAGGCCGTGTCCCACGCGATCGGTTCGTAGTGAGTCGCGCCCTCCCGCAGGATCATCGGTTCGGTGAGCCGACCGGCCTTGCCCAGCTGGAAGTCGCTCCACGTGGCGAGCTCGGCCAACGAGTGCGCGGCCCAGAATTCCCGATCGGCACGAGCCTTGGTGGCCTCCTCGGCCACGGCCTTGGCGCCGTTCTCGCAGAACTCGGCGGTCTTGCGCTCGCCCGGCTCAGGGTCTGACCATGCGCACCCAAGGCAGTCGAACCCGTCGGTCTGGTTCAGGCGCAGGAATGTGCGCGCGGTGCGGGTGGGCCCCATCTGGGTGAGGCCTCGCTTGATTGCCACGGCGACGGCGGTTAGCCCGGCCGCGGCTCGGGCACGCCGTTTCACATGGACGTGGCTCAGCTGCGGCTCGTGCGGCGCCGGAGCCGCGTGATCCGCAGGGGGTGCGGCGCTTGCTGGCGGAGCCGGGTCGTGTGCATCGCTCATCATGGGTCCTTCCCTGCTGCGCGGCGCCAGGGGGTGCCGTCGATGTCGGGCGGACTGGCTCGTATGCCAGTGCCCGGGGCTTATCCGCCCACGGTAACGGTCAGGCTTGCAGGGGGGTGGTCTGTGGGCCGATGCGAATGAACTTACTCGGGACCGGCCCGCACTCAGCGGATGCGGCCACCGTGATGTGAGCGGTGTCCAGCGTTCCGTTGAACTTCGGTGGCGGTCGCGGTGATCGTCAGGCGGCGATCACGGGTTCATGATGACCGATGGCACCGACAGTCTGCGCGGCGACGGAGGCGCCGGCAACGGTCCTCAACTCGCTCATGGAGATCACGGCAGCCGGGGGAGCCCTCGGTATCCCCGGTCTGTACGTCACCGGTGGCCCGGGTGCGGTCGACGACGCCGCGAAGGTTGGCTCGCTCTCGATCAGCCCTGGCACGGGATGGGCAAAGTCGCTCAGCTTCACGACCGGTCAGTGCCCGGTCATGAAGTACCACCACGGCTTGATGCAGGCCATCCTGCACGACAAGGTGCACATCGGGAAGAACGTCAACGCGACGGTGATCCCGCTCAGCGAGGCACCACAGGGCTACGCCGACTTCGACAAGGGCGCATCCAAGAAGTACGTCATCGACCCGCACGGGATGCTTGGCTGATCTGGGGTTCAGCTCTTGCAGAGGGAAGGGTGGGGCGGCCTCCCGGACGGGTTCCGGGAGACCGCCCCTTCTCATGAACCTGGAGACAGGCCTTGGTGTTCTTGCCAAAGCCGTCGCGTGTGCCTCGTCTCGCTCGGTGACGTTGCCGCACCTTCACCCCGCTCTGGTTCGCCCGATGGGTCGATCCGCCGACTTCTGTGGTTGATTGATGGGTTCATCGTGCGCTCCGACGATGCGCTCCTTGCCGGCATAGATCACCATCGCGCTCCCACGGATGAAGCCCACCAGGGTCATCCCCACCTCGGTGGCCAGCTCTGCAGCCAGGGAGGAAGGCGCCGAGACCGCTGCGAGTACCGGGATGCCGGCCATCAGAGCCTTCTGGGTCAGCTCGAAGCTCGCCCGTCCCGAGACCATCAGGACCGTGCCCCGCAGCGGCAGCCGGTCGTTCTCGAGTGCCCAGCCGACGACCTTGTCCACCGCGTTGTGCCGCCCGACATCCTCGCGGAGCACGAGCATGTCTCCGCTCGTGCCATCGAACAGCGCCGCCGCGTGCAGCCCGCCGGTCACCTCGAACACCGCCTGCCCGGCACGCAGCTTCCGGGGGAAGGCGGTGAGCAACTCGGCGTCGACGCGTAGCGCGTCATCACGCACGTCATAGGCCGACTGGGTGCGCACTGCGTCGATACTCGCCTTGCCGCACAGCCCGCACGAGCTCGTCGTGTAGAACGACCGCTCCAGGCTGGGGTCGGGCGGCGAGACGCCGGGCGCCAGGGTGACATCCAGGATGTTGTAGGTGTTCGGGCCCTCGTCCGTGGCGCCGGCGCAGTATCGCACTGCGCGGAAGTGCTCGCCGCGTGTGATGACACCCTCGGAGACGAGGAAGCCCGCGGCGAGGTCGACGTCGTGCCCGGGCGTTCGCATCGTCACGGCGAGCGAGCGACCGCCCACGCGGATCTCGAGCGGCTCTTCTACCGCCAGCACGTCTTCCACCGCTACTGAGGACTCACCGACCGTCAAGCGAACGACTCTTCGCCGAGCAGTGATCCTGTTCATACGGAAGGACTAGCAGTTGGGCGGGGCCCCCGCAAGAACATCTGTCTCATCACGCGGCCGTCCGTCACCCGCGCGGGATGCCGCACTGCCCAACGCCGCGCAGGGGGCCCCTCCCCGCTGGGCGGCCCGCCACACGTCGGCGCCGAACCCGTGAGGCTTCACTTCTGCGCTCGGGGATCAATGGCCAGGGGGGTCCCGATGACGACAGTGAGCTGTGGACGATCGTGACCGACCTCCTACGGGAGAGCCCGGCGCCACCCGCCTTGCGTCGCGCGCTGTGGCAGGTCGCGGCGACCATCCCGGGTGTAGAGTTGGTCGGCGGGGTTACCGGCTCGGCCGGTCCGCCGGGAATCGCTGTCGAGCGTGACATGACCTCATTCGGGTGGCTTGCGGAGCGGTACGTCCTTGACCCCGCGGACGGCCGGCTGCTGGAGATCCTGGACCACGACCTCGCAGGCAACGTCGGCTCCCGCATGACGATCCTGGAGCAGGGCCCTCCGAGACTGCCCCCATCGCAGACCCGCCGATCTGCGGGCCCGGCTCGGATCCCTACATGTCCTGCTCACGGCAGGTGCGGCCGGCGGCGGCACATCAGGCATCACGAGGTCGACCCCGGTCCGTGACGGGTCCATAGAGTGCCCGGAGCCCTTCGCGCGCGAAGCGACCCGTGCATGCGACACGCTCACCCACGCCGGCGAGAGGTTAACCCACGGGTCGCAGATCTCGCTGAGCGGTGGGGGCACGATCGTCCAGGGAGACACCATCCCTGGGTCGTGCTCGACCGACGTACCGGTCTGGCGGGTCACCCAGCCCGGATGACCGAGCCTCCGCGCTTCGCTCTGGGACCGCTCCGGGACGGATCGTTACCCTGGAGTCATGTCGGTACCCACGCGCGCAGCCCGCTCCCTTCGGGAAGCGCTCGAGCGCGACCATGCACGCGTCGAGGAGGTTCTCGCGCGTTACGGGGCGACCCGCCC
>Ga0209539_1001933_pt1 | contig 11074 bp, 9 predicted proteins | sample BarGraNGADG00312_2_FD_184499 | JGI IMG/M metagenome (GOLD analysis project Ga0209539, IMG submission 184499) | Arctic peat soil microbial communities from Barrow, Alaska - Barrow Graham LP Ref core NGADG0011-312 (SPAdes) (version 2) | ecosystem: Environmental > Terrestrial > Soil > Wetlands >... | reverse complement strand
TGTTGTCCCTGGCCAAGTCCGTAGGCTTCTCCCGACCGATTCCCCTACGTGACGGGCCTCTAGCTCAACTGGCAGAGCAGCGGACTTTTAATCCGCGGGTTGTGGGTTCGAGTCCCACGGGGCCCACATTTCCGCAGGTCAGACGGTATTCCGATCATGAGCCACTAGTTCAAGAACCGTGGTCCGCGGATCCGCGGGTTGTGCGAGGCGCAGTGCGGCGGGCCGATCCACGAGACGCGTTCCCGCAGGTCAGGGCCAACGAGGCTGGGTCGGCTGTGTCGCGGTGGGCGCGCGGTCCGCAAACAGTCCGCAGTTCGTCCGCACGAGGCGGCCCGCCAGGGGCTGGCGGCCGTTCAATGGCGACGCAGCGCGACCAGTACCGAGACGGCGTCCGGTCGCCCCGCCGGGGGCGACCCGCGAGTGCGGAAGGAGAGCCAGCATGCCCACACGAGACCCTGGACCGTCGGTCAAGGACCCCGAGCTCTACGAGGCACTGCGCAAGGACGGGAACAGTAAGCAGAAGTCGGCCCGGATCGCCAACGCCGCAGCGGCGACCAGCCGCTCGGCCGTCGGTGCGAAGGGCGGTCGGTCCGAGCCGTACGAAGAATGGACCGTAGCCGACCTTCGCCACCGGACCGCCGAGATCGGTGTGCGCGGCCGCTCGTCGATGACCAAGTCGCAGCTGGTCGACGCGCTGCGCTCGAGCTGAACGACCCAGGCGCCCACCGGCTTGGCGAAGCCGCCGGACGACGGTGAACCGGGTGGCGAAGACCTCGGCGCCACCGGTCCAGCAGCCGGCGTCGCGAGCGCTCGGGCGCCGGACAGCTCGGTTCCTGGCGTCACGCGCGGTAATCACGCTCCCTGGGCACGCCCCAAGCCCGGTACGGAGCCGTTTGGCCCGACCCCGATCGCACGGAGGAGCACCGCAGCCGGGTCGGGCTGCTCGCGCTCGAGTAGTGCCTGGAGGACGTGGTTCGGCTCGACTATCCGCGTGTGCTCGTCCTTGGCGATGTCGAAGGCGCGGGCCATGGCCGCGCGCATGCCCGAGGTCGGAGAAGCGTGACCGGCACCGGCCGGCACGCTCGGGACGAGCGCGTCATCCAGGTCTATCCCGATCGCCGCCAGCGCCGCCTGATCGAGGTCCCGAGCAGCAGCGCGGGCTCTCTCGACATCGACACCAAGCGTCCCCGCAACGTCCGGATCGTGCAGGAGGCCGAGCAGCAGGTGATCGGTTCCGATGCGCCGATCGCCGCGTAGGGCCGCTTCGTCGGCCGCGCGGGAGATCGTGGCCTTCACGGCGTTTGAGGCGTGCTGGAGCACTCAGCCCTGCTTTCCGTACTTGGCGTGCGCCGACTGTCGGGAGACGCCGAGCGCGTCTCCGATCTGTTCCCACGACCAGCCGTGCGCCCTGGCCGCCGCGACCTGGGCCGCCTCGACCTGCTCGGCGAGCCTCCGCAGGGCGCCGACCGCCCGCAGCCCGACGGCGGGGTCGGTCGAGCTGAGCTGGGCTGCAACGTCACCAGTCGTCACAGCGTCAGTCTGGCTTGACACTTCCGAGTCCGTCAAGCCAGACTGACAAACCCGACGTCAGGCCAGACTGACACGGACCGATGGAGCGGCGATGAGTGAAGCGGACCTTGCGATACAGGTAGACGGCCTGCGGATGCGGTACGGAACCGTGGACGTGCTCGACGGCGTCCGGTTCGACGTCCGGACCGGTGAGGTGCTCGCCCTCCTAGGGCCGAATGGGGCCGGCAAGACGACGACCATCGAGATCCTCGAAGGCTTCCGGATGCGCTCGTCGGGCACCGTGTCGGTCCTCGGGGTCGATCCCGCCCATGCGGACGAACGCTGGCGGGCCAGAGTGGGGATCGTCGTGCAGTCCTGGCGCGACCACGCCAAGTGGCGGGTCGGCGAGCTCCTGGCCTATCAGGGCTCGTATTACGCGCCCTACAGCTCGCACGCCATCCCCCGTCCGTGGCCGGTGGCCGACCTGCTCGACGCGGTCGGCCTGGCAGATCGCGCGGACGTCCCGGTCGGGCGGCTCTCCGGCGGTCAACGCCGACGCCTCGACGTCGCCATCGGCCTGGTCGGGCGTCCCGAGCTGCTGCTCCTCGACGAGCCGACAACCGGCTTCGACCCGCAGGCCCGCCACGAGTTCCACGAGCTCATCCGAGCGGCAACCACTCGGTTCAACACGACGGTGCTGCTCACCACCCACGATCTGTCTGAGGCCGAACAGCTGGCCGACCGGGTGGCAATCCTGGCCCGCGGTTCGATCATCGCCGCCGGAACCCCGGGTGAGCTCGCGAGCCAGTTCGCCGGTCTCGACGAAGTCCGCTGGACTGAGAACGGCACATCCTTCAGGCGGGACGTGGCCGACTCCACCGGCCTCGTCCGCGAGCTCTTCGGGCGAAAGGGCGAGGCGATCCGCGACCTCGAGGTGCACCGCGCCTCCCTTGAGACCACCTACCTCGCCCTCATGCACGAGGTCGAGGCTGAGCAGAGAGCAGAGAGGACGGCCGCCGCATGAGCGTCGCAACCCGCGCAGGCATCAGGGCAGGGCTGATCGAGCTGCGCCAGTCGTTCACCGGCACGGCGCTCCTCGCCCAGCTGTTCTGGCCGCTCGCCACCCTCGTCGCGATCTACTTCCTCCGCGACAACCCGATCGCCGGCGTCGGCCTCGGCTCGTTGATCCTCCCCAGCTCTGCGGGGATGTTCGTTGCGCTCGGCATGCTGCTCACCGCCCAGCACCTGGCCGCCGACCGCGAGGACGGCACGCTGCTGCGAGCGAAGGCAACCCCAACCGGCGTCCGCGGATACCTGACCGGGAAGCTCGTTCTGATCTCGGTCACCGTGCTCGCCTACCTCGTGATCCTCCTCGTCCCCGGTGCCCTGGTTGTCGGGGGGCTCTCAGCAGACGCGACCGGCTGGCTCACCTTCGCCTGGGTGCTGATCCTCGGGCTCCTCGCCACCCAGCCCTTGGGCGCAATGCTGGGGTCACTCGTACGCGGCTCCCGCGGCGCCGGCGTACTGTCCCTGCCGGTGATGGGGCTCATCGCGATCTCGGGAGTCTTCTACCCGATCACGGCCCTCGCCGGCTGGCTCCAGGCGATCGCGCAGGTGTTCCCCGTGTACTGGCTCGGTCTCGGCATGAGATCCGCCCTGCTGCCCGACGACGCCGTCGCCGTCGAAATCGGCGAGTCCTGGCGGCACGTCGAGACGGCGGCAGCACTCGGCGCCTGGGCGCTCGCTGGCCTGATCGTCGCTCCGTTCGTCCTCCGGCGGATGGCCCGACGCGAGTCCGGTTCCCGCGTAGAAGAGCGCCGCGCGCAACTCCTCCAGCGCGTCGGCTAGACGCATACGGCATCCGCTATCGGTAGGCGCATTCGCACCGAGCGACTCCCAGATGCCCGGCCGCGACCGCGATGCGACCCTGGGCAGGTGACCAGGGTCGTCGCCTCGTGGCCCGCGGTGAGGTCGTCGACCAGAGTCGCCCGCCGCAGCGCCTGCTCGAGCGGCCGCACCAGGGCAGCCATCCGCCCGCGCGTTACGCCGCCGTCCGCATCTAGTCCGCAACTCTCCGAGAGCTGGCACTAGCCGATGAGAACCTTCGGAACGCATCGCCGCAGGTCAGACCCGCTTCCCGCCCTCTGACCAGGAACCCCGTTCGCCAGCACAAGCGACTTTTAGTCCGCGGGTTGCGAGTTCGATCCTCGCGGGGCCCACTGTGTTTGTGCAGGTCAGAGCCTTGATGGACGGGACGAGATGGCCGGGCGCGGCGCGACTGGCAGCCATCTGGCAGCCTTCGCCCGCTTGGCATTTGACTCGCATCCCCACCCGCGCGCGAGGCGAACCCGACCGCCTGGGCCACGTTGACCAGGTTGACCACCGCCCAAATGGTCAGTGCCGCCCGCCACGGACCGTGCTGCATGCCCGATCTTCGCACCGGTGCCGATGCATGGGCCGGTGCCGATGGCGCTCGCGCCGATGTCCGTCGACCCCGGCCGGGGGTTCGCGCACCCGCCCCCAGGGGGCATCCACGCCTCCCGGCCTCCGTTGCGGCGCGGCACGGATCCGCCCGCACGGAGCAGCAGACGGCGAGACCGCGCTCAGGGCTGCGGGACCGTGGGTCTTGAACGGCGGGGCCCAAGGCGGAACCTGTCCGAAGCCGTCGCGCCCGAGGACCACGCGTGCTCCGCGGCGGTCGCCGGAATGGTCAGGAGACCGCGGCCTTCACGATCTCAACGATCTTCTTCTCCACCGCAGGACCCCACTTCAGGAGCGCGTTCGGCACCGCCCGCAGGTCGCCGTCGTCGAAGTCAGCCGCAACCCCGAGCGTGAGCGGACCGAGGGCGAGGAAGCGGACCGACCTCATTGCCGCTCGAAGACCGTCGCGGTAACGGGTGCCACGCTGGAACCTCACGTGCAGCAGCCCCGGTCCTCCGATGTGCCGTGGGCGTCGATCAGCCGACTCCGCCACGCGACGTACGGGCCGATGCGAGGCCCTCCCTGACGACCACCGCGCCACCCGACGCGACGGTGCGCCCGTCGACGCGCTCCCCTGTCAGCAGGTCTGTGCCGACCATTGCAAGGTCGACCGATACGTCCCCGTGGTTGATGACGATCGAGAAGTCATGCTCTGATCCGTGCCGGTGCATGACCTCGACCTCGCTCGGCACCTCCGAGGGGATGATCCCGGCGTCGGCGTACACGGGTCCGAGGACGGCCGAGAGTCCGTCGACATCGAGCCGGGTCGAGACGTACCACGCGCTGCCGGCGCCGAGCCGGTTGCGGGTGATCGCAACCCCACCGGCGGCGGGGCCGTCGAGGTACCTGGCCACTGGCTGAGCCCCGTCCGGCACGATGTGGTCCGCCCACACGTCCCCGACCAGCTCGCCGACGTCGAGATGGATCCGCTCACCCGCGCGCAACGGCAAGAACTCCTCGACCGTGAGGCCCAGCACGGCCCGCAGCGGCGCGAGGAAACCGCCGACGTGCACGGCGTCGTTCTCGTCGACGATCCCGGAGAAGAAGGACACGACCAGGGTGCCGCCCCTCTCGACGTAGCGCCTCAAGTTCTCCGCAGCAGCCGCGGTGAGCATGTAGGAGGCCGGCGCGATCACAAGCCGGTACCGGGAGAGGTCCGCCTCAGGGTGTGCGAAATCGGTGGTCACCCCATCCCGCCAGAGGCGGTCGTAGTACGCCCCGATGCGCTCGCGGTGGGACACGTCCTCGCTCGGTCGCCACTCGAGGTCCTGCGCCCAGAACGACTGCCAGTCCCAGAGCAGCGCGGCCTCGGCCCGCACCGTCGACCCTCGCAGCTCGGCTAGCGCGCCGAGCTCTCCGCCGAGCTCGCGGACCTCTGACCAGATGCGACTGGAGGTGCCGGCGTGCGGGAGCATCGCAGAGTGGAACTTCTCAGCCCCTGAGCGCGAGGCCCGCCACTGGAAGAACATGATCGCGTCAGCGCCGCGGCCGAGGTGCGACAGGGCGTTGCGTCGCATCTCGCCGGCGCGCTTGGCCACGTTGCGGGGCTGCCAGGTGACCCCCGAGGTCGAGTGCTCCATGAGGATCCATGGCCGGCCACCCGCGACGGACCGGGTGAGGTCGGCCGCCATCGCGAGGCCGACGTGGTTGCGAGGGTCGTCGGCCGCCAGGTAGTGGTCGTTGGAGACGATGTCGACCTCGCGCCCCCAGCGCCACAGGTCAACCGACGGACAGGTGCCGGCCATGAAGTTGGTGGTGATCGGGACGTCGGGCGACTCGGCCCGGATCGCGTCGCGCTCGGCGATGAAGCACTCCAGCAACGCGTCGGAGGTGTACCGAGCGAAGTCCAGGCGCTGCGCCGGGTTCACGACGCTCGGGGCCGCCGCGGGCGCGGAGATGTGGTCCCACTCGCCGTAGCGCTGACCCCAGAACGCCGTGCCCCAGGCCTCGTTGAGCGCGCCCAGCGACCCGTAGCGCTCGGCGAGCCACCGCCGGAACGCCGCCCTGCTGGTCGGCGAGTAGCACTCGGAGACCGGCGCGCCGTACTCGTTGTGGACGTGCCACAACGCCAGGGCAGGGTGCCCGCCGTAGCGACGGGCCAGCTCGCGCGCAATCCGGGTGCTCAGCCGGCGGTAGTCCGGCGAGCTCGGACTCGCCATGCCACGCGAGCCGAAACCGAGCGGGACCCCCTCGCGGTTGACCACCCGCGCCTGGGGGTAGGTGTGGAAGAACCAGGCCGGCGGCGACGCCGTCGGGGTGCCCAGGTCGATCCGGATGCCGGCCGCATGGAGCAGCTCGAACAGCCGGTCCATCCAACCGAAGTCGAACTCGCCCTCGCGGGGCTCGAGCAGGCTCCAGGAGAAGATCCCGATGCTGACCAGGTTGACGCCGGCCTCCTTCATGAGCGCGACGTCCTGCGCCCAGACCGCCTCTGGCCACTGCTCGGGGTTGTAGTCCCCGCCGTAGCAGATCGAGGTGACTCCGGGCAGCCAGGTCCCCCACGCCCCCGGTCTGACCTGCTCGGCATCCGGGTCGGTTGGGGACACCGATGTCGCCGTCGTCGGTGACGGCGACCGGGTCGAGACATCCATGACACTCCTCGGCAGATGTGGTGTGCACGCTCCCAGGCGTGGCCACGTGACTCTCGCCCAAGAAAACACTACTTCTGCATCGTTGACAAGAAAGCTCTGGCCCTGTGCGCTGTGATCGTGCACGGACTCGTCCCGACACTCGCCGGGCGCCAGAGCACGGGGTGGCCCGGCGATGCACCGCCAGGCGTGCCGTCGCGCGGTCACGATGAGCGATGAGCGATGCGCCTAGGCTGTTGTTCTGTGACGCAGTCTCCCGCACGACGCCGACCGACGATCAAGGACGTCGCGGCCACGGCAGGTGTCTCTCGCGGCACCGTCTCCCGCGTGCTCAACGGAGGACGCTGGGTCTCGCCCGCGGCCCTCGTCGCGGTCAACGAGGCGATCCGGTCGACCGGCTACTCGGCGAACAGCCATGCACGCAGCCTCGTGACCGGTCGGTCCAACTCCGTGGCCTTCGTGCTCACCGAGCCCCAGCAGCTGCTGTTCGAGGACCCGACCTTCTCGATCCTGCTGCGGGCGGCTGCGGAGGCGCTGGGCACGCGCGGGATGCCACTGCTGCTCATGGCGGCGGGCACGCCAGAGGAGCGCCGCCAGATCACCGACTACGTCGGCGCGGGGCACGTCGACGGCGTCCTGGTCATCTCCTCACGCGCCGGCAGCCCGGTGATCTCCGCCCTGCGTCAGAGGGGCGTCCCGACGGTCGCCTGTGGAACCCCCCTGGGGTTCGAGGGCCAGATCGGGTACGTCGAGGCCGACGAGACCGGCGGCGCCCGCACGATGGTCCGCCACCTCATCGACTGCGGACGACAGCGGATCGCGACGATCACCGGGCCGCTGGACACCCCGGGCGGGGTCAAGCGGCTCGCGGGATACCGGAGCGAGCTGGGTGACCGCTTCGACGAGTCTCTCGTCGCGCTGGGCGACTACACGCGCGAGGGCGGCAAGCGGGCGATGAGCGAACTGCTCGCACGGCGCCCCGACCTGGACGCGGTCTTCGTCGCCTCGGACCTCATGGCGGCCGGCGCGCTGACGGCCCTGGCCGGGGCCGGTCGCCGGGTGCCCGAGGACGTCGCCATCGGGGGATTCGACGACTCCGGGCTCGCCGAGACGCTGCACCCCCCGCTGACGACCATGCGTCAGCCCTTCAAGCGGATCGCCCAGGAGATGGTGCGCCTGCTGCTCGAGGTGATCGACGGCGAGGAGTTCGCGTCCATCACGCTGCCCACCACCTTCGTGCGCCGCGCGTCGACCTGACTCACCGGCCGTCGATCGGCCCGGTCGCGGACATCGTGAGGTGCAGAGTCGCGGGGCGGGCCACCAGCTCGTACTGCGGCAGGACTCCCGGGCCGCACGACGCCGAGCCGATCCCCTGCTGACCACGGTCGAGGTTCACCCAGATCAGCTCCGTCGGCGTCAGGTCGACCGTGTGGCGTGCTGCGTCCAGGGCCTCGGTAGTCCAGCGCCGCGCCGTGAAGTCGAACGACGGGTGCCCCACGAACCGGATGCCGGCCCCCTCACCGTCCCTCAGGGTCGCCCAGCGGGCATCGACGCGGTTGCCGTTCTCCTGCGGGAACACATAGGGGGTCTGCAGGGCGTCGACCGAATGACTGAAGCGCGCGACCCGGGCGGCCTGACGGGTGTCGGCGTACGCCTCACCGGGACCTCCGCCGTACCACTCGACATCCCCGAGCGCACCGGGCACCGCCATCCGCACGCCCAGCCTGGGGACGGCGCAGGGCCAGTCCCCGTGAGGAGTGATCTGCACGGTCAGCGCCAGGCTCGCGCCGTCGCCGGACCAGCGCAGGCAGGCCGTCAGTGCGAGGTCGGAGCCCGCGGGTGCGACTCGGGTGGTCACCACCAGCTCCTCGCCCCGGTCGTCGACATCGACCAACCTGTGCCGCAGCCGATCCAGCCCGAGCGCACGCCAGAGGCCCTCGACCGGTGCGGAGCCCTTGGCGTGCATGCCGCGGTCGTTGTCGGTCGGCGCACGCCAGGCATCCAGCTGCGGACCGATAACGGGAATCTCACCCAGTCGCACGAGCGCGCCCGACGCGCGGTCGAAGGTGCCCGAGCCGAGCACGATCACGTCACCTGCCGCCTGCGGTCGCAGCCGCCGGCGGGGAACGGGTGCCGGCGATCGGCCGCGGGCGGGGATCTGTGCCCAGGCCACCTCGTGGCCGGCGCCGGCCCACGCGGTGTCCGCGCCGAGGGTCGCCCGGATGGTCCACCACGCCTCACCGCTCAGCACGGGTGGTGCCGGGAGCTCGAGGCGCGCTCCATGACCGGGCGCCAACGCGGGGACGTCGAGACCACCCTCGGCGCGCAGCTCGCCCTCCTCCTCCAGGGTCCAGTGGAACGTCAGGTGCGACAGGTCCCGGAAGTCGTGCCGGTTGGTGACCCGGACGGACCGGGGCGCACCCTCGACCGCCTCGATCCGCACGGGCTCGATGACCTTCTTGTACTCGACGAGCCCCGGGGACGGCCGACGGTCGGGGAAGACGAGTCCGTCGCACACGAAGTTGGAGTCGTGCACCGGCTCGCCGAAGTCGCCGCCGTAGGCGAAGTAGTCGCGCCCGTCGGCGGTCCGCTGCCGGATCCCGTGGTCGATCCACTCCCAGATGAATCCGCCCTGGCAGCGCGGGTAGCGCTCGAACAGCTGCTGATACTCGAGCAGCCCGCCGGGACCGTTGCCCATCGCGTGGCCGTACTCGCACATCAGGTGCGGCAGCCCACGACGGTGCGCGTCGAGCGCGGGGTCGGCCAACGGGGGTTCGGCCCCGCGACCGATCGCGTCGACCTCGCGGTGCGAGGGGTACATCTGGCTGTAGAAGTCGCTGTCGGGGTAGTCGTAGTCGCGCTCGTAGTGGATCGGTCGGCTCGCGTCGCGCGCCCTTGCCCAGCGGGCCATGGCCGACAGGTTGCGGCCGGCCCCCGACTCGTTGCCGAGCGACCACACGATCACGCTGGGGTGGTTCTTGTCGCGCTCCACCGTGCGCCGCATGCGATCGACGCAGGCCTCCTCCCAGCGTTCGTCGTCGGCCGGGTTGCCGCGCCACCCGACCAGATCGAAGCCGTGCGTCTCCAGGTCGCACTCGTCGACGACCCACAGACCGAGCTCGTCGCACAGGTCGAGGAACGCAGGGTGCGGTGGGTAGTGGCTCGTCCGGACGGCGTTGATGTTGTGCTGCTTCATCATGATCACGTCACGACGCATCTGCTCGATCGGCACGGCGCGCCCGCGATCGGGGTCGTGCTCGTGCCGGTTCACCCCTTGGAAGACGATCCTTCGGCCGTTGACCGTGAAGATGCCGTCCTCGATGGCGACGGTCCGGAAGCCGACCCGTAGGTCGACGTGCTCATCGGCGGTCGAGACGGTCAGCTCGTACAGCCGCGGGATCTCAGCGGTCCACGGGTGCACCGACGGCAGGGCGATCGCGGTCCCGGCCGCCGCGCCCGCGATGCCCAGCTCCGGGAGGTCGACGCGGGCGGGCACGTCGGTGTCCACCCGCAGCACGCCCCGATCGGTCAGGTGGTCGAAGTCGGCGTGCACGAACACGTCGTCGAGCGCCCGGCGTGGGCGATGGATCAGCGTGACGTCGCGGAAGATGCCGGGGAGCCACCACATGTCCTGGTCCTCGAGGTAGCTGCCCGCTGACCACTGGTGCACCCGGACCGCGAGAACGTTGCGGCCCGCCCGGAGGTGGGCGCCGACGTCGAACTCGACCGGCAGCCGGCTCCCCATCGAGACGCCCACCTCGCTCCCGTTGAGCCAGACCCGGGCGCAGGAGTCAACGCCCTCGAACCGCAGCACGGCGTCGGCGCCCACCCAGGCTTCCGGGACGTCGAACTCCCGCCGGTGATCTCCCGTCGGGTTCTCGTCCGGAACGTGCGGAGGGTCGATCGGGAACGGGTAGATGATGTTCGTGTAGGCGGGCCGCCCGTGACCGTGCAACGGCCAGTGCGACGGGACCGGCAGGTCGTCCCAGCCGGAGTCGTCGAAGTCGGCTGCCACGAACTCGGTCGACCCGGTCGCCGACGGCGACAGGCGGAACCGCCAGGTGCCGTTCAGGTCGAGGGTCGGGGCGTCCGAGCGCAGTGCGGCCCGCGCTGGTCGCGCCCCGTAGCCGGGCGAGTAGCTCTCGAGATACACGTGGGGTGCCCTTCTGGTTTGCGGTCGCGGCCCATCGGCCGTTCGGCGTCCGTCGCCGGGACGGTGCTCTCGCACCGAGTCCTACGGGCCCGCGGCGCTCCCGCCACGGAGGAACGCGTCCAAGCCCTCCACGGCGAACGCGTGGTCCTCGGCGGGGGCGAGGCCAGACACGGCGACCGTACCGACCATGCCGGTGCCGCGCACCAGCACGGGGATCGCTCCCCCGTCCGCCGCGTACAGCGCGGGGTCCAGGCCCCACCACTGGGCGAAGCTGCCGCCGTCGTAGCACGCCTGCAGGCCGACGGCGTAGGAGCTGCGCGCACACAGGTCAACGACGCGGCGC
>Ga0209539_1001932_pt1 | contig 11080 bp, 6 predicted proteins | sample BarGraNGADG00312_2_FD_184499 | JGI IMG/M metagenome (GOLD analysis project Ga0209539, IMG submission 184499) | Arctic peat soil microbial communities from Barrow, Alaska - Barrow Graham LP Ref core NGADG0011-312 (SPAdes) (version 2) | ecosystem: Environmental > Terrestrial > Soil > Wetlands >... | reverse complement strand
TTGCCGTATACAGGAGCCAGGCCCGACGATATCGGCATGGCTTGCAGGCTCGGCACTGCGACCAGCAACAGCATCACCCCGAAGAAGAGCGCCTTCGCCCGGTATAGCATCGCCCCCACTGCGATCACCAATGCGGCACAGGTGACGATGGTCAACTTGAAGGCCGGAAACCCGAATCCGCGCCCGAAGTACCACGAAAATACTAGGAGCGCACCGAAGGCGATCGGAATGAGGACAGCGCGGGCCCAGTTGGGGACGGCTTCGCTCGGAGGACGACTGATGTACGCGCCTATCAACAGGATGCTGGCAAAGCCGATCCCGAAGAGCGCTCTCGCGGCAGGCACGTAGCTCAACAGGATCAGGCGCGAGATCAGCGGCGGGACCCCGATGAGGACGTAGAAGCTCAGCGCGCACAGATAGACCACCAACGCGATCATCACCGGCGAAACGCTCCGGCGTTTGGTGAACGCACGCTCAACGAGTAGGCCGAGGATGGCGAATGGGTAGAGCAGGATGAAGCCGCTGCTCTCGCAAATGTTGGCGGCAAAGGACCGCAGCTCAGTGAAGAAGCCATCCAGGTAGCCGGAGAAGAGGTACAGGAGACCCAGGTCGCCGCCGGTCGATACCCGCCTGCCTGGATAGACCGTGGCCATCTCGGCTGCAATCGTGGCCGCGCTCACGAGATAACCTGCCGCCGCAGCCATAGCCCCACCGATGACTCCGACGCCGGCGAGGACCAACTTCAGCCTCCCGTGGCTCCAGAGGTCGTGCCGCGCTCCCCGTCTCATCAGCAGGCCGACGACGACAAAGACCATCAGGTAGCCGAGGGTCACCTGCCAGGCCGGGTAGAGGAGCAGAACGAAATGCGCCCCAAAGACGCAGAGAGCTACAAATGAGAGGCAGATGTTGAGTCGACGGCGAGACAGCAGAAAGATCACAAGCGAGACCGCGACGATGCTAAGAGTCGCCACATAGACAGTGGTCCCCCACCACCGGCTATAGCTCGACAGAAGCATGAACACGGAGGAGAAGAGAGAGACAGAGAAGTTGTTCCTGGTGACGAGCATCATCAGGAAGAAGAGGCCCAACACGGAGCCAAAGAGCCAGAAGTTCCACAGGAAAGCGAACCCTCGCTCCACTCCCAGCAAGTAGAAGCCCCAGTTCCAGGGGCTCGCGACATCGAGCGCACGTCGCCCGGCGCTCAGGTGAGTAGGCGAGCGGTAGTCGTGGAGAACCTGCGGGGTATCGACACCCCACTCGTCGCTGCGGATCGACTTGGGCCTGCCCGCCAAGAGGGCGGAGTCGGTTCGTCCCGGGACGTCCGATGGCAAGACCGCATTCCAGACTTCAAGGGACGAGTAATGGACCTTCAGCGGCACAAGGATGCAGAACAGGACCATGGCGGCTGCACAGAGCACCTGGACTTTGGCGTCGAACCTGATCAGATGGACTTCCGTGAGACGGCGTCCGAGGGACGGGATCCGCGTCGCCGCAGCCATGCTCCGCGCTTGCTCGAAGGCAGACTTCGCGCGGGCGCGAGTGCCGGAGAGTCGGCGATTCGGCCGTGTGAAGAACACCACCGCCGCGGCCAAAGCGATGCACAGGGCCATGACGACGATCTTTGCTCCCTGCTCCACGAGAAGCGCTCGCCGTCCCACGCCGTAGAGCCGTATGCAAAGTGAGCCAGGCACCCGTTTTCCTGAGGAAAGAGCGGCGATCGGCGATGCTCTGCCTGCGTTCTCGCCCTCGAGCCTGACCAAACGATCGAGGCCGGGGGACGCAGTCGCCAGCGCCGTGATGCTCTGCGCACGCGTCCCATCGTGGCTTGCCACCACGACGTAGAGACTGTCGCGAGCACGCAGCGTCTGGGGTGCGAGGAGGTCGATTCGAGTGTACGCGTTGTCGACGAGCGCACCCGGCGGGAACTCCCTTCGTCCCACCTCGACCCCGGAGCCGTCCAGGACTCTCACCACGTCGTGCGTGGCATTGGTCGGCTTGCCCCATGTGGCGAGCAGAACCTCGAGCGCGCTGACGCGAAGCGGCTGCCCGCTCATGATGCGCTGCGCGTACGCAACGTCTCTGGTGATTGGCCCGACCGGGCGGCTCGGACCTCCCGTATCGAGCACCGCATGCTCGGGAATCTGGAAGAGGAGGACGAAGAGGATGCCGAACAGGACGAAAGACAGTGCGGAGATGAGCTTGGGCAGGGAGATCCATTGACCGGTAACCGTCTCGTTCGGCCCGCTGAATCGCTTCACGACTGCCTCGCGGTGCGACCAAGCGCACCAGCGAACCGGCGCCACCGTCTGCGAACGGGTCTGAGCAGGTTCTCCGTCATAGGCGACGCCAAGCGAGAGCGTTCGAGTGCGGGGAACCAGCACTCCCGCGCCACGCGTTCCATGTGGCGGGCGGCAACGACCCTCTCTTGTTGCTCCCCGGCGTCTCTCCAACCATCGGCGAGCATGTACTCGAGCGCCTCGGCCCACGCCTGGCCGGTGTTATCTGCGAGCACGCCGGCGGCCAGGTCGGTGTCCACATACGGCACGGCGCGGCTGTATACCGCCGGGTGTCCGAAGCCGCCGAACTCAACCATCTTCACGTCAGACTTCCCAGCAACGAAGTCGAGCGTGTCGCTGTCGTCGGCGGTCTCGAGCGGTGCGAGGCCGATCATCGCTGGCCAGGCGGCAAGAATCGAATGGTAGCGCCAGTAGTCCAGATACCCGCATTGCACGAGGGGACCAAGCAGGTCTGCCACGCCGGTGCCGAGCACTTCCGGCGGCGGCCCGAAGTAGTAGACCGGCAGGTTGTTGGCAGCAGAGAAGTCCCTCATCGCCCCCAGCACAGCGTCTCGGGAGTTGGTCAAGGCCAGTCGGTGGCTCTGCGTGAGCATGAGGCCGACGGGTCTCTCGGGGGTTCTGGGGGGGTGTCGAGGGAACTCTAGTGCGTTCGGGCACACGACGGCCTTGTCCTGCAGGTCGCCGCATCCTCGATCGGCGAGCAGCCCGGCGAGTCGCAGCGAAGGCACGGTGAGGACTGAGCATTCCCTGACGGCTGTACGAATGTGGTCAACGTAGGGGAAGTCGGTGGGGGCGATGTACGACGGGCGCGCCAGCAGCAGGTCATCCATGTCGAGCAGGAACCGACCTTCCAGGCGATCGATGAGGCGCAGAGCAAGATCCCTGTCTCGTGCGCGCTGGAGCCAGACGACGTCGAATGCGGCGTCCCGCGGAACGCCGTCCATGCTGGCGTCGGTGACCAGGTAGTCGTCGATGAGTCCCAAGCGCTTCAGCGTGATGAGCGGCGCATGTACTCGGCACGCCGTGACCAGGCCGTTGAGGTCCTCAGCGAATGCGAGCACGCGTGGGCGAGTGGCGACGCTCATTCCCTGCTCGCGTGCAGATACTCGTGCTCGTAGAAGGCCGCCGCGCTCCGGGTCGCGTAGGACACTTCGCGAACTGTGGGCTCTGGCGGCACTCCCGTGGCGAAGTGCGCGTTGCGCATCTCGATGAAGGCCAACACCGTGCGCTCGGCGTCGGCATTCCACGGGAGGATCCAGGACCATGCGCGTCCGGAGACGCGCTCCGGGAATGCGCCGAAGTCCGGGACGGCGACCGGAAGGCCCGCTCTGAAGGCCTCGCTGAGGGTGTAGGAGTAGGTTTCCGGCCAGCGCGTGGGGAACCACACGACGTGCGGGGCCACCCTATCAAGGACCTCGTTCAACTCCGCGCGCCCATAGGGACCGGTGACGTGCAGAGCGGTGCGGGCGGCCACCTCAGCACGCACATCCGGAGCAGGGCCGATCACCCAGAATTCCAGGGGCAAAGACGCCCTTCGCGCCAAAGCGGCGCAGTCAACGACGTGCGCCGCCCCTTTGTCGTTGGTCAGTACACCCAAGACCGCGATCCTGAGGGGCTCTGCGCCCGTCAGAGCGCGCGGCTCAATTGGCGCTCCGACCGCGGTATAGGCGTCATCGTGCGGCACGACGATCACCCGCGCGTCCGGGTACGTCCGTAGTACTCGCTGCGCCACATCGGTGCTCGGGCAGATCACTCGCTGGGCGCGCATAATCTGCCATCCCTGACCTGCCCACCATCGTCGAATGTCTGTCGTGGGCACATCTCGAGACACGCGCAGGCAGCGAGCGCACATCTCCGGCTCTGGTCCATCGCAGTGCCCCGCCCTTGGGGTCAGGAGGCGCACGCGCGGACAGATGGTGTAGTAGTCGTGGACGGTGAAGTCGAACGGCACATCGAGTCGTTGGATGAGGTGCCTGACGTCGAACCAGAGGTGCAGCAAGTGGTGAATGTGAACGCGCGAGACGCCGAACGACGACAGAAGGCGCGGCAGGAATAGCTCATCTCGGCGCCAGGCAAAGACGAGGTCAACGGCTTCCGTCTCGTCGATGGTCCGCAGTCTTATGAAGCCACCCTGCGGGCTAAGGACCAGTACGCGAGCCGTCTGGTCGACGCGCTCGCAGAGTTCTCTCAGATGACCGTCTGTCCCACCGCCGAGGTCATGTGTGACAAAGAGCAGAACCGGTTTCGCGCCCGTCCGGTATCGAGCTGCAGTGGCAGCCACGCGATAGGGCCGGGCGGGATCCCTGGCCACGTGCGCCGCAACCGACCGGAGATACCCGGGGTATGCTTCGCAAACCTTCTCGAGCCCCGCCGCTTGACGTGGTGTGGCCTCGCCGCCAAAGCTGACCTCGCCCTCGTGCCACACGAACGTGTCGCAGGCGAGAAGATTCCGCCAGCCGCGGGATGCAGCGCGAAGGCAGAAGTCGTTCTCCTCTCCGTAGCCACGGCCGAACGTCGCCTCGTCGAAGCCGCCCACGTCGTCCAGACTCGCGCGGCGGATGTACATGCAGAACCCTACGCCCGTCGGTACATCGACAGAGCGTCCAAGGTTGGCCTCGGCGCAGGCCGCGTCGATCGATGCCACGGTTTCCCCGGGTGGCAGATGCGACCAGCCCTCCAACGAGGGGTAGCTGCAGATGGTCGCGTTGTTCGAGAAGGGGGTGACGGTCGCCACACGCTCGCTCGAGTAGGCGTGCGCTACAAGACGATCGATCCAGTCTCCAGCCACCATGGTGTCGCTGTTCAGCAAGATCACGTCCCGCTTGCCCGCCCACTCCATCCCTCGATCAACGCTGGCGACGAAGCCCAGGTTCGTCTCGTTGCTGAGGATAGTCGACCGCGCGTCCCCGCAGAGAGTGTCGAGCATGGCTGACATGTCGGGCTCAGGGCTGGCGTCGTCGACAAGGAGCAAGTCGAGCGGGGTGCGGTTTGTCGATTCGAGGACGCTCCGCACGCAGCGCTCAGTCTCCTTGACGCCGCGATAGACGGGGACCACGACGACTGGACGCGCGCTACGAATTGTCGGGGAACGATAGGGCAGGTACTGCTGGGCAGGGAAGCGCTCACTCTCCGGGGGAGCAGAGCCTGGCGCGGCACCTGCCGTCACCCGCGACCAAGTCTGCGGTGAGACCAAACCGAGGCGCACGCCCAGACGCAGGAGTCGATACTCACTCGACGCACGCAGGCCGGCGGCTGCCACCCTCACAGCCGCCGAGGCTCCTCCGGCTTGATGCGCCGCCTGAAGGTCACGCAGCTTGGGCTCCAGTCGAGCTCTCAGCGTGGCGCGTCCGGGCGCCATTCTCTCTCCTTGCCGCCCGATGGTGGGGACAGCGTTGGGTAGTCAGTCGCGGAAGGCACGCTTGATCTTGCGAAGCGGCGTCGTCAGTCTCCAGGACAGCGACGTCTCGATGTGGCCAATGGCGGCCTGCTGCATCCCCACCTGGTCTTCGAGTTCATGAGAGCGAGCCTCGACCTGTCTCGTCTGCTCTCTATTCGTCTCGAGATCGGAGCGCGCGGCCTCGAGATCGGAGCGCGCGGCCTCGAGATCGGAGCGCGCGGCCTCGAGATCGGAGCGCGCGGCCTCGAGATCGGAGCGCAGCGCATGGAGGTCGAACAATTGAGCTTCAAGCGCTGCCTGCGCACGTTCGGCCTCATCGCGCGCACTCAGCTCCGCCTGCCGCGCACGAATGACGTGCTCTTCGTGGGTACCCGGGCCCACACGCTTCAGAAAGCCCATAGGGTTGAAGCTGAACAGGAACTTCTCCCGCGTGAGGTCCGGGACGAACTCGGGATCGCTCCTCAAGAACAACTCCAGGGCTTCCATAGGTCCCGGTCCATAATCGGGCATGATGGGGTGGCCATTGAACTGCGTGTCTTCAACGATGAGGTAGCTGCCGACAGTCACGATGTCGCGATAGATTCGAAGCTCGTCGGTGACGTGCGTCATTGAGTGGTCGGAGTCCAGGATCACCATCACGCAGGGCGCACCATCGACCAACTCACGGACCTGGTCGATGGTCTCGCGCGTAGTCGATGACCCGGTGAGATAGGTGAGACGGCCATGCGTCGGTCGCGTGGTCGTGGAGCTGGCCATGTCCTCCACGTCGATCGTCACCACTCGACCGTGGCCCAGCATCTCGCACACCGAGGCCATGAACAGAGCGCTACCCCCGAACCGCGTGCCAGTCTCGACGATGACGTCGGGCCGTATTTCGGAAATGATTTCCTGGTAGACCCACAGGTCCGATGGGGGTTTCTCGACAGGCACACCGAGCCAGAAGGTATTTGCCCACGTCTGGAGCCACGAGCTGTGGAAGAGCTTATGGAACTCGGTCGCGACTTCGCGCTCATTCATGGACGCTCTCCCTCGATTCGTTCCAGCTCTATCGACTGCATTGGCACCCCGACCAGACCGGTACAGACACTGCTGGTGTGCGAGTGGAATTGTAGCGCTTCGCTTGCCCAGTGAAGCTGGACGTGTTCCGTCTGAGTGCCATCCGCGATCGACGCCAGCACGACATAGTCTCCGGCGGGAAGCACCGGCATGCGAAACGAGAAGGCGGCCCGGACGACCATCCCGGCGGCAACAGGCTCACCGTCCGCGCGATGAGTCAAGTACGTGTTATCGCCGAATAGGGCCTGGCCCAGGTGGTCCTTGACCAAGAAGCCGATGATCGGCTGCTGAATTCGTCTCTCAGCTACAGCAGTGACTTGCAGCCGGACCCGCTCGCCGCCGACCACCCACGAAAGGGGCGCGCCAGAAGCGGGGTCGACGAGCCCGACGTCGGCGATCCGTGCTCCGCCGGCGCCGAAGCTCTCCGCGTCCGGGTCGAAGCGGCAGAGCTCTATGTCATTGCGGAGTTGCGTCGTGTTCAGATACTTGAGCCGTTGGTCCACGACGTCGAGGTCCCTGCCTGCGGCGAGTGCTTCGGCATGGCGTGGGGGGGCTTCGCCAAGCGCTTCGACACCGTCCACATCTTGCTGCGCCCCGTAGTACTCGCGCCGATACAGCTCGCACACGTCCTTGGCCGTCCCGAGGGCCTTCATCTCGCCGGCTTCGAGAAGTAGCGCCCTGTCGCAGAGGCTCAGGACGGCGTCCGTGTTGTGACTGACGAAGAGGAGGGTGTTCTCTTGCTTGAAGCGGCGCATGAAGCGCATGCACTTCTGCACGAAGAACACGTCGCCCACGGCGAGAGCCTCGTCGACGATGAGTACGTCCGGCTCGACGCAGATCGCGACGGCGAAGGCCAGACGCACGAACATCCCGCTCGAGTAGAGCCTCACCGGTTGATCGATGAATTCTCCGATGTCGGCGAAGTCGACGATGCTCTGGTAGCGCGCCTCGATCTCGGCCCTCGTCAGCCCCAGAATGGCTGCGCTGAGGTAGACGTTCTCGCTGCCTGTGAACTCGGGGTTGAAGCCAGACCCCAGCTCCAGCAGCGCGCTGATGCGGCCGAGCACCACATGCGAGCCCTCCGTGGGGGTCAACGTGCCGGCCAGTATCTGCAGAAGTGTGCTCTTGCCGCAGCCGTTGCGACCGATGACCCCCAGCGTCTCGCCGCGCTGCACGTCGAAGTCGATGCCTCGCAAGGCCCAGAACTGCCGGTAGTACTGCCTGTGAGGCACGTGCAGCCATCGCGACAGGCGGTCTCGGACCGGTTGCCGCAGCCTGTCGCGCGGCGAGTCCCAGAGGAGATACGCCTTGCTCAGGCTGTGTGCGCTGATCGTCGTCTCTTGGTCAGACGACATCGGCGAACGCCTTGCGCGATCTCATGAACCACCAGTAGCCGAAGAGCATCAGTACGAATGACGTGATCGTCGTGAATGCCCACATCTTCCAGTCTGGCATGCGTCCCCAGATGAGCGTCCGGCGTGCGTCCTCGATGATGGGCACCAGGGGATTGACATGGAGCAGGATCCAGGCGTAGTTGTAGGGCAGGGCCGTGAGCGGGAAGAAGATGCCGGACATGAACACCAGGACTTGCACGAGTATCGCCACCGGGTGCTGGATGTCGCGGATGAAGACGCCGAGCGACGCAAGGATCCAGCTCGACCCCAGAGCAAGAAAGCAGAGCGGAACGAGCACCACCGGGAAGAGCCAGATCGTCGTAGAGACCGTGTGGTGCACGCCCAGCCATGCGAGAAGAAGGATCACGAGGCTGAACGCGCCCTGGATCATGGCGGCATACAGCGCCACCACGGGTAGGATTTCAAGAGGAAATACCACCCGCTTCACGTAGCTTGGATTGCCGGTGACCAGCGTGGACGCACGCCCGATCGTGTCGGCGAAGACGTTGAACACGAGGAGGCCTGCGAAAAGCGTCAACGCGAAGTCCAGCTTCGATTCGTGCGGCAGACCCCATCGTGCGCCGAAAATCACACTGAAGACGAACGCGTACACGCCGAGCATGATGAGTGGCGTAACTACGGCCCAGAAGACGCCGAGGAAGGATCCCTTGTAACGGTTTGCGATGTCCCGATGAGCCAGCTGCCGGATAAGGTCACGATGCTGGTACAAGGACCGCACCAGGCGAACCGGCAAGAAGCTTCGCGATGCGCGCCGAGCCGTCGATCCTTCGACGGTGCTCCCACTCACTGGCGGGCCTGGATCCTCACAGTTGCAGCGGCGTTCTGCACGGTCTGGTGAGTCCTCCTCGAGGATCAACGGGGGCCGACGTGCACGGAGAGCCATCTCACCGAGCGATTGGCGGCATTATTGCAGAGTGCGCTGACGCTCCGCCACCCGGAACCTTGGCTGGGCTCTCTTCTGTGCGGCGATCTGACAGATCGACAAGATTGTGTCGTGCAGCCGGAAAGACGCTGTCGCAGACTCGAGCGGGCTGGGACGTCCGGTGCCAGATGCTACGATGCCTTCGTCAGGAGCCGCGCCGAGTCGAGAATGGACTCTCATGTCAGCGTCATCATCCCGAGTGACAGTCGTCATCCCAAACTGGAACGGTCGCCGGCACCTGCCGGACTGCTTGGACTCACTTGCCGTTCAGAACTTCCGCGACTTCGAGATACTGCTCGTCGACAACGCCTCGAGCGACGACGGCCTCAACTGGGTCGAGGACCATCACCCCGAGGTCACAGTCGTGCGCCGCGAGATCAACGGAGGGTTCGCGGCAGCCGTAAACGCCGGGATTTGCGTGAGTCGCGGCGAGTATGTCGCTCTGCTCAACAACGACACGGTGGCTGACCCCGCGTGGCTCGGCGCGCTCGTAGCCGCGCTGGACGCGCGCCGTGACTACGACTTTGCGGCCTCCCTGATGGTCCTGCACCGCGACCCGGGTCGCGTGAATGCGGCGGGCGACGTCTACAGTCTCGCGCGACTCACGGGCAAGAACCGCGGGTACGGCGAGCCGATCGCGAGGTATCGCGAACCCCGCCGCGTGCTCGGCGCCTGCGCGGGGGCAGCGCTGTATCGTCGCGCGCTCTTCGACCACGTCGGTCTGTTCGACGAGGACTTCTTCCTGATGAGCGAGGACACCGACTTCAGCCTGCGCTGCCTGATCGCCGGCAGGAAGTGTCTCTACGTGCCCGGGGCGGTGGTACGGCACAAATTCCGGGCTTCGATCGAGACAGCGCCGGTCTGGGAGATGACGCGACTTGCCATGCGCAACGCGGCGATGGTCGCCGCCAAGGATCTGCCGGCGGCTATCCTCGTGTTCGCTCCCATTCTGTGGCCATGGCGGTTGATCCGTGAGACGCTGCCCATAAGGCCGTCCAACTGGCATCTCGCGCCCATGCTCGTGAGGCAGGCCCCGGCACGCCTCGCCGCCGAGTGTGAAGGTGTGCGCATCGGGTGGGCCAAACGCCCCGGTGTGTTGCGGGCCCGGACCATCAGTACGTTTGGCATCATTCGTTGGCTCGTGTTGGGCGTGGGCAAGGTCTGAAGGCTGCGGCAACCCGCGTCGCGCCTACGCTTGGGGCTCCTCTCGCGGCAGCCACGACCCGGCGGCGCCGTCAGGCCGCGAGAGAAGGGGGTCGATGCCGGTTCGGGCGGCCTCGTCGAAGAGTCGGCTGAGACGCGTTATTTCGTGCGCAGCCCGCGGCCGGCGCTCTGCCCGCGCCGCCTGCACGCGCAGCCACGAGGCGCAAACGATCCCGGCGCGATATAGTGCCGCCGCGCGCCGTCCACGCCACTTCTCGAACAGACGAAACGTGGAGAAGAGGCGCTGTGCCTCGGTGAGGGCCTCGTCGCCGCAGCTCGCGCCGCCGATGTGTCCCGCCACGGCGCGCGTGTCCAGGAGCACGCGTCGCCCCGCGGCCCGTGCCTGCCGGCAGATGTCCTCGTCCTCCGCGAACAGGAAGAAGCGCTCGTCGAGCCCACCGGTTTGGGTAAGAAAGGCGCGGTCGAGCAGCATCGCCGCTCCGAACGCGTAGTCGATATCCCGGGAAGAACCGGCGGCGTACACGTCCGCAGGCAGTCGATACTGCGGTGCGAAGTACGGCGCCCGGCCTACGAGCGGCAGGCACAGCCCGATGCGCCGCGTCAGCGTCGCGAAGCGGCCGGCGCCCGACTCTGTCGGGCCGTCGGGAGTGCGCAGGAGCGGCGCCACGATCGCCGCGCCTGGTTCGCGGCGCATGGTGGTGAGCATGCTCGCCAGTGCCGGCTCCCTCAGCTCGGCATCCGGGTTGAGCAGCAGCACGCACTCGGCAGTGCATGCCTCGAGCCCCCGGTTCACCGCCCTCGCGAAGCCGACATTGCGCTCGTTCTCGAG
>Ga0209539_1001930_pt1 | contig 11091 bp, 10 predicted proteins | sample BarGraNGADG00312_2_FD_184499 | JGI IMG/M metagenome (GOLD analysis project Ga0209539, IMG submission 184499) | Arctic peat soil microbial communities from Barrow, Alaska - Barrow Graham LP Ref core NGADG0011-312 (SPAdes) (version 2) | ecosystem: Environmental > Terrestrial > Soil > Wetlands >... | reverse complement strand
GTGGAGACGCCCGACGTCCTCGCGAGGCCTGCAGCAAGACCCGGTCGTATGAGTCGATGGAGGCCAGTTGGACGACCCGCACGCGTGGCGGTCAGTGCTCCGGGCGCATCGCACGTTCGCCCCGCTCGGGCGGTGCCGGGCCGTGGTCGACGCACGGTGAACCCCTCGGGGCTCCCCGTGCGTCATTCCTCGGACCGCTTGAGACGAAGGGACTACAGGTCACCACAGAGGTGGACGTTGACTCCCAGTGCGTTGAAGGCGACAGCCTTTGCGGTGAGCGCCTTGAGGGCCGTCTCGGCGTTCGGTGCGTAGACGATCTGGGCGTGGTTGGCCTTGTGGCGTGCCATGAACTGGTCGCGGGTTATGCCGTGCAGCACCACGTGTGCGATCGGCCACTCGGGGTTCGTGGCCTGCCAGCGCCGTTCGGTCTCCTCGGCCGGCAGCGCCACGACCGACGCCAGGCCGATGTCGAGGTGCAGCGCACCCTCGGCGATGTACACCCGCGACCAGACGATCTCTCCAGGCTTGGAGACACCCTTGATCGTGCTGCCGCCGGCCGGGAAGAACACCGGGTTCTGCCGCCAACCGACGGCGCCGGCGTACCCACCCTCGAGGTGCGAGGGCGGGACGGACCCGGAGATCTCGAAGACCCAGACGAACTGCCCGTCGAACACCTCGCCCCACCGCACGTCGTGCAGAGTCGTGGCCGGATCGAGGCCCATGGCGGTCCAGACCCGATTGGTGATCAGGGCGTCCACCGCGACGCCCTCGTCGGCCTCGTTGAAGTTCGGCAGCGCCTTGCCCTCCCAGAGCACCCGCGAACCGTCGCGGCTGGTCACCGGCGGGCGGTCGAGGTTGTTCAGCAGTCCCTCGACGAGGTCCGATGCCGGCGCAAGGTCCTTGAGGCCCTGCTGGTACTGGATGCCCACCGCGTCCAGACCGAAGTCGTCGCTGATGCGCAGCGCGGCGATGTACATCTTGTACTGCCAGAGCAGCTGGGCCTCGGTCAGCTCGGTCGCGTCGTCCGGCCCGGTCTTGAAGGTCATGCCAGCCGCGATGAGCCATTCCCCGACGGCCGAAGCCTCCTGGTCGCCGACCTTCTGCATCTCGGCCCACAATGCGCTCTGGGACAGGCGCTCCTTGTACAGGCCGATCGGGTTGAGCAGCTCGTCGTCGATGATCGCGTTGTACATGCCCATGCAGCCCTCGTCGAAGACGCCGATGATGGCCTTCTCGGCCAGGATCTGCTCGGCGAGTGCGAGGCCCAGGCGCTTCTCTTCGCTGTCAGGAAGGTCAGGAAGCGGACGCACGTGGGAGGCGTCGTGCTCGATCGTTCCGGTCTCGAGCCACGTGCGGATGCCGTCCTGGAACCATGCGTCGGTTCCCTCGACGGTCCAGATGGTCGAGTAGGCCGTGCCCATCTTGGTCATGCCCGCGTTCAGGCCGAGCAGCCCGACGAGTCCCGGCCAGTCGCCGGCGAAGTTCGCCACTGTCAGCACGGGCCCCCGGTGGGTGCGCAGGCCCGCGAGCACGTGGTGGCTGTACTGCCACACCGCCTCCGCGACGATCAGCGGGGCATCGACCGGGATGGACTTGAAGACCTCGAGACCCATGCGCTGGCTGCTGATGAAACCGTGGCCGGTCGCCGGGTCGACCTCGTTGGCCCGCACGACGCTCCAGCCACTGTTCGCCAGCGCCTTCGTGATGACCGCTTCGAGCTGCACCTGAGTCGACCATCCCGCGACATTCGCCGACTCACGCAGATCGCCACTGGCGATCAGGTAGGCGGTCCGCGGCGCCAGGGCGGGGCGGATGAGAGGGTCGGGGACGAGATAGGCGGTCATGCGGACTCCTTCGGGGTGAGGCTCTTCTGGCGTTGGGCCAGCGCGCGGTTGATCTCTCGGGTCGCGGGATACAGGTCGAGGTATTGGGCGTAGAGGGCGTCGTAGCCCGGCTTCGTCGACACGTCCGGTTCGCAGAGCCCAGCAGGCGGGTTCCACTCCTCGATCCGGACGTCGTTCTCAACGGTCGCGGCCAGGAAGGCAGCGCCGAAGCTGGCACCGATGGTCTTGCTCGGGATGACCTGCGCCATCCCGGTCACGTCGGAGACGATCTGCGGCCACAGCGCTCCCTGGGCGCCCCCGCCGACCGCGACGACGCGCTCGATGGCTGCTCCGGCGGCGAGCATCGTCTCGATGTTGTGCCGGACGCCGAAGGCCGTGGCCTCGAGCGCGGCTCGATACAGATCCCCCCGGGTGTGGGTCAGGGTGAGTCCGGCGATGACACCGCGGGCATCGGGGTCCATGATCGGCGTCCGCTCACCGGCGAAGTACGGCAGCATGAGCAGGCCGCGCGCCCCTGGACCAGCGGCCGCGGCCTCGGCGAGCAGGGTCGGGTAGTCCGGGCCGCCGACGAGGTCGCGCAACCAAGCGGTGATCGCGCCCGACGTCGCCATGCCCCCGGCCAGGTTGCGGGTGCCCTCGAGCGCACCGATGGTGCCCCACATCGACGCGCTCGTGATGCGCGTGCGGACCGTGTTGATGAGGAACATCGTCGTGCCGTACATCAGCATGAGATCGCCGACCTGATGGGCGCCCACGCTCACCGCCTCTGACCAGGCATCGATCGTGCCGACGATGACCGGCACGCCCGAACCGATGCCCGCGACGGCGTTCGTGGTGCGGCCGGCCATCGCGCCGGCCCAGCGCAGCGGGGGCAGCTCCAGACCGGGTGCGATCGCGTCCGACCACGGCCGGTACCAGGTCATCGCGCTCGCATCGAACATCGGGGTGCACTGGCTCGCCGAGTGCAGATCGAGCACGTACTCCCCGGTGAGCCGGCGCACGAGCCACGAGCTGGGCATGTACAAGCGGCGGGCCCGAGCGAACAGCTCGGGCTCGTGAGTGCGCAGCCAGGCGAGCTTCGGGCCGACCGACTGGCTCGAGAGAGCCGACCCGCACCGCTGGAGGATCTCCTCAGCGCCGAGCTGTTCGGTCAGGGACGCGATCTCGTCGGCGGCACGTGTGTCGACGCCGTACAAGATCGCGGGACGCAACGGCGTGTCGCCCTCGTCCGTCAGCAGCAGGCACGGCCCCATCCCGCTGACGCCCACCGCGGCGACCGCGACGTCCCCGGGTGCAGTGAGCTCCGACGCCATCGAGACGAACTCGTCCCACCAGATGAGCGCGTCCATCTCGACGAAACCCGGCCGGGGCCGTTGCACCGAGTGCTCGCGCACGGCTGAGCGGAGGATCGCGCCCCCCGGGGTCACCAGCACACCCTTGCTGCTCGAGGTGCCGACATCCACACCGAGGAAGACGCGACGCTGCATGGCCCGACCGTACCAGAAATCGATTACTGCGCAAGGGGCACGGGCCGGCGCATCGAGCGCGGAACCGCCAACGGGCCGCTAGACGGGCAGTACGACCCGCTGGCCGTGCTCGCCCGCAACGCCGTTCACGCGATCGATGAGGAGTCGCGCTGCCGTCAGCCCCATCTCTCGTGGGTGCAACGGGACGATAGAGATATCCGACGTGCTCGATGTTGCGAATGGGAGCTCGCCGAGAATGCCGATCTCGATCCCACTGTGTGCCCCCCGGCGCTCCGCGAGGACCTGGAGGGCACCGACTCCCACCAGATTGTTCGTCGCGAGCACCGCCTGCGGGGGCTCTGGGAGGTCGAGCAGCTGGGCGATCGCGGCCCGTCCGCCGTCGACCCGGAAGTTGGCGTACACGAGGAGCTCTGCTGGCGCGGCCAGCCCGTGGTCGAGCATCTGCGCGCGCCATCCCGCGGCCCGCTCTCGAGCAGTCACGGTGCACTCAGGGCCGGTGATGCACGCGATGCGCGTGCAGCCGCGAGCGATGAGCAGGTCGACCCCTCGCCGTGCCAGGGCGTCGTTGTCCTCGATGACGTGGTCCACGTCCTCGGCGATCCGGCGGTCGACGACGACGACAGACTGACGCAGGGTGGTCAGCGAGCTGACGGATGTCGTCGCGCCGGCCGGCGCGATGATGACCCCCGCCATCCGTTCGCTGATCGCAATCTTCAGGTATCGCGACTCCTTGGCGACGTCGTCGTCGCTGTTGCACAGCACAACCGAGTAACCGTGCAGCTGGGCCACGTCCTCGACGCCCCGAGCCAGGGACGTGAAGTAGGGGTTCTCGATATCCGGCAGGATCAGGGCGATCACCTCACCGAGCTGACGGCGCAGAGAACGAGCAGCGCGATTCGGTGAGTAGTCCAGCTCATGCACGGCTGTACGCACCGCTTCGGCCAGGTCCGGGCGCACCCCGATCCCGTTGAGCACCCGCGAGACGGTTGCGGTCGACACGCCCGCTCGGGACGCCACATCCGAGATCGTCGTCACCGCTACCCGCCAATCAGTTCACGTGCGCTCGAGCCCGCCAGCATGCAGAGCAGGCGCTGAGATCACAGACTCGCCAGAGCCGATGACAGACTACGGGTCCAGGCACCGCTGGACTCGACGAATCGCTGCAGCCGGTCGACGATCTCCTGGCGTGGGCGGCGATCGATCGGTGTGCCAAGTTGTCTCTTGATCGGCTCGCGAACGCCGAGCACGCCGACTCCGCGTCCAAAGGACCCGGCGTAGCGCCGCCGTCAAATCCGCGCGCCCTTGCGCGCCAACCCGGCACATCGACGGCGCTACCTTGACGCCGCGGCCAGGGCCCCGGCAAAGTCGTGATTCAGCAGGTCAAGAGTAGTTCGACGGGTCGGGCGGTGTTGCGGGCGTGATGTCGGGTGGCTTGGGCGATGTTGGTGGTCCCGGTCAGGCGTAGGACGCTGATCGCGGTCGAGCGCAGGCTGGCCATGACCCGGGGTGCGTTCCCGGTTCGCACGCATGAGCGGTCTTCGTCATATACGACGTCGCGGACCCAGTGCAACTGGTTCTCGATGCCCCAGTGGCCTTGGACTCAGGCGGCGATCTGCAATGGGGACGCCTCGTGCGAGGGCATGGAGGTGATGATGTAGACCACCTCGACGGTCTTCTTGCCCGCGATCGTCCGGGTCCGGCGGATCTGAGCGACCTGGACCGCGCCGGCGAAGTCCAGGAGTACGGGTGCGGCGGCGACTTTGATCGTGCGCCGCACCCGCCGGCCATGCCTGACCTCGACGGTGGAGGCGGGGCGGATCTTGGCCCAGGGCAGGTCCTTGCACCGGGTGAACAGGCCCGGCTGGTTCGCCTTCACGGTGAACACGTAGTGCCCGCCCCGGCCAGTGATGTAGGCCGCGGTGGTGGTCTGGGTGTGCATCGCATCGGCGGTGACCACGACCCCGACCAGGTCAAACACGTCCAGCAGGGTCCGTAGGGCGGGGATCTCGTTGCTCTTGGCCGCGACCTGGACCTGCCCGAGAACGACCCCGATGCTGTGGTCCAGGGCCGCGACCAGGTGCGGGGCGACCTTCCCGCCGGCCCTGGCGCCGCGGACCGTCTTGCCGTCGATCGCGATGATGCGCCGACCGCCCAGGACACCGACCCGGGTGCGCATCCACGCGCCCAGCACCGCGTCCAGATGGTCGGCGTCGACCCGGGCCAGGGCTCGGCGGATCGTGGCCTCGCACGGACGACGCACCGCAGCGACCCCGAGCCTCGACAGCGACGAGGCGTCGGCGTCCGCGACCCATTCGGCGATCGCGGTGAACGACCGCGCGCCGGCCGGGACCGCGGCCAGCGCCACGGCCAGCAGACCTGCGAACCGGTGCCGGACTCCGCGGCGGGCCCGGGGATCGGCGATCTGCTCGAACAGCTCCAGCAGACCAGGACGGACGAGCCCGACCGACTCGACGGGCGATGCTGCGACAGGCGAGGATGACATGGCGGGCGTGGTGCTCCGGTGCGTTCGGCGGCGTGAGAACTTCCATCCTCACCGCCAGCACCACGCCCGCACCTCAACCCGACCGGCGTGTCACACCACAAACCCGCAGATCACAGCCCTACCGTCACGACTTTGCCGAGGCCCTGGGAACTCGAGCCTTCGACTTCCGCTACCGCGATCGCAAAGCGATCGTCTGTTCCGGTCCGGAGGTACTATTTTGTCGCTTTCTCGCTCCTCGCTGCCTTGCCAAGACAATTAGCAGCGCGCAGATCACGGCCCCGACAGCAAGCCCGTAAAGGCCGAAGTGAATCGATCCCGTGCGGCCCTCCACGATGCCCAAGAAGTAGGGGGACGTGAAACTGCCGAGATTACCTATCGAGTTGATCAGCGCTATTCCACCTGCTGCTGCCGCCCCGCTGAGATACTCTGTTGGCAGGTTCCAAAATAGCGGCAATACTGAGATGAACCCGAACGCGGCAAGGCTAAGTGCGGCGACGGAAAAGACGGGACCGAAGCTCGCCGCGAGCGTCAATCCCACCGCTGCTACAACCATACAAAGCGCGCCGTACTGCGTGTACTTGCCCGAGCGGCTCGCGATGCGGGGTACCAGGTAGAGACCGATCGCGGCCGCGATCCACGGTAAAGCACTGACAATACCTACCATGAAGCTCGACAATCCAACGATCTTGCCGACCGTGGCTGGAAGCCAGAACGTCACGCCGTACAGAGTGAGGTTTATAAAGAAGTAGATGATTCCGAAGTACCACACCCGCGGGTTCCGGAGCGCCGCCAAGGCGGACAGGGGCTGCTCGGTATGGCGGGCACGCTCCTCCTCGGCAATCCACGATTGGAGGGCATCGGCTTCATTCCTGGCTAGCCAGGTTGCATCGGTGGGTTTGTCATCGAGGTAGAACCAGGCCCATACCCCCACTGCGGTCGCCGCCGCTCCCTGGATGATGAACATCAGTTGCCATCCCCGTAGGCCCAGGGCGCTGTCGATGCTCAGAAGGGCACCGGACAGTGGACCACCAATGATGAATGCGAGCGGTAGCCCCCAGTAGAACAAGCCTGTGGCGGCGCTGCGATGGCGATTGGGGTACCAGTAGGTCAGATACAAGATGACGCCAGGGAAGAAGCCAGCCTCGGCGATGCCGAGGAGGACGCGGACTATATAGAAGCTCGTTGGCCCTTGTACAAATGCCATCGACGCCGCCACCAGTCCCCAACTGACCATGATTCGAGCCAGCCACCGACGCGCACCGACCCGATGGAGCATAAGATTGCTGGGGATCTCGAGCACGACATATCCAAGGAAGAAGATCCCGGCTCCCAGCCCGTAGGCGGCGGCGCCTATACCGACATTGACGTGGAGCGCCTCTTTGGCGAAACCGACGTTCACTCGATCCAGGAAGGCCAAAACGAACATCAGTGCTAGGAACGGCAATATCCGATGGTTCGTCTTGTGAATGGCAGAAAGGGCTTCACGACTGCCTTGCATACTTGGTGCCTGCGCCTGCATTTCCTTCACCCTCCTATCAGGGTTGAAATGCTGATACATTGTTTGGTCTCGTTCTTGCTCATGAGTTGATTCCCGCCTCGAGGTCGCTAAGGGGTAGGGGCTGGATCGGCGGCTGTGTCCTTGCGGCCTTGTGCAGCTGAATCTGCGCCAGGCCAGTCACCTTGAGATCACGTTCGCGATCGATGTGGATACCAGTCAACTCCTGGATGAAGATCTCCCCCTGGGTCCAGATCGTTGCCCGGAAGACATGTCCGCCCCGCACGTTGCCGCCCGCTTCGGAAAACAGTCCGTGGCAGTGCGCCCAAAGCTTGCCGTCGAGCGTAGTGACATTTCCCTGCAGCGACAGGATCTCCATCGGTCGCTGCAGCACGACGGTATCGATCTCGTCGGCAAACTCGTGCTCGTTGTGGATCGGCAGCGTGGTGATGTCGCGCGGGTTGCGTAGGTAAACCTCGCTGATCGTCCCGACGGCAGACTTGATCACTGCTGTGGTGACGCCATGCTGTTCGCAAACCTGCTCAATCGCGTCGGTCAGGGACGTTCCGGGCGCCAGGCTGAGCGCGATGATTCGCCCCGGTTCGGCGGCCATACTGGCGACGTCGTGCAATTTCTGGGCTAAGTTGGGCACGGCCTGTTCCTCTTTCACTTGGTTTTAGTCTTTGCTTTCGTTGATGTTGTCACGGTCGACGGTGCGGTCAGGCCATCTCGGCGACCACGGTGCAGGGAGCTTCGGCGACCTGCTCGATAAACATGGGCAGGATCGTCACGCGGACCCACGCCGAGGTCAGGATCTGCGTACCGACCAGACCGGCCACCACCGATGCCTCACGCGTGACTCGCAGCGTTGCCGGCCAGTCGGCGGCGACCTTGTCGCGGCCGTAGTGCCGCACGTACGCCTGCGCTTGGGGCGATGGCCACGGCGGCCGCAACCACGGTGCGAGCGCGGCCCATTCATTGCGTGCATAGCGGCTCGCTTGGTCCAGGTATGCGCAGTCGGTGAGCAGTAGGTCAGTGCCGTGCTCGGACATCTGTTCGGCGAGCAGGTCCGCTGCTTCGACGGTCAGATACGGCGAATGCAACGTATATTGCTCGCCGAGTGACTCCCACCGGCTGCCATCACCCCACCCGGTGTTCAGCATGAGTGCCTCGTTGGTCCACCCGGGGTACTCGCGCAGGGCGTTAGCGACCTCGGCAGCGGTTATCTCCTGGTCCGCGCCCTTCTCGATCCGCAGCACCAAAGTCGGTCGGTCGACCAGTGTGGAGAGCGGAAGGTCCAGCACCTGCGCCCCGCCCGGGGCGCCATAACCGGGCGTGAGAAGCCTCGTGCCGGTGCCGGTGCCCATGCTGATGTAGAACAGCTCCGCTCCGTTGCGTGCAAGGGTGGCGATCTCTTCGGTCTGATATGGCGTCTCCCACGCGAGGATGGAGCCCACCGGCAAGTACGGCGAGATCGGCATGGTGAGATTGGCGATCATGTGGTCTGTCATGGTTCAGTCCTCGGTCGCGACAACGGAGCAGGGAGCGCCACTGGCACCGCGCAGAAACAGTGGCAATACGGTCACGCGCACTCTCTTGGAGCGAAGTGCGCCGCAGTTGGCCAACGCCGCAACTGGCGACATAGCGGCGTGTAACGGCACCGACGAAGCCCAGTCCGGTGCGCCGCCTCCGGCGCCGCGCGCCGGGACGTAGTGACGCATGTAGATCCGGGCTTGCTGCGACGGGAACGGTGGTCGGTCCCACGGCTCGCGCGACGACCACTCCGGAAACATGTGTGCATAGCCCAGGTTGCCGATGTAGGCGCAGTCGGTCAGCATCACGTCCGATCGCTTCTCGGCCATGACCTCGATGAGCCGTTCCGCACCCGCGACCGAGAAATGCGGAGTGGTGTACGAATACTCGTCGCCGAGCATCCGGTACCGCTCGTGATCACCCCAGCCGGTCCGGATCAGCACGGCGTCTCCCTCGCGGAAGTCGTCATCCTTCGCCAACGTGGCGTCGATGTCGTCGGCCAGGATTTCCTCGTTGGCGCCCTTCGCGATGTCGACGACAACCGTGGGCCGATTGACGAATGAGCGGTAGTCCATCTCATGTACTCGCGGCGCCGTCGCGTCGTAACAAGCTCCGAGCATCAGGCGGGTGCCAGTTTCGCTGTGAAAACTGAGCTGGTGTGCACTCATTCCGTGCGATTCGGGCGTCATCACGGCAGTGCGCTGAAACGGCGAATCCCATGCCCAGACGTTTCCCACCGGCATGAACGGGTATAGAGGCAGTGTCAGGTTGACGATGCTCATCAGCGAACCGCCGATCCATTGCTGCGCACTGCGGACGGGTTCTCGCCGAGCATTATCGCCCGGTCTTCGACCCAGAGTTGGCGTTCTCCGGCCATCGGACTTCCGACGCCGTAGACATGCCGGGTGACCTCCAACGCAATCGCGTGCGGGTCTCCAGACGTGACCGCGGTGAGCAACGCGGCGTGGCTGTCGGCAAGGTAGGCGGCGTCCTCATGCGCCGCACCGACGACGTTTAGCCACAGCCGGAACAGAAACTGCTGGTCGTGCCACGCGTCGTAGAGCCGGTCCAATCCCGAGAGCTTGCAGAGCCGGCGGTGGAACTCGTAATCCAGGCCAAGCATCTGATGCGACCCGGCGGTTCGCATATCCGTGATGAGTTGCTGCAGATCGGCGACGTCACGCTCGGCGATGGAGCGAGCCGCGCTCTGGTAGGCCAACGTTTCCAAGGTCGCCCGCAGCAGGTGCAGCTCACGGATCGTCTTGGGCGAAATCTCGATAACGCGGGTCTCCCGACCGACGCCGACAATCAAGCCGTCGCGGCGTAACCGCTGAATCGCCTCGCGCAGCGGAGTTCGGCTCATGCCCAGATCGCGGGCGAGCCGCTCCTCGACTATGCGGGATCCCGGCCCGATTCGACCTTCCATGATCTCCGCGCGCAGGTGCGCGTACACGTCGTTGCTCAGGACCGAGCGATGAAACCTCGGCGCGACTTGTGCCGAGCCGTCAGCGTCGTCGAATTGGCGAGTCATCAAGGTCTACCTCTTCTAGTCCGTCGACCGTCGACGGTCGACCGTCGACGCAGCTACGTTATCCTTGGCGTGCGAACTCGTCAACGCCCATCTCCAGCTGAAGGAGCCCCGATGAGCACCATCGCCACCGGCGTATGCAAGGCCGAGCACCGAGGTGAGGCGATCGCTGCCTTCGAGGCTGCCGTCACCCGCGTGCACGCCGAAGATCCTGGTTGCGAGCTGTACGCCCTGCACGAAGCCCCCGACGAGCTCGTGATGATCGAAAAGTGGACCGGCCGAGACGCACTCGACGCGCACGGCCGCGCTGCCGCCGTCGCCGAACTCAACAGATCCGTCGCTGGCCAGCTACAACGGCCCACCACGGTCGCGACCTATACCCCGCGACCTGCTGGCACCACCGCTCAAGGACAGCTCTGACGGCGAGCAGCTCCCGATGGACCGAACTGTTCACATACGCCTGCGGGCCACCAGCGACAGCACAGACCTGACCACGAGCCCCAGCTAGCTGGGCCCCTTGGATGGGCGGTGGACGTGCCCTCGTTCACCAGATACCGTCTAGCCTCAATACCGTTTACTTAAGCGGTTCTATTGGTACAGTTTGGGGTATGCCGCGTGCTGGGTGGGTGAAGCCGGAGTCGGACCAGCGCCTGTCTGACCACATCTCGTTGGGTGTGCTCACTCGGGTGTTCCCGCCTGAG
>Ga0209539_1001929_pt1 | contig 11104 bp, 13 predicted proteins | sample BarGraNGADG00312_2_FD_184499 | JGI IMG/M metagenome (GOLD analysis project Ga0209539, IMG submission 184499) | Arctic peat soil microbial communities from Barrow, Alaska - Barrow Graham LP Ref core NGADG0011-312 (SPAdes) (version 2) | ecosystem: Environmental > Terrestrial > Soil > Wetlands >... | reverse complement strand
GGGGCGAGGCGGCGGAGGAGCTCCTCCTGACCGGGTCGGGCGGCCCCTTCCGCGGCCTCTCGGCCGCGGAGCTGGCCGCCGTCACGCCCGAGCAGGCCCTCAAGCACCCCAACTGGTCGATGGGCCCGAAGATCACCATCGACTCGGCCACGCTCATGAACAAGGGCCTCGAAGTCATCGAGGCGCACTACCTCTTCGGCGTGCCCTACGAGCGCATCACGGTCTTGATCAGCCCGCAGAGCACGGTGCACAGCATGGCGCGCTTCGCCGACGGCGCGATCCTCGCGCACCTCGGCGTGCCCGACATGCGCACGCCCATCGGGTACGCGCTGGCCTACCCGGAGCGGCCGCCGCTGCCGATGGTCAAGCGCCTGGACCTGTTCGCCTCTCAGCTGACCTTCCACAAGCCCGACACCGAGACGTTCCGCTGCCTGGCGCTGGCCGAGGAGGCCGGGCGCAAGGCGGCGATTGTGACCTGCGACGCCGAGGCCGCCGGCTGCGCGCCGCGCACCGTGGCGGCGCCCATCGTGCTCAACGCTGCCAACGAGATCGCGGTGCAGGCGTTCCTCGACGGGCGCATCGCCTTCCTGGCCATCCCGGAGATCGTGGAGAAATGCCTCACCTGGCTGGGCGATGAGCCCGTGGAGAACCTCGAGGACGTGTACGCCTGCGACGAGGAGGCGCGCCGCTTCGCCCGTGAGGCCGCTGGCCGGCCGGCCTGAACCCGGCCAGGCGGCACCTTCGCTCACGCGGGAGTTAATCTGGCCTCAACATCGGCCGGGTATCCTCACGGGGAACTGCTGTGCCATTACCTACGAAAGAGACTGCATGACCGAGTCTGACGAGCGGCACGACACAGCGACAGGGTCCGCCGACGCGCCCGCCCCCAAGCGCGCCCTGAGCCCGTGGTCGCTGCTCCTGGGCGGCGCCATCCTCGTTACCCTCCTGCTCGGCCAGTGGGTGTGGTTGATCGCCATCCTCGGGCTCGCGCTGCTCATCATGGTGCACGAGCTCGGGCACTTCATCGCCGCCAAATCGTTCGGCATGCGCGTCGAGAAGTTCTACGTGGGCTTCCCGCCCGCCGCGCTGCGGCGCACCTGGGGCGAGACCGAGTACGGCATCGGCATCATCCCCCTGGGCGGCTTCTGCAAGATCAGCGGCATGCTACCGGAAGAAGAGGTGCCCGAGGGCACCGGCGACCGCGTGTACTACAAGAAGGCGGTCTGGAAGCGCAACGTCACCATCGCCGCCGGGCCGCTGATGAACTTCGTGGCAGCGGCCGTCATCATGATCCTCTTCATCGGCATCCAGGGCATCCCGACGGCGAGCCTCACCCTGGACGAGGTCGTGAAGGATGCGCCGGCCGCCAAGGCCGGCCTCGTCGCCGGCGACACGCTGGTCGGCGCCGATGGTCAGCGCTGGACCACGTGGGACCAGGCGTCCGCCTACTTCCGCGCCAACATGGGCAAGACGATCTCCCTCACGTACCGGCCGGCCGGGGTCACCGGCGCGGCCGCCGAGAAGACCGTCAAGGTCACCCTCATCGAGAACCCGCAGTCCCCGGGCAACGGCTACCTCGGGGTCGCCGCCGGCGTCGTGCGCGACCGGCCGGGGCCGATCCGCGCGGTCGGGCTGGGTCTCGTCGGCTTCAAGGACGTCGTGGTCGGCACCTTCACCGGCTTCTGGTGGCTGATCACCGGCAAGATCAGCGCCACCGGCCCTGACGGCGCCGTCGGGCCCGTGGGCATCATCAACGTGAGCAAGCAGGCGGTGCAGCAGAGCTGGTACCCCATCCTGCTGGCGTTCCTGAGCTTCAACCTGGGGCTTATCAACCTGCTGCCCATCCTGCCGTTCGACGGCGGGCACATCGCCCTCAACGTCGTCGAGCGCCTGCGCGGCAGGCGCATCAACGCCAAGGTGCTCGAGCGTATGATCGCCTTCGGCACCGTGCTGCTCGTGATGCTGTTCATCTTCCTCACGTTCAACGACGTGAAGAGGCTGTTCGGCGGGTAGCAGCGGGGACGGACGGCGGGGCGGGGGGAAGACGGGGAGACGGGTAGTGCTGCGAGGTAAGATAAGAAAAGGGCGGCGGATCCTTATCTTACCCATTCGCACTACCCCGCGCGGGATGCCGCCCGCGCGAGTGCGAAGCCTCGCGCGCAGGAGCCTCCCGCGCAAGAGAAGTAAGATGGGCGCATGGACGGCCTTATCCTCGTCACCGGCGGCGCCGGGTTCATCGGTTCGCATCTCGTGGATGCCCTGCTCACGGCGGGGCACGACGTGCGCGTGCTCGACGACTTCAGCACCGGCAAGCAGGAGAACCTACGCGGCGCCGAAGCGCTGGCCGCCGCGCACGGCGGCCACTTCCAGCTCATCGCCGGCGACGTGCGCAGCGAGTTCAAGATGCGCGACGCCGTGGACGGCTGCGCGGCCGTGTGCCATCTCGCAGCCGTGGCCTCGGTCACGCAGTCGCTGGCCGACCCCGTGGGCACCGGCAGCGTGACCCACGGGGGCGCCGTGAACGCCGTGCGCATGGCGGTCGACGCGGACGTTCCGCGCTTCGTCCTCGCATCCAGCTGCGCGGTGTACGGCGACGCGGCGCAGCTGCCCGTCGCCGAGACCTCCGCGCCGCGGCCGCTGAGCCCCTACGCAGAGGCGAAGCTCGCGGCGGAGGAGACGTGCGCGGCCGCCGCCGATGCCGGGCAGATGGCGGCCGCCTGCCTGCGCTTCTTCAACGTCTACGGGCCGCGCCAGGATCCGGGCTCTGAGTACTCGGGCGTGATCAGCCGCTTCATGGCCGCCGCAGCCGCGGGCGAGCCGGTGACCGTGTACGGCAACGGGGAGCAGACGCGCGACTTCGTGTACGTGGGCGACGTGGTCGAGGCCATCGCGAGAGCCCTCCAGAGGCCCCTCAGCGGCGTCTCGGTGCTTAATGTGGGTTCGGGTACCCCGACGAGCGTCCTGGACGTCCTGGGCCGCCTGGAAGAACTGACGGGTGGCCCCATCGAACGGCGCTTCGCAACCGCGCGCGCCGGCGACATCCGCGACTCGCGGGCCGACGCCGGGCGCGCGACGTGGGTGCTCGGCTGGGAGGCGGGGGAGACCTTCGCCGGCGGCCTCGAGAAGACGTGGGCGTGGTACAGGGAACGGGCCGGGGTGCCTGCGGCGCCCGGCCGGAGGCCGCGTGCCTAGCGCGCGGCGGATCATGGTCGGCTCCGTGCCGGTCGGCGGCGGCGCGCCGGTGGCGGTGCAGTCCATGACGTGCACGCGCACGGGCGACGCCGCGGCGACGCTCGCGCAGGTGCGGGCGCTCGTGGCCGCGGGCTGCGAGCTCGTGCGCGTGAGCCTGCCCACGGCCGAGGAGGCGCCGGCGTTCGCGCACCTCGTGCGCGAGGCCCCGGCGCTCACGGAGCGTGCAGCGCCCGTGCCCATCATCGCCGACATCCACTACGACTGGCGCCTCGCGCTGGCGGCCATCGAGGCCGGGGCGGCCGGCATCCGCATCAACCCAGGGACGATGGCCGAGAAGCACGTGCGCGAGATCGTGCGCGCGGCCGCCGAGGCGCGCGTGCCTGCGGGGAGCGGGGGAGAGGCGCCCGTCGCCATCCGCATCGGCGTCAACGCCGGCTCGCTGCCCCGGAACCTGCGCGGCAGGGCCGAGCGCGAGCCCGCGGCGGCGCTCGTGGAGGCCGCGCTGCGCTGGGCGGCGCGCTTCGACGAGTGGGACTTCCGCGCCTACAAGCTCTCGGTCAAGAGCTCGAGCGTCCCGGTCACCCTGGAGGCGTACCGGCTGCTGGCGGCGCGCAGCGATGCGCCTCTGCACGTGGGCGTGACGGAGGCCGGAACCGTGTGGAGCGGCACGATCAAGAGCGCCGTGGGCATCGGCGCCTTGCTGGCCGAGGGCATCGGCGACACCCTGCGCGTGTCGCTGACCGGCGACCCGGTGGAAGAAGTGCGGGTCGCCTGGAAGATCCTCGCCGCGCTCAATCTGCGCCGGCGCGGTCCGGAGGTCATCTCGTGCCCCACGTGCGGACGCACCGAGGTGGACATCGTGGGGCTGGCCGAGGAGGTCGAACGCCGGCTGGCCGGCGACGCTGCGCTGGCCGGCACCGTGATCACGGTGGCCGTGATGGGCTGTCGCGTGAACGGCCCCGAAGAAGCCCGGCATGCCGACTACGGCATCGCCGCCGGGGCCGGCGAGGGCGTGCTGTTCGACCACGGCGAGCGCGTCGCGGCGCTGCCCGAAGGGCAGCTGGTCGACGCGCTCCTCGCGCGCATCCGCGGCGCCGGCGCCTGACCGCCGGCCCCCTTCCCGCGCCGCCTGGGCATCCTTCCCCAAACGGTTGTACCAGCAAGTCCGGCGCCGCTTCTGCCGATGCTCACGTCACAGAGTCGGCAAAGGGCGCGAGCCCAGGAGGCAGGTCATGGAGAGGATGCAGAGTGGGAAACGGCCGCGCGCGATAGAGGCGGTGCGGGAAGACGCCGGCGGGCGGCTCGCCGTCAACGCCGGCATGCTCGTCTTCCTCGTCGGCCTGGCGCTGCTCTTCGTGGCGAACGCCCCGTCCTGAGGAGACGACGGTGATGACGACGACACTCCACAAGCCTCCGGCCTACCTCGCGGAAACGCCGCAGGACGCCGGGATCCTCGTGCTGCTGGCCACCCTGGGGGTGGCGCTCCTCGTGGTCGGCACGATCACCCTGCTGTTCGTGCTCACGCTGCCCGCGCTGTCGATCGGCGGCTGACGGGGCCGGTCAGCCCGCGCCGCCGCGCGCTGCGCAAAGGGCTCAAGGAGCGAAGAACTCCTTGAGCACCTCCAGCACCGACGCCGCTTCGTCCGCGTCGAGGACGCCCAGGCGTTTGGCCAGGCGGACTTTGTCGATCGTGCGAAGCTGGTCGATGACGACCTGGCCTTCCTTGTCGGCGAATCGGACCTCCACGCGGGACGGATAGGGGCGGCCCGAGGTCGTGAGCGGCGCGACGACCACCGTGCGGACGTACCGGTTCATCTCGTCGGGCGAGACGACGACGCACGGGCGGGACTTGCGGATCTCGCTGCCGACGGTCGGGTCGAGATTCACGAGGAACACGTCGAAGCGCCCTACTTCCATTCCCACTCGCTCGTGTCAAAGGACTCCGCCGAAGGGACGTCCCCGTCGAGCAGTCGGTCGTCACCGAAGCCCGCCATCTGGCGGAAAGCGCCCTCCCAGTCACTTCTGGCCGGCTCGGCCGCCGAGATGACCAGCGATCCACGTCGCACGCTGATCTCGACCTCGCCGTGCAGGTTTGTCTGTTCCAGCAGGGCCTTGGGGATGCGGATCCCCTGTGAATTGCCGATCTTGACGATACGGATTCTCATTGCGGCACCTCCCTGTAGCCACATTGTAATCACGTGGCGGGAAGCGCGCAAGGAACAGGGTCGGGCTCAGGGACATTGATCGCGTGGCGGCCAGTGGGAGGCAACTCGGCTTGTGGATGCACGAGGGTCATCGCCCGGAAGGTAGCAGCTGGAGGTAGTCGTAGGGAAGGGTCGGGAAAGGGGTGCGGGGTGACGTTGGCCACGCGCCCTGGTGGACGCTTGGCGGCGCCAGAGGCGCCGCAGCGTAGCGCCGCGCGTGTCGAGGCTGCACGGTGCCTGTCGATGGCTGTCCCATCGATGAGGTGGCCGTTCAACGGAAATGCGGGTCGACGATCGCCGAGAGTGAGGTGTGTGCGCAGCAAGGTGGCGGCCGGCCGCGGGGTCGACGCTGAGGCAGCTGCGGCGGTTCGCGGCACGGTCCTAGGTCGCGGGCCGGTGTTCGCGGACTGGTGTCAGCCCTCGCGTGTGCGAACCTTGTCTGACGTGGAACTTGGTCCTGCCGACCGCGAGGCCATCGCGGCCGCGGCTCTCAGCCCCGGGCGATCGCGTCGAGGCTCTCGGCGAAGTGCGTGAGCTCGGCGTGCAGTCGCGCGAGCGTCGGTGGCAGGTCCGCCACGAGCTCCCCGACACGTCGAGCATCGAGAACATACGCGTAGACGTTGCGGACCACATGGCGGAAGCCGCGGTACCGGTCGAGAGCGTGCGCCGGCCCCCTACGCCACCCACGCCACCTCTGCGCTCAGGCGCTGCACGAACGACGACTTCTCGGCCTCGAGCCGGCGCCACTCATCCTGCGTGTAGACGAGCAGGTCGACCGGCACCGGGAAGCCGCTGATGGTGTCGAAGGCGAGTCCGCGCCGCAGGGGCGGCGCGCTGCACTGCGTGAGGATGAGCACGAGGTCGAGGTCGCTGCCCACGCCCCAGTCGCCGCGCGCGTACGAGCCGAAGTAGCCGACCCTCACGACATCGGAGCGGGAGGCTTTGAGGGCGGCGCCCCAGGCGCGCGCGGCCTCTTCTACCGCGTCACGCGGCGGCCACGTAAGGACGTGCGAACTCGATGATCTCACGGGCATAGCGCAGTGCCTCGTCGCTGTGGAGGACGCCGAAGTGCTCGAAGGGCGGGCCTTCGGCATGGCTGTTGGCGTAGCGGGTGGGGATGTAGAAGCCGTCGAGGACCTTTGCCTCCTCGATGAGATCGTCCGGGACATCGACCGGGAGTTCGTTCAGCAGGCGCGCCACCACGTGACCCCAGGCATCCTGAGCAAGGGAGAGGTGGACGGCTTTGACGGCCTTCTCGGCGGCCTGCTGGGCGGCGAAGCAGGCCCACTCATGGCGTCCGTCGCGGCGCGACGACTCCGCCTGCTGCAGATCGCGGATGGCCTGTTCGAACCAGTCGGCGGCGCGCGAGGTCACCTCACTCCTTCTCTTCCGATCGAAGGCAGTCTACCACCAGGCTCTTGAGCCGCGCGCGACAATCGGAGGGCCACGAGCTCAGACTGCCTCGGGCCGCTCGACCAGGCGGCGGTCGTTATGCCAACGCGGTGAGGCTGTGCGAACGGTTGTTTCGCTCGAACTCGACCATTCGCCGCAGCCCTTCGGCCAGCGCCACCGTGGGCTCCCAGCCGAGCAGCTCCTTGGCCCGCGTACTGTCGGGCTGGCGCACCTTGGGGTCGTCGATGGGCAGCGATGAGAAGACGATCTTGCTGTCGCTGCCGGTGACTGCGATGACTGTCTCAGCCAGCTCGTTGAGCGTCATCTCGGCGGGGTTGCCGATGTTGACCGGCTCGTGGACTCCACTGCAGGCGAGGCGGAAGAGCCCTTCGATGAGGTCGTCGACGTAGCAGAACGACCTTGTCTGTGAGCCGTCGCCGAACACGGTGAGCGGCTGGTCGGCGAGGGCCTGGCGCACAAAAGTCGGGACCGCGCGCCCATCGTTGGGGCGCATGCGCGGGCCGTAGGTGTTGAAGATCCGCGCGATGCAGGTGTCGACGCCCTGCTGCCGATGGTAGGCCATCGTCAGCGCCTCGGCGTAGCGTTTCGACTCGTCGTATACGCCGCGCGGCCCGATGGGGTTGACGTTGCCCCAGTAGTCCTCCGGCTGAGGGTGGACCAGCGGGTCGCCGTACACCTCGCTTGTTGAGGCCAGCAAGAAGCGCGACCGCTTGAACTTCGCGAGGCCGAGGGCGTTATGGGTGCCGTACGAGCCGACCTTCATGGTGTGCAGCGGCAGACGCAGGTAGTCGATGGGGCTGGCCGGGCTGGCCAGGTGGAACACGTAGTCGACCAGCTCGGTGACCTCCAGGTGGTCGACGCAGTCGACGTTGCGGAACTCGAAGACCTCGTCGCGCAGGTGCTCGATGTTCTGTAGCGACCCCGTGTCGAGGTTGTCGAGGCAGATGACCCGGTGGCCTTTCTCGAGCAAGTACTCGCACAGGTGCGACCCCAGGAACCCGGCGCCGCCGGTCACTACCGATGTGGTCATGGGCGTCCTCTCAGTAGGCGCCGCGCGAGCGCACCACTGCGCCGGCCGTCCGCCACACGATGTACAGGTCGCTCTTCAGCGACCAGGTCTCCATGTACTGCAGGTCGAGCCTCACCATGTCGTCAAAGCCCAGATCGCTGCGTCCGCTGACCTGCCAGAGCCCGGTGATGCCCGGCAGCATGACATGTCGCCGCCGCTGCCATTCTTCCATGAGCTCGTTGTCTCGCAAAGGCAGAGCGCGAGGGCCGACGAGGCTCATGTTGCGCTTGAGCACGTTGAAGAGCTGAGGTAGCTCGTCGAGGCTCAGGCGCCGGAGCACGCGGCCGACGCCGGTGATCCGCGGGTCGTCGCGCACCTTGAACAGCACGTCGTCGGCTTCGTTGAGCTGCTCAACGGCGCTCTGAGACTCCCTGGCATCGTGGTCCATGGTGCGGAACTTGTAGAAGCGGAAGGCACGCTGGCCGACGCCGACCCGGTCGTCCACAAAGAGCACCGGCCCGCGCGACGTCAGCTTGATCAGGACGGCGATGATGAGCAGCAGCGGGCTCAGGAGGACCAGCAGAAGCGCGGAGACGGTGATGTCCAGGGCCTGCTTGACGAGGTAGCTACCCGCCCCGGCGGGCGGCGGACGTACCACGAACAGCGGGCAATCCAGCCCCGGGATGTAGCTGACCGCGGCGGCATCTTTCGGCAGGCCCGGCGAAAAGATCTTGAGGGCGACACCGCTGGAGCGGCACGCGTCCATGACGCTCTGGAGCCGGCCATTGATGGCTGCGGGGTCGGCGATGATCACCTGGGCGGCGCCGGTGGCCAACAGCGCCGCCCGAAGGTCGTCTGGCGTGGCTACGACCGGGGGCGCATCGCAGGCGGTCTCGTCGCGATGCTCCCGGCTCGCAGGGACCACCAGGCCTACCACCTTGACGCGGCTCATGGGGGCAAACGCGGCCAGGGCCGGCAACGCGGACCGGCAGGAGTCGAGGTCGCCGAGCAACAGAGCCGGAGGAGCATCTCCGTCGGCGCCGAAGGCCAAGGAGACCAGCGCATCGTAGAGGTAGCGACCGCCGATGGCGAGAACGGTGGCAAGGAGCCACACGACGACGTAGCGCGCCCCGATGCCCACGGGGTCGACAACGAGCATGAGCACCAAAGTGATGATGAATGCGCTCATCCAGGCCGTGAAAAGCCTGCGCAGGTCGTGGCGGACATACCGCCTGCCGTAGAGGCTTCTGAGGGCAGCGACCACAGTGAGCACTGCACACGCCACCAGGAGACCCCACCACGACTGCTCGTGCCACAGCGTGAGGCCCGGCAGTCCAGAGACCAAAGGTACGAGGACGACGCTGAGCAGGAAGCAGCCGCTGTCGAAGGCGACAAGGGTGATGACGCTGACAGCGCGGCTCATGCTGTGCACGCTCCGGAGCTGCGCCGTTGACCGAAGCAGCCGCGGCGCGCGCACGTCCCTGTCTAGTGCAACTTCCCGGATGGGCATGCCGCTGCGTCCTCCCGTCGCGGTCCGTGAATACCATATTACATGCAAGCCCGGGATGCTCGGCAGGGGAGGGATGCTTCAGCGTCTCTCATGCGCGAGTTGTGAGGCAGCGGGGCCGCCTACGAGCTGTCGGCAGACGCCTTGCAGGGCAGCGCCTCCATCGGCAGCAGCCCGGTCAGGGCGTCAAACTCCGGATCCTTGTGCATCAGCACCGCCCCCCTGCGGATGGCGAACGCAGCGATGATGGCGTCGGCCAGGGAGACGCGCTGCTCGGCCTTCAGCTTTGAAGCAGTCAGCAAAGTCGACTCATCCATACCCCACAGGATCTCGACCTTCAACTGTTTGATCAAGGCGATGCGGCGGTCGGCTTCCGCCTGACCTCTTTTCTGCAGGGTGACGTAGTGCGTCTCCAGAAGGACGGGCCAGGGCACGAGCGTCGTGGGCTGCTTCAGAGCCTGTTCGATGCGGTCTGCGCCTGTTTCGTCCTCGATGAACGACAGGAGCGCCGATGTATCGAGCAGCCAGGGCCGTGATCCGGTCGCGGCGGTCGCGGCTGTCTCGGTGTCGTCAGGGGCGCGTTTCACGATCGCGATCGGCTTGACGCTCCGCCAGCAAGCGCTCGGTCAGTCGCTCACCACGACCCCGCCCTCGCAGAGCTTGCAGTGGATCGTTCGGCACGGGGACTACCCTGATGGTCTCGCCGTCGTCCAGCCACACCAGATGGACGTCACCGTCTATGTGGTAGCGCTTGCGAATGGCCGCCGGAATGACGGTCTGCCCGCGTTTGGTCACGGCTGTTTGCATGATGCACCTCCAGAGTCACACTCTACAAGGCGTTTCTTGATAATGCAAGTCAAAGAGACAATATGAAGGGTGACCAACTGAAAGTGAGGTGCGCGACGGCGCCCTGGAGACCGGCCAGATGGACGAGTGGACCGCGTACTTCTGCGCCGTCGCGCACGAACGGGCGCAGGCGATCGGCGGGGGTCAGGGCGCCGGGAGCGAGGGCGGCTGAGCCTGCGGCCCCGCCTCAGCCGATCTCGCCGACGACCAGTCCTCTCCCGGCTGATAGACTACCGCGCGTGGAGAGCGTCCTTCAGAAGTCCACGCGCATCTACCTTGCCGGCCACACCGGCCTCGTCGGCAGCGCGATCCTGCGCGCTTTGCACGAGGCCGGCTACGAGAACCTCGTGGTGCGGGACTTCGCCGAGCTCGACCTCACCGACCAGCACGCCACGCGGCGCTTCTTCGCCGTCGAGAAGCCCGAGGCGGTCATCGTCGCCGCGGCCAAGGTCGGCGGCATCCTCGCCAATTCGGAACAGCCCTGGGAGTTCATCTTCCAGAACCTGCAGATCGAGACCAACGTCATCGGCGAGGCGCACGCCGCCGGCGTGCGCAAGCTCATCTTCCTGGGCAGCTCCTGCATCTACCCGCGCGAGGCCCCGCAGCCGCTGCGCGAGGAGTACCTGCTCACCGGGCCGCTCGAAGAGACCAACCGCCCGTACGCGATCGCCAAGATCGCCGGGATCGAGCTCTGCCGCAGCCTCAACCGCGAGTACGGCGCCGACTACCTGTCGCTGATGCCGACCAACCTGTACGGCCCCGGCGACAACTACGACCTGCAGACGAGCCACGTGCTGCCGGCGCTCATCCGCAAGTTCCACGAGGGGAAGGCAGGCGGCACCGCCGCCGAGGGGAGCGGGGGAGAGGCCGGCGCGAGGGCCGGCGGGCGTGAGCCGGCCCGGCCCGTCCGCCTGTGGGGCACGGGCGTGCCGC
>Ga0209539_1001927_pt1 | contig 11111 bp, 9 predicted proteins | sample BarGraNGADG00312_2_FD_184499 | JGI IMG/M metagenome (GOLD analysis project Ga0209539, IMG submission 184499) | Arctic peat soil microbial communities from Barrow, Alaska - Barrow Graham LP Ref core NGADG0011-312 (SPAdes) (version 2) | ecosystem: Environmental > Terrestrial > Soil > Wetlands >... | reverse complement strand
CTTTAGCATGTCATCCGAACGGACGGCCCCACAGACCTCCTGGCCCATCCTGCCGAGGGCACCCATCACCGCAACTCTCAACACCAGGACCTCCCCGTCAGCGCCGTGAGGTCGCAAGAAGGCGACCCGCCGCGACGACCGCTCCTCAGAATCTGCCGGACAGCGACACCGAGTCCTCGGAGAACGGTCCGACCACCGCAAGGCTGGGCCTCTCCACGCCCCACGTCTCGGAGAACACCCTGTCCATATCGTCCCGGGTCACCGCGTGGACCCTTTCGACCATCTCCTCCACCGCCAGGTGCTCGCCCTCGGCCATCTCAGCCTTGGCGATGCGGTTCATGCGGTTCCCGCTGTCCTCCATGCTGATGAACAGCGAGCCCTCGATGTGATTCTTGGAGCGGGTCATCTCTTCGTCGGTGAAACCTTCGTCGCGTGCCCTGATGAGCTCGTCCTCGATGACCTCGATCACGCGGTCCGCCTGGGTCGGGTGGGTGCCGCAGTAGATGCCGACCATCCCCATCCCTATAAAGAGACCGGTGTAGGAGTAGATGGCATACGCAAGCCCTTTCGCCTCGCGGACACTCTGGAAGAGCCGCGACGACATGCTGCCTCCGAGTATGTTATCCATTACCGCCAGTGCGAAGCGGTCGGGGTGGTTCCTGGGTATCCCCTTTGCGCCCAGGCATATGTGCGCCTGCTCTGTCTCCTTATAGTAGACCTGCTTGCGCGACAGTGGAGACTCGAGAGCGCCGGAGCGGTCTGATGGGGTGCCGGGGACCATGCCCGCGGTTCCCGCCGCCACCGCTTCGACAAGGCTCGCGTGGTCGACCGCGCCCGCGGCGGAGACCACCAGCCTCGAACCTACGTAGGTCCTCTTCTGGAAGTCGAGCAGCCTGTCCTTCCGGACACCCTTGATGACATCGGCCTCTCCGAGGACGGTGTGCGCGATGCTGTGGTCGCCCCACATCGCCATCGCCAGCTCGTCGTGGACCATCTCGTCCGGCGAGTCCAGGTGCATTGCGATCTCCTCGAGCACCACCTTCCGCTCGGAGTCGATCTCGCCGGGGTCGAACAGAGAGTTCCGGAGCATGTCCATGACCACGCCGACGGCGTCGGGCAGGAACTGGTTGAGCAGCCTGGTGTAGACAGAGGTGTGCTCCCTGCCGGTGACGGCGTTGACGTCAGCTCCCATGTGGTCGAACGCCTCGGCTATCCCTTTCGCGTCGAGCGACGGCGTCCCCTTGAACAGCAGGTGCTCGATGAAGTGGGACATCCCCACCTCTGTCTCGCTCTCATCGCGCGAGCCCACGTCTACCCAGACCCCCAGCGATACCGAGCGGACCCCGGGCACCACCTCCGTGAGGACGCGGATACCCGAATCGAGCTCCGTCTTCACAACACCCTCTTCAGGCATCGGTCGTCCGCCCCTAGCCCTCGTCCGGGTGCAAGTTGATCGCCCTCAAGTCGATCCGGCCCAGGTTGTCGATGTTCTCCACCTCGACCTCGACCCTGTCGCCCACGTTCACGACATCCTCGACCCGTTCGACCCTGCCCTTGGCGAGCTTGGATATGTGGACCAGCCCGTCCTTGCCTGGGGCCAGTTGGACAAAAGCCCCGAAGTTGGTGGTCTTGACGACTGTCCCGACAAACCTTTCGCCTATCTCGGGGTCTCTGGTTATCCTGTTTATCTGGGCCTTGACGGCCTCCACGTTCGCGGCGTCCCGGCCGAAGACGAACACCCTGCCGTCGTTCTCGACGTCGATGTCGACCTCGTATCGCTCGATCAGGCCACGGATATTCTTTCCGCCGGGGCCTATAAGGTCGCCGATCTTGTCGACCGGGATCTCGAGCTGGATCATGCGCGGGGCGTTTGGTGAAACTTCGCTACGCGGCTCGGCTATCGATTCGGACATCGCCTTTATGATGAACGAGCGGCCCTGCCTGGCCTGCTCGAGCGCGTCGCCCATGATCTCACGCGAAACGCCGAGGCACTTTATGTCCATCTGCAAAGCGGTGATGCCCTTCTTGCTCCCGGCGACCTTGAAATCCATGTCGCCGACCGCGTCCTCGAGCCCCTGGATGTCGCTCAGTATCACGTACCTGTCGCCTTCGAGCACCAGGCCCATGGCTATGCCGCTGATAGGCGACTCGTCCTTGAGCGGGACGCCCGCGTCCATCAGGGACATGCTGGCCGCGCATACGCTGGCCATCGACGAAGACCCGTTGGACTCGAGCACCTCGGATACCAGCCTTATGGTGTACGGGAACTCTTCCTCGCGTGGTATGAGCGGCTGGAGCGCCCTCTCGACCAGTGCGCCGTGGCCGATCTCGCGGCGCTTCGGACCCCGCATCGGCCTCGCCTCACCCGTCGCGAAAGCAGGGAAGTTGTAGTGGTGTATGAAGCTCTTGAACTCCTCTGTGCCGAGGTCGTCGAGTATCTGCTTCTCGCCGTAAGCGCCGAGCGTAGTGATGGTCATGACCTGCGTCTCACCGCGGGTGAAGAGCCCCGAGCCGTGCGTCCTGGGCAGCAGCCCGACCTCGCAGGATATCTTCCTTATCTGGAAGGGCTTTCGCCCGTCAGGCCTCATGTTCGTCTCGAGGATCTGCTTGCGCAGGTAACTCCGCTCCAGGGTGCTGATGATCTCCTTGATGACCCCTTCGAGCCCGGGAAACCTCTCCGCGAATGGCTCCGCGAGACCCTTCTTCGCGTCCTTGCGCATCAGCGAGCGCTCGGCCTTCGAGAGGCCCGGCACCGAGGCGTCGATCAGCGCCTTTCTCATGCTCTCGGATATCTCCGGCTCGATCTGCGCGGTCAGCAACTTGGTCATCACGTTCGCACTAACGACTCGCGAGAGCATCCCAACGATCTTGCGGTGCTCGTTGGGGACTCGTTGCTGCGCGTCTAGGAGTACCTGCTTGTAGGCGGCTTCAGCCTCCTGTAGCGAATCGTCATCGCCGTCCCTGTGCGCTGCGATGGTCGCCGAGATGGCCTCGTGATAACCGGGCTCCAGTGTCTCGAGTATCCCGTCGATGATCTCTTTCTTGGGCTTCTGTCCTGTCTCAGCCCTTACCTCGGAGTCGAGCTCCTCGATGACCCTCAACAGCTCCTTGACGGCCTTGTGCCCCGCCTCGAGACCGGCTATTATATCGGCCTCCGTCACCTCGCTGGCTCCCGCCTCGACCATGAGCAGCGCCTCCGCGTTGCCGGCCACCACCAGGTTTATCGAGGACTCGTCGATCTCCTTGAAGGTCGGGTTGATGACCCACCTCTCGCCGATGCTCGCGACCCTGACCCCCGCGAGCGGACCGTGAAACGGCACGTTCGAGAGCGACAGGGCCGTCGCCGCTCCCAGCATCCCAAGCATGTCGGGGGGGTTGACCTGGTCGGTCGAGAGGACGGTGATGACCACCTGCGTCTCGTTGCGGAACTTCTTGTCGAAGTTGGGGCGCAGGGTACGGTCGATTATCCTGGCGGTGAGCGTCGCGCCCTCCGTCGGCCTGCCCTCGCGACGGAAGAAGCTACCCGGTATCTTGCCCGCGGCGTAGAGCTTCTCCTCTACGTCGACCGTCAGCGGCAGGAAGTCGATGTTGCGCGCGTCGTCGCTCGCGACCACTGTCGCCAGCACCGAGGTGCCCTCGCAGGTGACCACGGCGGCGCCGTCGGCCTGCTTCGCCATCTTGCCGGTCTCTATGGTTATCTTCCTTCCGAATACCTCAATCACTTTTACCTTGATCTCCATAAAAAAACGAGCCTCCTAGCTCACTCCTGTAACGCGAGAATCCAATGGTGAATCTCTTCTTATTCTGTTTGAAACGGGTCGCATTCCCGCGCTAAGCGTTATCTTCTTAACCCTAACTGCTTTATTAATGTCCTGTACCTCTCCACGTCCTCCTTTTTCAGATAATTCAACAGCCTCCTCCTCTTGCCGACCTTCATGAGGAGACCGCGCCGAGTGTGAAAGTCCCGCTTGTGGACCCTCATATGCTCGGTCAGACCGTTTATCTCCTTTGTAAGTAGCGCGACCTGGACCTCCGGGGATCCGGTGTCCTTGTCGTGCTTCCTGTACTCGTCGATTATCGCCTTTTTCTCTTCGCTATCGAGCATGTCTCTCCTGCATGTTTGGTTCGGTTGATATTAACACAACTCGTCCGGCAAAGCATTCAGCGCCTCATCGCCCCAGCAGGGACCGGGTCCGCTCAACGTCGTTCGCCATCTGGGCTCTCAGCTCCTCCGGGCTCTCGAAAGCGATCTCGTCCCTGAGCCTGGCGTGGAACTCCACCTCGAGCGATTCCCCGTATATCTCGCCGTGGAAGTCCAGCAGGTAGACCTCGAGTGAGAGCTCGTGGTCACCGAATGTCGGGTTGCTGCCCACGTTTATCGAGCTAAGGTACTTCTTTCGGCCGAGTATCGCCCTTCCGGCGTAAACGCCTTCGGCCGGCACGCAGAAGTGCCTCGACAGGCTCACGTTGGCGGTCGGGAAGCCGAGCGCCTTGCCGCGCGCGTGCCCGGAGACCACCTTCCCCGCGACCGAGTATGGCCGTCCAAGACACTCCAGTACCTCCTCGACCCTGCCCTCGCGGATGCAGCCGCGGATGAAGGTGCTGGATACACACGAGCCGGCGACCTCGACCAGGGGTATGACGTCGACCGCGTAACCAAGCGACCTGCCGAGCTCCGCGAGCATGCCGACGTCACCTGCGCCTTGCGCACCGAACCGGAAATTCTCGCCCACGCATACCTGGGCCGCTCCCAGGTGCTCCCGGAGCACTTGTCTACAGAACTCCTCGGGCTCCAGGGAGGCGAACTTCGCGTCGAACTTTATCTCGACGATGTAGTCGACCCCGAGGCCCCTTATTATCTGCATCTTTCTGGCCCGCGCCGTGATCACGCACGGGGCCTTGCCTTTCACGACCCCCCGGGGATTCATATCGAAAGTCAGGACGACCGAGGCAACCGCGCGCCTGTCGGCTTCCCTGACACACTCGGAGATTATCTCCTGGTGCCCGCGGTGCACGCCGTCGAAGACTCCTATGGTGACGACCGATGCGTCCGCGTACCTGCGGAACTCGGCCGTGTCATGAAGAAGTACGGTCATCAGTCCCTGTCCTCCGGGAATCTCGCCTCCTGGAAGGTGCTCGTACGATGTCAATCCTCGGTCCGACGCGGGCTCTCCCCACGGTCGGATTCCGGACGACCCGGCGTCTATGCCTCCACGCCTCCTGCCGGGCGTATCACCCGGCGTGCCCTTCCGATCACCCCGACGTCGTCATCGGGCCTGGGCGACCCGTATATCGCCATCAACTTTCCATCCGCGTCCAGCAGTCTCGTGGGTCCCGTCAGCTCTCCATCCCTGCCTTCCCCGGCCACCCAACGCGACTCCAGCGGCTTGCCGTACCCGACGGAGACGGCGCCCTCTTCGTCCAGCACCAGGGTGGGCATCCGCTCGGTCGCCTGCTCGAGGGTCCGTATGGCATCGAGGCCGGATGTGCCCCCTGATGCGATTATGTCGACCAGGGATACACAGTCCCTCTCGTCGAACTCCCCTGAACGCGTACGCCTCAGCCCGGTCACGCACGCCCCGCAGCCCACAAGCTTCCCGATGTCGTGCACGATGCTCCGGACGTAGGTCCCGGGCCCGCAGCCGATCCTGAGCCCGGCCGATGCGACCCCCGACACGATGTCGAAGGAGACAAGCTCTATAAAGTCGATCGAGACCTTCCTCGGCTCGGCTTCGACCGGCCTTCCCTCCCTGGCATACCAGTAGAGCGGCCTGCCGTGGCGCTTGACCGCCGAGTACGCAGGCGGCGCCTGCGGCAGCTCACCGACGAACTCGGGCAGGACGCGCAGAACCCTTCTCTCGCTGATGCCGCCTATCGGCCTGGCGTCAACAATCTCCCCGAGGATGTCGTAGGTGTCGGTCTCCAGCCCGAACAGGATCTCCACCTCGTAGGTCTTATGCTCGGCCGCCAGGTAGCCCGCCAGCAGTGTGGCCCGCCCCAGGCAGACCACCAGCACGCCTGTCGCCAGCGGGTCCAGCGTGCCGCAATGCCCTGCCTTCGAAGCGCCCAGCACCGAGCTGACCGAAGCAACCGCCCGTCTCGACGTGATGCCTATCGGCTTATCGACCGGCAGGACTCCGTTGGCCAGCAATTATCTCCCTCCGGAGCTCCGCGACCGCGTCTTCGATGCTACGCGCGCCCGAGGTGTAACCCGCCGCGACCCTGTGCCCTCCGCCGCCCAGCTTCCTGGCCACGCTTCCGATGTCGATCTCGTTCCTGGAGCGCAGGCTCACGCGTATCCGGCCGTCCGTCATCTCCTTGAAGACGACGGCGATCCTGTGGTCGCGGACCCCCCGGAGGCTGTCGATCAGGTCTTCGGTCTCCTCCATCTCGACCCCGTACAGCTCCAGGTCCGGCCGGGTGACCGCCGCGTAGATGAGGCGGATGTCCTCCTGGAACACCGCGCCGGTGAGCAGCTTCCCGGACAGCCTGAGGTAGGCCAGGGAATCGTTCTGGTAGATGTTCCTGTAAATCTCGCTCACGTCCACTCCCAGCGCCACCATCTCGGATGCCGCGCCGAGGGTGTTTGCCGAGGTGTTGGCGAACTGAAACTTCCCGGTGTCGGTCACTATTCCGGTGTACAGGCACACGGCCGCGTCGATGTCCACCTCGAGTCCCAAGTCGGGAGCCTTCAGGTAGATGATCTCGGCCGTGGCCGCGGCGGCCGGGTCCACTATATTGACCGTCCCAAACCGGCTGTTGTCGGGGTGGTGGTCTATATTTATCACCGCATCGGCGGCCTCGGTAACCTGCCTGAAGGCGTCGAGGCGGTCGAGGTTAGCGCAGTCGAGGGTTATCACCAGGCCGTCGACCTCGACCTCGTCCGCCTGGACGATCGATTTCATCCCGGGGAGGAACAAGAACTTGTGAGGCATCTTGAAGGGAGGGGGCCAGCTCGCCCTCACGGTGTACCCGCGCCTCGCCAGCATATGGCAGAAGGCCAATGTCGAGCCAATCGCATCTCCGTCAGGATGCTCATGGCCGAACACCAGCGCGGTGTGGTGGTCGTCTATCAGGGACGCCGCCCTGGCGAGTTCTTCCCGCTCGCTCACCGCCGCCTCCTCCTTCGTCTTCTCCATTATCTCGGACAGTCTCAAGGCTTCCTCTGTCACGTGCTCGTGGACGAACTCTATCTCCGGGAGGAACTTGAGCCTCAGGTGCCTGCCCAGGTGCGAGCGCAGGTAACCCCTGGCGCTCTCGAGCCCGGCGAGGCTGCTCTTCACGTCGTCCTCGTCCCCCATGATGCTGACGTACACCCGGGCGTGCCTCAGATCGGGCGAGACCTTGACCTCCGTGATCGTCACGAAGCCTATCCTGGGGTCTTTGACCTCGCGCTGGAGTATGTCCGAGAGCTCCTCCTTGCAGGCTTCCTCCACGCGGTTAATTCGTCTCGACATATCATCTGACCTGCAGGTCTTCCGGACTGAAGACCCAGCGCTCTTCGTCGAGCACCTCGACGCCGCTCGACTCGATGAGTCGGCGCGCGCCCGTCAGCGCCGTCTCGGCGCCGCCATAGGTGCCGGAAAGCGAAGCAACCCCTATCAGCCCGCTCTTCCAGTAATCGTTTTCGCCGATCTCGCAAGCGCTCATGCTCCGGTTCCTGCCAAGCCGGTCGAGTATGCTCTTTAGTATCTGGCGCTTGTCCTTGAGCGACCTGCAGTGCGCGAGATCGAGCTTGAAGCGCCCGATGCCTATGAAGAACTTCATCTCTTCCTCCGGAGGAAGCGCGAGGGGGGTGTCCTTGCGGTGGCGGCCTGTTCGACCGGGTCCGGGTCAGGCCGTGTCAGGTGGTCCTTGCGGAGGTCCTGGCGATCTCCAGCATCCGGTAGGCCTCCAGGATGTCCCCTTCCTTGATATCCTGGAACCCGTCAAGGCCGATGCCGCACTCGAATCCGGCGGCGACCGACTTGACGTCGTCCTTGAACCTTCTGAGCGAGCCGACACGCCCGTCGTAGACGACGACACCGTCTCGTATCAGCCTCATGAGAGAATTGCGGCTTATCTCTCCCTCGAGCACGTAGCATCCGGCCACCAACCCGAGTCCGGGAACCCGGAACGTCTGCCTTACCTCCGCGCGTCCCTCGACCTGTTCCTGGTAAGTGGGCGCCAGCATCCCTACCAGCGCCGACTCCATGTCTTCCGTGAGCTTGTATATGACCTGGTAGGTCCTGACGTCGACCTTCTCCTCGCCGGCGACCCTGGCGGCCTTGCTGTCGGGCCTGACGTTGAACGCCAGCACTATGGCCTCGCTGGCCGAGGCCAGCATCACGTCGGTCTCGGTCACACCACCTACCCCGCTGTGGATGACCCTGACCTTGACCTCGTCCTGCGGGAGCTTTTCCAGCGCCCCCACGATCGCCTCGAGCGAGCCCTGGGCGTCAGCCTTGATGACCAGCTTCAGCTCCTTGGCCTCGCCCTCCTTGATGCGTTCGAGGAAGTTCTCCAGCGATACGTGCCTCGGGCCGACCTGCTCGTCGAGCTTCTGGAGCATCCTGCGCCTGTCGGCGATCTGCCTGGCCCGCTTCTCGTCCTCCACGACCCTGAAATCGTCGCCCGCCATCGGAATGCTCGATTGGCCCAGCATCTCCACGGGGACCGCGGGACCCGCCTCGGAAAGCTGCTCTCCGCGCTCGTTGAACATCGCCCGTATCTTGCCCCAGGCGGAGCCGGCCACGAATACTTCTCCTATCCGAGCCGTGCCTCTCTGGACGAGTATGGTAGCGACCGGGCCGCGCGCCTTGTCGAGCTTGGCCTCGAGCACCAGGCCGCTGGCCTGGGCGGACGGGTTGGCCTTCAGCTCCTGGAGCTCTGCCACAAGCAGTATCATCTCGAGCATGTGGTCGATGTTTGTCCCTTCCTTGGCCGAGATGTCCGCGAAGATCGTCTCTCCGCCCCACTCCTCAGGGATCAGGCCCCTCTCAGAGAGTTGCTGCCTTACGCGGTGCGGCTCGGCATCCGGCTTGTCTATCTTGTTGACCGCCACGATTATCGGGACTTCCGCCTCTTTCGCGTGGTCGAGCGCCTCGAGCGTCTGTGGCATGACGCCATCGTCGGCTGCGACGACCAGGACCACGATGTCTGTGAGCTGCGCGCCACGAGCCCTCATCGCTGTGAAAGACTCGTGACCCGGCGTGTCTATGAACGTGATCGGCTTGCCGTGGAAGATCACCTGGTAGGCACCGATGTGCTGGGTGATACCGCCCTTCTCCTGGCTGACCACATCGGTCTTGCGGATCGCGTCCAGCAGCCTGGTCTTTCCGTGGTCCACGTGGCCCATCACCGTCACCACCGGCGGCTTGACGACCAGATCCTCGGGCTTCTCGACGATCTCGTCGATGTCCTCGAGTTCCTCCAGCCGCGAGGCTTTTATCTTTATCTCGATGCCAAGGTCCTCGGCCAGCAGCCTGATGGCGTCGTCTTTTATCGACTGGTTCACCGTTATCATCTCGCCGAAACCGATCATCTTGCGGATGACCTCTCCCGGCGTGAGCCCGGCCGTCTGAGCGAAGTCCTTCACCGTTATGCCGGTAGGTACGCGGAGGAACTTGGGAGCTACCGTGCTCGGGGCTCCCCTCGGGGCGGGCGCACCGCGTCGGCCCTTGGGGACGAACCTGTAAACCTTTTTCTCGCCAGCGGGCTTGTGGGGCGCTCCTCGCCTGTCGGCCGGCGCGACCCTCAGGGTGGGCTTTTTCTCAACGGGTGCCTCCGGCTGCGCGGGACGCCTGACCGGGACCACGGCCGCCAGGCCTCGCCTCGTCTCTTTCCGCGCGGGGGGCTTGCCCGCTGGTGGCTTGCCCGCTGGTGGCTTGCCCGCTGGGGCGGCCGGAGCCGGCACCGGGGCCGCGGCCTTTGGCGGCGCCTGCGCCTTTGCAGGTCCCTGCGGTGCTACCGCCTTCTTTTGTATCGGCGCCTTGCGCTCGGGCTCCTCCGCCACCTTCGCGGCGGCGGCGGGCCCGGCGGGTTTTTCGGGGGCGTGTGCAACCTGTTGTGCCGCCGCTGTGGCAGGCCTTTCCTGGACCGCCACCGCAGGCCTGGCCTCCGGGGCTGTCGCGGGCTTCGTGGCCTTGACCGCGGCCTTCTTCGCCGTGGCTTTCTTTACGGCGGGTTTCTTTGCGGCTGTCGTCTTCTTAGCGGCTGGCTTCTTTGCGGTTGCCGCCTTCTTCGCAGCGGGCTTCGCGGCCTTTTTTTCAGAGGCTTTCTTTACGGCGGGTTTCTTTGCTGCCGGCTTCTTCTCCGGCTTCTTCTCCGCCGGTTTCTTTGCCTTCTTGGGCTTCGGTATCTTCACCGTCTCGCGGCCGAAGGAGGAGCGCACGCGGTTCGCATCTTCCTGGGTGATCGAGGAGAGGTTCGTCTTCCAGGGTATCTCGAGCTTCCTGAGCCGGTCCGTGACCTCGCGGTTGGACTTCCTAAGTTCTTTAGCCAGCTCGTGAACCCTTATGGTGTTAGCCAATTCCCTTCCCTTGCTCGTACGTCGTCGGACGTCGCCCGCCGGAAATTATATCTTATGCGGCGCCTCAGATGACGCGCTTTCCGTCATTCGGCGCCCGAACGAAGCTCCTCCGCGCGTCCGAGTTCCTTGTACACGTTCTCCGGGACATCGCCTTTCAGGCTCCTCGAGATGCTGCGTTTTCTCCTGGCGGACTCGGAGCAGGAAGCATCCGGGCAGACGTAGCACCCGCGTCCGGGGCTTCGGCCGGTCCCGTCGACGAACACGTTGCCGTCGGGGTCCCTGCACACCCGCACCATCTCGCCCTTGGCGCGTCTCGCTCCACACCCGACGCAGGTCCTCTCGGGGCGCCCGCTCTTATTCATCCGCCTCTGGCGCGGACTGCTCGACGGCCCCGATCGCCGCTGCCTCCTGGGGCTCCTCCCCTGCTTCCGCAGGCGGCCCTGGTTCGGCTTCGTCTTCCGCTTCGGTGGCCTCTACCTCGTCCTTCGGCCCCAGCGTGTCCTCCCGACCAAGCCCGGCCTCTTCCGCGACGTTCTCGACAGCCTCCGGCTCATCAGATGCCCCGGCCTTTTCGGGCCCAGCTTCTACCACGGCCCCGACT